>Ga0255094_1000021_pt1 | contig 106774 bp, 75 predicted proteins | sample Colum_Law_RepB_8_2_FD_188434 | JGI IMG/M metagenome (GOLD analysis project Ga0255094, IMG submission 188434) | Freshwater microbial communities from Columbia River, Oregon, United States - Colum_Law_RepB_8d | ecosystem: Environmental > Aquatic > Freshwater > River | place: USA: Oregon...
TTGCTGCAACAGATCCTGCAGCCGTTAACCCAGACAGCAGCTGAAGACAACATTACGATTAAGCTGGCCAGCACTTCTGACGAGATCATGCTTGAGGCTGACAGTTCTCAGTTTGGCACCCTCACGGGGCATCTTGTCAGAAACAGTATCGAGGCAATTCGATCCAGTGGCTCAAAAGGCACAATCACAGTGACACTGCGTGATGACGTCGCAGGATGTGTGGAATTGTCAGTAAGCGATGATGGCCCCGGAATCGGTTCCAATGAGATTCGGCGAAATCTCTTCAATCCGTTCTACTCAGGACGAGCAGCGGGGCGAGGCCTTGGATTCGGCCTTTGTCTGGCGTGGCAGATTGTTCGCCTTCATGATGGATTACTGCTTCATGATTCTCCGGAGGCGGGGGGAACGGCATTTCATCTTGCATTCAGAACAAAGCTCTGAACAGTCGCCCGGAACCATGTGTTCTTAAGCAGTTTTTGCCGGAGCCCACACCAGCTGAGAAATGGAGAAATACCTGTGTCGACTCAACAATTGATTGGGTCGATTCCCTCGAGGCGTCAAACGAGCCCCTCATAATTCCCGTTATTCGCCGACAAACTTGCCGTTCGGCGACTCCATACGACATTCTTTCTCGAAAGCATACAATCTTCCTAACCCTGAGCCTCTGCCCAACACGCACATTTCACACTTGACCCGTGACGTATCGGTTCGTGAACATCAGAGCCTCAATCTGCTACATTCCAGATGGCAGAGAAACCGATCTCCGAGTACAGAAATCATTTTTCGTCGATCTTGATCTGAAAGCCCCTGATCATGGCCAAGGCCCCGCTCAAAGGCATTTTTACCCCGAACCTCATCCCTTACACCGTGGACGGAGGAATCAATGAGCAGGAATTGCGGCGTTATGCAGATTGGCTCATCGAACGAGGTGTCCATGGTCTTTACCCGAACGGCTCCACGGGCGAGTTCACTCGATTTACGCCGGAAGAGCGTCGGCGTATCGTTGCGATCCTTGCCGATCAGGTTCGCGGCCGAGTTCCCATCCTGGCCGGTGCGGCCGAAGCCAACGTAAAAGAAACTCTTTCCGCCTGTGAGTATTACGCTTCACTTGGAATTCGAGCGGTCGCGATTGTTGCTCCGTTCTATTACAAGTTAAGCCCTGCATCCGTTTACGCATACTTTGCAGAGATTGGCCGAAACACTCCAATCGATGTGACGCTTTACAACATTCCGATGTTCGCGAGCCCGATCGACGTCCCTACGATTCAGCGTCTTTCGGAAGAGTTTGAGCGCATTGTGGCGATCAAGGACTCATCAGGCGACATCCCGCACATGATCCGCATGATTCAGGCTGTAAAGCCGAACCGTCCTGACTTTGCATTCCTCACGGGATGGGATGCAGCCTTGATGCCGATGCTGTTGGCAGGCTGTGACGGCGGCACAAACGCCAGCTCCGGCGTTGTCCCCGAGTTGACTAGACGCCTCTATGATCTGACAACTACTTACCAGATTGATGCGGCTCGCAGAGTTCAGTACGACCTTATAAAGCTGTTTGACACGATGATTTACTCCGCAGAATTTCCGGAAGGTTTCCGGGCGGCGGTAGGTCTCCGAGGCTTTAAGATGGGCCACGGTCGACAGCCGCTTTCCGATAAACAACGAACCGACCTGAGTACTCTCAGCAGAGAACTCCAGTGCATGCTTTCAAATCACGGCTTCACAGATCAGCCTGTTGGCGGATGCCCGATCGGGGATTCGACATCGCCAGCAAATCCTGCGGATGTATCTGCGATTGTGCAGCAGGTCGTTGCGGAACTTCAGCGACGTGGACTCATGTAAACAGGGGCTATTCAGGCATTAACTGGATGTGCCCGTTACAGTGCTTGCAGGCAACTTTATGCCCCATATATTTTGGGGCAGCTCGAAGCTCTTCGCTGCAGTGAGGACATGGCGTGTAGAACGCCTTTGTTTCAATGGCAGCGCTGTAGTTGAAGAGATGATTGCAATGCTTGCACTGCACCTTCATCCCTTTGTACTTCCTGTGAATTCGAAGCTCTTCCTGACATCCGGGACACAGCACGTAATGGCCTTTTGGCGAGGCAGCCGCGATCACATCGATCTCCGGAAGAGGATTGAACTTAGGAATCTCAACGCTGTCTTCTGTAAGTTCGTCATTCAGTAACGCCCGACAGTTTCTGCAATGGACAACTCGCGGAGGCATATCGTCGCCACACTGAGGGCAGGGGCCTCCCGGCCAGGCACCAGTCATCGCTATTCTCCTGCTGTCCCTCGAATCGTGCTCCCAAGCATCGACAATTCGACGCCTCACCCTGGTGACTCTAACAAGAAATCATTCTGATCGTCATCTGAATATTCAGCAAGCCATCAGGTCAAGTTCTACTCGCACCGCGTGAAACACGCCAGGTCAGAAGAAGCATCTCTGTCCTCGGGATGGCACCAAAACGTCTGGCTGTCGAGCCGGCGGAATTCCAGAATTTCCCTCAAAGCTTTGCTTTGACAGCCAATACTTTGTGAAACGTTCGAAAGTAGAGATGCCCGTTTGCAACAGCGGGGGTCGAGTGGCAGTCGTCACCCAATGATGTGCGCCCCAGCTCATGAAACTCACGCCCGGCATTGAGGACCACAACGATTCCGTCTTCAGTCACACAGTACAGCCGATCTTCAATACAAACCGGAGACCCGCTGAACTGCCCATCAATTCGTTCCGACCAGACCTCGTTGCCAGTGGCAGCCTCGAGGCAAACCATGATCCCCTTATCACCCCACAGAAACAGCAGCCCATCTTTCGCCACAAGGCATGGCACGTACGGAAGCATCGTCTTCCGTTCATAAACGATCCTGGTGGCATTGTCCGCGTCAGGATCAATCTTCGCAGCTGCAAAGTACTTCCCATTGCCACCCTCGCCACAGGTCGCAAAAACCAACCCATCAGCAACAATCGGAGATGCGACGGTTCTCATCGGAAGCTTTGGCGTCTGCCAATTCAATTTTCCCGTTCGCAAATCGGTGCTCGTAATGCCGTTCGATTCGCTGATGCAAAGGATTTGGAGATTACCACCTTTACCCGGAGCAATAACGGGAGTTGAATACGAAGTCTTGCCCGCGTTTCTTTCAGCAGCCCAGACGGTCTCCCCTGTTTCAGGATTAAGCGCCAACAGAGAACTCGGGCCGACCTGGTCATTCGAAACAATCAGGAGACCGTCCTGAACGATCGGGGAGACTCCAAGATTGTGTTCGCTTTCATAACTGCCGAGATCTCTGGTCCAAACCTGCTTGCCCTCGAAGTCCCAGGCTGCAATCGTCAGTTTTGCACTATCAGCGAACATGACATAAACACGCTGTCCATCAGTCGCCGGCGTACTTGAGGCCCAACTGTTTTTGAGATGCTTTTTACTTTCTCCAAGCGTTACCGAAGCCTGCCAGCGCTGCTGCCCCGAATCGGCATCCAGGCAATGCAGGTATCGAACGCCACCACCTTCCGTGGCAGACGTAACGAATAAGGTTTTCTCCCAGATCACCGGCGCTGAATGCCCAACACCTGACAAATCGATCGTCCAGGCATAGTCACCGGCATCCCACGTCACAGGGATGCCTTGCTGCGTACTTAGTCCGGTACCGTTCTCGCCGCGAAATCGAGCCCAGTTCTCAGCCGACACCGCTCCTGAGAACAAGCTCATCAGAGTGAGAATCAACGCTGGTACAAGTGGTCGCATTGCAAATCTCTGTTTCGAATGGTGTATTCCGTGCGCGGCCACGGTTAAGGTAATGATCTGACTGAGACATCCCGCGAACACCCGGCCTTAATTGATGCCGTCCAAAGAATAGCAGAAACACGCGGGACTCACACAGTAAAGCAGCATCACTCCAGTTTCAACGCTGGGCTAACGAGATCGTCAATACCCCAGTAGTTCAAGGTATGATCTGCGTTCCGACTGAGTGAGCCCAAATACTTCCGCAAGCTGCAGCACAAGCTCTGTCGCGGCACCTCGCTGAGTCGACTCGCAGGCGATCTCAATCTCAGCATAAGGAGGCAGTCCTTCGACGGCATCCATAGAAATTGTTACGAGGAAGCCACCTGCTGCACCCTCAAAGGACCGGCGGACCTTCTTCACACAACCTGCAGGGGTAAATCCCAATGCTATCAGCAGAGACCGGAGGACCGAGTTGGACTGACCTGACTCAGTGGAGGGTATTTTCAGTTCCAGTTCTTCACGAGTCTTCGTGATTGTGTCGAGCCGCGGACCTTTGTAGGTCAATTCTATTTGACCGTTACACGACCGGATTCGAATGGCTTCGTCCGTCTGATCAAAGTCACGGCAGGGATGGTTAAAGTATTCGTCGCATTGACGATACTCGAGGGCCGGATTTCTACCTCCCCAACGCAGAGCAGCCTGCTCGAATTCACCCACATTGGTTACCAGATACTTGGCTTCCACTTCAATCATGCTGCACGTGCTCCGAAAATCACTATTTGCTCCCAGAGGACGCCACTTTGTCTCCGATTGATCTCAGATGATTCCAGGTGAACAAACCAGAATCATGAGTATCTGACCAGCGAACTCTTAAGGCGTAGTTTCCGCAAAGAGAGATATCATCCAGACCAAGGTCCACGGGAACGGTTTCCGGATCCAGAAGTTGCTTTCCTGAAAGTTCATCCACGCAGACAGCGCAGCGACAGTTTTGCCTGATCGTGCGAAATGGCAAACGAGCGATGTCTGCATCAGACCATACCAATTCCAGAACTCGTTGTTCCTTGTGAACTTTTATATTTTTCGGGGACTGCATAAGTGGCTACTCAGTTTCGTCAGGTTCAGAATCATCAAAGTCGTCGCCGGATTCACTGCCGGTCACAAATGACTCGATCAGCATTTCAACGAACTCTTCCAGCGAATCAGCAATTACCTCAAACTCGACGGCGTGATGCCGAAACTGCAGTACGCCTGCGTGTTCTCCGTCAAGATCGACGCAGTAATAATCTCCTTCACCCGTTTCGCCAATGACCAGAAGCTGATCAGGCCATCGGAATTCCTGACCGTCAGGATCGAGAATCGCTATCGCTCGTACTTCCCGGTTGATTTCCAGCACATCTGCCGGCATTGAGAATAGCTCAACCTCCGAGACGACACCTTCGGAATCGTCCCCGGAGTCGGACCGATAAACAGCACGCAACAAAGGCGGGTAAGAGCCAAGCAATTGAACGTAATCTGCGGGAAGCGACGCTTCGCAAAGTGCTTCAAGCTCCTGAATGACCTCAGGTTTCATCAATCACCCGCTCAGACTTCAGTCAAACAAAGCCATACGTCCGGAAAAAGTTTGCTGGTTGACTCCGGTAACGCAACGGCTGATCAGTCCAGACCAGGGTGCTTTACCTTCTCCCAATACTTCTCGAAATTGAAATCGGGGCTATTGTCGGCGTCATGACATTTCCCGCAGGTTTCATTTTTAGCGTGTTCAAGAGTTACGCGAACTTCTTTTGCAGCCGCTTCAGTGTTGCCAGCCTCAATCAACTCGACATGTCGACTTCCGGGACCATGGCAGTTCTCACACTGACTGCCCCCCATTAGTGCCTGCAGAAGCTTCTCGGAGTCATCTGCTGCAAACTCCTCGTTCAAAAACCCATTTTGGAACCTGACATATTCTTCAGGATCCCAGCCGGTAACATGACATGACAGACACTCAGGATCAAAGTCGCGAGCAATTCCATGCAAACGCTCGTATCCGTGACGCTGATGGACTGGATCGAGACTTTCAAACGCATGGGCATGCGGTGTTTCCTTCCAGATGTCAAACGCCTTTGTATGACACTCACCACATTTCGAAGCCCCAACAAAGGTTGCCCCTGACGGATGGGCGACAGGATTTTCAGCGGTAACAATGGAACTGTCTTTCAGGCGTCCCTGATAGACCTTCATCAGCTCTGCCATTTTTTCTGACTCGGAAAAATGAGCAGCGGAGACAGTGACGAGTTCATATCGAATCGAGTCCTTTTCGCCCTTTGGATACAACCCAACAACTCCTGCCGTCTTGCCTTTTTCACCCACACGCAGGAGACGAACAGGACCAATCATCTCTGGCTCTCGATCACCATCTTTTCCGTCCGCAGCCACAATGATATCGAACTGCGGAAATGCGGCGGCTTGTTCTCGAATCTCTTCGTCCGTTGACTGCGAAAGCAGGACTCTGAAGTCAACCTTCTCTTCTTCAAATCTGTTCAAAACATCCGTCAGCGCTTCCGCAGGATCACTCCATTGCAAATCCGCAACTGCAGCTTCTTCCGGAGTGCGATCAGGAATAACCTCGCGGCGAATCTTGTCGCTCATAACGCTGGTGATGCCAACTTTACATCCTTGTACTTCAACAATCGTGTATGAAAGCGGTGTGCCAATCTCTTTGGTACCCAGGAAGGTCAGGTTGGCTCCCAGAAAACACAGCCTTGGATCACCGGTATCCAGATGTTGGGCCAACAGATAACCTGGATCCAGCCGCAACTCAGCAACGCCCATCCCCAGCGCTACATACTTCATCTCGCGCAACGCTTCGAGCATCGTTTCAAATTTGATCTGAGCCTGCGGCCCGGAACGTCTCGAGAGACCACCAACATCAACCCCTCTCACCGTCCACCCCAGCGATTCAACCTTCGAAAACAAACCTGCTCGACGAGCCATCCCGCCCAACTGATTTGCCGTACAACCGCACGGTTCAAAATAGCCGAACTGCTCACCCGTCACGATGAATGCCAGGAGCGGTTTCGGCCACTCAGGGAACATTAGTGGCGATACCAGAGGAGCAGGTTCAGCGACATCACTCGATACGGGTGCTGTATCACTTTTCTTAGTAGCGATGAGGGAGGTTGGCTTCTCAGGATCGCCCTGCTTCTGACTGGACGCGGCGATCGGAGGAGGCACCGTGGCTGGCGTCCCCGGATCCGTCGTTGGAGGTTTTTCCGGAAGGGGCATCCATATCAACGACGCGGCAAGAAAAATCAGCCCCAGGAAACTGAGAACAATGAACGTCGAGTTGCGCATTTCGTAACAGCCCTGGTACCGATTACGGTAGTAACGTGCTGCCAGCCCTGTCTGACCGACATACAGCCTGATTCAGGCTGTCAAACGGAGCAAACAATAGCTTTTTGCGACTTTCCAGAGAACCCCAAAAGAACTCCACCCCCAACCTTTAATTTGAGTAAATCAGTAGACTGAAATTCAGCTTTTCGCCGGAAGAATGATTTGTAGAAATCGCAACCTGACCGGGTTTGGATTCTGTGCGTTGGATGTGAGGCCTTCCCGGAGGAACGATAATCTTCAACAAGTAGCGATGGACGGTGCCTGATGGCTCACCAACCGGTGAAATTGAGGCAGTCACAAAGGAGGGATCTGCCTTGACTTCGGTAATTTTGAGGGGCTCGGTCATGTCTTTTTCATCAACGACCATCAACAGGGTTGCCTCGCGGCCTTCAGAGGCGGCAAATGAACCCAGCCGCAATTCCATTTTATCAGAGTCGTACATTGTGCCAGCCATCGGCTGTAAACGGATAACCCCCTGCTTGCGAGCCGTCACCAGAATTTTTATCGGCTCTGATTCCTGAACCAGTTTGATTTCCACTTCCTCAGAAAACAAACCCGCAGGAATGCTTGGCGAAACTTCCACATTCACAGAGACCCCACCCACGAAGTCCCCCGCTGCAAGGTCTTCAGGAGTAAAAGGCCCAGGAGTTAATTTCACTAATCCCGAGGGACTCTTCAAAGACTCTATCTCCAGTTTTGAAAGAAGCTTCGAACCAATTGTCGCCCTGAGCGTCGCCGCCTGTGTTTCGTAGATATCCCCAACAGCCCAGATGCCAGGCTGCACGTCGTAGGGCATTTCGACGGCCCCCTCCACTGCCAGCTTGAGGGTGGTATTTTTGGGATCGTTCGTAAACAGGTCACCCCCGTGACGAAAACCTCGATCTGCAACCTTCCCGCCATTCCAGTTCATCGTCAGCGTTATCGATTCGCCAGGCTTCACGACAGCGTCTTTTTTGGCAGTCTCTTCGACGGCACCGAAACCGAACCGAGTACACTTACAAGTCGTTGTCCCTGTCTTCAGGATCAGATCGGCTTCACCTTCGTTTTTGATCACAAAGTCGTGCGATTTGTGCTCACCGACTCGCATCGCTCCGAATTTGAAGACGGGCCCCATAACGAAGGCTTTCGGCCATGGTCCCGTGGCAGAAGGGACTGGATTGCTCTCTTCTTTGTGGTCATCGCCATGTGCAGCATGTGCAGTCAATGCAGTGGTATCTTTTGCGGCCTTAATCTTCTCGGCGACAGACGCTTCACTCGGTCCTTCGCCGCACCCGGTGACACCAGCCATGAAAAGGCCTAATGCCATGACACAAATTCTCGATACAGGATTTAACTTCAACATCTCGCTCTCCGCCCGCTGCATTACTTCTGATTACTTTGAAGACTCAGACTGCGTTTTCATCGCGCCCTGAATTAAGGCACGGTCATCATCACTCAAATACCTGTCCCGATGACCCCACCTATGATTTACCTCATCGAGCCCCCTGACTCGATCTGCCGCCATCACAAGCAACTGTTCGAACTCAGCATTCGAACCGCCTCGCTTGATATTCTCGTAACAGAATCTGACAAGCTGCATCCACGCTTCAACGGAAGATGGGTACATGGCGACCACTTGTTGTTGCAACCCAATCGCCTCACTCAACAACCCGTCTTCGCTCATTGTTCGAGATCCGATGGCCAGACATTCTGCCTTTAGACCAACAGAAAAACTATTGCGTGTGTCGACAGAGATCCAGAGGTTACAGGCATCCAGTGCCTTATCGAGCGATTTTTCCACTTTTGCCTTCTGTTCAGCCAACGAAATTGCATCTTCAACCGAATTTTTGACGGCCGATGCGATGCTTTCAAGCCCTTTCGATTCTTCCCTCAGGCCATACGCGGACAGCTCCGCAATTCGTTGGCGCGGCCCTACGGCAAGCAGATCCGTCTCCGCAGCCTGACGATAGGCCGCCAAAGCTTCGCGCGAGTTTCCCTGCCGGTGAAGAAGGTCATCGCCCAGCAGCATATGCCGCTCTACGCCCGAGACATCCATCAGCCCAAACCGTAGCACAATGACTGCGGTTAATGCAGAAAGCGAGACGCCCGGGAACATCCAATTCCGTCTGAAGAAACTTGATTCATGACGCCGCACTGGAATCCCTTCCTCCATCTGTCCAAGCGCGGAGGAAATCAACAGCAGCAACATCACTATTGGCATTTCAAAGCCTCCAGCGGCTAGCAAATGCACCATCAAGGTTACACAGGAAGCGAGACATACATTCCTGTCGAGACCATGGATCTTTCCTTTGCTTCCGATCACGCAAAAGATCAATCCCGAAAGCGGTAGCAGTCGCTCCGTAAGGTCAAGATGAACCGACTCACCATTGATCCACTGCCAGGACAGATGAACAATCGCCCCCAGCACGATCGACTTGGGAACCAAGTAGCGAAGGCGTTTCGCGACAACAATCTCCTCTGCTTGCGAAAGCAGAGCTGCGTCTGAAGAAAACGATTTGCGAAAACTGCCCCAGATGAATAATAGCAGACCAGCGAAGCCGATGGCCCCTCCCGCCGACCACGACTCAAGAAGAAAATTGTGAGGATCACGAATCTCCTCACTCCACTCATCTGCTTTATGCTTCAGATAGACCTGGCGAAAATTGCCAGGACCAGCACCAGTGAGTGGTGCTTCCTTGATGGTTTCAATCGCCCCGGTCCAGTAAAAAAATCTGCATTGCAAAGACCGGGATGACTCAAATATCACCTCTTTATCCAGAGCCCCGGAAAAGGCTGCAATTCCCACGATGAGCCCCACAAAAGCCGCCCCCAAAAACGACCATTGCAGAATCCTTCTCGCAGCGGTGGTTCGCCAACTAATGATTGCGACAAGAGTCAGACCCACAACAGCACCAGCCCAGGCAGACCGGCTTTTGGTAAGGACCAGACAGTACAGGATCAGCCCCGCCTGAAGCAGGGGAATGATTAGTGCCATGAATTTTCGCGGCCCGCGGAAAGTCCAGGTTTGAACGACTTGTCCAACCAGTACTACGAAGGATGTTGCAAGCACACCGGCCAAAGTATTCGCCAGCGAAAATGTTGCAAATGGCTCAGAGCTTGACAGTAGTCGATTCTCCCACAGGATTCGATCGGTCCCTTCGAGTGGAATCCCCTTCGACTGAAAACGAGATACAATTTCAGAAATTCGAAACAGTCCTGTTCCACCGGGCTCCGCGAGGGCCTTATCCAGTTCTGAACGTTCGCCCCGATACCATTCCGCCTGCTCAGGGTAGAAAACATGGTGCTGCCAAATGCCCATCACGGCAAGCCCAACGACAATCGTTGTCACGACCTGATACGACTGAATCGCCTGAAGTCGATCGAGGCTCAAGTGTCGAAATATCCTCCATGCGACAAATAATCCAATCCACTCAAATGTCAGATTCAACGCCGACCGACGATCTCCTTCAACATGAAACACATAGGTCGTTGAAAGGATATGTCCAACGACAATAAGCAGTACTCCAAAATCCACAACGCCGAATCCAGCCCTTCGCAGGCTATCGCCCTGATTGCCTCGGGCAGCCGTCCAATATCGAAGCCCGATCATTCCTCCCAGCGTGAGCCATAGAATCACCAGATGCAACCCGCCTCCATTCACTGCGTCTTCGGTCGGCCATAAAAATGCAGACGTCAGCAAGGCCAGCGCAAAGATTATCAGTGGTGATCGCATGAACAAGTCTTGAAGGAAGCAGAGTGAACCAAACAGAAACATCACAACAAACAGAAACGAAAAACGATCGTGGTGAAACGACCAACGATCTTCTATCAGAGTGACTCGAACTACCGCATAGATGCGAAACGGACAGACCGGAATGCGAAACGAATCGCCCGCGGACGGTATGTCTTCCCCAAACTTTCACTCCGGCGAATGAACGGAGACAGAAGACTGCTGAGTTCTGACTTCCGCTAACGTCACCTGAATCTCATTTACGGATCGCCGCCCAACAGTTTCCAGAATCGCGATCACAGCCAGAACACAGGAGATCAAAGAACATACCAGAGCGGCTCCAGCCCAGTCTTCAACTTTATACAGCAACAACCCCGCAAGTCCCGTCATCGCGGTCGTTAAATGAATCGTGAGCACTGCGTAGACTGGTCGAAATCCCAGCTCCACTAAGCGATGCGAGAAATGACTCTTGTCCCCATGAAATGGACTCCGTCCCTGACTGAGGCGAATAAAGACCACACTGCAAAAATCGTACAGTGGGACCGCCATCACACAGACCGGAGCCAACATGACGTGACGACTACCTGTGCTTTCGTAGAATGTCCCCGTCACGGTAAGAGTCGCCAACAGGAAGCCAATCAAATTACTGCCGCAGTCTCCCATAAAGATGCTGGCAGGAGGTCGATTCCAGACCAAAAATCCAGACAAGGCACCGGCCAGCAACACCAACGGAAACGCGACAGACACCGTTGGTGACCGAAGCATAACCAGAAGAATGGCAGCAAACATTAATGAGGCGATCAGACCAATGCCGGCCGACAACGCATCCATGTTGTCCAGAAAGTTCATCGCGTTGGTCAACACAATGATCCATAGCACGGTCGCCGCAAAACCAAACCAGGGCTGGCTCACAAACACCGTCGCTCGGACCCCGGCCAGTACGACTCCCACAGCAACCAACATCTGCAGACCAAGCCGAAACTTCCACGAGAGGTTCCAGCGGTCATCCGCGAGTCCGGCCAGAAAGAGCACGATCGCGCCCGCAGCAATCGCCACCAGTTGGACCGTTCGATGCGAAGCTTCTCCAAGCTCCTGAAGGATCTCATCAATCACAGCAAATCGCCCTGCGGACTGAAGGATACAAACGGCCATGATCACGACCGCGGGGATCAAAACTCCAAGAAATATCGCGATGCCACCGCCGCGAGGTGTGGGCTGAACATGGACCTTTCGCTCTCCGGGAAGGTCTATTAGCCCCAACGCTGGCGCTAAGGCTCGTACCACAGGGGTCAGAATTACAGTGAGAATCGCGGATGCCAGAAATCCGGCAACCATAAACTCCAGCATCGGTGAGCCTTCTTAACACGGGGCTGAACGGAAAACGGTTGCGTGTTGTACGTTGATTCAACGAGTTGCTACAGGAGAAATCCGCGAAACAACGACCTCCTCAAATAATCAATTCGGCTTGACGCTAAATCTGGCCGGGACTCTTTGCAAGTGCCGCCAATATCCTGAATCGCGGCCAGCCCCCACTCGAGATTTGAAGATTTGACAATCCCTCAACAGTTCCAGGCCGACAACAAGATTCCCTGGCCGTCTCCGTGCAGAATCTACAATTCCAAGTAACTGTTTTCCGATTAGGCGTGAGGATTTTGCAGGCTAGACCGTCCATTGTTGTAGATTTGGCAGCGTGCCGACAGACACCTGGACCAAACCAAAAAACCGTAAAGTCATATCATCAAATAACTTACAGTAAATCAAGAAAGTCCGGCCCGTTTCGGCGCGGCAGTTGCGATTGAAGTTGAATCAGTTCGACAACAAACAGGCCATAGACTGTATCAAAGCATAACGGAGTGAGTGTGATGCGAATTCAAATGACCCCAAAAACTGTCCGAAGAATTCTTTCCGCTGACGGCTATCTCGATCTTGGCATGCCCGAGCGAGCAATTGAAGAACTGGACCGAATCGAAGATGCCGGCCCTCTGGAAGGCCCTGTGCAACTTCTGCATGGAATCGCCCTGAAACAGACTCAGAACCATCGTGATGCAATCACCCATCTCGAAAAAGCAGCTCGGATCATGCCATCTCCGATTCGCCGATTCGCATGGCGAGAATTGGTGGATGCGTACCGAGCTGTGGGCAGCGACGCTCTTGCAGACATGGCTCAGAAGCTCGGCGGAGACGGCGAATTTCAATTGAAGATCAGCCTTCCGTTCGCGGACCTGACGCTGAACATTCCCACATCTTCGAAGGTAGCAATGCCCGGACTTTGAGTGACCTAAGGATCGCGAAGATAGTTTTATTCGGCCAAAACCGACCGAAAGAATAATGATCACTTGAACACATCCCGTTAGGGTTTTTGGCACTAACATTCATCGGCACGATTTTCCGATTGATCATTCACAGTTGCCCTGGACTGCCGTATCTGGCCACTCCACGCATTCGTCTCATCCCTGCGCATGGCTCATCTGAACGAAAGGTCTATCCCCCGACCGGGGCTTTTCCGTATTCTTCATTCGTAGCAGTCTCGCCAGAACATCGATTCCTGCATCCTGAGGCAGGATCGGCGTGAGCTGCTGTGCCCATAGAATGGAGTCTTGCGGGCCATGCAACGTCGAAGAATGTTTCTCGCCGCGCTGTTGAACAGTTCGGCTGTAGGCTTCATCAGCGGATGTCGCAATAAGCAGTACGCGCACGTACTAAAAAAAGATGACAAGGACATGGTTGGCAGCCATGTGGCCGGTGCGGAGACATGGAAACCGCTGATCGATGAATCCGTCGGTCGATTGCTGGCAAAGTCCTGCTCCACGGTCCACCAGGCATCACACTCCACCGTCGAGGGTGAAGGGATTCCAATCCGAACGGTCTGCTTCGTCGGCGTCGAAAATCGCAGCGCAGAAGAAATCGGCGACTTCAAAGAGCAGATCTACGAACACATTGATTCACTCATCTCTCAGGATCCTCAGTTCAAGATGATCAGCCGACGTTACGTCGAAGCGGCGATGGGTGAATGCCGATGTCGGCCCGAGTCGCTTCTGCTTCCGGCCCGCCAACGCGAACTCCAGATGGCTCTGGAACGCGTTGACCAACCATTTGATTATCTCTTGTTCGCCAGTATCACTTCGGGCACAACCAACAGCAACGGTGACTACCAACGTGACTATTTGCTGACGCTGGAGTTGTTGGATATTCACACCGGCGAATCACAAAAAGACAGCGCCATGCTTCGCAAGGGTTACCACAAGGGATTCTTCGGCAAGCGCAAGCATTACGGCGAAGACGACTAGTCGATTCGCAGCCAGCAGTATCGTCGCGGTCTGTTTTCATCAGGAAGAAACGCGGTCGACTCTCTGCAGGATTCCATCAAAGTTTTCAGCTATGGACGATTCGAACTGCACCGTTCCGCAGTTGTTTCGCCGCCTCAGACCGTGGTCTCTTGCGGCGTTGGGGATCGTTTCTTGCCTGAACTCCGGATGTCAAACGTGGCAGAAGTCTCACGAATCGGCAATCTCCAACTTTGGAGCAGGTGACCTCGAGCTTTCAAAATCTGCTCTCACGGATTCACAAAAGTCACTCCGAGCGGAAAAGAAGCTACTTGAGCTGGATCAGGCAATACTTGAACTGGCGAGTGGTGACGTTCGACAAGCCGAAGGCCGATTTCGCAATCTCCGCCATGAACTGGAGTTCCTTGAACAAAAGGACGTGACGGAACAAGCCTCGTCCATGTTGATGGACAGCCGGGCCGTTGCATATTCCGGCCGTGACTTTGAACGCCGCATGGTCCTTAACATGGCGTTGTTGACGAGTGTATTTGGTGACGGACAAGACTCGTTTGCCTATTCGCTGCAGGTCACGGAGGCTGCGGCAAAACGACGAGAAGCGATCGCGGCAAAACTGAACAAAGACACCAGCTCAAGCCGCCTTGCTGAAAGTCACGATACGACTCTTCCGGCTTCAAATATATCGCCAGCAGGTTTTGTCGCTAATGTATCGCAAGGTTCGTTAGCCGTCCCAACATCGTCGCTCGATCAGCCATTGGCACTAAGTTCTTATCTTGCTGCTGCAGTGCAGTCTGAATCCCCCACACGATACCAGGAGACAGAATCCGCGATTACCGATATCGGATATTGGAATCCCACGTTCCTGCGTCATGACAAAACATCGTCGGGCGGCGAGTTCGGGACGCGTTGCGAACCAGGAAATGGCACCTTACACGTTATTGCCTTCGTCGGAAAATCACCGCGTTGGATTTCCGAATCAGCTGAACCAACCTCAGCAGCGCTTTTGATTGCCGACCGAATCATTAGTGCTACGGGGAAACATACGCTGCCTCCGACAATTGCCTCTGTAAAGATCGCGAAGCCTGAACCTGCCGGATATCTTCTTCCCACGGGCAGTTTGCGGTGCGTTGTTGGGCCATCGAGTTCGGCACCTCAACAGGTTGCGGCTTCACAACTGACCTTTTCAACAGTCGTTGACATGCACGAAGTCGCTCAGGCCTCATATAACGAACACCGGGATCAGGAGATCGCAGCAGCCATTACTCGCCGAGTCATGAAGAAGGGCGCCGTTTACGTTCTCAAAGAGACGCAGAATATACATCGCAACTCTTTGGTCGACCTGGGAATAAATGTGGCCGGCATTGCGTGGGAAGCCATGGAAAAAGCCGACACTCGGTCATGGAGAATGCTGCCCGGACGAATCGATATTGCCCGCACAGAATTACCAGCGGGGCAATGGACAACCAAACTTCAGATCACAGGCTACGGGACAACCGGTCATCTCTCGTCGGTTCCCATTCACATCGCTGACGGACGCAATACGTATATCCTGTGCATCATTCCGGAAAGAGACTTTACGGGCAACATTCTGGTCGGCGGTGCGGACAATCATGTCGTTCCCGCCAGCAACGTCGTCTCTGAGACCAACTGATTCCCCTTCGTAGCGAAACTATCATTCGCTGCTTACGACGCGCCGTTTCGGAAGGCAGAGACCAGTCACACTCTGCATCTGCATCCCCAAACTCATCCGGCGACAGTCATTGGCGATTCTCAGCCTGACGACGAATCTCAGCCTGGGCCTTCCTGAGTCTTTCAGGCCAGACAAACTCTGGTGCCTTTGATGGATCATATCCTCTCAAGTGTCCGTTCAGCCGAGTCACTGGCTTTGTATATCGCAGCTCGGTGTCTCCGAAAACCTCGCGGCACAATGCGGCCAGCTCAGGATCGTAGTCAAGCAGCTCGTCTCGAGTATTCACATGGTTGTGGTCGTGATCGTCTTCTCGATTGTTATCAAACCACGACTGCACACCTTCGGCAAAGTACTCGTGATGATTCACCGAGGCATACTTGCCTTTCCAAAATCCGGCCGATATCGCTTTCTGGTAGGCGGCCTTCAGCCGAACATCGAAGGTTGGATCAACATTCAGCATTCCACGAAGATGAATGTTGTGGGCAAACTCATGAATCAGAATGCATTCAGCCTGATAGGGATCACCCTTGTAGCCGAGAAGGTTCTCCTCCCCACAGGAACAATACGGATCCGTTTCTGAGCCCCCCATTCCTCTGGCTCGCGCATCCCAGAAGTCGACTGCTGAAATCCCATCGGCTTCGCGGCCATCACCCGCTGGATCACCCAGCCATTTCCATTCAGGCAAGTCCGTGGTGTATTCGTTCCACGCAATGATGCTCATTCGAGAGCCACTCTTGATCATGGCTTCTCTGACATCAGGGCGTTTCGCCAACATCAGATCAATCAGATAAGCCGCTTCGAGCAGCGCACGATCATCGACCGACTTTGAAGCGACAATCGGATAACCACTCGCACTGACGAACTTTGAGTAGTATTCGGGAATCTTGAATTCCGGCGGTGGAGAAGAAACGACGGACTTCGTTTCTTCTGCTGAGAGTTCTGCAAACGAAAGCAGAGCAATACTCAACACCCCAAGCACTACGCGGAATCCTTCGGGAGTCACGCCGAACTGCAAACCGAACATAGCTGCCTTCCCGACCGACTATTGACCCATGTCGGATGAGCCTGGTGCTTCGTCAAATCTCGATTTTGGTGCGGGATGGGCATTCTTGCCCGTCGCAGGTTTGTCGGACAAAAATGTCCAACCCCAGAATGTTCAACCTACGTTTCCAGGTCTGACATAGCACTGGTTTTGCGCAAGACTAGTTGGCAATCGATCCGCTGACGTTGAACTTCAGGACATCTTCACGCCCCTGAATCTTCACGATCATCTCTTCACTGAACTTGCCAACCTTTTCAGGGGCAGTGAACTTCATTTCTACGATCTGCAGCTTGTTTTCTTTTTCGCTCATCTTGACTTCAAAACAATCCTGCATCTGCTGACAGTCGACATCCTGAATCAGGAAAGGCTTATTACCCTGCAGAATGACTTTCACGATTGTGGTTTCACCCGGCTTCAATGGCACCAATTGCCCCTTGCTGTTCCTCACGGCAATATCAGGTGTTGTGATGCGAATATCAGGAACCACAGTGGCCAGAGTAATCAATGGCACATTGGGATGAGCAGCGTCATCAGTCACGAGAGTAATGATATCGCGAAAGCGACCAGGTTTTGTTTTGGGATCCAGAGTCACCTCAAGATCGTAAACAACATTTCCACCAACACGAGAGACCTCAGTCAGTTTACCTGTCAGGTCTTTTCCTGGGAACTTGACATCCCTGATGTTCCAATCAGGTCGCCCTGCATAGGCTATACGAACTGTCTTCTTGCCGCCGCTCAGAAAATCAAGCGAACCAAAATCCACGCTGCTCGGTTCGAACACAATATCGGTTCGGATGTAGGCAGAAATCGGGACTCGCACTTCTGCAAACTGCGGTGAATCAAAGTAGATCGACAGCGAAGTATCGCGCTGACCTTTGAAGGAACGAGTATTCATTCGCACTTCAATAAAGGTCTTCTCACCTGGCTGCAGCAGTGTTTTGCCCGGAGCGCTTGCCTCAGCACATCGACAAGCTGTGGTCCAACTGGAAATGTGCAAAGTGGCCGACGTTGAATTTTCGATGCTGACGACCTGCACCGCCTCAGCGCCAGTCGCAATCACACCAAACTCAAGCTTCTTCTTGTCAACGAGCGCATCGGCCCAGTTACCCTGTGCGAACAGAGAGGGACTCACAAGGATCAAACCCATGACAACAACAGTTGACCGACAAATGTTCCCCAACATTTTTCTGCACCTGCTCAAGAAAGCTTCCAGACCGAAGTGCCTGGGATATCCATCCCCCATCCTTCGCTTGATCCACGGAAATCCCCATTTCCGGTGCCATCATGTCATGACAATCGCATTCGACAAGAGGTCGAACTGCGTTTCAGCAATGATTCCTAAAGCCTCCCGAAGACTTCATCACCACTTTCCAGATCAGGAAACTGGCGGGAAAACCCCTGGAGCGATTGCAATTTGGAGCGGCCATGCCTGCCGCAGAATCGGCGAAGAACCCGCATAAAGATTAGATCCCCACATGCTTTATGTCAATCCGCATCTTTTCGTGAAGATTCTACCGGCTCGGTAAAGCGTACCGCGCAGACAAGCCAACGCAACACCACCCACAAACACCCCACCCATCGCATTTTAACCAGAACTACATTCCACACTCACAATCCATTGAAAGTTCTCAGATAGCCACTGTACCAGTCCGAGAAAAGCAGGCGACTTTAAGTAGGCGGGCCCCGAGGGCTGAACCATGGACACTTTCCTGGTGAACAACGTTTTTCCTGAAAATCACTTTCACTTAAGGTGCAGCAGGTCTGCACTCACATCCACCTCGGGCGATGTGAACTTCTGAAAATCTCATCATAGACCGGTCGCATACCTCTGCTGACGAGTCCTTAACATGCATCGTCCCATTCTGCATGCAGCTGTTACACTGCTCCTGATATTCTGTTTCAGCGAAACGGCCTCGGCCCAAAAGGCGGCCGCCAGCCGCAAGCACTACTTTCCTCCCGAGCATATTTCCGTAATGCCCGTCGTGTTTACGCCGAAGGGCGAAAAGACGCCGGACAGAGAACTCGACGCAGTTGTGCTCCGACATTTGAAATGGACACAGCGTCGGTACGGAGAACTTCTGGGAACGACCTTTGAGATCGAAAACAAGGTTCGGCGAGTTCGCGGGGCAAAGACTCTGGAGGAATACCGCAAACGTGATGGCGACGCGGTGATGGATTTCGCCGCAGAACTGCTAAAGGAGTTTGGCTATAGCCGCTTCAACTGCCCGCACATATTTCTGATCGTGGTGGTGAACTCAAAAGACGATTGGCCGCTCGGTGTGGGCTGTGTGTTCAATGGCGGCTACAACACGGGTGGCGGAGCCACGATGATGTCGACCGACGCCTTCGTGAAGAAGCCCAACGCTCAATCGACACTTGAACATGAAGTCGGCCACACCTTCGGGCTCCCCCACGTCAGTTCGTATGGGATTGAAATGAACGGCAACAATCCATCCATGATGTCCTATAACCCAGCACACTGGAGTCGAGGATTCGAGCCGTCACTGCAGCCGGCCGCGTTTATTCCGGAAGACATTCGCGGACTGGCTCTGAATGATCGAGCGATCCCGAATCTTGAGTTCTCAGCGACCAATGACGTTCCCGCTGACTACAAGCTGTTCTGGACTCCAATGCCGTTTGGGGCCATCAAACTGGAAGGCCAACCGGATTATGCCATTGAAGTGAAGAGCAATGCCGGAGCCGCATTCAATTCAAAGCTTGAAAGCTGCGTCGTTGGCCATCTTCGATCAAGCCCCGGCCCGACGCTCTACTACGATGCAGGATCCATGTGGCACTCGGAACCTGTTGAGGGAAAAATAACACTTGACCTGACGTTTCCGTTTCCCGTGGAGCTGACCAAAATTCGACTCTACTCCGGGCACAGCGGGCAATACCATCCCGTCAAAGCGTTTTCAGTCTCGGTCCCGACACAGACCGGAAGCCAGAATTCCCTGGCAAATCATGAGATGAAATCCTTCGACGGCGAAGCCACCTTTCCCGCAACTGAGTCTCAGCAGTGGCATCTGGAGATGACTCCTAGCGAATCGAAAACCGTTGTCCTTCGCGGTCTGCGTTTCTACTCCGGCAAGACGGAAATCTTCCCGCCTCAACTGTGTCTTGTGGAATGAGTCAAAGTCGCCCCAGCCTTGGACTGCTGCAGCCCGCTGCAGCTTTCCGCTCCACAGCCTGCTGTGGAACGAGGACACTAAGTCCAACACGCATTCGAGCCGCGTGGTTTGGCAGCAGGCTGCCGGCACCAAAGCGGCAGCGGGCTGCCGCAGTCCAAAGAGGGAGCATCTGCTCCGCGGACGTTGGCTGGAACTTACTTCCTGTTGATGTTCTTCCCCTGACCAGCCGCTAACTCAGAATATCGCTGACAATCCTCGCGGGGCGGTTCGCCGTGATCACCTGAGGCTGACCATTGTGATGAAAAATCACCTGAGAATGATCCAGTCCAAACAGGGACATGAGTGTTGCCTGGTAGTCGTTGGGTGTGACGACATTCTCCACAGCTTTGTGCCCGAACTCATCAGTCGCACCATAGGCTAAGCCGCCTTTAAGTCCACCACCGGCCATCCAGATGCTGAAGCCCTGACCATTATGATCGCGACCAGCCGCTGCGGGATCGCCCATGACCTGAGTCACCGGAAGCCGTCCAATTTCTCCTCCCCAATGCACGATCGTCGAATCCAGCATGCCACGTTGCTTCAAGTCTTTCACCAGAGCCGCCGCAGGCTGATCAACTCGCTTGCAGACAGCGGGCAGGGCCGTCCGAATACTTCCATGGTTGTCCCAGGGCTGACCTCCGAGGAATAACTGAATAAACCGAACTCCTCGCTCAACAAGTCGACGAGCGATCAAGCAGCGAGTCCCATACTCGCGAGTTGCATCCTGATCGATTCCATACATCGTCTGAGTTGCCTGCGTCTCCTTGCTGATGTCCAGTGCTTCGGTGGCGGCCGTCTGCATCCTGGCAGCAAGTTCGTAGCTGGCAATACGAGCATCCAGATCCGGATCTCCTCCGCTCTGCTCAAGATGTCGTTGGTTTAACTTCTGCAACAGGGCAAGATTCTGTTGTTGCAGAGTTCCCTTCAGATGCGACGGAGCCGCCAGATTCAGAATGCGAGGCTCCTTGGGTCGAAGTACGGTCCCCTGAAACAACGGCGGCATGAAGCCATTGGACCAATTGTTGACTCCATCAACCGGATGACCATCCGGATCTGTCATGACCATATACGCAGGCAGATCCTGCGTCTCAGATCCCAGAGCATATAAGAGCCATGAAGCCAGATGCGGACGCCCGAGAACTCCCGGAATCCCACCATGGAAATATCGGATCGAGACCTCATGCCCGTTGGCTCCGGTGTGCATGCTGCGAATCAGACAAATATCGTCAACGATCTCCGCAGTATGCGGCAGCAGTTCGGAGATCTCTGTCCCGCACTGCCCATGCTTCCGAAACTTGAAAGGGCTTCCCAGCAACTTCTTGCTGGCCTGATTCACGAAGCTGAACGCAACATCTCCGGTGTAATCTGTGCCGTCATATTTTGTCAGCTCGGGCTTGGGATCCGTCAAATCCATGTGTGACGGACCACCATGCTGAAACATGGAGATCATCGCGCGAGCTTTCGCGGGTTGCTGAGGTTGCCGCAGATGCAGATCCGTGACAGGCTTCTGCTTGATCACCGGCGGAACCGCCTGCACCCCTTCCTGTTGCATCAGCCACGCGAGTGCGACAGAGCCAATTCCCATGGCATTGTTCTGCAGAAACTCACGGCGTGAGAATGGATTGATTGGATTCATAGGAATAGCTTTAAGGCAGGACCCGAAGGAAGGAACGCAGGGCAGTGGGGAGGCTGGGAGAGAAATTCGAGGGAGGGATAACCTAGCAAACTCTTGTCGACGAACTAAAACTGGCGACTTCAGTTTTCTATGTTGATGATCATGATCTCAGAAACCAGCATTGAAAAACTATTCGACGTACAAAAACTCATTTGATGTCAGCAGGACCTGGCACAGATCAACCATCGCTTGTTGAGTGCCAGTCAAACCAGAAGGAATTTGCTCCTGGTGAGCCTGAAGGTACTCCATCTGACCTGCCAGAAACGACATCGCCGCTACAAGTTCATCAACTTCCGGCTGGCGGCAATAAGCCAATTGCCAGGCATGCATTACCTGACCAACGATTACACCGACGGGCTCCGGCGGCCCATGAAATTCTGCTGCAGAACTGAATGAACGAGCAACACCATCACTGGTCGTGAGTGTAAGTTTCACCGGCCATTGAAATGAATCTGACGTGTTGTGTTCGAGACAGTCCAAGATGAAATCAATTGAGTCCCCAGTCTCGACAGCCACTGATGCAACAGGAGTTTCCACCGGAGCATTGAGACTCTTCCACTCCGCCAATAATCCACTGCCATCGGCCGCGCCACGACTGGTCACAACACGCCCGCGGACTCCATCACCGTTCTCACTGCCATGATGAAGTGTTCCTGCAATCGTCAGACTGCCAGACGCTGGAGCAACCCAGCGACGGATCACAGCACGCACTGGCTGATCGGGATGTCCTCCGTTGGCATGCAACAGCACATATCCCAAAGCGGGATCAGGAAGCGTCGCACTGGCCTGATATTGCGAACCCGTAAAATGGGGCAGGGCAGTGAATAACTCCGTCTTCTTTGTGGTTTCGTTCATGCTGCCATAACCATACTGCCACACATCCAACGGAGCTGACGGCAACGTTGGCAACGCAGCCAACTGCTCGGCAGTCGCCATTGAAGCTTCCTTGCGGCAACGTTCAGCCAATGCCGCCGCGTGACTCAGAATTGTTCCCGAGTTCATCATCATCAACGATTGAGTCGCGACCGTAGAAACAGGCCGCCGTTCACAATTCACCTCCATCACCGGAGCATCAAAGGCCTGCAGCATTGCAACCGGTTGAGATCTCCGGACCTTGACGTAAAGACTTCGACGAGTCTCCTTGTCATCAATCACGATCTGGCCAGCATCGTCTTCCACAATCGGTGCCGGTGCGCCAAACTGCTGAGAACTCAGCCGACCAGTCGCGGCCAGCAATCGATCGCGAACCAGCTCCGCATCGAGCCTTGCAATTATCTGACGAGAATAAAACCGATTGTCAGGATCCAGCGTCTCATGCATCGCAACCTTGCGAGAAGACTGTCTCCAGGCGGTCGACGACAGTATCAGGCGGTGCAAATGCTTGACACTCCAGCCACTTTGCACGAATTCATCCGCGAGCCAGTCGAGCAATTCCGGATGCGTCGGGGCAACACCCAGTCGGCCAAAGTCAGCAGGCGTTGGCACCAGTCCGCGTCCAAAATGATGCAACCAGATTCGATTGACGATCACTCTGGCGACCAGTGGGTTCTCTCGACCCGTCAGCCATTTCGCGAACGCTAATCGGCGTCCGGATGTAGGCAATGAAGCATCATCAACCGGGATCTCATAGCGAGCATCTTCAGGACTCGCGGCCGTCAGACCGGCCGGCTGAATCACGCCTTTGGGCTGCAGAAAATCACCGCGATAAAACAAATGCGTTTCCGGCAGATGCCCGGCTGGCTCGGTCAGAATGGCCAGAAACTCTTCGGGCGGACGTTTGCCGTTCGCTTCGGCGATACGAGCATCATACTTCTTCAGATCTTCCGCAGCTTCGGGAAGATATTGATAGAGAACGCCCGGCGAAATATTCACACTCGGGTTCTTGTTGAGCAGGTCTGTCTGCTCCGGAGTTCGCTGCGCCGCCTCGGTCTGATAGGCCACTCGCAATGTTGTCCTTAGCGGCTCTTCATACTTCATAAGTTCCTTCTCGAGAGCCTGAGCCATGTACTCTTTCTGCTTCGCTTCTCGCTCGACACCTATCGCAGCCGCTTCAGCACTTGCGGCCGCCGCTTTCTGTCGATCAACTTCTGTGTAGAGCGAGACAAGTCGCTGCGAAGGAAACTGCCACGTCTGCCAGTCTAAAGACGGAGCAAAGACCGCTCGCAGTGCATAATAATCTGTCTGAGGAATCGGGTCGTATCGATGATCATGACACTGGGCACAGCCAACGCTGAGTCCCAGCAAAGACGTGCTCACAATCTTGATCGTGTCACCAATCACCTGATTCCGAGCGGTCGGGTTGTCTTCCCCGCTTCCCGTGCCGTCAGCCGCCATTCTCAAATAACCAGTCGCCGTCAGCAGTTCAATTTGTTCGGCGGTCAGATCTCCCTGTTTTGGCCCTGCGAGCTCATCGCCTGCAATCTGCTCCGTGATGAAACGATCAAACGGTTTGTCGGCGTTGAAAGAACGAATGACATAGTCACGATACTTCCACGCCCACGCTCGTTCTGTGTCGTTCACCGTGTAACCATCGGAGTCTGCATAGCCGGCAACATCCAGCCAATGCCGTGCCCAGCGTTCACCATAATGAGGCGACGCCAGCAAGGACTCGATCATCCGGGCGTACCAGTCGTCCGCAGGATCATTCTTCCATTGCAGAAGCTGCTCGGAAGCTGGCGGCAATCCCGTCAGATCAAAATAGGCTCGCAGGATCAGAGTTTGTCGATCCGCATCATCCGCGAACGACAACCCTTCCGGCATTTGAGCCAACAGGAAATGATCCATCGAATTTCGAACGCGTCCCTGTTGATCCGGACGGACCTGAGGCTCTGTAACTCGTTTGATAGGTTGAAAAGACCAGAAGGCTCGTTCTTCAGGAGTAATCCCAAGCCCCGGCGGAATCGTCTCAGGTTCAGGCCGCGCGGTTTTGGCACCTTCGGTAACCCAGCGAGTCAGAATCTCCAACTCCTTGTCGGTCACCTTTATCTCGCCCGGAGGCATCTCTTTGGAACGAATCCGTTCCAACAGCAGACTTGTGTGCGCATCGCCAACGACAAGTGCCGTCCCGGAGTCACCACCCTTTTGCATCAGGCGAACCTGACGCAGATCCAGGCCGCCTTTCAGCTCTTCCACCGCGCCATGGCAATCAAGGCAATGCGCGCGAAGAATTGGACGGATATCGCGTTCGAACGTCAGCTCTTCGCCACGCGAGACATCTGAAAGAAACAAACCTGTTCCCAATGACAGAACAAGACCTGTCAGTTGAAGCAACGTCGTTTGATACATCATCCGTCTCTGCCTTTTGCTGGAATCAGAGCATCATGGCATTGAAACAATCGAACAACTCAGCCCGCCTGCGGCAGGTACATAGGAGTTGTTCGCATAGTCCATCACCATTCGATCGGCATTGAACCGCCAGCCTAGTGTTCGAATCGCTCGCTTCATCCGAGCAATCCATTCCTGAGGCAGGTCGTCTCGATCACGATCGTAAAACATCGGAATGACTTCCTTCGTCAACACGCGATACAGATCTTCTCCATCGCGTGCATCCTGAATGTCCTGATTCCAATGAGTCCGGCCGGAACCGATTGCAAATCCATTCTTTCCGTCGTAGGCCTCAGCCCACCAACCATCCAGAATCGAACAGTTCAAACCACCATTCAAAACTACCTTTTGTCCACTGGTGCCAGAAGCTTCCAGTGGCCTTCGAGGGTTATTGAGCCACACATCGACGCCCTGTACCAGAACACGTCCCATCTCGATCGTGTAATTCTCAAGAATAAGCACCCGTCCCCGGAATGGCTCTTTTCTGGTCAGCTGGAAAATATGCTGCAGAATCTGCTTGCCTCGATCATCAGCCGGGTGAGCTTTCCCTGCAAAAATGAACTGCAGAGGGCGATCTGTATCTGTGATCAGCTTAGCCAGGAAATCCAGATCTTTCAGGATCAAGTCCGCTCGCTTATACGGCGCAAAACGTCTTGCGAATCCAATTGTCAGGGCTTGTGGATCAAACAAGCTTTCCATGTCGGCAACGACCTCAGCACTCTCCCCACGAAGCTTTGCCTGATCAACCGCATGCTTTCGTGCATAGTTGATCAGACGGCTCTTCAGTGTCGAATGGACCTCCCATAACTCGCCTGGAGTAATGCTTTCGAATTTACTCCAAACCTCTGGTTCACCAGTACGCTGATACCAGTCTTCCGGCAAAACTCGGTTGTAGAGAACTCGCATTTGCCCCGCGAGCCACGTCGGCACATGGACACCGTTCGTGATATGCCCGATCGGAATCTCTTCCACGCTACGCCATGGCCACAGACTTTTCCACATGTCTCGACTGACAACACCGTGCAGATTCGAAACACCGTTGGCAATCCGACACAGCTTGAGAGCAAGGACCGTCATGCAGAATGATTCACCGCCATTCTGAGGATCGACGCGTCCCAATCCCATCAAGCCATGAGTATCCAGCCCCAGCGCATCTCCCAATGGTCCCAGATGTTCTTCAATCAAGCCCTGATCAAAGCGGTCATGTCCGGCCGGCACTGGTGTGTGAGTCGTGAAGGCACAGCGCGAAGCTGTATCGCGCAAAGCTTTGTCGAACGGAAAGCCGTCTTCCTGCATCCGTTGACGAATGACTTCCAGTGGAGCAAACGCAGAGTGCCCCTCATTCATGTGAATCACATTCGGCAGAATCCCCAATGCCTTGAGAGCCTTGACTCCGCCAACACCCAGCAGCAGTTCCTGACGAATGCGGGTCCGCTGATCGCCACCATACAACCGCGCAGTCAACGCTCGATCAGCGTCATTGTTCAACGGGATATCGGTATCCAGCAGATACAGGTGAACTCGTCCAACATTCAAATGCAATACGCGAGCATGAATTGGGCCGGTGCGAGTATCTACAGTTACAACAATCGGACCATCAGCATTCTTCGCTGGCGCTAAAGGCAGCTCGACGGCCTCCAGTCGAGGATAAGTCTCTCGCTGCCATCCACCAGCATCGATTGCCTGAGTAAAATAACCTTCATGATAAAAGAGACCGATTCCGACCAGTGGCAGCCCCAGGTCCGAAGCACTCTTCAAATGGTCGCCCGCGAGGACTCCTAATCCCCCCGAGTAGATCGGCAGTGACTCATGAATTCCAAACTCAGCGGAGAAATAGGCCACTGGCCCCTGGCCAAGAATCCCGGCATGAGTCGACCCCCAGGTCGTCTGCGCCGTCAGATACTCCTGAAATCGCCGATAGGACCAATGTATGCGAGTATGCAGAACTGCCTCTCGCGCACGCTCTTCGAGCCTGTCCGAAGAATACTCTTTCAGCAATAAGACAGGATTGTGATTGACCTTTTCCCAGAGTTCCGGATCAATCAATCGAAACACATCAGTCACTTCCGGATCCCAACTCCACCAGAGATTTCTGGCAAGCCGTGTGAGCTTCTCGTGGATAGACATCTGGGCCAGTTTCTCGGCCATGGCGATTCCTTCGAATACGTTCGCGACTTCGACTGATCTGGTCAGGAAGAGCTGATCGTTTTCATCGTCAGCTCAAACAAATCATTCTGCGACAGGCGTCTGGGAGTATACAAGTGCTGCGGCAGGCGTCGAGACTGCCTTACGTTAGATGCAGTACCGCTCCAACATCGGCCGGATAACTCGATCTCGAGCCGGTTGCCTGCCTGTCGTCGGCAAATCTGGTGAACGGCTCAAGTTCCAATAAAAAAAGCCTGCTCCGAACTACGGAACAGGCTCTCTTTTTTCCAACTGTGACCTTCATACGGCCACAAATCTGAATACAACCGGCGTCAGACGCCTTAAGGTGAAGATTATGACAGCTTCACGTGCTTGCGCTTCAGTCGGCGACCTTTTGAGCTCGCTGGGCGAGCACCGTGGTTAGCTTTATTCAGCTTGCGATTCGTCTTTGCCATTTTTCCGGATCCTGAACACGAATATGGAGGATTGTTGAGTTATATCGAACCCAAATCGGCACGTCTCAATCATCCACTTCACTGAAATAGAGACTCTGAGCACGGCCGAATCGAAGCCGATAAGTCTAACGCCCAATCCTCAACCAGAAAACCCCCGTCCCTCAACAACACCAATGTTTTGCGATGATTCTCTGCTTTAGTGCACAAATGAACCGCTCCTTGGCCTTTTTGCAGAGGGTGGCTCGGGACATCACATCTCAAAAGGGCGAAGATTCAGTTGCCTGCGATCACTTGTGAACACCTCAAGCGTCAAACCTCAGTCAAACCTTCTACAGCACCATGATTTCACCCGTCTGGAGAGTCTGGGGCAGACCGACTCATCGGCCTTAAATCAATCCACCCCCTTGGGGGCAATCTTTCTGGCCGCGTTCATCACGGCTTCGCTGCTGATATCAACCCCAAAGGCCCACACAAAAAGCCCCAGCATTTCAATCGTGGTCCCCACCCATTTTTCTGAATACAAGGCATCGGCAACAAACATAAACAGCGTGGCAAAAAAGACGGTCTGAATGAAAACCGCTCGCCGAGCGTTTCGATCAAATCGTGAACGCTCCGCCAAACTTCCGCTCAAGCTCACGAACGGCATCGAGTGAACAGCAGCGACTTCAGATCCACCGACATATGTTGATCGAAAGATTATCGGCCCTGCGAAATTGCTATCAACCGCCGCCGACTCGTCCATTGAGGGAATGCTGCGCCCCAATTTCACAGACGGCAACAAAGCTTTCACCTGCTCAATCGCAACACACCATTGATCGTTGTAAAGAGCAGCATGGACCGCATCCATTGTGGCACCCACAGGCGCAATCGTAGTCAACACCTCGACCCAACTGCGCTGCAACTGAAGCATCCGTCCGGGATGATTCGCCGCAGCCTGAGCCGGATCGTCAAAACTCAATGGAAGTGTTTCAGCAACCTCTCGATTGAGCCGAGTCAGCGATGCAAACTGGTCGGTTTTTTCTGGACGCAACGTCACATCAAGAACTTCATCGATCCACGTTTCCAAACGCACAACTTCACGAGCCACATGAAGCCCAAGTTCGTCCAGCGCAGCTCGTGCAGCATAAGTTTGCTCCATAGCTTCCGCGAGTTGAGCGATCGCCACCTGCGTGGTCACATTGGCATTTGCTCCGAAACTCTCAATCCACGCCTCAACTCCCTTCTTGAACTTCTCAGCACCCTCATTCGTCTGCGGCAGAGGGTGCTGCAGGACCGCGTTCAGAAAGATGACAACATCGCGGCGCCAGGCAGAGCATTGATTGAACAGCTCCGGGAACAGCCGAGTCTCTATGTCCGCCATTCCTGTGCGTGCATCCGCAACCGAATTTCCTTCCAGCAACTGGACAGCCTGCTGCGTACGAATGGAAATCTCCTCGACGCTCTTCATCAGCGAAGGCGTTAACTTCCAGCGACGAAGAATCAGCGAACGCAGTGGCTCAATACGTCCAACGACTTCCTGCCTGAGCCTGTTGAATTCGCCAACGGCTGCCTGCAATCCAGCTTTCGCCGTGCCTGCAGCGGCTCGTATCACTTCTGGTTTTCCACTGTTCAGCGAGTCAGACAAAGCGTTACGAATCTCTGCCGCCTGTCGCTGAAATGTCACGTCGGGAATCTGAGATGATGCCGCCAGAATCTCTGCCGCAACGCCGGAAGCATCCGCAGAGGCTTCTGCAATCTCCTGCTGCGTCTTGAGGTAGACTCGAATAAACCAACCGCAGAGAAATCCCGCGCCAGTAATGAAATAGATCCACTTTGTGGTTCGCCGAGCTTTGATCTCGTAAGGAACAACCTGCGGTTTATTGAGTTCATTTGCTCGGAGTTCTATCTTCCCCGCCGTTGTCCCAAGAGGAAACGTGCCCTCAACAGCAACATCAATCGACTTCGTTTCCCCGGCGTTTAAATATTCGCCGTCCATCATGAAGGTCAAAAGCCCATCATCAACGGGAACGAGATCCCCGGCCTCACGAACGTCCGCCAAGTGAATCCCTGTTAACGGGGCCTTTCCGGATACTTCTGAAACCTGCAGAGGCCGACTTATCGATGATGTCCCCAAGAGCCCATATGTCTGGTTAAGATAAAGCCTGGAAGTAGCTTCGATCTCAGGGGATGGCTGGGTCAAGGTCAGGCTAACCGTCTGAACGGATGCCTCGGACGGTGCGTTTGGATCAGAAGAGCGGCTCGTAAAGTCGACCAAAACGGCATAAGTGCCCGGCAACATGGATGGCGACTGAGCCTCAACGATCAGCGATGGTCCATGTTGAACGTCGCCTTTCTCAAGCTTGGCTGTGAACAACGGAGAGAGAAACTCCGGTCGCCCGGTCGGGCCAATAACGTCAGTGACTTGAATCGTCAGATCTGTGGTCGAAGTTGTCCCCTGAACGACTCGGACTGGTATCCGAACGGTACTCACTTCGGAGCTCACAGACAGGGTGTAATTGAAGCCTGCAGGAAAATTCAGCCAGTCGACTTTCTCAGCCGCCGGCAATGGCGAGCATGCGGTCAGCAAAAACACGACAAATGAACAGCATCTCATGCCACGATCCTTTTGACTCAACGCCCTTGATTGCAATCCCAACCATTCTGCCGCCATAACTATCAATTTCTTTAATATGGCGGTGCGACGGTTAGTGGCCCCAGTAACGATTTAGATGCAATCCTTACTAAGCGGGAGCATCTTGCGACCAGCGTGGCTGAATTGCAAATCACGCCTCAGTTGCCAAATCATGCCTCCATGGCAGTTACCGACTGAAAAACGTCACGATTTCCGACCAAAAATCGCTCTCCTTTGAAACGCGGCCCATTCGCCCTAAGATGCTCCACTTCCGAAAGATTCGCGGCCCGAGGATGGGTGCGACGATGGAAGCTGAACACCGTATTGATCGGGCCCTGAAACCCGCGTTGTGAGCAACATGAAAACTGATGAATTGCGTGAAAAGTATCTGGCATTCTTCGAAACCAAGGGCTGTGTTCGTCGTCCCAGCGATGTGCTGATTCCCAAAGACGACCCAACGGTTCTGTTCACGCCTGCCGGGATGAATCAGTTCAAGAATCAGTTCCTGGGAATCGGCCCGATCGATTTCACAAAGGCCACGACCAGCCAGAAGTGTCTGCGAACTGGTGATATTGGCAACGTTGGTATCACGGCTTATCACCATACCTTCTTTGAAATGCTCGGCAACTTCTCCTTCGGAGACTACTTCAAGAAGGAAGCCATTCATTGGGCCTGGGAGTTTCTGACGACAAAGCAATGGCTGGGACTGGATCCGGATCGCCTGACCGTCACTGTCTATCTTGATGACGACGAAGCATTCGACATCTGGAATAAGGAGATCAAACTTCCAGCGGATCGAATCAGTCGACTCGACGAGTCCGAAAACTTCTGGCCAGCATCAGCTCCGTCCCAGGGACCAGATGGTGTCTGCGGACCTTGTTCGGAAATCTATTATCTTGCTCCGGGCGCAACCAAGCCGGTTGAAATCTGGAACCTGGTTTTCACTCAGTTCAATCGTGTCGGTGACCCACCGCACAATCTTCATCCGCTGCCCAAGAAGAATATCGATACCGGCATGGGTCTCGAGCGTTGCGCGTCCTGCTTGCAGGGCGTACTGAGCAATTTCGAAATCGATATTCTGAAACCGATGTGCATTGCTGCTGGCGATGCTTTGGGCTTCAAATATTCCTACGACGCGGCATGGGGACGTGCGTGCCGACGCATCGCCGATCATCTGCGAGCCTGCTCGTTCGCAATTCACGAAGGTGCAAACCCGGGCCCGGATAAAGCCAATTATATCGTAAGACTGCTTCTCCGCCGCGCGGCGATGGAAGGCTATCTCCTTGGGAAGAAGGTTCCGTTTCTGCATACGCTGGTGCCAGCAATCGTAACCGGAATGAAATACGCCTATCCGGAAATCGCCGAAACGGTGCAGTCTGTTTCTAACGTCATCAAACTCGAAGAGGAGCAGTTCCTTGACGTTGTTGACCGTGGGATGCCTCGTTTCGAAAAGCTGGCTGCCAAAGCGAAGTCATCCGGTGTAATTTCCGGTCAGGACGCTTTCGACCTGCATCAGACTTACGGTTTCCTGATTGAACTGACGGAAACTCTGGCGTCTGAGCAGGGCCTGAAGGTCGATCACTCAGGTTACACGATTGCTCGCAAACGCCATGAAGCGACAAGTGGTCGAGGGGCATTTGCGGATTCGGTCATGAGCGCCGGGCCGATTGATTCTTTGAAGAAGCAGGGTGGAACAAAGTTTCTTGGCTACGAATCGATGGCTGCCGATTGCAAAGTCGTGGGCATCATCTCAAACAAGGAACTCGTCACTGAGTTCGGCTCTGCGGGCCATGAAACACCAATTGGTGTCGCACTGAACCAGACTCCGTTCTACGCGGAGTCGGGTGGCCAGGTCGGCGATATTGGTGCTCTGATCGGCGCTGGAGTCGAGTTTATCGTCGCAGATGCCCAGAAGGATGGAGATCTCTGGATTCACGTCGGCCATCTGACCAAGGGCAAACTCTCTGTTGGACAGACGCTGTCGGCAACGGTTGATGAGTCTCGCCGCTCCGGCATTCGACGAGCCCACTCGGCAACCCACATTCTTCATCACGCGTTGCACTGCACAGTCGGCAAGGATGCGACTCAACGTGGCTCCCGAGTTCAGCAGGATGAGTTGCGTTTCGACTTTGCTCACAATCAGGCACTGACGGCTGAAGAAGTCCGCCAGGTTGAAGACATTATCAACGAATGTATCGCTCAGGGAGCCACGGTCACAACGGAGCTTCTGCCAATTGAAGCGGCTCGCAAAAAGGGTGCAATGGCCCTGTTCGGAGAAAAATATCCGGACGAAGTTCGAGTCGTCAGCATGGGCGATTTCAGCGTCGAACTCTGCGGTGGTACGCACTTGTCCAACACCGGACAAGTGGGTCTCTGTCGGATTACTTCAGAAGAACCAATTGCAAAAGGCGTCCGCCGCATCACAGCGATCACAGGGCCGAAAGCTGTCGAAAAAGGACGTGAAACAGATGAGTTGATCGCGCAACTGCAGCGAATGCTTAAGGCACCTCAGGCTGCAGAACTGGTTGCAAAAGTTGAATCACTGCAGAACGAAGTGAAGACGCTCAGCAAACAGTTGTCAGAGCTGAACTCAGCCTCGGTCGCGGATGCCATTGATGCACTGGCGGCTCAGGCAGAGACGATCAGTGGAGTCAAAGTGATCACGAAGAAACTGGAGGGCGTGTCTCGCGAAACCTTGCGAGATTTCGCTGACCAACTGCGTGACAAGCACAGTCCGATTGCACTCATCCTGGGTGCAGAAATCGAGGGCAAGGTGTCGCTGATTGTGGCCGTCAGCAAGCCTCTGGTCAAAGAGAAAAGCCTGCATGCTGGTAACGTAGTCAAAGCAGCGGCAACAGTCGCAGGCGGTGCCGGTGGTGGTCGCCCGGACATGGCCGAAGCCGGTGCGAAGCTTGTCGAAAAACTGGATGAAGCGATCGCAGCCGGAGCAGCCGAGCTAAAGAAGCAGTTAGGCGTGTAGCTACAGTAAGGCAAGTTACTTAAAGCTCGTCCCGGATTGTCATCTGAAGCGAATTCTGAATTGTGTTCGCCGGAGCAGGGCATCTTCCTGCTCCGGACCACAGATCAAGGTTGAGTAAAACCATGCAGGAAGAAATTGACCGATTGATGATGGAAATCCAGCGTTCGAAGTTTACCGAACGCCGGACGGAAGTCCGCCAGCCCTTCGCGCGGCCGGTCAAGATTCACCTGCCTCATGGACCAACGCTGAAGGCGTTTGCGAAAGACCTCTCATCTCAGGGTATAGGAATCATTACGGACGTCGAGTTCCAGCCAAAGTCCATCGCAGTACTTGAGATTCACAGCGTAATGACAGATCCAGTTTGTCTCCGAGGCGAGGTCCGCTGGTGTGACAAACATGGCAAAGGCTGGTTTCTTGTCGGATGGAAGTTTATCGGAGTGTCTCCACGACCAGCTTCGACGTGATCGTACATTACGCCGGATCCGTGCCCTGCCGTCACAATTCCAAAAACGACAGCGAAACGCCAAAGAACCAGAAGTCGTTCGAACGGCCCTGGGTTGTTAGGTGATATTGGGCTCCGGCTGTGAGTCGCGTCTTGCCATTGATCCAGAAGTGAACACCAAGTTCGGGATAGACGCTGGCCAAAAAACTATAGACGTCCTCCCGCTCTCCTCGCTCATCAACAGACAAGTCATCATCATTGTCGAGGTGGTCATCTTCCGCGAGCACACTGTGCTTGTTTCCGCCGAGGAATGTCCCAACCCCTACGAATGGAGTGAACCGAGACGGCGCCTGCAGTCGCAGCCCAAAATCTCCTCCAAGGAACCAGTCTTTCTCCGCCGTCCCAGCCAGGCCCTTGATTCCTCCTCGAGTTTCCAGGAAAGAACCAAAATAATGAAACGCACCGAGCTCAGCCCCGAGCGCGAATGGTTCATCAGATGCCGCACCACCGGCATAGATCCCGCCACGATCGGCGACATGGCGAGCATCAATCGCCTGCTTCATCATGCGTTGAGCTTTGTCAACATCATCCCCGGTATAGGGGTCATCGTACTTCTCTTCATAAACGGCATCATCCATCGCCCATCGAGACGTACCAAGCCCGGCACATCCATTGATGAAGGCTATCATCAGGACCAGCAGACCTGTCGCGAACAAAGATTGATGTGACGAGGTTCTCAGAAGATGAATCCCGGATTGCGCGAACGAAACTCAGCAACGCAGACACCGAACTGAATCAGCAATGCCCGCCTGGGCTGACATACCAACAGACCAGAGGCAGAGTACACTCGCTGTCAGAACTCACTCAACGCCGCATGTTCACCCGTCAGTCATCGCAGATACGAAAACAAGGATCCGCATTCATGAATCGGCAGATTCTGCCAATTCAGTTTGCAGGCAAAGACAAGAGTTCGCATTCGATGTGAGTTATCCAGGCGGGCGCGTGAGGTCGATATCACTCGGTACGGCAGAAATCCTGTCGACGGAGCGACAGGTTTACGGTACGACGCCCCCTCGTCCGGCAATAATTTTTCCAGACCTCACGAGAAGACCATTCTCAAGGCAGGTACGATCAATGGACATGAAGATTCCGGACCAGGCCAAAAGCGCAGCCATCACTTCAGTTGAGAAAAAGCAGTCGGCAGCAGCGACTAGATTTCTCCGCGGTCCACAGTCGCGTTTTCGCGAACTCATGATGGCGTTTCGAGCCTTCCGTGAAATGATCTCAGGATTTCGGAAACTGCACTTCGTCGGTCCGTGTGTAACAGTCTTCGGATCAGCCCGCTTTCAGGAAGATCATCCCTATTATAAGTTCTCCCGAAGCGTCGGTGAGCAGCTTGCACTGGCCGGATTCACCGTGATCACCGGCGGTGGCCCCGGCGTGATGGAAGCCGCAAATCGCGGAGCGAAGGATGTCGGAGGGCGGAGTGTGGGCTGCAATATCGTGTTGCCCATGGAACAGAAATCGAATCCTTACCTCGATACGTTCGTCGACTTTCGTTACTTCTTCATTCGCAAACTGATGCTGGCAAAATACTCGTATGCGTTTGTCGCGATGCCCGGTGGTTTCGGTACGCTGGACGAACTTTTCGAAATCGCCACGCTGGTTCAAACGGGAAAGATGAAAGGGTTTCCGATCGTCCTCGCGGGAACCGAGTACTGGGACCCAATGGTTAACTATCTTCGCGAAACCATGGCCACTGAAGGAACCATCAGCGTACTCGACGTCGACCGCTTTATCGTCAGCGACTCACCAGAAGAGATCGCTACGAAAATTGCCGAGGCAGCTCACAAACAATTTGGCCTGACTCGCGGCGAATGGAAACCTCGCTGGTGGTTGTTCGAGCGGTCTCCGTTCCCGTCCCGATAATCTCTACCAAATGCAAACAGCCCGGCCGCTGTGAGCGTACCGGGCTGCTTTTGTAAGTTGGAGAGGAATGACGAAGTATTGCCCTGAATCAATACCCAAGGTTCTCAAACAGGTACAGTCCCGACTTTCCTGGGCAGACCAGATCAAGGTCGCCGTCCTGGTCCATATCAATCACAGCAACCTGCAATCCAACGCCTGCAGTGCCTTTTGGAAAATCCTTCAGAGCCCATCGGTCTTTTGCATCCTTTGGAGCATTCGCCGCAGGATCACCATGGAAGATCGTGTGCTTGTTCCAGACACTCGATTTTCTGTCGAACGAGTAATAGAAGACGACAGAACCATCGGTATCGCCCGGTTCCACTTCATGAGCATAGACGCGTTTGCCGGTGATCAATTCCGGCTCATCTTTTCCGTCCAGATTGGCAAACGCCAGAGTATGAACCTGCGAGAACGTGTCATCGATCGTGTGTTTTGTCCATTCCCGTTTGCCATCGGCGGCTGTCGACTGCTTCAACCAGCTCAGTCCGAAACCATGTCCCATTCCCCAAACGATGTCTGTCAGTTTATCGCCATCAACATCGCGGCCATGGATAAAGATGCCAGCGGCTCCCAACTGGAACTCTGGATGAAAAGGCCACTTGTCTGACCCATCCGCGGGCTGCTCATGCCATCCTTTTGGAGTGATAATGTCCATCCGTCCGTCCGCATTAACATCACCAGCACCGACACCGTGCCCGGACCCTTCGCTGCCCAGATCATGCTTCTTCCAGACGACATCCGGCTTCTGCTGTGTCAGCTCATACCAAACCACAACGTTGCCGGTATTCGGCAGAAAATCTACTTTTCCATCGCCATTGAGATCGATCAGTTCGCCGGTCTCCATGTTTCCCGGAAGATCAATTTCGTGTTCTTTCCATGGTTGAGTCGCATCGCCGCCGGGATTCTCCACCCAACCGACTCGCTTACCGAAGTAATTGCAGGTCACGATGTCAGGTCGCCCATCACCGTTCACGTCCAGCGGAGAATCTGAAAAGTCCTCGTAGTAGTGCGGGTTCGGCCCACTGGCCGGAACATCTCGCACTTTGTGTTTCGTCCAGGTCGGAGCTTCATACCACGAGTCGCCGCTGAAGATGTCGAGCTTTCCATCTCCATTAAAATCGGCAGCTCCGCATGCTTCGTAGGGCGACTGATCATTGATCGTGTGCTTCTGCCATTTCAGATCAGGACTCTTGTCCTCTGCTTTGGAGATCGTGGCAGCAAGAAATGTGGCAACAGCCAAAGATCCGACAGTTTTGAAGAGAGCAGGGCACTTGATTCGAGGCATGAGAAAACTTCCAGCAGAGGACATGGTGGTTCGAAGTTACAGGTTGCAGGCTCGGACGCACATTTTAGTCAAGATGGGACACGAACGCACCGGGGTTGAGGCAAAAACAACGGGAGACTATTTGAGGACTCCAGTTAACGCTCAAAGAAAAACGCTGCAAATCTACTTTTCAAGGTGGGCTTTAATGCTGGCCAGTCCCTCTTCGAAGGCCTTTCCAATCATCTTGTCCATGTTGAAGCAAAGAACCCGCGCGATAACGTTTAACGGGCCATACATGACCCAACGGACAAGAGTTCCTCCATTCGCAGGCTCGAACAAAAACTCGGCCATGTTCTCACCTTTGAACGGCTTATAAAAGTTGAGCCGCGTCGTGACTTTCGAGTTCGGAACTGCTTCCACGATTTCCTGCCGGCCATGTCCAACATTCTGATTGCCTTCCCATTCGAAAGTGGAACCCAGACCAGTCGCAGGCCCGCTGAATGTCTTCTTCATGTTGAGGTCTTTCTTCTCCCATGGCGACCACGCTTCGGATCGCCGAAAATCCGTCAGCAGAGCGTAGACCGTGTCCGCTGGCACGTTAACCGTGATCGACCTCTCCACTCGAAACGTTGATGGACGAAAAAAAACGAGAATCAGAACAACGACAACAACAACGGCAACAATCCCAAGAATGATCGGCAACACCAGACATCTCCCCTCATTAGTTGTGCGCAGAACGCAGGCTTACGTCGTCATGTTACACGGCAACGAGCGATTCGCGAATGACGCGTGGGCACGTATGGACTTGGAACAGAGAACGAGGACCTTCCAGGTTATGTTGTTCTGCTAAGCGGGCCTCATGGCAGTGCCGGTACCAGATTGTGGACGTCGGAGTTTCTACCAAGTGTTTATCAGGGGGGCAGTATCGCTCTAAAGGCGATCCAGTCCCCTTCCTGACCAATCCCGCAGATTACAGACCAGAAGAATGTCGTCGCGAACTCGACGCGCTAAAGGATCTCAACGAAAAACAACTGGAAGCAACCGGTGACCCCGAAGTCGCGACTCGCATCAGTCAATACAAACTGGCATTCCGTACGCAAACGTCCGCGCCTGAGTTGATGAGCATACCCGGCGAGACTAAAGAGACGCTGGAGATGCACGGGGTCAAACCCGGCGAAGCGTCGCTCGCGAATAGCTGCCTCCTGGCTCGTCGGCTGGTTGAACGAGGTGTCCGCCATATCGAACTTAACGATTCCGACGGGGACCACCACAGCGGCCTCAAGACTCGCTTGCCTGCCAAGTGCAAAGGTACGGATTGGACGGCCGCCTTGATTCGTGACCTCAAAGCCCGTGGTCTGTTGGCTGAAACTTTGATCGTCTGGTGCTCCGAATCTGGGCGCACTTCTCCGAGTCAGGGGGCGAAGGCAATTCCGAAGGTGTCCCTGACCGTCACCATCGCAAAGATGCTGATACAATGTGGCTTTCCGGCTGTCGCATTATCAAGGTCGAATCTCACACGGCCGAACCGATGATTTCGGAATGGTTATCATTGAGGCACCGGTTCACGCGCACGATCTCAACGTCGCGATCCTGCATCTTCGGGGGCTCAACCACAAACGACTGACCTACCGCTATCAGGATCGCGAGTTTCGCTTCACCAACGTCCACGGCGAAATCGTGCGCCAAATTCTCTCATGAGAAATGCGTCTGTTTTCGCGCAGATTTCTTGCAGAAGAATCAACAGGGCAGCTATGCCGTCTTAGCATGGGCAGCAAAGAACTCACGCACTCTCGCCACAAGCTGCGGGTCCGTCATCTTGTCACACTTCTCGTTGCCGACGACTTTCGCAAGCAGTTCCCTACTTTTGATCTGCTTTTGAAACTCGGTTCTGGCTTCACCAGGCCCCATGACAAGGATCGCCTCTGCGTCCTTCAGACTTTCCGCAACTTGTTCATAGTAGCTTTTTAGATGGTTGTCGAATTTTCGATCAATCACATCCTCAGGAGTTCCATGATGCGATTCCCCGGACCCCGCCTGACGCGAACCACTTGAGGATCGCACATGCTTCTCTGCCCCGGACTCGATTCGTATCACGGTCGGCTCAGATCCCGAGAGACTGACAATCACTGCCTGCCGATGATCAACCCAAACGCCGGAATGATGAACCATTGCTCGCTGCCTTTCTTTGGAAGCACCGTATGAACGGGCCACCGCCTGTAAATCCAGACTGAAAGATCTTACAAGACCTTTGCTGGATTCATTAAAAGGCAAAGCAGATGCCGGAGCATTCGAAATCGATCCGACCGTCATGCGTATCAAGTCACCGGACTCGCCGGGGCACAGCGCATGTTGACGAATTCACGGAGATTCAGGCAGATGGAGTGAATTCCCACGACTTCGGAATGCCGTGCGTTATTGACACATCCCCGGTCCAAACTCAGAAACAGTGTGCGACTTTGGACTTAATGTGAGCAGTAGTGAGCGCAAACCCGGACCACTTTTCTGTAACGTTTCTGCTAGCTGAGCTTCGCTCTGTCAACAAAAAAGCGTCCCGTGACTGAGATCAGACGGAACGCTTTCAGGTCTGCCGACTTCCACAACAAGGAATCAGAACGCATCAACCAAAGGATCGCCATTGCCGTGATTCTGGAGTTCAGGCGTTGCTGTCTCCGTCTGAGTAAATGAAGCGGTCGTGATCGGTGTCGAATCAGCCCCGGTTGAAATGACCGAGAACGCGGGATCCGGCGTCGGTGCCACTGCGGTTTTTGATGAAGGCACTGCAGGCATTTCTGATGGCATCGTGGTGCCCGCGGGCCAGGTTATGGTTTCGGAAGGCTGACTCATCATCGGCAACTGTTCGTCAAACGAAGCCGTCTGAGTGGGCATTGTCATCATCGGAGAATTTGACTGCTGCCAACCAGATGACATCGATGGATAGTGAGCCGACATAGAGCCGGCCGGCATGTTCCCCGAAGGTCCGGGTTGAGACATAGCCATCTGGCCGGGCATCGATTGACCGTACATTGCACTACCGGCCATCGAGCTACCGAACGTCGGATTGCCCGACATTGCCATTTGAGTCTGCATCATCTGCATCTGTGCCATCTGGGCACCCGCAGATGGTGGCCCAAAGGCTGTTCGCTGACGTGGAATGCTGTAAGGATGCACGCCACGAGCCATCGCTGTTGATGCCATCGGGCTGTCAGCACCAGTTGAGGCGGCTGCCATCCGAGAATGAACTTCTGGCTGATTCCAGTCCGCGTGCAGCGAGTCCTGGTAGTAGGCAACAGCCTCGTCGAGCTGACCCGACTCTTCATAGTATTGTCCCATGTGAGCCAAAGCTGTCGCGTGGTTCGGATTCACGTCCAGTGCGCGTTCCAGTGACTGAACGGCCCCGGAATCATTTCCCAGCTCGCGTTGAAGCCATGCGAGTTCTACGTGCGACTCAGCAATATACGGCTGTGTGCCAGCCCATGTGGAAAGCATGGCAGTGGCTTCCTGACTTCGTCCTTGATCCATCATTAGCTCGGCAAGACCGTGATAGGACGGCTGGTGGGATGGATCGATTGTCAATGCCTGGCGATAGTATCGCTCTGCATTCGGAGCATCCCCAATCTTCATCCGAGCTTTCGCGAGATTAGCGATGTAATCCGGGTTCGCCGGATCAGACTTCATCGCATTCTGAAATTCCCCGGCCGCCGCCGCGTAGTTTCCCTTTTTGTAGTAACTCATGCCGGACCTGTTGGCCATGCTGCTGCCCACTGTTCCGCAACCGGCGACAATAGAAATACTGGCCAAAGCAAAAAGTCCGCGGAACAGTTTCCGCAGTCGCAACGAGGACATGAGAGCGCCTTTCAGGAAGTCGCGAAAGGTGAGATTTTTATAGAGAGGAAGAGGACGACCTGAAAAAAGTGTCAGGAACTTTGAGTGCCGAGCACCCCCGGCTGTTCAAGCCAGTTCCTTTCGCCTTCTCCTGAGCCTCGCCTGACGGAGAGATAACCACCGAGAAGTGGCCTCAATCGCCAGCTTGAGTTCATGAGGAAAAATTGGAGAGGGCCGCAGAATACTGGCAGTTCGATTTTCACTGCAACACCGATTCTTTCGCGCGACAGGCAAAGGGACCCTTACCTTCCGCAGATCGGCAATGCCTGCCGAACTCAGGCTGAAGCGGGTCGGACAGGTGCAAAAACAGCCGATCGACGATAGTTCTCATTCAAGAACGGGAGTTTTCCTCAACTGTGTCCCCAGAAAGCCTGAAGTTCGGTAGCATGCAGTGAAATGACTCAGGGGAACTGGACTGTCCGGTACCGGAGTGGAAAACGGCTTCACGCCAGTTTCGCTCGTGAATTGCTTGGCTGCGGACGATAATCGATCGATCTGAAGTCTTGCTGAGCCTGAAAATTGCCCTGATCGCTCCGCAAGCTCCTTTACAAGCCGGATCGATGTTCGTTATACTCCCCGGCTCTTTCTCAGGAAAACGTATACATTAGTTCAGATCGCGAGCCAGTTTCTTATGGAAGCTGGTGAAAGTCGCGGAGATAAAAATGCCAAAGCAGAAGACACATAAGGGAATGAAACGCCGTTTTAAGATTACGGCGTCTGGCAAAGCGACTCATCGAAAGTCGTCTCGCGGTCACTTGCTCAGCCACAAAGGTGCGAAGCGCAAGCGAAATCTGCGAGCCGGTGGGTTGGTTTGTGGTGCTGAAGCAAAGATCATCATGGATGCTCTTCGCCCAGGTGCTTAGTGCGAGAATGCTCGCTGGATGCTGGTTGTCTGGGTGGCGATCAGTCTGAGAACAGATTCTTAAAGTCATACGGTTGTTTGCTCTGAAGGTCCGGTCCAATGCGTGTTCGTCTCGGGAAAGCTCGTCACCGTTCAAAGAAGCGTCTCTTCAAAGAAGCGCGTGGTAATGTTGGTGGACGCAGCAAGCTGTTGCGAACAGTCAAGGAAACACTAGTCCGTGCCCGTGCGTTTGCCACACGCGACCGACGCACTCGCAAGCGAGAATTCCGCGCCCTTTGGATCACTCGAATTTCCGCTGCAGTAAGCCAGCTCGGCATGAACTACTCAACTTTTATGCATGGCCTCTTATTGGCTAAGGTTGAACTGAACCGAAAGCAGCTCAGCGAAATCGCAATCGCAAACCCTGAAGTCTTCAGCGAAATCGTAGAGATCGCTAAGAAGGCTCGCAGCGCAGTCGCCTGATATTCTCGGGGGACCCTTATTTGAATTCTGATCGGGCGAGCCTTTTCTCTGAAAGGCTCGCCCGTTTTCTTTCCCGCGTCGCGTTCCTATACTCATTTGGTGCCTGCCCCTGCGTTGGCGAGCGGCAGGGCGTGAGCCCTCCGAGTGCGTTTTTCTCGGTGGATAAAGTTTACAGAACAGCACAGTATGGAAATCCTCAACGCATTCAACGAGTTTGAAACAGCCGCCCTGAACGCAATTGCTGCGGCCACGGATTCTGAATCACTGGAGAAGGTCCGCATTGAATTCCTCGGCCAAAAGAATGGTCGGGTTAAGGATCTGCAAAAAGTTGTAGGCACAGCAACCCCGGTAGAGAAGCCAGCGGTTGGCAAGCGTTTCAATGAGGTCCGAACCAACGTCACTGCTCAGCTTGATGCCAAGCTGGAGCAACTGAAATCACAGGCCCAGAAGGCAGCCTCTGATTTCGATGTGACACTACCAGGTGAACGACCAAAGATCGGCCAACTACATCCTATCACCCGCGTTATCACCGAGTTCAGAGAACTCATGGGACGCTTTGGGTTCACTGTCGTTGACGGACCGGAGATTGAAGACGAACGCCACAACTTCGAAGCTTTGAACATTCCGGAAGATCATCCTGCCCGTGACCCGCTCGACAACTTCTACGTTGCATGTGCGTCGGTAGCGGCTGGCGGCCCAGTACTTCTCCGCAGTCAGACTTCAACAGTTCAGATCCGCACGATGGAGACGACTAAGCCTCCCATTCGTATTGTCTCCCTCGGGCGTGTTTACCGGCCTGACACGATTGATGCGACGCACTCATGCATGTTCCACCAGATGGAAGGCCTGATGGTTGACCGTCATGTTACGATGGCACAGCTGAAAACGGTCCTCAGTTTGTTTGCTCGCAGCTTTCTCGGCCCTGATGTCGAGATTCGCTTTCGGCCTTCATTCTTCCCATTCACAGAGCCGTCTGTGGAAGTAGATATGAAATGGGGCAACAGCTGGATGGAAATTGGTGGAGCCGGAATGGTTGACCCAAACGTGTTTGCAGCGGTTGGATATGATCCGGAGGAATACACCGGGTTTGCCTTTGGACTGGGGATCGAACGTTTCTGCATGAAACATTACGGTGTCGACGACATCCGACGCTTCTATGAGAATGACATGCGATTTCTGTCGCAGTTCTAAGCATTCACTCCCAGCGGAAGATGCGAATCGCGACAGCGAAAGTCAGAACGCCCCATGTGGCGATCACGGCAATCTCAGGAAGAATCGCCACTGTACCGGCTCCTTCCTGCATCACCTGACGCAGCGCTGAGATCACTGGTGTGAGAGGCAGCAGTCCAATAACGGGCTGCACAAATTCCGGGAAGCGCTTCGCTGAGAAGAAGATCCCCGAGCCAATCCACATCGGCACCATCGCCAGATTCATTAATCCCGAGACGGCTTCCAGCGTCTTTGCGCGGCTGGCAATCAACAGCCCGATCCCAGCAAACTCAAATGCACCCAATACGATCAGTAACATAACGTTTAGGTAACTGCCGTGATTGATTACTCCAAACAAAAATCGTGAGACCAGCAGGACCACGATGATCTCAGGAATCATAAAGATCATACGGCTGAACATCATAGCGGCGACAAAGTGAGGCTTCTTCATGGGAGTTCCCATGAACCGCTTCAGCACCTGACGAATTCGCATATCAACGATGGCATAGCCAACACCCCAGACGCCGCCGCCCATCAGCCCCATGCCGATCAGGCCTGGCACAAGGAAATCAATGTAGCGACTTCCGGGCTCGGCGATCGCGACATCCGTCGTTTTCACAGGATCCTGTCGGCCCGCAGCGCGCTGTAAGACATCGTTAACAACGTCACGAGCATGAACGCTGCCGGGACGAGTGGGATCGAAAACGAAACGATAACCCGCTGCAGAGTTATCAGTTTCCGCCACAACAATTAGCTCGCTCTGCCCGGCGCGAAGCTGTTGCCGACACTGCAACTCGGTTCCGCTAGAGACAATCAGCGACTTGCTGCTGCGCAGTGAATCAGCCAGTAACTCGGCTCCATCACCATCCTGCACTATTATCGAAATGGCTTCCATTGGCTCGCTGCGGAAAGCAAGCCCCAGCGCGATCATCATGACCAATGGAAAAACATAGGACCAAAAGACGGCTTCCGGCTGTCGGATAAACTCCCGAAACCGAGCGAGAAATAACTGGGTGACAGGATGCATCTTCCAGGATGAACTCATCGAACGGCTCCCGAGTTTTCGTCCGTCAGACGATGACCAGCATGATGCACAAAAACGTCCTCCAGAGTTGCTTGTCTTGTCGTCAACGACGTCAGCCTCAGGGATCTCTCGTTTATCAATGTCAGCAGAGCAGGAATCGCGACATGAGGCTCGCGAACCGAAAGACATCGATGCTCACTTTCTATACGAGCAGAAATGACACCCGGCAGACTGATTCCAAAATCATCCGACAAAGCCGCAGCGGATTCACCACTGACCGTAAACACAACAACGTGTTCGGCTCCCAGATCAGAGATGAGCTTCTGTGGCGTATCGATGGCCAGAATTCGCCCTCGATCAAAAATTGCCACTTTGTCGCAGAGCCTTTCCGCTTCATCCATGTAATGAGTCGTCAGCAACACGGTCCCGCCCGCCTCACGAAACTCCGTGATGATTCGCCACAGGTCGCGCCGCGATTGTGGATCCAGCCCTGTTGTCGGTTCGTCAAGAAACAACAATCGTGGATTCCCCACCAGAGCAGTCGCCACTGCAACACGTTGCCTCTGACCTCCGGAGAGTGCTTTGATGCGAGCGTTTGCCTTTTCCTGGAGGGAAACTTTGGCGATGGCCTCTTCAGGATTCATTCCGGAGCGATAAAAACTGCGAAACAAGGTCAGCGTTTCCAGCACCGTCAGCTTCTCGGAGAGTCGTGTTTCCTGCAAAGAAATCCCAATTTCCTGACGAATCTCATCGGCTTGTGTCGCCCAACTTTTGCCCAGCACGAACGCATCGCCACTGGTCGCCCGGACCAACCCTTCACAAATCTCGATCGTCGTCGTCTTCCCGGCACCGTTCGGCCCCAAAACTCCGAAACAAGTCCCTCTTTCGACCTGCAGATCAACACCTCGCACCGCTTCCACCGGTGGATTCCCGGGCCACGTCTTCGTAAGCTGCCGACATTCAATTGCTAAAGACATACACTGCCGTCCAACAGTTAACGATCTCACGAATCCCATCACAGCATTTGATGCGGATCGAAGGCGTGAGTCAATCAACACGATTGACGACTTCGGGTTTGACTCGGAGATGTCACATCAAGTACGTCACCAAACTCAGTCCATTTCCCTGAAATCAATTTCATGCACGTTTTGGATCGCACTCCAGCAATCGTTCTCAGCGCGTTGATGCTTCTGAGCCTTCAATCGGCGATGACCATGGCTGACGAATTGAAATCTCAGCCCTTTCCGCAGGCCCCCGGAAAAAAGGGACTGCAGGTGCAAATGGCTGACGACGCAATTGCACTGGGAATTCATCATGCTGGCATCAACATCAATCTGACCGCGTTGCTTCAACTGCAACCCAGCGATAACACGATCCGGTTTCAGCATAGAGACCGGGAGTGGCTAATCAACGGTGATTACGCAAAAAGTCTAGACCGACAAATTCAGCCGCTAAGCGAAGCAAACATCGTTGTCTACGCCATCCTGTTGGCCTATCCCTCTCGCGATCCAGCCCGCGATGCGATCATGCTGCATCCGAAAGCAAGCGGCGAGTTCACAATTGCGGGCTTCAACACGGCCAGCGAAGAAGGTCTTCGGACATATCGAGCAATCATTGCATTTCTCGCAGAACGTTACAGCGGGCATCACCCGGAATCAGGACGCATCCGGGGCTGGATCGTTGGAAACGAAGTGAACTCACAAAAGATCTGGTACAACCTTGGCCAGATGCCAATGGTCGAAGCCGCGTCGGAATATGAAAAAGCCGTGCGAGCCACTCACGATTCGGTCCGCGAATACTCTGATCACGGTCGGTGCTATTTGTCGTTCGATCATTTCTGGACAGCGCGAATGCCGGGCGTTTCTGACCGGGAGTCATACCCCACACGAGACTTTCTGAATGAGTTTGCTCGAGTGACTCGGGAACGAGGCGACTTCGAATGGCATGTCGCTCATCATCCCTATCCGGATGATTTGGGCAATCCACGCACATGGCTCGACAAGCAGGCAACGCGTACTCCTGACTCGCCGCATATCACCTTCAAAAATCTTGAAGTGCTTTGCGAATCATTGCAAAGCGCGGAATTACTTTGGCAGGAGAAGCCTCGTCGCATCATTCTCAGCGAACAGGGATTGCATTGCCTTCAAACCGAGGACGGGGAAACTCTGCAGGCGGCGGGTTTCGCATATGTCTGGGAAAAAGTCGCTCGCCAGCCCGGCATTGACGCTCTTATCTGGCATCGGCATGTTGACCACGCTCACGAAGGCGGCTTGCGACTGGGACTATGGACGAATAAACCGGGAACCGTTTCTGAACCCGATCGCCCACGACATCTTTACGAACTATTCCGCAAAGCCGACACACCAGCATGGCCTGAAGCCGCAGCATTTGCCCTGCCTATAGTTGGCTTAAAGCAGTGGAGTGCCATTGAAGAATAGTTAATGCGGCGCCGTGATGATTGCCCGGAAGCAAAGTTGCCGGGGCAAGTGCGACTCATTTCTTTCTGACGTTGCTCACTTCGCCAATTCGCGGTGACGTCAAAGCGTTCAATTGGGCCGAGACGGACTCAAACGTTACGTGAGCATCATAGACCGTACGATGGATGACAATTCGAGACCATGTGACGCAATTAAAGTAATACAGGTGGTGATTTTCGTTGCGTTGTTGCCCAACTTGCATTGAAAGAGATTGCATCGAAACGGACGGATCCTTCTTACCTGCTTCGTCGTAGACTTCAATGGAAAACATGGAGTTGATTTTCCACTCAGGCCTCCTCGCCTCTGTGATTTCGAGAGCACAGGGGGATGCAAGATACTTCGTGACGTCAGTCAGGGCCTTCCCACTGAAAACCTCGATCGTTGCCGCACCACCTCCCACCAGCGTCGATAGTTTTGCGTTGCCTGGAGTCAGCTCCCCGACGTATTGATCGCCTTCAGTAGAAATCCGGACTCCCGCGTTGACTGAGTCCCAGAAATCGGGCTTCGCATCGGTGAACAAGATGATTTGCTTCCCGTTGCTGCCTTTAAGAGTTTCCGACATCGAGCTGCCAGAAGTTCCGGCTACGGCTGTCGCCGCCGTGCTCTTCCCGGGTCGTTTATCTTTAAAGTGGTAGAGAAAACAGAAACCAGGGTCAGGACCTCCAGTTGTTTTCCCTGCGGCGTTTTCTTTCACTTCTGGAGCAGGAAGGCCATTCGGCTTCCACCATATCTTTGGCCCGGCGATGGATTGATCCTGCCTCGCTACGGCAACGAGTTCCACGGAGATGTCATCCGTTACCTGCGCAACCAACCTTAGGTTCGGGTCGGCAGATGTTTTCCGCCACCACAGAAAGAGCAGGAAGCCGAGAATTAAAGCGATCGGAAATACAACAAAGATGAGGACGTCGCCGCGTTTGAAGGCACTGTGGCGTTCTCGTTCATCTGAGTTGGCAGCAGAGTCTGTCATTGGCACCACGCTCTTTGTGACCTTTGCGATCTTTGTGGCCATGCCCAAACACGCGATTGCACACATGCCAGACCTGAGGGCATTTCTGGCTACAGTTTCAACTCACTCAATTTCACCGACTTTCGTACTCGGGCGCGGCCGGTCATGTCGTGGATGCGGAAGGTGATGGAGGGATTTCCGGACCAGTCGATGTCGAGCATTCCAAAGTGGAAATCGGGGCACGCTTCACCAACGCGGTTGCGGTTGGGTTCTATGATGTCCCAGTCGCGATTGAGTCCGCTCGCGGTGAGATCATAGATGGGATAACTATCCTTCGGTCGCAGCACCGACAATTCGCCCCAGTGCACATCGCCGCTGATGAAGACGACTCCGTTGGCCTGAGTTGATTTGATCAATTCGACCATCTTCAGCAGCTCGCGAGGAAAGTTGGTCCAGGATTCCCAGCCGTTGTACTCGTGTGAAAACTGAATGCTGCTGCCGATGATGCGAAGATCGGCGGGTTCCTTCAGACGCTCTTCCAGCCACTTCCATTGAACATCGCCAAGAATTGTTTTCGTGGGGTCCGGATCGGGAACATAATCATTCTTCCATGATGTCAGCGGTAGCTCCAAGGGCAGATCACGAAATGTACGAGTATCGAGCAGAATGATTTGCAGCGTCTTGCCGGCCGTCTTGTCTTCAAATCGATAACTCGTGTAGATACCGTCTCGTTCGCGACGCGGGCTGGGATTGGGCTCGTTCCAGAACTTCAGGAAGATGTCCTTCGATTCCTTTCGAAACGGATAATCCTTGCCCGCGTCGTTGGCTCCGTAATCGTGATCATCCCATGTGGCGATAGCGGGAACATTGGCTCGCAGAGCAGCAAAATCTTTCTTAGCGCCCAACTTCGCGTACTTCGCTTCGAGCACCGCCATGTCGTTGGTATCGCCGTAGATGTTGTCGCCGAGATAGATGAACAACTCGGGTTCCCATTCCAACACTGTCCGCAGAATCGGCAGAGGCTCGTCCTGAGTCTGGCAGGATCCGAATGCGATTCGGGAGATCAGCGGATGCACGGTGGGTTCCGGCGCAGGGGGCAACTTCGCGTCCGGCGATTGAGCGTGCACGGTCGAGTACGCGATCAGCAGAATAGCTTGCAGCAACAGGATTTTTTTCATCGTGGCGTTCCGAATTTGTCAACATGGCCATTGGACGCCTGCAGTCTAGGAAACTGCTTCCGCCGCCGGAAATCAGGATCCTCACGGCACCAGACGCCAACCGGAGACAGGTAGGTCTACTGTGGCTCGAATGGGAATGAAACCACGGGAAAGGAACTTGTTTTGAAATCCGCGGTGGAACCTCTTACGATATGCGGCAAATCCGGCGAAAAAACGCCTGTCAAGTGGCCTGTTCAAGTCAAACAGGCCCAAAGCCGATAATCTCCCGTCTTTTCATGTAGCCCGCGGCCGTTCGCTGCGGGGGTCCCAAAGGATTTCTTCAATGCTTAACGTTCCTAAGTCTGGTGCTCTGGATTTCGTTTCTCTGGGAGCCCTTGTTCATCGGCTCGATCCAGGCATTATTCCGTTCCGCAAAGCCAATCAATTGGCGATTCATGTGAGCGGTGGAGAATTCAACTGCGCGGCAAACCTTGCTGACTGCTTCCAGATGAAGACCGGCGTGGCGTCGGCGATGGTTGACTACCCGATCGGCGACCTGATCAACGAACGGGTCCGCGCAATGGGCGTAAAGCCTTTCTATAAGAAGTTCGCCCATGACGGCGTTCGCGGGCCAAATATGGCAACCGTGTACAGCGATCAGGGACATGGCGTCCGTGGTCCGGTTGTATTTTACAATCGAAGCAACGAAGCCGCAGGAATGCTGAAGGCTGGTGACTTCAACTGGAGCGAAATCTTCGCTGGCGGAGTTCGCTGGTTCCACAGTGGTGGAATCTTTGCTGCTCTGTCACCGACAACACCAGAAGTCATCATCGAAGGCATGAAGGCCGCCAAGGCCGCCGGCGCCGTGACGTCCTTCGACTTGAACTATCGAGCCAAGCTGTGGCAGATCAGTGGCGGTCTGGATAAGGCTCAGGAAACTTTGAACCGCATCGTTGAACATGTCGACGTTCTCGTGGGCAATGAAGAAGACCTCCAGAAGGGTCTCGGGTTGAAGGGCCAGGACGTGGAAGCTCACGGCAAGCTTGATCCAGCAGCCTTCTTCGGCATGATGGAAGAAGTGACGAAGAAACTTCCAAACGTTAAAGCCGTCGCGACCACATTGCGAGAAGTCCATTCGACCAACCGCCACTCCTGGAGCGCGGTCCTGTGGCTGGAAGGCAAGACCTATCAGGCAAAGACGATGGAACTGGACGTCATCGACCGCATCGGTGGCGGTGATGGATTCGCGTCAGGCCTGTTCTATGGCCTGCTGAACGGCAAAGATCCTCAGACATCCCTGAACCTCGGTTGGGCTCACGGAGCATTGCTGACAACCTACCCTGGCGACACAACAATGGCGACGATCAAGGAAGTCGAAGGCGTTGCGTCGGGTGGGTCAGCACGAGTGCAGCGTTAACGATTCAGGTTCAGCCTGCCGGTTGGGTTCTATCGCTTCAACGTGACCTTCAACCGGCAGCCTGAGCAAAGCTTTGTTCACAATTGAACGATCTCACTGATGAAAAGCGTCCTTTTGAAATCAAGGGACCTACTGTCAGATTCGCCTTTCACAAACTAAAGACTTAAACAATGTCAAAACATGATATCGGCCTGATCGGCCTCGCGGTTATGGGACAGAACCTGGTCATGAACATGGCCAACAAAGGTTTTTCCGTCGGTGTTTACAACCGAACGACGGAGACGACTCATGAGTTCATCAGCGGGCTCGGCAGCCGTCCTCCGGGAGTTGTTGAAGCAGGAACTCCGGAACGCATCAAGGGCTATGACACGCTGGAAGCCTTCGTCAACAGCCTCGCCTTGCCTCGCCGAGTCATGATCATGGTCAAGGCTGGTGCTCCGGTTGACGCTGTGATTGACCAGCTCAAGCCGCTGCTTGCCAAGGGCGACATCATCATCGACGGCGGCAACGCAGACTATGTCGATACCAATCGTCGCAGTAAGCAACTGGCCGCCGAAGGATTTCGATTTATCGGCACGGGCGTTTCCGGCGGCGAAGAAGGCGCGCTCAAGGGACCAAGCATCATGCCTGGCGGCCACAAAGAAGCCTGGCCGTTTGTAAAAGACATCTTCCAGAAAATCAGCGCGAAGGTGGGCCCGAACAATGACATCCCATGCTGCGACTGGGTTGGCGAAGATGGGGCAGGGCATTATGTGAAGATGGTTCACAACGGCATCGAGTATGGCGATATGCAGCTGATCTGCGAAGCCTACTACATCTTGAAGTACGGCGTCGGCCTGACGAATGAAGAACTGTACCACGTCTTCAAGGAATGGAACGAAAGCGAACTCGAAAGCTATCTGATCGAGATCACTCGTGACATCTTCACCGTGAAGGACAAAGAAACCGGCAAGGACCTTGTCGACCTGATTCTGGACACTGCCGGCCAAAAGGGCACAGGCAAGTGGATGAGCCAGCATGCTCTGGATCTCGGCGTGCCAACAACTTTGATCACCGAAGCTGTGTTCGCTCGCTGCCTGTCCGCTCAGAAGGACGCTCGTGTGCGAGCGGAAGCCGTTCTGACCGGTCCAGATACGAAGTTCACCGGCGACAAGAAGCAGTTCATCGACGATGTGAAGTGGGCCTTGTACGCATCCAAGCTGTGCAGTTACGCTCAGGGTTACGTTCAGCTCGACGCGGCGGCCAAAGAGTTCGGATGGAAACTGCACAATGGACCGATCGCCTACCTGTGGCGAGGCGGCTGCATCATTCGTTCGGTCTTCCTCGAAGACATCAAGAAGGCGTTCGACAAGAACCCAAGCCTTGAAAATCTGTTGCTGGACGACTTCTTCAAGACCGCCATCAACAAAGCTCAGCCATCATGGCGCCGAGTCGTCGCGACGGCATTCCAGCTCGGCTTGCCTGTCCCCGGCTTCAGCTCAGCTCTGACCTACTACGACGGCTACCGCCGAGGCCGCTTGCCAGCGAACCTGCTGCAGGCTCAGCGAGACTACTTCGGTGCTCACACTTACGAACGCACCGACAAGCCACGCGGTGAGAAGTTCCACACCGACTGGATTCGCGAGCGAAAGTTGTCGTAACATGAATTTTAGATTTCAAATTTGAAATCTCAGATCGGAATCGCAGGCCCGACTTTTCGAAAGAATGGTCGGGCTTTCTTCGTTTGGCCAAACATCGCGGCTTGGATCGTAGATACCCGTCGCCAATTGCGGGCTGCCAGTTTGGCGCATCTTGCACTCGCCCCATGCCAGCTTGCCTGGCATGAGCGAACGTTTTGTGGTTAGACAACGGAAACGCACAAAACGCCGCCCCGGTTGGCTCGTCCAGCCGGAACGGGAAGTTTCTTCGCACCACGATCAGACTTTGCTTCCTGCCAGGCGAGCTGGGCAGGGGAGCGACTGCTTGTGATCTCGTGTGCTACTAACTTCAAAACGTACGGTCCTGCCGGGCGAGCCAGCGAGGGGCCGAGAACTGGGAGCCCGGCGTTTCGGGACGAGGATTACTTGGACAGCGACAAGTTCGGCTCCCACACAAGTACGAAGCGCCAGAGAGTGAGTACGTTATGACTCATTCACTCGCTGGCGCTTCGGGCTTGTATTCTTAGTTTTCGTGAACTTGGCGCTGTCCAGTTAGAAGCTTCTCGTCAGCAATGAGCCAGGTCACCGGCAGTCAAGACACGACCCTCAATACACCGCGTGCTTCGCTTCATCGATCATCTGCCGATGCTCAGCGCGGAGTGCTTTGGCCCGGTCAAGATGCTGTTTCCTCTCTGCCTCCGAGGCGCTCTCATTCGCTCGGTTGGTCGCATCATTAATCTGTACGCTGTAATGATCGTTCACGCCCTTGATGTGAGCATCCCGGCCGCCGATCCAGAAGGACGACTGGCTCGTCGGCTTTGATCCGCGAGGCCCCAGGATTCGATACCAGCCGCAGAAGTTGGTCCAGCCAGAAAAGATCAGCCCGGCTCCCATGAAGATCGCAATGCCGATGCCCCACGGACGAGTTGCCTCGAAGGCACCAAGCATGCAACTGCCGACGATGATCAGTCCATTCAAAGCACTGGCTTTGCGTTCAAGCGAGTTGGGCATGGAGGATATCTCGTGGAAGGGCGTTGGTGCGAATGACACTATTACAGCGAGAACGCTCACGAAATTCCAGAGGCAACCTGATTGCCCCTTGTTCCAGGGCTCAAGCCCTGGAACACACCGCCCGGAGGCTCCTGCCTCCACAACCTGCAAGGCTGGAGTCTTGCGTGCAGGACGTTCCGAGGCTGGAGACTCGGAACGAGCGTACGGCCGGGGCCTCGTTGAATTGTCGGCAGACTTCCGCAGGCGTATGCTTCCCAGTGCCTTTCCCTATTGCTCCGATCGACCGTGAATCAATGACCGCTTCAGCAACATCCGACATTCCCGAGTTCCTGCAAACGCTGAATCCGCAGCAGCTCGCGGCGGTGATGCATGGTGACGAACCGTTGCTGATCATCGCGGGCGCGGGCACTGGTAAGACGACCACGCTGGCAAATCGAGTCGCATGGCAAATTGTGTCGGGCACGGATCCGTCTCGACTGCTGTTGCTGACATTCACTCGCCGAGCGGCTGCGGAAATGTTGCGGCGAGTCGAACACATTCTGATTCAGCTCGATCCATCGACCGTAAAGAATCCGGCGGTGTGTTCCAGGTCTTCCATCCGACGAATTGCCGGCGGCACGTTTCACTCGGTCGCCACGAATGTGCTTCGCCGCTATGGCAATCTGATCGGCCTGTATCCGGACTTCACGATTCTGGATCGCAGCGACTCCGAAGATCTGATGAACGTTGAACGATCGAAGCTGAATCTTCCGAAGTCGGACAAACGATTTCCTCTGAAGGGAACTTGCCTCGATATCTACAGTCGCTGCGTCAATACTCAAAAGCCGCTCGACATCATCCTCAAGAAGTACTTCCCGTGGTGCCTGGAACATCAGGAACGACTGGGTGAACTCTTCAACGGTTACACGACCACCAAAGAACAACAGCGAGTCCTCGATTTTGATGACCTGCTGCTGTTCTGGAACGCACTGGCCGAGAATCCTGATGGCGGCCAGATGCTGCGGCAGCAGTTTCAAAAGATCATGGTCGACGAGTATCAGGACACGAATATCCTGCAGGCTCAGATTCTGAAGAACATCTGCCCGGACGGCAAAGGATTGACAGCTGTCGGCGATGACGCTCAGTCGATCTACTCGTTCCGCGCGGCAACGGTGAGGAATATTCTGGACTTCCCGAATGAGTATCCAGGGACGGTGCTGATCCCGCTTGAACAGAACTACCGCACGACTCAGAAGATTCTGGACGCGACCAATGCCGTCATCGCGGAAGCAGAAGAGCGACATTCGAAAGAACTATGGTCGTCTCGCGGCGATGGCAGTCTGCCGGTGCTTGTGACGTGCAGCGACGAAGACGCTCAGACAACGTATGTGATCGATCAGATTCTGGATCGGCGAGAAAAGGGTGTTCCACTGAAGCAGCAGGCGGTGCTGTTTCGTGCATCGCATCACAGCATGAGCATGGAAGCTGAGCTCGGCCGTCGCAATGTGCCGTTCGTAAAATACGGCGGACTACGGTTCCTTGAGACGGCTCATGTTCGCGATCTGATGTCGTTTCTTCGACTCGCGGAAAACCCGCTGGACTCCGTTGCCGGTTTTCGAGTCCTCGTTTTGATGCCTGGCATCGGCCATGTTAAAGCTGCTTCGCTGCTGGACAATCTGCGCGAAGGCGGTGGCCATTTCGAGACATGGTCGTCGTGGTCCCCGCCGTCGGTTCTCAAGGACGATTGGCCAAAGCTCATTCGACTGCTTCAGGAAATGGAACAGCGAGCCGAATCCGACGCCGGAGTCGCCACTGATATTCACGGAGCCCGCTTGTTTTACGCGCCGTTGCTCGAATCAAAGTACGACAACGTGAAAGCTCGACTGAATGATTTGATTCAGCTGGAAGCCATCGCCGCTCGGTATCAGAGCCGAACTGAATTCTTGTCTGAGATGACACTGGATCCACCAAGCTCCACTCAGGAACTTCCGGCCGATCCGTTTTTGGATGAAGACTATTTGACTCTCAGCACGATCCATTCGGCAAAGGGGCTCGAATGGGATTCTGTGTACCTGATCCACGCGGCCGACGGCAACATTCCTTCGGACATGGCGACTGGCAGTCCCGAGGAGATCGAAGAGGAACGTCGTTTGTTCTACGTCGCGATGACTCGCGCAAAGAATCATCTAAGCGTAGTTCGTCCCGAGCGTTACTACTTTCATAACCGTCGCAAAAGTGATCAGCATTCGCTCAGCAAGATTACTCGATTTCTGCCGACTCAGATACAGGCAATGTTTGACTGCCAATCCCAGGGCATGACCTACGGTTCCGGCTTCGGCGGAGCAGGGCAGAGCGGCTTGATTCAGGGCGATACAACGGAAATCCGCAAGAAGATTTCGAAACTCTGGGGCTGATTGGGAATCTCTTTGCGAGGATCACTACAGCTTAAGCCACTGACATCAACTCGGCCAGGACAAAACACGAAGGTTCTGAGTGCATGTCCACACTCAGTAGATTAGAATTTGGAACCGACAAGTTCAGCCTGCTTGAGTTCCAACCGTGTCTCCTCCCTACCGTTTCAATGCATACGGATTATCAGCCACGACTTTATGAATCTCCACAGATCAACTCCGTCGCCGATTTTCTGTTTCGTTGCGACGCCTATCTTACTTGCCTGTGCATTCATGGCTTCAGTGAAAGCCGATGATGATGTTTCGCAGGGCAGCACAACATTTGCGTCACCACCGTCGTATCAGCAGGACGTCCTCCCGATCCTGACTCGATTCGGATGTAATCAGGGTGCCTGCCATGGGAAACTGGCTGGCCAAAATGGATTCCGTCTGTCACTTCGCGGTTACGCGCCCGACTGGGATTATGACTCCATCACACATGAATTCTTTGGCCGTCGAATCGACCGCGCGGCTCCGGCCAATAGCCTGCTAGTAACCAAACCGGCTGGTATGAGTCCCCATGGAGGAGGCAAACTGTTTGAGCCAAATAGTCCAGCCAGTAAAGTGCTCACAGACTGGATCGCCGCAGGGACTCCAGGGATTATTTCTGATGAGCCAGTTGTTCAGTCAATAACTGTCAGCCCGGGCACGCAAACCATGCATCCCGGCGAAACCCTGCAGCTTACGGCCACAGCAGAGTATTCGAATGGTCAAGTGCGCGACATTACCTGGCTCTCGCAGTTCTTCTCAAACGATCCAAGCGTACTGGAGGTTTCATCAAACGGCCTGCTTACGTGCCTGCGATCGGGGGAATCAGTCGTCCGAGTTCATTTTCAGGGTCAGGTAGCAGTCACCACTATCACCAGCCCCTTCGAACAATCTGTTGACGCACAGCTGTTTGCGGAACGGCGTAGTTTCATTGACGAGCATGTTTTCAACAAACTGGCTGCTCTTCGGATACCGCCGTCGCCCGCCGCAGACGATGCTGTCTTTGTTCGCCGCGTCTTCCTCGATACGATCGGCACTCTACCGACACCGTCAGAGGTGCAAACCTTCCTGAACGACCAAAATCCCGGTAAGCGAACAGCCCTTATCGATACTCTGCTGGAACGCCCCGAGTTTGCAGACTATTGGACTTTGATCCTGTGCGACCTGCTGCAGAATCGCAAAGAACGTGATCACGATGTCAGAGGCAGTAAGGGCGTCCGCGCGATGCAGGCGTGGGTTCGCGAGCAGGTTGAGACAAATCGCCCGTGGGATGAGATCGCTCGCGATGTCATAACCGCCTCCGGAGATTCTGTCTCCCAACCTCAGATCGGCTATTACGTCGTTTCGATCGGTGAGTATCGTCAGGTCGAAGACTCCGAGGTCGTGTCCTCAGTAGCGCAGTCGTTTCTGGGAACTCGAATCGGCTGCGCCAAGTGCCACAATCATCCTCTCGAACGATACACCCAGGATGACTACTACCATTTTGCAGCGTACTTCGGCCGGATGAATTTTCAGCGTCAGGAATCTCACAAAGGAGCAACTGCTCTTATTGTTGCTACGGAAGAGGAAGCCCGCGTTCAAAAGCAAATCACGGAGAAAGAATCGCGTCTCAAAGCGATGACAGAGGATCAAGCCAATAAGCAGGGCGCAGAACTCGATTCTCTGCAGAAACAGATTGCTGAAGTGAATCAGCAACTTGAAAACGAACGGCGACAATTCGCAGAACTAACGACGCGAATTCCACGCGTCAGGCAGCCTCGCACAAACCAGCAGCTCGCTGCTCAGCCGCTTGATCGATCTGAAACAAACATTGGTCCGGGGCAGGATCCGCGAGAATTACTCGCTCAATGGATGACGGACCCGGGGAACGAGAACTTTTCTGGCAGCATGGTCAATCGATTGTGGCGTCATTTCTTTGCCGTGGGCCTTGTTGAGCCTGTCGATGACCTTCGCATCAGCAACCCGCCGAGCAATCGTGAATTATGGACCGCCCTGAATCAGGAGTTTGTGAGTCACAAGTACGATCTCAGACACATCATGAGGCTCATGCTGAATTCACGCACATATCAACTGAGTTCGGCGACGCTGAAGGGCAACGCTGCGGAACGCGGCTTCTATTCACACTACTACGTTCGCCGTCTGCCAGCCGAAGTCTTCCTGGACGCGATTAGCCAAAGCACACTGATCCCGGATTCATTCCCGGGATATCCAGTCGGAATGCGCGCGATCCAGCTTCCGGATTCGACGGTTGCCTCTCCGTTCCTGTCGATGTTTGGCCGTAGTGAACGAGTGACAGCCTGTGCTTGCGAACGTTCCGGTGATGTCACACTGCCGCAGCTTCTTCATCTGCAGTGTGGAGACGGACTCGCTCAGAAATTTGACGATCCCGTCGGACGATTAAAGCAGATCGTGAATAGTTTCCCTGATGACAAATCAGCGATTGAACAGATTTATCTGGCCACACTCAGTCGCTCTCCAACAACCGAAGAACAGGCCTCCATCACGGCAGCATTCGAAGGCAATGAACAACGTGAAGAAGCGTTCCGAGATCTCTTTTGGGCTCTTTTGAATACCAAAGAATTTGCATTCAATCACTGACAGAAACAGAACAGCAGTAGTCCCCGGCAGAATACTGGCTCCGAACAATTGAAACTGGGCAGACAGATAACTTCCTGCTCATTGAACAAGAATCTGTCTTGGTTACGGATTAAGGATTCATCATGTTAAACATCAATCTTAATCAATCGATCAGCAAACTTTGTAACGGCCGATCAAGACGTGATTGTCTTCGAGTCGGTACTCTGGGGCCTCTCGGCCTCACGATGGCCCACCTTCTTCAGCAGCAGTCGCTAGTTGCAGAAGAGTCTCCGCAGCGACGCGCGAAATCTGTCATTCTTGTTTATCTTGGCGGTGGCCTGTCGCATCATGACAGCTTTGATCTAAAACCTGAGGCACCTGCGGAGATTCGTGGTAAATACAAGCCCGTGTCTACCTGCGTTCCGGGCATTCAGATCTGTGAGCTATTGCCAAAGATCTCTGGAATCATGGACCGAGTCGCGCTGATTCGGTCGGGTTCACACACGAATGATCACCACGAAACGGCGACCAACTGGGCTCTTTCAGGCCGATTCGGCTCAGCCTTTGGAGACTTCCCGTCTATCGGCGCGGTGGTGGCAAATCAACTGGGCTTCACAGGCCAGATTCCGCCATATGTCGCGATACCTCATAACCCATCTTTTACCTGGGAACTTGGCAAGAGTGCTTTTCTGGGTGGACGCTACGAATCGTTCAAGGCTGGAGATCCCAACCAGGCTGGATATCGTGTTCGAGATCTCGTCCGTACGACCGCTTTAACGGACAAGTCCATCGAACGACGCAGGACACTCTTGCAGGCCGTCGACTCACTGGCACGGCAGGTCGAAGGAAACGATCAGATTGCCACCTATGACGAATTCCAAAAGCGTGCCAGCGAGATGATTCTTTCACCGCAGGCTCGTACAGCCTTCGACATTGAGCAGGAACCTGCAGACCTTCGAGACTCCTACGGTCGGAACATGTTTGGTCAAAGCTGCCTACTGGCCCGACGACTTGTTGAGTCAGGTGTCACGTTTACAACAATCAACTACGGAGGCTGGGATCATCATGGAAAGATATTCGAAAGCCTCGACAAGAAGCTGCCGGAATTCGACATGGGATTCTCGTCACTCATTCGTGATCTTGATCAACGAGGTTTACTGAACGACACACTGGTGGCCTGTTTCGGGGAATTTGGACGAAGTCCTGGAGTGAATAAAGACGCAGGTCGCGACCACTGGGGACCAGCCGCGTCTATGCTGTTCGCCGGAGCCGGCATTCAGCCTGGTCAGGTTATTGGAGCGACCGATGACCATGGCGGCTATGCCATCAAGAGACCTGTCCGCCCTGCCGATGTGGCCTTTACGATCTATTCCGCGTTAGGTATCCCGCCGCGTCGCCAAATCTATACACCTGATGGTCGTCCGGTTGAAATCCTTGATCAGGGAGAGTTGATTCAGGAACTCTATTCGTGAAAACCATCACCAACACAATCCGACTTTCCGTGACGGCCATTTTGTGTTCTCAAATCATCGGCCACTTCAGTCCTGCGCTTGCAGACGAGAAACCGATGCCAGCACCTCCTGCAATCAAAATGACGGTGCCACCCGCGATTGCCCTTGCCCCACCATCCGCGAGTGCCATGGAAACTACAAAAGCTTTGATCATTCGCGGACTCCAAATGGATCAGATCACTGGGATTACGTGTACGGAGAACGCGCTGCCCGTTTCGTTCAGCATTGTAAAAAAAGAAAAGTCGGCTCCTCCGGATAAGGTGGAGGCTAACGACGTAGGCGACACTCAGGCTGAAGTTTCGCTCAGTATTCCTGCCGACTTTGTTGGGGACTCACTGACAATCACGGCCAGCAGCGAACATGGCACCTCAGAACACTTCACGATACCGGTGATTTCCGGAGGGCTGCTGGTTGCTGAATCAGAACCGAATGACGGTCTTCGAAAAGCTCAGCCGATCCGACTCGGAACGACGATTCAGGGTTTGATTTCACAACCGAAAGATGTTGACGTCTACGAGTTCCAGGGAACTGCGGGCCAGGTACTTCTGGCAGAAGTCACGGCTGACCGAATTGGGTCACCATGTGATTCTCAATTGACGCTGTTTGATTCGGCCGGGCAAATCCTGAAAATTGCAGATGATACGGCGGAGACTTCTGATGCCATTCTGAGAGTCACATTACCTCGTGACGATACCTACCGCATCGTAATGCTTGAAGCGACCGACCGCGGCAGTTCAATCTGCACCTACTTGCTTCGCGTGACTATGACACCGCAATAATCGCACAATGATCTTGTGTCCGTATTGCTAAGCTCAATGAAAAAGCTGCCTCCCTCTGAATTGAGTTCTCAAGCCCTTGCTGCGCCAACACGGCAGAATAATCTCGCACTAGCAGACTCGAACGACAAACTCGGCGAGAGTGAGTCGACGTCATCAGCCCCATTGGTGGCAGCAGCAAATACTGCTGGAGTTTCCCTCCATCGCCTTATGTTGAAATGATTCGTTACAAATAGAATTATCCCGCTGGCATGGCCGACTGATAGGCTCTTCACTAAAGCTTCCCCCAACCTATCGACGATCAGTCAACAGAAAGAAGCCGGTTGCTATCGTATACTGAGCGACCGGATCAGGGAGCGTTCGGCAGGAATTGCCGGAACAGGAACATCGGAAAAAGTCCCGAGGAAAGACGACGGAATGTCAGGGGCGGCGAAAACTGATCCACTGCGATTGGGCTTCATGGAAACCATGGAAGTCGAAGGACGCGGCTATATCGGAGGACTGCTCATTACGAATCAGAATGGGCGTCCTCTTGAGTTTCAGTGTACAACTCCGGTCAAGCCAAATCGCACTCAGGAGATTCTGTTCGGGGAAACGCTTCGTCCCTGGCTGCTGGGCGAACTAATCGGCTGCACTCTTTTGGATCGTGTGGCCATCAAACCCAGCCTGATCGTCACAAGTAACCTGCATCTGCTTGAGCTTCGCAACCACACGCACATCCCGGTGGCTTGTACCAATGACGCTCGCACAAAGATTGCAGAGCAAGGGGGAACGCTTCGCATCGGTGGCAACATTCTCAGGTTCCATGAAGCTCACGGTGTGGATGCAGAACTTCTGTCCAAACAGAAACATCTCCTTCCTGACAGTGCTGATCTGGCAGAGCCGCTGGAACGTGTACGAGAGGCACTTGCAGAGACCATAAAGACGGTGTTCGCAAGATAATGTTTGCGGAGATACTTGATCTGCATGCATTTTCGTCAGGCAAGGATGTGGGGCACTCGTCATGAGCAATTGGCCGAATGAAGCGACGGTGGATGCGACAGTTGTTTCTGGGAACCCCGAGCAATCCACAACCAGTGAAATACTGACGATCGACCCGGCATTGATTGCAGAAGCGCGCAGATCTACCAGGGTTGACGTTGCTCAGACCGGATTCAATCCAGCTCTGGGACGACTGCCGACGATCGAAACTCAGGGATACTCTCTGAACACAGTGCTCGACTTCGTACCGTCATGGACAGCACGTCGCATCCCGATGAAGTGCATCGGCCTGACGCTTCCCGACGGTATGGAATTCATGCCGCCGAAGCTGGATTCAACGACCTCCGATGGCACGCAATTGCGAAAAATTGCACCGCCAAAGCCGGAGACTTCAGAACCTGTCGATCCCGATAAGCCTCGCAAAGCCACGCGAATTAAGCCGCCGGCCGACGCGTTGTCGCTGCAGGATCGCCTGTTCTATTTGCTTCAGCCGCCCCTCGAATCCTGGCTGGCTGGCCAGGAACTCATTATGCCCTTCGAGCCATTCGCCTATCAATATGAAGGAATTGCATGGCTATTTGCCAGCCAGGCGGCATTACTGGCCGACGAGATGGGGCTTGGCAAGACCATGCAGACGATCACTGCTATCCGACTTCTGCTCCGCAGCGGGCAGGCAAAACGAATTGTACTCATCTGCCCGAAACCGCTGATTCCAAACTGGCAGCGAGAATTCAAGACATGGGCTGAAGAACTGCCCGTGGTTACAGTCGAAGGCAACGGACCAAGGCGCCGCATGTTGTGGACCATGCCCGGAATCCCGGTACTGCTGGCCAACTACGAACTGATGGCTCGCGATATCGCTGAAATCCCGGATGATGAGCAACCTAAATTTGACCTGTTGGTGCTCGACGAGGCACAACGAATCAAGAATCGTGACTCGCGTACGGCTGAAGTGGCTCGTTCGATTCGCCGACGGCGAAGCTGGGCTTTGACCGGTACACCTATAGAAAATCGGCCCGAGGAACTGGGCGCTCTTTTTGAGTTCATGGAGGTCATTCCGAAGGCGGCCAGCCCGGACCTTCGCCAACTCTCGAAGCTGGCCAAGAAATACATTCTGCGGCGAACCAAAGATCTCGTGATGAAAGACATGCCGCCTCGAATCGACCGGGACGCGGAACTTGAACTCACGGACGCTCAGGAACTGGCCTATCGCACAGCAGAAAAAGAAGGCGTCGTGCAGCTCAATGACCTGGGCGATTCCATCACCGTTCAGCACGTCTTCGAGCTCGTATTACGACTCAAGCAGATCACAAACTACGATCCACTGACAGGCGAAAGCGCAAAGCTTGAACGCCTGATGGCTGACATGGAAGAAATCGCAGCCAGCGGTGGAAAGGCCATCCTGTTCAGTCAGTGGACGAAAACCATTGACTGGCTCGAGCCACATCTCAAAGAATTCAATCCGCTGATCTATCACGGTGGCGTGCCGACGAAACAACGTGAACCAATTCTGGCCAGGTTCAAGGCCGAGCCGGACAAGCATATTCTGCTTATGAGTTATGGCACCGGTGCAGTGGGCTTGAATCTGCAGTTTGCAGGCTACGTGTTTCTGTATGACCGCTGGTGGAATCCTGCAATTGAAGATCAGGCCATTAATCGCGCTCACAGAATAGGCGTCAAGAACCCTGTCATTGTGACGCGGTTCATCTGCAAGAACACGATCGAGGAACGTATCGACCGTGTGCTTCGGGAAAAACGCGAGTTGTTTCAGGCGATACTTGGCGACGGCGATAACGAAAACGTAACGCTCAGTATGAACGCCTCAGAAATCTTTGGTCTGTTCGACCTGAAAGCACGTCACAAAGATGGGTCCAAATCGATTGGGCCGAAACCAGTCAAGGCGATCGCCGACGCGGCCTGATAAGGCTATCCACTACGACCAAGGTTGGCACGTTGGCGGAATAACCCCCTGAAGTAATCCCGTTGCCCCAGCGACGTTGGTCTGTGCTTCCATCTCACAGTACTTCCGCTGCGCCGTGGCGGATTTGACTATCTCAAGCATCACTCAGCCTCAAGCATCACTCAGCCTCAAGCGTCTCTCGGCCTGAAACGTCACTTGGCAAAGACTGCACTCAACGGGATATTGACGCAGCAGTCGCGGCCCCATTTCATCGAAACTGTCTAGTCGACAATCCGCAGAATTTCCTAACGGCCGCTCTCCTTCAACAAGAGCACGTACGTAGATTTTGCTGCGGATCAATCAGCAGAGAGAACCGCACTCCCTTCTGATCGTAAAGAGCTCTCTTTTGCCGTTCGATCTTTGCTTCCTGATGAAGGCGAAAGGATCTCGGCGGGACTGCAGGAGCATAACTGATGAACTGGCCTCGATGGTCCTCACAAAACTCTAATTAACACGGTTGTACCCGTTCAGCGCGGCGACGCGATAGGCTTCTGCCATCGTGGGGTAATTGAACGTCGTGTTGATGAAGTAAAGCAGACTATTCGCAGTTCCGGGCTGTGCCATAATGGCCTGACCGATGTGGATAATCTCTGTTGCATTGACGCCAAAACAATGGACTCCAAGAATCTCCAGAGTATCGCGGTGAAACAGAATCTTCAACATGCCAATTGGACGACCCATGATCTGAGCACGAGCGAGATTCTTGAACATTGAATGCCCGACTTCATAAGGCACGCACTCGTCAGTCAACTCGCGTTCAGTCTTACCAACACTGCTGATTTCGGGGCTGGTGTAAATTCCGGTTGGAATATCCTGAATCCTAAACTGATCAGCATCGCTGTTGCCAAGGTGACGAGCCGCAAAGCGTCCCTGAATATAGGCCGCACTGGCCAGAGCTGGCACCCCGATCACATCTCCCACAGCATAGATGTGTGGCTGTGACGTCTGGAAGTGCGTGTTGACTTCCAATTGACCCCGATGATTAGGCTTAATTCCAACCTGCTCCAGTCCCAGACTATCAGTATTCCCGGTACGTCCATTTGCCCACAACAACACATCGCTCTTGAGCTGCTTGCCTGACTTGAGGTGCAACACAACGTGATCATCGAAAGCTTCCAGCTTATCAAATATTTCGTTGTGACGAATTCGCACCCCCGTATCGCGCATGTGATAGGCCAGCGCGTCGCAGATTTCGTCGTCCAGAAACTCCAGCATGCGGGCTCTGGTGTTGACGAGATTCAGCTTCACCTGCAGGTTGCGAAACATTGATGCATACTCGCATCCAATCACACCTGCTCCATAAATGGTCATCGACCGAGGAGTCTCTGGCAGATTCAGAATGGTATCACTGTCGAAAACACGCGGATGACTAAAGTCGATCTCCGGAGGACGATATGGACGCGATCCCGTCGCAATCACGAAGTTTTTTGCGTGAGCAATTGTGACACTACCATCGGGATGCTCGACCTGAATTCGATGTGGATCCAGAAACCGCGCCTGTCCCAAGAGCACTTCGACATCATTTCGATCGTAGAAGCTGCGACGCATTGCAACCTGCTGATCAATCACCGACTGAGCACTGCGGCGTAGATCACGAAAACTGACCTCCAGATTAATCCCCAATTGCTTAAACACCGGGGCCGAATTGACATCCATAAGGCGATAGATGGCAGCTCGAAGAGACTTACTGGGAATTGTCCCCAGATGAGTACACGCGCCACCAATCTGTGTCATTCGCTCTATCGCGCCGACACGCTTTCCCTGCTTGGTCGCCTCCATAGCAGCCCCTTCACCGCCGGGACCGGTACCAATCACGAGCACATCAAAATGTTTTTCTGGAGGAGCTTGCATAGGAGATCACATTCAAAAACGGTCCAGGAGTACTCTCAAATCAAAGCCAACACAAAGAACTTTCAGGGCAGGCTCCGGGTGACACAGGGAATCAGCATGTGGTCACCGTTCTTCGTTGAAACCGCAACAGACTTACTGAAGCCCACTGTGCCGAAGCAGGGCATTGGGATCCGGATCACGACCTCGGAAATCACGGAAGATATCCATTGGATGTCGACTACCCCCCTGAGCCAGAATCGTGTCTCGAAAACGCCGCCCCGTTTCGACGACAGATTTCTCATCATCAAGTCCAGCATCCTCGAAGGCTCCAAACGCATCAGCACTCAGAACTTCAGCCCACTTGTAACTGTAGTAGCCAGCCGAATAGCCGCCCGAAAAAATGTGCTGGAATGAACAAAGAAAGCGATTCTCCGGATGCGGCGGCAGGATACTTGTGATCGCCAGAATTCGTCGCTCGACATCGAACGGAGTATCGCCACTTTCAGGGTCATACCCATGATGCAGAGCCATATCCGTCATTCCCAACTGCAGTTGTCGCAACATCACACTGGCAGCTCGATACGTTTTTGCATCACGTAGTTTCTGGTACAGCTCATCAGGCAATACTTCACCAGTCTGATAATGAATGGCCATTTTCATCAGTGTTGGACGATGAAGACACCAGTTCTCCATAAATTGACTTGGCAACTCAACGGCATCCCATTCCACACCATTGATACCAGCGGCGTCACGGTAGTCCACTGTGGTCAGCATATGCTGCAGACCATGACCGAACTCGTGAAACAGTGTTTCTACTTCTCGAAACGTCATCAGCGAAGGAACACCATCTGCAGGCGGAGTACTATTGCAAACCAGATGCGCAACGGGCAATCGAAGGCCATGCTTGCCACATGACCGAGTAATACAGTCATTCATCCACGCGCCACCGCGTTTGTCCTTTGGTCGCGAGTAGGGATCCAGATAGAACGACGCAATCTGCGTCTCGGCATCATTGAAGATCTGGTAGAAACGGACATCTGAATGCCAGATCGGTGCCGTCCCATCTGCAGCACGCACTGTGATCCCGAACAGTGACTGGCAAAGCTCAAACAAACCAGCAAGGACTCGGTCGAGTGAAAAGAATGGCCTCAGTTGTTCGTCGGTAAACGAATAACGTTGCTCACGTAGTCGTTCCGCCCAAAACGGGATATCCCAGTGAGCCAGCAAGCCTGCATGACCGTTGCTCTGTGCAAACTCCTGCAACTCTTCAAGCTCTTTTTTGGCAACATGATGCGAGGACGCCAGCAGTCGGTCGAACATCTGCTGAACGGCAGCCACATCTCCAGCCATCTTGCGAGACAGGCTCAGATCCGCATAACAATCAAACCCCAACAGCTTTGCCTGTTCCTTCTTTAACTTCAGGATTTGAGAGATCAATGGCGAATTATCTGTCTGACCGAAACCAGCTCGCATCACATAAGCACGATACAAAGTTTCTCGCAACTCTCGATTACGACAGTGCTCCATGAACGGTCCAAAGCACGGATGATCCAGAGTAATCCGCCACGGCCCGGCCTCAGGCGTGGCTGGCGTCTTGCCGGAATTCTCATCGGCTCGAGTCCATGAAGCAGCCGCAATTCGCCGCAGACTGGAGGGAAAGCCGTCCGCATCACCTGAGTCCGTGATATCCAGCGAAAAGGCTTTGGTGGCATCCAGCAAATTGTTGGAATAGTCCGTTCCAAGCTGAGACAGTTCCTGTTCAATTTCGTTGAATCGATCACGATCTTTGCCGACTAAGCTGATCCCGGAGTGCTCTGCACTTTGAATCATGCGGGCCACAATTCGCTGCTGAGCACTGCTGAAGTTGCTCCAGTCTGTCGAGTTGCGCAGAGCCAGCAGCTTCTGATAAATTGATTCACTCTGCCGAATCTGCAAACCGAATTCGACCACCTTCGGCATCGATTCATCATGTGCCGCGCGAAGCTCGTCAGAATTGGCGACGCTCAACAAATGCCCGACTGGAGACCAGCCGTACTCAAACAACAGATCGATTTCTTCCAGCGGATCCAGCAAAGCAGCCCATGATGTTTCGTCGGAAGATTCAACCTTGCAGAGAATTTCTCGACAACGGACCAGAAACTCCTCTACTGCAGAGGCAATGTGCTCCGGCAAAACTCGGTCGTACGCAGGAAACCCCTCTTTGATAAGGAGCGGATTCAAATCAGCATTCATGGAGCAAGCTTCTCGCAAACAACGGGCCAATAAACTCGTGCTAATCGCAGAAAACTGGCAGACAGCAAAGTCAAGTTTCAAAATCTCGCAGGGAATACAGGAGTTGTATGCGGTCTACGATCTGTCGCGAAGTGCGAACCCTGCATTTGTTGCATTGAAGATCGAGTCTCAAAAAAATTCGCAAGTTTCACGGGCGAGATTGCTTAGTTCATCAGCAAAGCGACAGACATTTCGCGCGGAATAACTTTCTTGCAGAATTGAAGTGATCTCGCGAATAAATTCTGTAGCAAAAAAAAGCTGCCATGAACCTGAAACAGATTTCCAAATCGCGATTGATGGAATGAGATGACGTCGGTATAACGCCCACACCTTTTCAGGGATCGTCGTAAGATTCTGGTTATTGAAGGTTCATGCTGAGCGTTCTGCTTGGTTCTTCATCGCGACATCCGAAAGTCTTTTTCACGACACTTCTCTCACTGTTGTAAGCACGACCCTCGAAGTGTCAGTGTTGTCTTTTTTAGAGGTACACGCCCATCATGCTGCTCCACCAGATTGAACTTGTCCCTGGCGAGTCGATTCGAGTTGGACAATTGATCGTGACGCTGATCGCGGTCAACGGAAACGTAGCAGAGCTGCATGTGGAAGACACGGACAACGGCAATTCGTGGATTGATCCAATTGTCTTTTCAGGCTGTGAATCTGAAGAACCAACTCTGGTTTAGAGCACAGGCTCGACCTGCCGGCCCCCCAGTGATTGCGAAACATTCCCAGAACTCCGTACTGGCCGTTGAAAGCGCTATCGTGGGTCTGTCGTGACAAGGCAGAAGACTACCCGGATTGCAGTGATTGCACATGCTATGTGCAGCGCACGGCACTGCTGCTGCAGGTTCACACTGCGGTAGGTTGTTGCATGCCCCCGTCAGCCTCGCAAGGACTGCCTGGCTGAGTTTACAGGCTTAGAACAGAGCAGGGCGACTACTCACTTCTCTTCATCGCAGGGCTCTGTAAAGTGCGGCCTTCTCCCAACGAAGGACTGCCATGTTCCGCTTCGCCCTGACCATCTTTGTAAGCGCTTTTCTGCTGTTTCAGGTACAACCCCTGATCGGTCGATTCATTTTGCCATGGTTCGGAGGAGGCCCATCCATCTGGACCAGCTGCATGCTGTTCTTCCAGATTATTCTCCTGGGAGGTTATCTCTATGCTCACCTGCTCAGCGTGTATCTGAAGGCTCGTGCTCAGATCATTACACATACCATACTTTTGGCAGCGTCCTTGCTGTTTCTGCCAATCTCGCCCGGTGAAAGCTGGAAGCCCACATCCGATCAGTCACCGCTCCTGCATATTCTCCTGCTGTTACTGGCAACGGTTGGCGGGCCGTACTTCATGCTGTCGTCCACAGGCCCCCTGATGCAGAAATGGTTCAGTCAGACTTCGCCCGGCCGCTCTCCTTACAGGCTATACGCTTTATCAAACATCGGATCTCTTCTGGCGCTTTTGAGTTATCCATTTGTCTTTGAACCGTGGCTGACATTACGACAACAGGTCCTTTCCTGGTCTACTGTCTATAGCGGCTATGTTCTTCTGGCCGGGTGGTGCGCGGCAGGCCTGTGGAGAGTGTCGAATACAGAAGCGATGTTGGTGACTTCCACGGAAGCCAACCCTGCAGAATTGACAGCAACAGTCGATCATCGTGTGCCTCGTCCGAGTATTGCATCAATGCTCTTGTGGCTTGGACTTGCAGCATGCAGCTCAGCCATGTTACTGGCGACAACAAACCAGCTTTGCATCGATGTCGCAACGGTTCCGTTTCTTTGGGTGCTGCCGCTTAGCCTTTATCTCATCTCCTTCATCATCTGCTTCGACAGCCCACAATGGTATGACCGCCGAGCCTGGGGACTGTTGCTGATCGTCTGCTGCCCGGTGGCCTGCTGGGTGATCGAGGAAGGTGCGGACGTCAACATCACCAAACAGATCGTCATTTATTCGACGATATTGTTTGCCTGCTGCATGACATGCCATGGTGAACTTGTCAGCAGCAAACCACATCCACGACATCTCACGCTTTTCTATGTTCTGACTTCAGCTGGTGGAGCGCTCGGAGGTGTCTTCGTGGCGATTGTGGCTCCGTACCTCTTTCATGGGTATTGGGAATATCACATCGGGCTCGTAGCCTGCGCATTAATGACTTTGCTGGCGTGGTGCGGTCAACGTGTCTGGCTGCGAGGCCCGTCGCCACAATTCTGGATCTGGACTCTCATCGTGACTGGCCATGTTGCAGCCAGCATCCAATACCTTTACTTACCGATTTCAGCATCCATCAGCGACAAGAACGAAGTCATTCTTGTGGGAGTGTTCACGCTCATCCAACTGATCGGCTTAATTGCAGTCGGCAGCTGCGAACGAACACTGCTGGGATTCCTGACTGCTGTGACAGCATTCTCGGCTCTTCAGTCTGCGTGGATATTCTGGTTTGGAAGCTGGAGATTTCCGGGACTTGTCGGAACGGAAATGAAGACGTCTCTGGTCCTGATCCCAATCACCTCGATCATCGTAGCGTTGGCTCTTTACGGCCTCACTCGCATTCCCGGTGAAAGAGCGCGCCGATTCTGGGTCCTTGGGACGCTCTATCTCGCGATTGCCGGAATCGCGTGGATAGTTCTTGAATTTGAATGGATGGAAAGCTGGCAAATCTATTCACTGGCTTATACGGCCGCAGCTGCAGTGCTGATGGAATGGTCTTCGATTGGTATTCGAGGCCCGGATAAAGCGTCGGTCGGATTCTGGTTCTGGATTCCTGCGATCACTTTGCTACTGCTCCTTTCGAACTATCTGGCCGAGATTGTTGAATCCGATAACAAGACTACCGATGACTCCAGAATCGTTCATATCTCTCGCAACTTCTATGGAGTGCTCAGGGTTAAGTACGAAGGCTCAGATCCGGACGATGAAGACTTCATCCCTCCCAAACATGCGCTAACCCATGGTCAGATTCGACATGGTTTCCAGTTTATTGATGACTACTGGAAACTTCAGCCAACAACCTATTACGGTCGCGAAAGCGGAGTTGGCCTGGCAGTCAAGGTGTCTCGAAGGATGGCAGCGGAATCCGATCAACATGCTCTTCGCGTTGGGGTCGTGGGATTGGGTACGGGAACCATGGCCGCGTATGGAGAACAAGGTGAGTACTTCCGATTTTATGATATCAATCCGGATGTCCTTAAGCTCTCAGACACGATCTTCACCTATCTTAAAGATTCAAAGGCCAAAACAGAGGTTGTCATTGGCGATGCGAGGATCGTCATGGAACGAGAACTTGCTAACAAACAAAGCCAGCAATTCGATGTGCTGGCGATTGATGCGTTCAGCAGCGATGCGATTCCGGTCCATTTGCTGACCAGTGAATGCGGTGAAATTTATCGTAAACATCTTCGCAAGGGTGGCGTACTGGCAATTCACATCTCGAATCGATTTCTGAATCTGAATCCCGTATCACGAGGGATGGCCGAAAAACTTGGCTGGCAGGCAATCCGAATTGACAACAGTGACCAATACCTAAGTGGAGTTTTCAGCTCCACGTGGATCCTGCTGACAGAAAGCTCGGAGTTCGTGAATGACTCAGAGATCACGGAAGCCTCAGATCCCTGGGGCGAAAAGGAACCTATCCTTCACTGGACCGATGACTATTCCGGATTGTGGCAGGTGCTGACTTTTTGAAAACCAGTGAATGCCGTCGCGCTATCTGGACTGCTGCAGCCTGCTGCCGCTTTCGGCTCCACAGCCTGCTGTGGACAACCGCTCTGAACTCAATCACCTTTCAAACCGATGCTCGGCAACCGACTCCCTGTACCAATGCGGCAGCAGGCTGCCGCATCCCAAGAGGGCACACATTAGTCTTGTCCGGCTGGCGTAGCTTGCGACGGAGCTTGAGCATCCTGACCGCCAACTGTAGACGCGGCCTGTTCCGCGGTTGATTCGAGAGCCAATTCATAACAAGCTGACTCTTCGGCATTACGCAAATAAAGACGATTGTTAATCAACACGGGATGATTCCAGGTCTTTCCGACAAGGGCCTGAATCTTTCCCAACTCAAGGTGCTTGCCTGGATCAGCCTTCACCAGCACGAGTTCACCCGCCTCTGAAACAACCAGCAACTGCCCGGCATCCGGAAGCAACAGCACCTGACCATTTCCATATCGCCCTTTCTTCCATACTCGCTTCCCAGTCGCGGCATCAACGCAACTAAAAATATTGCCGTCAAAGCCATACACGAAACCCTGGTATTCAACGAAGTCATTAAAGTCAGGCTTCATGTCCTTAGCAGTCCACGCCTCGCTGATCTTCCAGGAGTCTCCCTCGTGCGCCACATTGATCCGTCGAGTCCCAACACCAAGGCTGGTCCCAATCAGAACAGAATCGCCAATTACCAAAGGCTGGATGGCTCGATAGTTCTCAACTGTCCATTCATGATTCCAGATCGTGCTGCCATCGGCGACAGACAAGAACTGCAGGCCCAGATTGGTCGACATCAATATTCCGGAAACATCATCAAAGACGGCCGGATGCGCGGAACAATAGCTGTGATTGCCTGAAGAAACCTTCCAGCGGACATCCCCGGTCTTTGCATCGTAGGCCACCACAGCACCATCACCAGTCGCGGCTCCCGCATGAAGAATAACCAGACAATCCTGCACGAGTGGCGAAGCTGAAAAGCCCCATTGAGGCGGCTTGCAGCCTGCATCCACCTGAAGATCTTTCGTCCAGCGAACTTCCCCTGTGATCGGATCCAGACACAAGACATGCCCATTCGCTCCTAGTGTATAAATCCCATCGTCACCAATCGTCGGCGTCGCACGAGGGCCTGCGCCGGCGATAGCTTCCCAGAAGCGACTGGCGTATTCATGAGCCCACAGAACCTTACCAGTCTCGGCACTTAAACACACAACAGCCTCGTTATCGCCACGTTGCTCCTGCGTAAATAATCTCTGGCCTGCAACAGTGAACGAGGACCAGCCTGGCCCGATCGGAGTCTTCCAGATTTCTTTTGGTGGCGACGTCGCCCAATCTTCCTTAAGTCGTAACCCCGGCCGTTTTCCGTCACGCATTGGTCCGCGAAAGTCAGACCATTCAGAGGTTGCTCGAGAAATCTGTTCATTGACATCGCCAGTAGCCGACGATTGTGAACTTCCAGCCGCAGTTTCAGAACGTTTTGCAAGCCCCCGAAGATACTCTTCCTCTGGTGTCGGTGCCCAACGCCACGAAAACTCTGCATCGAACTTTCCAGTAACTCCATGCAACTGAACCAGATCCCAGATACCAAATCCAACCGCCGACAAGAACAGCGCTGCACGCAATCGCGATGCCGGACGGTTTGCCATAAGAATCAATACCAATGCAAACGCGCTGACTCCGCAGGGAATCTGGTAGAGAACGGCGCTCATTCCCTTCATGGAAAAATGCAGCAGCAACGTGGTCAAGACGCCGATCGTGATAACACCTGTCAGGCCCATCACTTTCTCTCTCATGCCCGCCCGGCTTGCGAAGGTCCACCACAACATGATCACGCCGCACAACCCAGCAGGCCCCATAAAAGCCGCCATCAACAATGCCATGGGAGGAGCTTCCACAACAACCATACTGAGCTTTAGTGCCCCAATCAGGATTAGGCACACCGCAGCGGGCCACCATCGCAGAGTAGTTATTAAAGCCTGTGCCCCCGTAGCGTTTGAGTCAGATCTCTTTTCCGTAGCGGATGCTTCGTGAGCGAACGGATTTTCTGAGGTCGTCATGTTGATTCCTGAAGGTTAAACCTTTACTCCACACGGTTAACGGATTCTCTGATTATGCCCTGGACGAGACATCTTCTTCGACGTGATTCTGATGCCATTGAAAACTCCATGAGTTGCCAATGCTGTTCGCCCAACACGGGAAATTATTCTGCCTGAAATGCAATGAGTGGGATCATCTTCTGCATGAACTGTTGCCACTTAAAAAACAGAACAACAAGCAAGATCAAGGCAACGGCCGCCATCCGAATGACCATACGATAATTGTTGCTATAGTCACGAAACGGCCAGAACTCACTCAACCAACAGCAGTGGGGACTGAGGAATATCATGAGCACATCAAATGTCGTGAGTTGGCCAAAAAATCGGCCAATCCAAAGGAGACTAAACAACGCCGTAACACTGATTCCAATCAAAAACTGAACGTGGGATGTCGCGGGCCCTGTTTTCTTTCCTGCCATCCAAAGAGCCAAAGCTGCGCCACAGATCCCACCGGCCAAGGGCATTGCGGCTGCTCCACCTTTGATGTATCCAGCCAGCATCGTGACCATACCCGTGGCCAGTAGCGACATCACGAGGCCAGCAGTAAGCGAAGCCGATACCCCACGAAATGCGAGAATCATGGACGATCTCAATGCAGCGTAAAGTAACGCAGCCCCTGACAGCAGAACCCCAAAGACGATGAAGGGTGACCAGTCGTTTGTGTTTGACTCGACTGAACTGAGATAAACAGAATCGTGCCAAAGAACACGGCCCACACTCACGATAAATGCGAATCGAACAGTGGCTGCACAAAAGCTTGAAAAGCGGAATAGAAAATTGTGCTGATTGTCCGGCACACGGACGACCCCGATGAATTCAACAATCATCGCAGCCGGTAATACGATCATCAGGAAGCGATCAAGAGCATTCACCGGAGGCCATCGTAATTCGAATCCAAGGATTCGGTATCCCGTCAACAGGCCCAAAACAAGGCCCACCATAAAAACGAAACGAGCGAGCGACGGAATCGTCGCTCGCATCGCAAGTTGAGAGATAAAAATCGCTAGAAAACTGGCAGTAAACGCAGCCAGTAGTGCGATCATATACTGAAACGGATCCGGCATCCGCTACTTTCGCATCCCTTCACAATCGATCAGAATAATCGCTTCATCGCCAATCGCACCGATGCCACTCTTGTCGAAGTTGAAGTCACTTCGCTTCAGCTTCAGTTCCGTCGAGAAACCGACTCGCTTCACGCCTCGGGATTCGATCTCTTTGCCACCCATCAGCTTGACAACGATCTTCTTTGTCGTGCCATGCATTGTGAAGTCACCGGTGACTTCGAAACCGTCTTCAATGGCTTTCACAGCCGTGCTCTTGAACTCAATTGTCGGGAACTGCTTTGTGTCGAAATAATCTGGCTGACGCAAATGCTCGTCTCGGGCGGGATTCGCGGTATCCACACTTTCAGCCTTGATCGTCAGCTGAAAAGAAGACTTCGTCACATCATCACGATCAATGATGAACTTGCCGGAAACGTCGTTGAACCGACCATGAATCCAACTAATGTCCAGATGCCGTGCTTTAAAACTCACTGAGGAATGAACCAGATCGTAGTCGTATTCATCAGCACTCCATGCGACTCCCGCCCCAATGCAGCAGGTCAACAGCAGAGTCAAAGGCTTCAGGACTAATGTCATCATTCGAAGCATAGCGTAAGGACCTTTTGTGAGATTATGGTTCTGAAATGAAACGGGGGATTGGCTATCACTTGTGTCAAACAGACAATCGTGGCGTTTCCCCCTTGTCATCGTAGGGGGCATTGAGCTGTCCGTAAAGCATTCGGAACAGCCGTTCGATCGCTCCGGCATTGGCTGTTTTCCCTCCATCAGGGCGAAAAATCCGCCGCGGATCGTTAGATGGCCGTCGTGTATCCCCTCAACTACAGCAATTTCGATGATGGCATACGATTTGCGAAACATTTGTCTCCTGACGTGCGACTCTTCGTTCGCACTCTCTTTATTTCAGGTCCGCAATTGAGCCAGTACCGATGTCACGGCGACGAGACTCCAGTCGAAACGGGTTTACTTTGATTGAGCTGTTGGTGGTCATTGCCATCATTGCCATTCTGATTGCATTACTACTGCCAGCAGTGCAACAAGCTCGTGAAGCAGCACGGAGAACGCAGTGCAAAAACAATCTCAAGCAAATCGCACTGGCTATGCATAACTATGAAGCCTCAAACAATGCGTTACCGCCAAGCATGGCGATTGTGCCGACAATCACCAGCAATGCTTCCTGGTCGATCCACGGACGGCTGCTGCCGTTTATGGAACAGGTGAATCTTTATTCCCAGATCGACCTCAGCAGGGCATGGGGAAACTTCCCGATCATCAGCAACTTTCGCGTGCCTGGTTACGTCTGCCCATCAGATCCTAAATCCGATCGCGCTCGTGACACCGGGACCAATGGAATCTTTCTGATGCCCACTTGTTACGGTTTTAACTTTGGAACATGGTTGGTCTACAACCCAGCAACAGGGCAGGGTGGTGATGGAATTGCGTTTCCAAACTCCAGAATCAGGATCTCATCGATCACAGACGGGACCAGCAATACATTGCTGGCCTCGGAAGTTCATGCATGGACTGCGTATACCCGAAACGGCGGACCGCCCTCGACGACAGTGCCTGGAAATGCAGCCACAGTAGCACTCTACGCCGCGTCAGGCCTTAAAGACCGCATTCTACCTGCAACACAGGATGGTACGGGCCACACAGAATGGGCGAATGGACACTCACATCACAGTGGATTCACGACAACACTGACTCCGAATTCCAACGTCATCTTTGTTGATGCTGGAGTAACCTATCGCAACACCGATTATGCTTCACGCCAGGAAGGCAGCAACACAACTTCGGTCAGCTATTCAGCGCTCAATTCCCGAAGCTATCACACCGGAATTGTTCAGTCGGCTCTCTGTGATGGATCGGTACGATCTTTCAGTTCAAACATCGACCTTAGTATCTGGCGTGCACTGGGAACCCGGGACGGCGGCGAAGTGCTCGGTGAGTTCTGAGGCGATCTTTAACCAACCGATCTCACTTCTTCATAGTGATTCATTCCGGACCTGAGGATCATATGCCACGCAACATCGCAATTCTGTTCATCGTCTTTTTTTTGACAAACATCCTGACGCCGGCAGCGATGGCACAGGACCTCGACTCCATGCGTCAAAAGGCTATTCAGTTTCTGGAGGTAACTCAGAGTGCTGATGGCTCATGGTCAAGTTCCGGGGCCGTAGGAATCAGCGGTCTCGTAACAACATCCTTACTGCAAAGCGGAAAAACAGCTGATGATCCGGTTGTTGCAAAGGGCCTCGAGTTCCTCCTTCGAAATCAACAACCGAGTGGTGGAATTCATACAACAGAAAGCCGACATCAGAACTACGAAACATGCATCGCAATGCTGGCCATGAGTGAAGCCAACTCGAATCGGAAGTACGATGCACAACTAAAGAAAGCCGAGATGTTTCTGCGAGGCCTTCAGTGGGATGAAGGTGAAGGCATTGAGTCATCAGAAGGGGCCTACGGGGGAGGAGGATATGACAGCAAACAACGTCCGGACATGTCGAATACTCAGTTCCTGATCGAGGCTTTGAAGAAGTCGGGCGTAGCGGCCGATGACCCTGCGATGCAAAAGGCTCTCAAATTCGTATCCCGCGCTCAGAATCTGGAATCTCCCCACAATACTTTGGACTTCGCTGGCAAGGTGAACGACGGTGGTTTCATTTATACACCGGCGAAGGGTGGTGAATCAAAAGCTGGAATGACCGAAAACGGCGGGCACAAGTCTTACGGCAGTATCACTTACGCAGGTCTCAAGAGCATGATTTATGCTGGCCTCACGAAGGAGGATGATCGAGTCAAAGCAGCCACCGAATGGATCCGCAAAAACTACACGTTGTCAGAAAATCCGGGAATGGGGCAACAGGGGCTGTACTACTACTTCCAGACATTTGCCAAAACAATGTCATCGCTCGAAAGTGAGTCGTTTACGACGACTGATGGCACTGAACACTTCTGGAAACAGGAGCTTGCGAAAACGCTGTCGGCACTTCAGCAACCCAACGGCAGTTGGATCAACTCGGCCGATCGCTGGTACGAGGGCGACCCCAATCTTGTAACAGCGTATTGCCTGATGGCCCTTTCATACTGCGATTAAGCTACGCAGTGCTTGCAAGGACTCAAACCTTTCTTGTAGTCTCGCGAATGCTGTAGCTGTCAGTGCTTCTGGTCGTGTAGGCCACAATCAGTTCCGCCAACAAACCCAATGACAGAGCTTGTCCGCCCAGCAATGTGGCGGCAACAGAATACGCAAGCAACGGTCGATTGCCGATGGGGTACGCGGTGAATATGCCAAGTCGCATCGCGAGCCAGAGTAAACTCAGATAGATCAGACCGAGAACCCCCAGCGTAAAGAAGCCAAGCCCGATCGTCCCCAGTGCGTGCTGTGGGCGTCTTCCGAAACTGGTCAGGAACGTAACCGTAAGCAGGTCAAGCAACCCGCGCAGGAATCTCCTCATCCCATATTTCGAATACCCATGCTGGCGAGAACGATGATTGACCGCGACCTCAGTCACTCGAAAGCCTCGTGAATGAGCGAGCACCGGAATAAACCGATGCAGTTCACCGTAGATCTGAACTTCCTGGGTCACCTCGGCCCTAAACAGCTTCAGCCCACAATTGTGATCATGGAGTCGTAGTCCGGTCATTAATCCGACGAGACCATTGAAAACTTTGCTGGGATAAACCTTGTGCCACGGATCGAGCCGGCGTTGCTTCCATCCGTTGACGACATCATACCCAGCCTGAATCTGGTGCAGCAGAGCAGGGAACTCGGCCGGGTCATCCTGAAGATCTGCATCGAGCATTAAAATCAGATCTCCGGTTGCGACTTTCATTCCCGCCGTTAAGGCTGCAGCCTTCCCAAAGTTTCGCCGCAATCGGATCCCGGAGACGACAGCCTCGCGACTCGCCAATTCTTCAATCTTCTTCCACGAATCATCCGTCGAACCATCATCCACAAGAATGATTTCATAACTCGACACGGATGAACGAACACCGGCCTGCAACTCATTGACCAGCTGAACAAGGCTGTCTCGTTCGTTGTAAACGGGGACAACAACCGAGAGGGTCTGGCTGTTAGATCTATTTGATTCGGCAGATATCGACATCATATATATTCTTTAACAGCCAACGCTACTTTTCAACTACCGGTTTGCGCGTTCTAACCGGGCTCGGCACAGGCGCCGCTGGCTCCGGAGTGCTTGTCGCGACAATCGCACGCTCTCGTAACGCTTCTGCCGAAATCAGATGGACCAGTTCCTGTCCAAGCCTGTCCATCTCCATCACCACAGAATCGATCCGCCCAGCGAGATAAAGATAAGCAGCCATCGCAGGAATCGCGATGATCAAACCCACAGCAGTCGTCAAAAGAGCAAGGGCAATCCCGTTGGCCAAAGTTTGAGTTTGCCCCATTGCTCCCGCAGTCGCGATGTCATTGAAGGACCGAATCATGCCGACCACAGTCCCCAGCAGACCAATCAAGGGACTCAGAGTGGAGACTCCGTTAAGGACTCGCAAACCTTTTTTCAATTGAGTGACCTGCCGCTCTCCTCCATCTGTCACCGCCTGCTCAACCTCAGCACTAGGACGGCCCCACTTGCGGAGCCCGTGAATAAATATGTCTGCCATTGGGCTCATGTTCTGCTGACACACTTTCAGAGCTTCGGCTTTGTCCAGACGACCAGCTCTCAGGTGCATCAGAAACCTGTCGACAAAGCCTCGCGGAATCACTCGCCGACGTCGCAGCACAACGAGTCGCTCAATTACAGACCACACACCAATGACAGACGCGATAATGAAAGCGGCAGTGAATGACCGTCCCATTGCGTCGGCAATACCCAACGGATCGGTAGGGATGCCTGAGGCGACCGGTTCGGTTGTCCCCTCAGGGACCGCAGGATCAGCAGGCTGAATGTTCTCCACGGGAGTTCCTGCCGCTGCAGCGCCGCCGGCATCCTGCGCGAGCGATTGGCAAGCCATCAGCAACCCAACAAGCGCAACGACCATGATCGAAATGCGAGCTTTCAGAGATGACCGGACATAAATCTTCATGGTTTCTGTACTTCCAGTTTTCCGAGTTCTTCACGGGCCTTCTCGACGAGACTGGACGTGGGGAACTCTGCAATCAACTCTTTGAAATCTCGAATCGCAAACTCATTCTTCATCAAACGAGATTCACAAACGGCCGCCTGAAACAAAGCCTGTGCCCGCAATTCTGCATAGCTGTAATTGACATAAACCTTGAAGTATTCCTTCACGGCCTCATCCAGTTTCATTTCCAGAAGCAGCGTCTCTGCAATCAGAAACTGACAGCGAGCAGCGGTTTCCGTTCCTGCTCCTTCGGTGCTGGACGTGACCTTTCCAAAGTACTCGCGAGCTTTCAGAAAATCAGGAGGAGCCTGTTGCCTCCAGCGCCGGCCTTGAATGTCCATGATCTGAAACTCAAACTTAGACTGAGGACTCTGCCGCTTTAGCTCCGCTTCAAGAACATCAATTCGCTCATAGTCCATTGTTGCCAACGCGGATTCTGCCATCACAACCCACACCCGATCCGTCCAGTCTTGTGCGGGAATCTTTCCGGAAACAATCTCCTGACTCAGAGTTGTCAGTAGGCTGATCGCGTCTTCATGACGCCCCAATTCCACCATCGCGTTACCGGAAAACAATCGAACCTGAGCCGCCAACGGACTGCTCACATAGCTCGCAAGAAACTGATCCGCAGCTGCAACAAGTGGCTGCCATTGCCGTCTTGTGGCCTGAATTTCGATCACATGAAATAAAGCACGCTCTTTTTCCGTGGCCCCGTAACGAACATCTGTGGAGATCGCTTCCATTTCCTTCAACGATTCTTCCAGCTTCCCTGCTGACATTAAGCTTTCCGCAAGTGACAACCGAGCCTGCCCGGCATACGGGCTGTCGGGGAACCTTTCGAGCAACTGCTGATGAACAGCGTCCGATCGATCAAACCGCTCAGCCGAAACATTCATCCAGGCCCACTCATCAAGCAGTCGATCAAGGTCTTTTGCATTCGGAAAGGCCAACACCAGTTTTTCCCAGGCCTTGTCCGCATCGTCAAATCGCTTGAGTTTCTCCAGCGACCGGGCCACCTGCCGCCCGGCATCAAATGCGTACTGCATCGGTGGCTTCATCTCACTCCCCGCTTCAAACGGCGGCTGATCCTTCGCCAGCTTTTCAAAAACACCTGAGTACGCAGCAGCAGTTCTCTCGATGTCTCCCTGCTCTTCGATGCATCGAGCCAGCATAAACAATGATTGAGCGGCATCCTCGGAGGCCGGATAGTCAGCAACAACCTTCACAAATGCGGCTTCAGCCTCAGAATATTTGGCGGCCTTAAACTGACACCACGCAAGCCCCGTCACACCAGCCTCTTTAACCTCGGGATCTTTTTCACACGTTGAGGCCAGTTGAAAAAACGCCACTGCCTCGTCCGGAACATTCTGCTCCAGCGCAGCCTCACCGGATTTCAAAACGGCCGTCCATGTCTGTGCAAGATCGGGAAGATCCGTGACCAATAATTTCAAATCTTCGATCGCTTCCGGAAACCTTCGGAGATGACTTAACGTCACTGCACGAGCCGCCATGACGTCGGCTTTCTGAGTCTTGTCGACGGCGACCGGAATAAACTCATCAGCGAACTTCAATGCTTCTTCATAACGCTTCTGCTCCAGACAACTGACCGTGGCCAGAGCGAGGGCACCTCGAACTTCACTGAGCGCCTCAATCTGAAACAGTTCACTCATTTGCAACGTCTGGTCGATCACCTTGTCAAACTGTTTTGCTTCATAGAAAGCTCGCACAAGGTAGTATTGCCCCACCGCAGTAACTCGACTTTTGGGATCGTCCGAAGCCGCGATTGCTTTCTGCAACGTATCAACAGACTGTTCAACCTCGCCACGCACCAAATACATGCGTCCCAATAGAATCTGTTCCCGTGGCCGATTCGCAGTATCCGGATAATCCGTCTTCAAACGGTTCCAGATACGTTCAGCCTGTTCTCGCTGAGCTAATTCAAGATTCAGCTCAGCTGCATTGAACAAACTTTCGGCGACACGAGTGGAAGTTGGCCAGCGGTCACAGATATCCTGAAAAATCTGAGCGGCAACCTGTTTATCCCCGGATACGCGTTCCATTTGAGCCTGCTGAAACAGGACATCTGCTGCAAGCGGAGTATCTCCGGCAGCAAGAAGCGCTTCCGCAAAAACCAGACGTGACTCTTCAAGCCGTCCCAATTCCTTCAGCGTCATGGCTGTCATCAGAACTCCCTGAGCCGACGAAGCTGTGCCTTTGGGAATCCGCTGCAGCCATGTCAGAGCCTGTTCGAATTCTCGCTGCCGATAAAGCGACATCCCGACTCCCAATGTCGCCGAGGGCACCAGGGAGTTCTTCGGATAACCAGTAACCATCTTCTCAAACGAGACAGCGGCTTCCTTGTATTCGCCCTTCGCATACTGAATCGCAGCAATTCGATTTAACGCTCTTGGGGCAGGGGTTGAGTTGGAATCAGCAACCACCAACTTGTATTGAGCCAATGCATCCTGAGGTCTGTTCAATCCTTCCAGCGCCTTGCCCAGACTGAATCGACAGTCTGCCAAAATTCCAGGATCGGTCTTGCTGGTTGCCAATGGATTCAGAATAGCAATCGCTTTATCGTGCTCTTTCTGAGACACATATGAATCGCCCAGCAACAGTCTTGCCCAATCTCCATGAGAATGCCCCGAGTGCTTCTCAAGGTATTCGGTCAGTTGCAGAATCGCGGCTGGATAGTCCTTGAGAAAGTAACTGCACTCTCCCAGTCGATAACGAGCATCAGCAACATCCTTGCTGTCTGGTTCAGCTATGATGTATTGCTGAAATTCTTCACGAGCGGGTCCATATTTTTCCAGAACACTCAACGTCCGAGCATGGTAAAGCCGAGCCAAATTGGTGCGTGAATGTTCCGGAAATTCTTTCAGGAACTGGCTCAATGTTTCTTCAGCCTGCTCCCAACGTTTGCCTCGATAAAAGCCAAGGCCAAGATTGAAGTCGTCCGTCGCCTTGTCAGCAGCGGCCATCTCCGGGAACAAAACCATCACCAACAGAACCTGAATCACGGTTCGGCAAACCGATGATGTTGTGACCAGCCCGAGAATACCGCGCAAGCCTGATTCTTTAAGGACCTGACGCCCCTCCCCAAGGAACAAACTGGAGGTCAACATGAATTTGTTTTCCACTTAGAAACCTGAAGCAGAACATTCTGATTCGATTATCAACAGAACAACGCTCCGACCCAAATGCCGGAATCGCGGGATAGTCCCACCACCGTAGCTGACTCGATTTACCATAGTACGTACGAAAAAGCCGTTTCCGAAGCCTGACACGCCTCAAATTGGCACGTCTCCCAATCTGTGTGCCCCAATCAGACCTGGAATACTCACCCCCGCTTGCGCAAACCACCGTTGGGTGATCCCATTGTGTCCCCGAGTAGTACTTCAACTCAACATTTATTCATCAGTTGAAGCCTCGCGGTACGACGAATCCAAAGGGGTTCCGCAACGCGTTTTCTCCGCATAGTGTGAATTTGCATCGGGTGTTTGCGAGATACCTTTATGGGTCCGCCGCAATCGTTGCCGCGCGCAGAATAAAGCTTATTTCCAGTCGAAAATTGACGGCCCCACGTCCGGCACAGTATCCTGTAGACCCGCCTACCGAATTAAACGCCCCGCCAGTCCGCTTTTCAGGCGTTGCGTCCCACCCCAGCTTCATGCCCCGATCCAACCAACGCTCAGGAGCAAATCATGCTTCGAATTCACTCCGGTCAAACGTCCGCCTATTGCGATGGAAGTTCGCGCCGAAGTTTTGTGCAACTGGGAGTTGCCGGCATGGCCAGCGTTGGCCTGTCTCAGATCCTGGCAGCAAAAGAGCAATCTCAAGCGGCAGGCAAATCCTCCAAAGACACCTCGGTCATTCTGCTCTGGCTCGATGGCGGCCCGGGACATATGGACACTTACGACATGAAGCCGGAAGCTCCGGCGGAATATCGTGGCATCTGGAAGCCAATCCCCACCAACGTTCCAGGAATGGAAGTTACAGAACTTTTCCCGCTGCAGGCCAGGATCGCAGACAAGTTTTCCGTTGTTCGTTCGCTCCATCATGACAGCGGAGATCACTTTACAGGTGGTCACTGGATGCTGACTGGCCGAGGTGAAGGCGTCAGCGGCGCGAATCCCAAAGGCAAGTACCCGTTCATTGGATCTGTAGCGACCAAGGTCACTGGTGCTCGTCGGCCAGGCATGCCTTCTCATGTCGCTGTGCCTTATGGAATGAGCATCGGACTTCGCCCTGGATATTTTGGTGGCAACTATCTCGGAATCCATCACAATCCCTTCGAGACTGAAGGGGATCCGAATGCCGACAACTTTCAAGTCAGGAATGTGGGGCTGAGTCAGGATCTGTCTCTCGATCGACTCAATGATCGCCGCGCCCTGCTGACTTCAGTCGACAGCCTGCGTCGCGAAGCTGACGCCTCCGGCATGTTTGAATCCATGGACCGGTTTGATCGCACTGCTTTTGACATGGTGACCGGTGCGAAAACTCGTGAAGCATTCGACCTGACAAAAGAAGACACAAAGACGCGCGAACTTTATGGTCGCCATTCGTGGGGCCAAAGCACTCTGCTGGCGCGACGTCTTGTCGAGGCCGGTACAACTTTTGTCTCCTGCCACTTTGGAGGTTGGGATCACCATTGGGATTTGAAGTCCGGGATGGAGAATTATCTGCCCAAGATCGATCAGCTTGTGTATGGCCTGCTGACCGATCTGTCTGATCGAGGACTTCTCGAAAAGACTCTGGTTGTGCTCTGTGGTGAATTCAGCCGTACTCCTCGAATGAACGATGGCGGCAACGGTGGTCCTCCTCTAAGCAAAGGAACACCGGGACGTGACCATTGGGGAAATGCCATGTCCTGCTTTCTGGCCGGCGGAGGAGTGCAGGGCGGTCGCCTGATTGGTTCAACCGACCACCTTGGCGAATCTCCAAAGGAACATCCTCTGCGACCAGGCGACATCCACCACACGATTTACCAAGTGCTTGGAGTTGACCCGTCACAAAATTTCCTCGATCACTCCGGCCGACCCGTTGCCGCAGTCGATCATGGCGCTGTGATCCACGAGTTGTTTTAGCGACTGGTGTCCCCATCCCTGACACTGATTCACAACGACTCGCTGTCTGACCGACCAACAAATCTTCCGCTCCAAAACCCCTTGGCGTAATGCTCAGTCGACCGAAAAATTTCACGACCGAAAAATTGAATTACACGCACCGCACCTGAAATCTTCCGGTCACTAAATTTTTCGGTCAAAACACCCACAGCGCGCTTTACCTCCGGTGAGTCATCAGTTCAGGGGCGCGGAGTTGCCGGAGCTCGCTGGCGCTCGGTCCGGCCTACGAAAAAAGTCAACCCACTGCCACGTACGCCTCGGAAGGCAACCACTGCTCCAACTGTGTGCGAATCTCATCCGTCGGCTCAAGCAAGTCGGCGATCGAATCCACAACCAGATCCGACCGAAACGCAAAGTTCTGCAGATCAGCCCGCGACGTCGTCCCCGATAGCACCAGAACCGTGCGATAGCCCATCTGAACTCCGCCGAGGATATCTGTATCCATCGTATCGCCGATCATGACGGTGTTCGCTGCATCAAGCCCCAACTCCTTCCGAGCAGCTCGCATCATCACGGGACTTGGCTTTCCAACACTGAAGGCTTTTACGCCTGTGGCTTTCTCCAGCAGAGCAACGACCGCGCCGCAGCCAGGTCGAGTTCCCGTCGACGTTGGGCAGTTTGGATCCAGATTCGTCGCAATCAATTTCGCCCCTTCCATGATCAACTGCACAGCTCGCTCAACCATTTCGAACGAGAGCGTCCGTCCTTCGCCGACGACAACGTAGTCAGCGTGACTGTCGACGATTGAGTAGCCGTTACTGTGCAGCGCATTCATCAGGCCGCTTTCGCCGATGACGAACGCAGTGCCGTTCGGTAGCTGACGCGCCAGAAATCGAGCGGTCGCCATGGCACATGTGAAGACATGCTTCTCTTCGATCGGGATGCCCATGCGATTGAGCTTTGTCGCGACATCGCGCCGACTGCGCTGACTGTTGTTGGTCAAAAAGAGAAACGGAACATTCTCATCCAGCAGCTTAACAATGAACTGTTGTGCTCCCGGTATGAGTTCAGTGCCGCGATAGATTACCCCGTCCATGTCAATCAGAAACCCGGAACTCATCTGATGTCTTTCTCTGCCAAAACAATTGCAAAACGGTGCCCTGCAACGTTCCATTGCCGCAGAGTTCACACGGCTTGGAGATTGGCAAGTCACGTGCCACTTCGCATTCGATTGCGATATCACGCCATAAACACGGCACTTTGCAGCATACCGCCTCTCGCGTTTTCAGGATTCGATCACCACCAGGTACGGTGAACGGACACAATCAAACGATCTGAAACATTGCTTGCATGCTCAAATCAAGCGCAGGCGTTTTGGTAATTGCAGTAGGCTCAAAGTCAGACCTCAAAGAGGCATCTTGTGCAAGCTCTCTAGACCGACGCACGTAATGATCTGATCATGCCTGAGGCTTTGTGCAGCGTCTCGCGATATTCTTCCAGAGGATCGGAATCAGCAACAATCCCTCCACCAACCGGAAACTGGACCCATCCGTTCTGAAGGGTAAACGTGCGAATCAAGATGCTGCTGTCAAAATCACCACCAGCCCCTAAACAAAACAGACTTCCGCAATAGGCTCCGCGCACGGTGGGCTCAAGCTCAGCAATAATCTGCATCGCGCGAATCTTTGGCGCGCCAGTAATTGAACCACCAGGAAAGCATCCGGCCATCAGATCCCACACATCGCAGTCGTCACGCAACTGACCGACAACGGTAGAGACAAGATGCAGCACCGTTTCGAATCGCTCAATCTCACATAAGCCGGTGACTCGAACAGATCCCGGCTTGCAGCTCCTTGAGATATCATTCCGCAGAAGGTCGACGATCATTACGTTTTCAGATCGATCCTTCTCACTGGTCGCCAGCTCAGTCCCGGCATACAGATCCGCAATCGGAGATCGAGGTCGACGACGCGTGCCTTTGATCGGTCGAGTCTCTACCAGTCCGCTCCTGTCGACCTTCAAAAATCGTTCCGGCGACGCACTGACAATTGCAAATTTCTCCGCCTGAAGCAGCCCACAAAATGGAGCTGGATTGTTGGTTCTGATTGCCGAGTACAACTGCATCGACGTTCCATGCCACGGAGCCATCAGTCGCTGCGAAAGATTGGCCTGAAAGATATCCCCAGCGCGAATGTATTCGATGACTCGACTGACCGCCTGAACATATTCGTCGCGAGCGAAATCCGAATAGATCTCGGACGATGGCTCGATACGATTCAATCGACTGAAGTGTGACTCCGGGACAGCACTCGCACGACGAAAATCAGCCTCCGTCTCTCTTTCACAATCAAGAGACTGAAGCCGTCCCAGCAGCCATTCCTCTCGTTCCGTAACAGTAAACTTCCGCAACGATGAAGGCATATCGATCAAATAGGCTTTGACTGTGCCGCCAATGTGATCCCAGACAATCGCCCAGTCATAAAGCCCTGCCAGCAAAGCCGGTGTTTCGAAATCGTCAATGATCGGAGTCGGAAGTTTTTCAAACGCTCGCCCCAACTCATACCCCATCAGGCCGGCAATTCCTCCAAAGAATGGAGGAAGATCGGCGATCTCACCACTGTCCGGCTCACCCAGCAGTCGTTGCCATTCACGGAGCTTTGCGAATGGAGATGATCCTTGTTCAGCAGCCTTAATCTCAACGCGATCTACGGGGTCGGCAGCCAGAAAAGTATACCGAGCATCCCGTTCACGATGCCGCGCGGCACTATCCAGTAACAGCAGATACGGAGCGTCTTCAAATGCGGCGACAGCCTGCAATACTGCCAGCCGGGGGTCGAGCTCGATAGTTCGAATGAACAGTGACACATTCACACTTTGAATGAGAAAACTATTGGCACAGGAGAGTCAGTCTGCTTCACCGAAAACACTTTTGAAATGTAACCATCGTCTGCCGTGCAGTCGTCAGAGAATCGGGAATCGGAAACGCTTCCACCGACGCATAGCCGTCATACTGTATATCGCGCAAAGCCGTCACGATGGGAGCATAGTCCATGTGACCGCGACCGGCCGCCTGCCGATTGGAATCCACGAAGTGCACGTGCCCAACGAAGGCGCCACCATCACTGAGCCCGCCAGCGATCGAGGTTTCTTCGATATTCATATGGAACAAATCCGCCAGCAGACGAACGTTTCGACTGGCCAGTGGCTTCAGAAGCTGAACACCGGCGGCTATCGTCGTCGCCATGTTGGTTTCGTATCGATTTAATGGCTCATAGTGCAGAACCGTCCCGCATCGCTCAGCATGATCACCAAGCGTTTGCAACGCATCACGCAGATAACCAATCGCGGTATCTCGATCGACCACATCATCCCACTTGCCCTGCATAGAACCAATAATCGCAGGAGCCCCATGTTCCGCACCAGCAGAAATAATGTCGCGAATAAACTCGACCGCGTCATGCCGACGTCCTGCATCCGCATCACATAATGACAACTTGTGAACCACCATACCCGCACCGGTTCCGACCGCCGCTAGTTTCAAGCCATGCTTGTTTAGCAGTTGTGCTAAAGGCAGCGAGCGAATGACAGCTCCCGACGGCGCAAACAACTCTATGGCGTCAAAGCCAATCTCCGCGGCCGCTCGACAAGCGCCGGGGAGATCATCATGAAAAACAAACGGGCCTTTGCGAGCCTGCTCAACAAGACTGACTGTGACTGCGGACTTAATCATGAAACACGAACCAATTTGAAATCTGAAATTTGAACTCTTCCGTGGGTGATCCCGGATTCCGAAAACAGCGAGAAATCTCAGCTACGTACCGGCACGTCAGGATGATAACTCAAACGCAACGCCAGCAGTTGCTCAAAGATCAGGACGGCAATCAGCAAACCAATCAGCACCCATCTGATCTCGCGGCCTGCTTCTGACCCTCCAAGAGCCTGGGCAGCATCTGCATCCAGAACTCGTACATGACCCAGATCAGCCTGCTGCATCAGTTGTTCTGCGTCGGCCACAGCCAAAGCGCTCTCTGAGGAAGAAACATTCAGAGCAATCGCCAGATCTGTTCCGGTCCCCTCGGAGTCGAATCTCCGGACTTTATAGATCCCCGGGCGGTCGGCCTGAGCAATCGTCACACCCAATTTATCTTCCTGGACAGTCTTTGGAGAAGTATTCGACGCCGGCTCTTCAGTCTTGCTTTTGTCGGCATTGACTGCGGGAGCAACAGGCTTTTCAGCCGGGAGAATCGACGCCTGCAGACGCACAAACGTTTCAGCTATGGGTTCGTCGTCACCAGCAGCCTCGGGAAGGAATACTTCCACGTTCTCATTGAACCGCCCGACTGGCCATTCCAGACTCACCGGTTCCTTTAATTCTCGCAACTCGACACTGTCAGTTTGCTTTTGCAAATACTGATGTATCAAAAGGTGCATGACCACATACCCCGGTGCAGCAGGCGAAACGGGCCAGTTCGACCAACGACGACCAGCCCCCGTCAGAAAGGTAAGAATTCTGCCTTTACCGACACTGTGCTCAAACCCAACCGGCTGCCGATTCTTTAAACGAATCAGTGTCCGCACACCATCGTTTCGCTCTGCATCATCAGGTTTGAAGTCATCCGTAACCTGCAACCATCGAGCAACCTGCACGGTGTCCGGGAAAGGACTATCCGGAGTGTTGTAGACGACAAAAATTGGATGTGCCTCAAAGACGGGATTCACGAAAGCCTTTTGATCGGATGCCGTTCCAGTTGCGTCCTCCGCAACGGCTTCGTGCAAGGTCCCCACAGGAACCGGAAACAAATTCAATGAGGATTCTCGCAGCGTCTCCGAATACCAGCGAGTATTCGCCTGATCTCCGGGAAACCACACGATGCCTCCGCCAGCTCGCACATACTCAGCAAGCAGCACAGATGCGTCAGCCGGAAGGTCTCGAATGTTTAGCAGGTAGATGCAGTCATAAGCGTTCAAGTTTGACGAAGTCAGCGACTGCGAGGTTCTTACTTCTGTCGTCAGGCCAGTCAAAGCCGGATCAGCACTTAAGGCAGCAGCCACGAAAGAAGCATCTTCCTGCTGTCCTTCATCATCGACAATCAAAACAGTCCGTCGCTCGGTTACTTCAACCGCAAGAAATCGACGATTGTCTTCTCGCAAAGCATCCTCATCGAGTCGAACTTCGACCTGATGTCGGCCTTCGGAGTCGAATGTCAGGTCATGAGAAATCTGTAATTCAGCCGCTGGCTCGAGGTCCGGGACAAGCACTTTGCCTGGCAGAGAATTGCCATCGACAAAGACCGAGCCTCTCAGTCCGCTGATTTTAGTCGCACCATGATTTCGAATCGTCAACGTCATTCGCCAGGGAACACCCTGAGCAACGGCCAGAGTCTCGGTAGATAATTGCTGCAGGCCAATATTCGGCCGAGCATCTTTCACCACCTTGACCAGATCAACGGAAGCCTTAATCGTCTTCAACGATTCCAGCGCCGCAGCAACTTCAGGACGATTATTCCAGTCTGATGCGCGAAGGTCGGTTAAGATATGAACCTGAGGTGATGCACTGCCATCAGCCGCCAGAATATCTTTCGCCGCGTTAATCGCATCGACAGGCGACGCTGCTCGCCATGAGCAAGTCAGATTCCGCAGTCTCGGCAACAACTCCTGAACCAGAGCACCATCCAGAGTCCGATCCGAAACGATCGGACGGCGAGGGTCGGTGATCGACAGGATCGTGACTCGGGACGCTCCTGGCTGACGACTTCCTTCGGCTAACATATTCTCCAGAGTCGTCAGGGCTTCACGAAAAACAGTCGCATCACCTTCACGATCGGCCATCGAGAGCGAATCATCCAGCAGCACCACATGGTGCATACTGGCCCCGCGCAACATTAACAATCGGCTGGGATCCAGCACCAGTCGAGCCATCAGCAGTACGATCAACAGCACCGCCAGAATTCGCAGCAGAAGAAGCAGCAACTGCTCCAGAATGATTCGCCGACGGTTCAGTTCCTCACTCTCAAGGAGAAACTCCATCGCCGCAAAGCGAACTCGTTTGTACCGAAGCCGGCTCAGGATATGAATCAGAATCGGCACCGAAACCAGCGCAGCCCCAGGCAGCACGAAAGCTGGATTGAGGAAGAACTGGATGAGCCAGGACATGAGACACTGAGGTTTCGGATTAAGGTTTAACGTGCGAGATTTGAGGTTCGAACTCTAACATTATCTGTTTGTGACCGCAGTTCACTTATCACTTCTTTCGTCTCTGCATCAGAACATGAGCCAGCGAAGCATCCAGATTATCCGAGGTACGAATTAGCTTGTAATCGATCGCACTCCCGGCACAGCGACGCCGAATGGCGTCCAAAAACTTTTCAAGAGCCTGCATATAACCGGCACGCAATGCGGCCGGGTCGCAGGTCAGCTTGCCGCCGTCCTCGAGCCCCTCGAATCGCAACGTGCCGGAGTAACGAAATTCCAGTTCTTCGTCATCCATGATGTGCATCGCGATGACTTCATGCCCTCGCTGTCGCAGCATCGTGAGCCCCTTGAAGAGCTCTTCTCGTGGGCAGAACAGATCGGACATCAGTATCACGATGCTGCGACGAGTCAGCGATTCGTTCACTCGGCGAAGCACGCCAAGAATATCGGTCTTGCCGCCAGCCGTCTGAGTTTCCAGGCCGGAGAGAATTGCCTGCAAATGATTGTTGCGACTGCTCGCCGGGATCTGACTGCGGATCACCGAATCGAATACGCTGACACCAACGGAATCGTGCTGCTTCAATGCCAGCATTCCAAACGCCGCAGCCATCGCCTGGGCATAATCAAACTTAGACAGCGCTCCCGATTTGAACTGCATCGATTCGCTGCCGTCGACAACCAGCATGATGCGAACGTTCGTGTCTTCTTCGAACTGCTTCAGATAGTAACGATCGGATCGCGACCAAAGCTTCCAGTCAATACGGCGCAAGTCATCCCCGGCCACGTATTCACGGTGCTGTAAAAACTCAAGCGACTGACCGAAGTACGGACTGCGATGCAACCCCGAGACGAAGCCTTCGACGACTCGACGTGCCCGCAGCTCAAGACGCGAGATTCTCGCAATCTCCTCAGGCCGCAAAAATCTTTCCAAGTCCTGGGTCACTCGTCAGTTCACTTTCGCGAGCAGGTGTTTCCTGAATCAGCCGTTCGATAACCTTGTCCGAGGTTATGCCTTCGCTCTGAGCCGTGAAATTCGGCACAATACGATGACGCAATACCGGACCAGCCAGCTTCTGAATATCATCCGTGGAGACCGTCGTGCGCCCACTCAGCAACGCTCGTGTCTTCGCACCCAGCAGAAGATTCTGGACGGCTCGCGGCCCCGCGCCCCAGCCGAGCCAGTCGTTGATCCACTGCGGTGTACCAGGTTCGCGAACGCGAGTCTGGCGGACAATTGCCAGCGTGTAATTGATCACATGGTCTGAAACCGGTACCTGACGAACCGTTGACTGGATCTGCATGACCTGCTCACCGGTCAACACAGGCTGAATGTCAGGTCGAAAGTTGGACGTCGTCTGTCGAGCAATCTGTCGCTCTTCTTCGAACGTAGGATACTTCACGAAAACCTTGAACATGAATCGGTCCTGCTGCGCTTCTGGCAGTGTGTAGGTCCCTTCCTGCTCAATCGGGTTCTGTGTTGCCAACACAAAGAATGGTGAGCTGAGTTTGTGAATGGTCTGGCCGACTGTGACCTGTCGTTCCTGCATCGCTTCCAGCAAGGCTGCCTGAGTTTTGGGCGGCGTGCGATTGATTTCGTCGGCCAGAACCACATTGTGGAACAGCGGTCCGGGAATGAATCGAAATTCACGCTGCCCGGTACTGCGATTCTCCTGCAGAATATCGGTGCCGGTGATGTCGGCGGGCATCAGGTCCGGCGTAAACTGGATTCGGGAAAACGTCATCGACAAACTGCGAGCCAGCGTGCTAACCATCAAAGTTTTCGCGAGCCCAGGCACTCCTTCCAGGAGAACGTGGCCCTGGCTGAACAAACCGATCAGAAGCTGCTCGATAACTTCATCCTGACCCACGATCACCTTGCGAATCTGCTCCTGGAGCTGACCATACGCTTTATGCAGAACATCAACCGCCTCTGCGGAGATGTCGTTCTGGTTCTGTTCCGACATTTCAAATTCTCCGGCCTGCACTGAGGCCGTTCCATGGGGCCGTTACTGGTTGTGACCGGCGAATGCCGGCTGTAAGACTGCTACGACGTTCCCGCCGAACAGCCTCTAAAAAATCGATGATCAGCCCGAAAACCCATTCGAACGCCGAAATCACCGACCAATAGTCGGTAAGACTATAGCAGACGGCGTACCATTGAGAATTCAACGGGCAATTTCTCCCGATAACCAGGGGCAGGCAAGATTCCATTTGGCGCCACCTTCAAGACCTCAAATCCGATCGCACTTTCAACACGGTATGCAGCCAGCCTTGACTCTGCTGCCGGACGAAAGACACTCCGAGCCGTCCCATTGGTCCCTTCAAGCTGTTTCAAGGAAAACCGGCCCAATATGAGTCTATCGAAGCATTTAAGTCGCCGCACTGTCCTCGGATCGATCGCGGCCGCCAGCAGCTGCCTGTCGGTATCAGCCGGTCAAACGAGCATGCCAGATGGAGAAGCCTCTGCTGCGTCAACTCGCCGGAGAACTCAGTTCGGCGTTTCGACCTATTCGTTCTGGCAGTTTAATCGTGAAGAGTTTCGTGACATCAACACCTGCATCGACCATGCCGCCGAATGGGGCTTCGATGGAATTGAAATTCTCCATCGGCAGATGACCGACGAAAGCAATGCCACTTTGCAGAAGATCAAACAACGGGCATTCATCAATGGGCTCGATCTGTGCGGCTTCTCGACTCACCAGGGCTGGGTTTCGCCCGATCCGGAAGTTCGCAGGAAAAATACAGAGCACACGATTCATTGCATCGAACTGTCATACGCACTTGGAATTCCCACGATGCGAGTCAACACCGGGCGATGGGGGACCAGCGGGAATTTCGATGAGCTGATGAAGAATCGCGGTGTCGAACCGGTTCTTGAGGGCCACACAGAAGACGAAGGTTTCAAGTGGGTGATCGACGGACTCACAGAGTGCCTGCCTGCGGCCGAACGCTGCGGAGTTACTCTCGGCCTGGAAAACCATTGGGGACTCGGACGCACACCGGAAGGCGTCATGAAGATCGTCAAAGCGATCAACTCACCATGGCTCAAGACGACGCTTGATACCGGCAACTTTCTGGAAGATCCGTACGATCGGCTGGAACTCATGGCCGACGACGCAGTGCTTGTTCAGGCCAAAACCTATTACGGCGGTGGGCTGTGGTATTCGCTGGAACTCGACTACCCGCGAATCGCCGCTTTGCTGCGGAAGCACAAATTCGGTGGATACGTGTCCCTGGAGTTCGAAGGTAAGGAAGCCCCCAAAGTGGCCATCCCGAAGAGCCTAGACATGTTGCGGGCCGCCTTTGCGTGATGAATGTCTGATGAGCCTCGTTCACACGAATGTCCAACAGACGAATACGCATTGAGCCTGAGACACAGCCGAATTGAAGTACAAAATCGGCTAGCGTCTTAGGCTCAGGCTTAATGAGCTTCTGTAGAGCGCCTTAAAGCATTTGCTTCTCAGCGATCAGATCTTTCACAAAGCCGACAGTCTCGGCCAGTGCCACCTTCTTTGGGTCAGCTTCGGTACGCCATTTGACTTCAGCGATGCCTTCGGCAAGGCCTTTACCTCCGATGGTGATGCGTAGTGGAATCCCGATCAGATCCGCGTCCTTGAACTTGAAGCCAGGGCGTTGATCGCGATCGTCCATCAGCACATCGACTCCGGCCGCTGTCAGTTCGTCGTAGATGCGATTTGTCACCTTCATGACTTCCGCATCGCTGACGTTCAGCGGAATAATCTGCACTGTGTACGGAGCTACGTTGATCGGCCAGATGATGCCGTTCTCGTCGTGACAGGTTTCAACGATTGAAGCCACAACGCGAGTCACACCGATGCCGTAGCAGCCCATGATGATCGGGTGAGACACTTCCTTGTCATCCACGAACCTTGCATCCATCGACACGCTGTACTTGGTCCCCAGCTTGAAGACGTGCCCGACTTCGATGCCATGAACCATGCTCAGTGTTCCTGCACACTTCGGACATGGATCACCAGATTCGGCGTTTCTCAGGTCAAACGTCTCGGCCAAGTCAAAGTGCGTTCCTGGAATCACTCCCGTCAGGTGCGCGTCCTTGGAATTCGCACCGATGATCGCCGACGTAATCAACGCGACATCGTGATCGACGAAGTAAGGACATCGAATGCCAATCGGTCCTGCGAAACCAACCGGTGCCCCGGTGACCTTCAGGATGGTGGCTTCATCGGCGAGCTCAACAGAAGCAGCCTTTGTGGCTCGGCGAATCTTGCCTTCGTTTGCCGTGTGATCGCCTCGCAGCAGAATCGCAACCGGCTTGCCATCTGCGACGTAGATCAACGTCTTGATGAACGAGGTCGCATCTGACTTCAGCATCTTGCTGACCTGGTCGATGCTGCCGGCGTTGGGTGTGTCCACTTTCACTGGTGCAGCCGCACCTTCAACCTTCGCTGGCACCTTTGATTTGCGACCTGTTTCGGCTCGCTCCTGGTTGGCCGCATAGCTGCAGTCAGGACAATGAATCACGAAGTCTTCGCCGTTGCTGGCTGGAACCATGAATTCGTGAGACGCATCGCCTCCGATTGGACCGCTTTCTGCTTCGACGGGCAGATACTTCAGACCACAGCGTTCGAAGATCTTGCAGTAGGCTGCATACATGGCATCATAAGCCACGTTGAGCTGTTCAAGTGATGAGCCGAAGCTGTACGCATCTTTCATCAGGAATTCGCTGGTTCGCAGAACGCCGAAACGAGGACGCTCTTCGTTGCGAAACTTTGTCTGAATCTGGTACAGCGTGATCGGTAGCTGGCGATAGCTGCCGATGTGTTTGGCCATTAGATCTGTGATAACTTCTTCATGAGTAGGGCCGAGTGCGAAGTGCAGCTTGCGATCGCCGCGCTTGGCTTCGAAGTTGAACAGCACATTTCCGAAGGCTTCACGGCGTCCGGTGCGTTCAAAAATCTCTATGGGCTGCAGAGCCGGCATAAAGAGTTCAATCGCGCCGGCTTTGTCCATTTCCTGACGGACGATTTCTGACACCTTGCGGACGGAACGGTATCCCAGTGGCAGATAGGTATACGATCCGGCCATCAATTGTCGAATCAGCCCGGCTCGCAGCATCAACTGATGGCTGGGCACTTCGGCTTCGGCAGGAACTTCTTTCATCGTCGGGATAAACGTTTGTGACCAGCGCATCGGGGGACCTTGAGCAGATAAAAGACGTTAAGGAGCAATAATCGGCCGGATTCTAGCAAAGTCCGCCAAACGGCAAACATCGTTTCGAATTCTCCTGACATAGACAGAAAATCTGACTCGCACCTGTCAGAATTGGACTCAGCCTGTGTTCTTGGGCCGGAGGAGAGACGGTGGACGAGATTCCGGAGACGCGTGATAGCCTGCTGATTCGAGTCGCCGACGCGCGCGATCAGGCGGCGTGGGAGCAGTTTGCCCGGATTTACCGGCCGGTCGTGTATAACGTGGCTCGAATGCGAGGGTTTCAGGATGCGGACGCTCAGGATGTCGCTCAACAAGTTCTGGTTTCCGTCTCGAAAGCATTACCGAACTGGGAACGGCGAAACGAGTCGACTCGCTTTCGTCACTGGCTGTGTCGCATGGCTCGCAATGCAACCATCAACATGCTGACTCGACAAACGAAGGATCGGGCCGCTGGAGGAAACGTAAATCTGGTCGATATTCCGGAACGCTCTGTTGAAGTTGATCTGGACTCACAGCTTGACCGCGAATACCGGCGACAGCTGTTCCGCCAGGCGGCCGAACAAGTGCGTAGCCGAGCGGACTCAATCACCTGGCAGGCCTTTGCCATGACGATGATCGACGGTCTTTCCATCACAGAAACAGCAGAACGGCTGCAACGAACCGAGGCCGTGGTCTATGCCGCACGCAGTCGCATCATGAGACGACTGAAAGACGCCGCATAAGCGTTGGAGGATGAATCCGATGAACGCTCAACCTGAGATCTGCAGCCTCGCGATGATCGCAAGCTACCTGGAAGAGCAACTTGATACGGAGCAGGAATCAAGACTGATACAGCATCTGGCAACGTGTGAATCTTGTCGGCAACAACTGCAACTCGCGGCTGCGGAGCCATCGGCATGGAGCGAGGCCGAAGAATTCCTCCGTGATCAGCCTTGTGACGTGGTGTCGTTTGGCTCTTCAGCGGATAGTTTTCACGACGAACGCGATCGAGGGGACAATCGCAAAGCGTCGGCCTCGGCGGAAGTTGCTCAGGTTCTGGCCATGCTGAACGCCACAGACGACCCTGCGATGCTGGGACGCATCGGAGGCTATGAAGTTTCCGGTGTCGTTGGATCTGGTGGCATGGGGATCGTGTTGAAGGCCTTTGACCGACCGCTGGATCGAACCGTTGCCATCAAAGTTCTCGCACCTCGACTGGCCTCGAGTGGAGCCGCTCGACGAAGGTTTGCTCGCGAAGCCAAGGCCGCAGCGACGGTGCTGCATCCGAACGTGATTGTGATTCACGGAGTCTCTAACGACGGGGCGTTGCCTTTCCTGGTGATGCCGTATCTTCGAGGCGAATCGTTGCAACGACGGCTTGATCGACAAGGCCCATTGCCGACGGAGGAGATCGTTCGGATTGCTCAGCAAGTGGCATCAGGACTCGCGGCGGCTCATGGACAGGGCCTGGTTCACCGCGATATCAAGCCGGCAAATATCCTTTTGGAAGACGGCGTAGAACGAGTCACCTTGACGGATTTTGGTTTGGCTCGCGCTGTTGATGATGCCAGCATGACTCGCAGCGGAATCATCGCCGGAACGCCACAATACATGTCGCCCGAACAGGCACGCGGCGACAACGTGGATGCTCGCAGCGACCTTTTCAGTCTCGGCAGCGTGATGTACGCGATGTGTACCGGCCGACCGCCGTTTCGAGCCGAATCCAGCTATGGGATTCTGCGTCGCATCACAGACACAGACCCCAGACCGATTCGCGAAGTGAATACGAACATTCCGGAATGGCTGGACTTCATCATCCAGAGGTTATTAGCCAAGTCTCTGAATGATCGAATCCAGACGGCGGAACACATCGCCAATTTGCTTCAGAAATGTCTCGCTCATCTTCAGCAGCCGACAGTCGTTGAGTTGCCAGAAGAATGTCGTGTGCCGGTGCGTCGCCGAACTTCATGGCTAACATCTTCTGGAACGATTCGAGCATTGGCAATGATCACGGTGAGTTGTCTGGTAATTGGTGGAGTCTATTCCATAAGTCAATCACTGTCTGAAAAAGCAGACCGGGCAACGGCCCATGGCTCAAAATCATCCAGTTCGATAACAACCAGCGAAGTAGATCCATTGCCGCTAGAAGAGTGGGATTCGATTCAGGCGGACATCGACACGTTTGAAAACGATCTGATTCCGTCCGAAGTTGACACGTTGCAACTCTGGCCTGCGTCATCTCAGTCAGAGCCCCCTGATCCATGATCACGGAGAGCGTTATCGCACTCTCGCCACGGAAGCAGTAAATGCAGGGACTCCATATGGTCCACGGATGAACACAGATAGCGGCAAACACGGCCCCAAAATGCAATCACTTCGAAAATCTCATCTGTGTTAATCCGTGTTCATCTGTGAACACTCCCTGACTCCAGTTTTTTGAATCTACCGATCGTATTCATCCAAAGCACAACTCGGGATACCGCAGATGCCTGACAGCTCAAAATCACTTATCGCAGTAACAACTCTTTGCCTGTTAGTTGTTTGCTCGACCTTGAAGGCACAAGACACCCCCGAAGTCCCAGAAGCATCCCCAATCAGCAACGCGAAGCCCACACTTGCTGAACTCATGGCGAGGTTTGCGGAGATTGAATCGTCGTATCTGCCATTTCACATCGACTATTCAGAATCTTTGACGCAGAAGCTTGGCCCGTTCCTTGCAGGAGTGACGAACGACGAGCCGAGCTACGAATATCGGGCGGAGCGCGGCCATCGGGATCTAAAGGCTTGGATGCGCGAGACGACAATTATTAACGCTGGTGTGTCTCGAACAGAGCGAAGCGTAAACAATGAGACAGGACATCATCTGAAGGAAACGTCGCCGCTGGGAGGTAGGTTCTTTAACGAAAATGGTGTTTCAGAAAGTGCCGAACCAAAAGTCCGACCATTGGAGGGTGTCTTTCCTCTCATGTTTGATACGGATGCCCCCATTCTGATTTCGCAGCACTACGCGGCAGAGCCGAATGAACTCACCCTCGATTGGCATGACAAGTTGGCAAGAGTATGGTGCCGCCACCGTTCAGACAATGGGCTTCACGTACAGGTCGATTTGTGGATCAACCCTGATTTTGCGTGGCATCCTGTCTTTATGCGGCGATATCTCATTAAGGGAGAACCACTTTCTGTGGGAGACCGTTATCCGGATGAGTGGAAGGTCACCGAGTTTCGAAAGCTAAATGAATTGGTTCGTGTTTCTGCAGGGGAGTTTTTAGGACCAATCAGACGCAGCGCAAAGACTGATGAGTCAAGAGAAGCGTTCGTCAGGAGTCGCTTTAGAATCCTGAAGTCAACTTATCAGACGAGGGTTCCCGATCTGGTTTTCTCCCCCGACACACCAATTGGCGGCAGCCCGATTCCAGAACTTGAACCCGTCGGCGGAGAACAGATTGAAGTGAAAAGCTCTAGCATTGCTGAGCTTTCACCGCCTGCATTAACACCGGAGCAAATACTCGCTTTCGCCGCGGTTACAAACCGACAGCCTGCCACAAAAATGCAACCTGCAGACTCATTGAATCCAACCTCCACAGCACTGCCCAGTGAAATTCAATCGCAGATCGCGGCACTGGAAGTGGAACTCATTGTCCAGAAGGCTGACTTGGGCGAACGACACCCCACCATCAAGAAACTCAATGACAAAATCACAGCGCTGAGAGAAGCTGGGGCAGAGCTGCTGGGCCAAGTGACTGTACTCCACTTAAAGAACGCCAGAGCAAAGGATGTGGCCGAGAAAATCGAACAGTTGTTTCCTGACAAGACACGCAACCTTGTTGTTGATGAACGAACTAATTCCCTGATGCTTCGAGGGGACGAGAAACTGTTAAGAGACGTTGAACAGATCGTCCAGATTCTGGACGCCGCAGTGCCTCCGGGTGGAGAGAACGCTAACACCGATCCGAATTTTGTCCCTTCAATGAAGACTCCTGGAGAGACGCTGCCAGTTCCAGCCACACGATCTCCGTTTGGTGGAGAAACCTCCGAGCGCATGAGTGCCGTCGAAGGTTCATTGGCTTCGAATCCGCCAGTGCCCATCGCAGAGTACCGCCGTCGTCTGGCCGATTTGGAAACGCCCGTGATACAGCTTGCAGAGAAAGTGCGAGCTGTTGAGACATCGCTCGGCAAAGATCATCCGGATGCGGTCAAGCAGCGAGCCGGACTTCGAGCCCTCGTGCAAAAAGCCTTCGCCGAGCGTCAGGAAATCCAGCGGGCAGAACTTGCGGAGTTCACTCGCCGCCTCGAACGAATGCGGCTATCGATTGAGACTCGCGAAAAGATTGCGGACAAGATAGTCGATCGAAGAGTTGAAGTGTTGCTTAGTCCCGACGTTGATTGGAGGGATTCAATTTCTACCGCGAACCCTCCGAAATCCACCGATGACATTAGGCGCGATCAAGCTACTTCAGACCTGGAGGAAGCACCTCATCTCCATTCGCATGAACCGTTCTCCATCGACAGCCCAATAGTGGAACGTCCTTCCGTCTCACGCTCCCTTCCAGAAAATCGAGCACAACTTGGCCATTGCATGGATGCACTCGTCAGAGACATCGATGAGTTCGAGGATCGAACACCTCTAAAACTGTTGATGGAATTCAAAGACCAGTCTGCGCTTCAAATCACGGACGACTTCAAAGCAGCCGTTTCAAGTTTACGAGAGCAGATTAATCTTGATGCTCCGCGAGCAAAGCTTGAAGAGTGTTTTGCCCCTGTCAGTCAACACGGCGAGGCTTTTGTTCAAGCGTGGAGCAACGTGAAGTCTCAACCTGCAAAGGTGGTGCTGAACGAGATTGCTGACGACATTGTCAGTCTTGAGCGTTGTATTGAGTCTCTGGATCAAACCGAGCATGGCGGCGGAAAGCTGAATTCTGCCCCCGAGCCCATCGCCGCAAAACAAAACGTGGCAGAGTTAGAGCCCGACAAGGAAACAGTGTCGCTCACGCTTTTCGAAGTAACCGATGCGAAGTTCATGCCGTCGGACGATACAAACGTCGGACAGACAGCGGCGCCAGCGGACTTTGACGATCAGCTGGCCAACATGCTGAAAAACAAGACAGCAAAATTGATTGGAAAACACACCATCGAAACGACGGGAAATCAATTGGCGACTTTGCACAGCGGCGGCAAATTCGAAGTACCGTCCTCTTCCCCGGAAAAGAAAGCAGAAGTTGTGTTCGGCACAACGATCGAGATTACTCCTGGAACCTTGAATGACGAACGAGTGTTTCAGATTGTCTGGAACGAACGCGTAAGGAATTTCGAAAATGATGTGTCCGGAATACCAGGCATCGACGAAAAACGACTCGAACTCAGTATTTCCTCACCGTTGCCCGGCGGGGCGGGATATCTGTTTGGACCGCTCCAAGGAAACAACCGGAACCGTCGTCTCTTCGTTCATTTCCTGCTTAATGATGCTTCTTCAGATATGCCTCCGATATCACGACATGACCATTCGATGGAAAATCCATTGAACGATCCCAACGCTGCGTTGCGGCCGAGACTTCAGAGTGTGACGGAAGAGACAACTGCAGACCATTCGTTCGTCAGGGGAGAAGTTCCACCGACGTCTGATGCAGAGAAATCCGTCGGCCGGCTGGTTCTGGTGTTCGCGAACGATGCGGCTCGTCGTATGGTTCCAGCGTTGATGGTGAGGCACGGTGAGCGGACGCTGGCTCTGACCGTCGGTCCGGCGACGATTGTTCCTGACGACACGCCGCACGCGATTGATCGCACGTTTCTGGAGTTCTACAACCAAGATGATGTTCCGACCGAGTATTCGCAGGAACTCGAATTCCCCGATCTGCGGGCCTACGAGGCGAAGGAGTCGCTGACAGAGTTTCAGGTTAAGGATCCCGTTACTCTGGAATTGTCGGACCAACTTTCTGCCATCATCAATCATGGCCAGGCGGACTTCAAGGTGACGTCACGTGCAGCCCGAGTCACTGCCTTGGAGCAATCCACAACATGGGAGCTTCCCAGCCACAATGTGACTCGCGAATTCACCGGCCTCGTTCAGATCGATCAGCGACTGCCTGAAGGCACTCCACTGTTTAAGAACGGAGAACTTGCGGGGATCACTCTGCTGGGGACTCGTTTTATGAAAGACGATGTGCCGGGTTCGTATGTCGTTCCAGCCAGTCGCATCTTCGAAGTGTTGAGGCAGGTGGAGGCCAAGTAGGGCTGCTTAACGCAGATCTCCGCAGGTTGTTTCCCTCAATCGACATTACAACAAAATTCCTGTCGACGGAGCGACAGTTGTACCGTACACCCGTCGCTCCGCCGATGGGATCTAATGACACGACCATCAGCCGACGCCGACCTGCGTTTCCCACCCGCGGCATGCATCACGCCACCTGCGCACTTTAGCTCGCCTTGCCGCAAAATCCCGGCCGGCCGGCAGGTTCTACTATCAGCGATGCACTTTCTGCACTGCCTACAGCTTTTTCAGCAAGCTGCTAGACTCCCGCAAAACTGATTTCCAAACGCGCGAAGACTGGTGTTGGTGGCGGGCGGGAACGACTCTCTGAAAGTGGAAAAATGGCTCGGGTGTTCGTAAAGGAACTGAAGGACGGCGATTCCGTCAATGAGGTCTATCTGCTGGCGGATAAACAACTGCGAGCCAACCGCAACGCGAATCTTTACCTCCTTGCGACTCTTCGCGATCGAACCGGTGTCGTAAGCGGTTTGATGTGGAATGTGGTCGAAGAAAACGTCCAGCACATTTCTTCCGGGGACTATGTTCGAGTTCGCGGCAAGGTGCAGCTCTATCAGGGCGGGCTGCAGATGATCGTGACTCATATCGATCCGGTTCCCGAAACAACCTGCAATCCGGAAGACTTCAACGTTCAGGCTCAGGCCAATGCGGCTCCTCTGCTGGCAAGACTAAAAGAGCTGCTGTTCTCCATCAAGAGTACTGAACTGCTGACTCTGGCCAGTGCCTTTATGGAAGACGAAGCACTGGTCACGGGACTGTGTTCGGCTCCCGCCGGCGTGAAAGCGCATCATGCGTATATGGGCGGGCTGATCGAACATGTCGTGGGTATGTCAGAAGTGGCCGATCGCATCTGCACGTTGTACCCAACTCTGAACCGCGACCTGCTGATGCTGGGAGTGCTGCTGCACGACATCGGCAAAGTCAGGGAACTTTCGTGGGATCCAACACTGGCCTACACGGATGAAGGGCAATTGCTTGGACATATCAACATCGCTATTGAGATGCTGAACGAGAAGCTCAAGGTCGTAGAAACCCGCCTTGGCCGACCGGTCGAAACGGAAGACATCCTGCGCCTGAAGCACATGATTCTCAGCCATCACGGAACCCGAGAATTCGGCAGTCCGACGATTCCAATGACCCCGGAAGCCATCACCTTGCACCACATTGACAATCTGGATGCCAAGCTGAATGAGTTCAGCCGAGCCATCGAGGATGACTTGAACGCGGAATCGGCATGGACCCCTTTTAATCCTCGCACGGATCGACGTCTGTTCAAAGGCTTGCCAAAACACGCGTAATTTCGTGTGTGGTAAGGATTACACCCAACGATTTTTGAGCCATCCCTCGTATTCGCTCACAGCGGGTTTCATGTTGGCTTATACTCTCTGGTACAGTTTCTGACGAAGCTGTTAATCGAATTTGACTGGTCGTGAGATGGCCGATTGCAAATCGTGAAATCGTCTCCCAAGCCAACCCGCCTCAAAACGGACCTGATAGACAATGATCTGCGTAAGTCTCGGACGAACTCGGCATTCGTCCATTATGGAAGAACATCGGGCTCTGGCATCAAAGGGTGCTGAGCTGGTCGAGTTGCGCGTTGACTATATGCGGAAGAAGCCGGACATTGGTCTTCTTCTTAAAGAGCGACCAACTCCGGTTGTGGTGACATGCCGACGGCGTTCAGATCGAGGCCGCTGGTTTGGAACCGAAGAACAGCGCTTGTCGATTCTGCGGGAAGCCATTATCGCAGGTGCTGAGTATGTTGACCTGGAAGATGACATCGCCAAGTCAATCCGACGATACGGCAAGACGAAGCGAATTGTCAGCTACCACAACTTCGACGAGACGCCGATGGAGCTGTACGACATCCATCGTCGATTGTCTCAGTGCGATCCTGATGTCATCAAGATTGTAACGATGGCAAACTCTCCCGGAGACAATGTGCGGATGCTGGAGATGGTCAGTGCCGCACAGGTGCCGACGGTTGGATTCTGTATGGGTGAACTGGGGACCGTCAGTCGCATTCTCTGCGGTCGAGCTGGTTCACCATTCACCTATGCCAGCTTCAGCCGCGAACGTGAAATGGCTCCAGGACAGTTGTCCTATGCCGAGGTGCGAAATCTTTATCGCTTCAACAAGATTACTAAAGACACAAAAGTCTTCGGTGTGATTGGTGATCCGATCGCTCAAAGCAAGAGCCCATTAATTCACAACGCCGCGTTTCGCAAGCTGGGTATCGACGCGGTTTATCTTCCGTTGCGGGTACCGGCCGATGGGTTGCTTGCATCGTTGAAAGAGTATGACAGCCTTGGAATCAGTGGCTACAGTGTCACGATTCCTCACAAAGAGGCCGTGTTGCAATTCTGCGATTCTCTGGACGCGGAAACCGATGAAATCGGCGCGGCGAATACTCTCTATAAGTCTGATGGGGAATGGCAAGCCACGAACACCGATGCTTCGGCCGCCATGGAAGCCATCCAGTCCGGCATGCTGAAAGCCGGCGGCTCTCATGAACTCATGGGGCGTAAGGTACTAATTCTTGGGGCTGGTGGTGTTGCTCGAGCGATTGCTTTCGCCCTGCAAAATGATGGGGCCACGGTAACGATTACGAATCGCTCTCGAGACAGGGGAAAAGCTCTGGCCGCAGAGCTTAAGTGCCAATTCGCTTCGTGGGAAAATCGCGGTGCGGAAAGCTGTGAAATCCTGATTAATTGTACGTCCGTCGGAATGCATCCGAACCTGAACGAAACACCTTTCGAGCCAAACTGGCTGAGCGATTCAACTCTGGTCTTCGACACCGTGTACAACCCTGAACAGACATTGCTCCTCAAACACGCTCGCGAACGAGGCTGTCCGACTGTAGGCGGGATAGAGATGTTCGTTCGACAGGCAGGCCGTCAGTTTGAGCTCTTCACCGGTGAATCGCCACCTCTGGAGTACATGACTGAGACTTTGCGGCGAGCGATGTCGGCGGCTCGTATGGTGGTTGCGCCTGAGTCCGAGAAAACCGAGGATGACGAGAGCGAGTCAAACGACTGACACAAGAATCTCCACCGCAGAGGTTGCTGGAGAAATTTTGATTTCCTTCATAGAGCCGACTTCTGTCAGTATTGTTGATCAGGTTTCCAGACGAATACTGTCAGAAGCCGGTACTACAAGCTGAACGGCGTACAAACCGAATAAATCTGTTTTCCCAGGATGAATTAAGAGCAACGTAGCTTTGGCATCAGAGTTTTTGATTGGCGCGACATGGTTGTCACATTGATTGGTTATCGAGCCAGTGGAAAATCCAGCGTCGCTCCCAGACTGGCGAAGCGGCTGGGATGGTCATGGTTCGACAGTGACGTTGTGATTGAGCAGCAGGCGGGGGTCTCGATTAAAGATATCTTCCAGCATGAAGGCGAGGCCGGGTTTCGAAAACGTGAAGCCGAGGTTTTGGCACATTTGTTAAGTCAGACAAATGCTGTTGTTGCCAGCGGTGGTGGTGCTGTGCTGTCCGAAGAGAATCGCAGAATCATGAAAGCGGCTGGTCCTGTCATTTGGCTTCAGGCGCCCGTGGATGTGCTCGTCCGCCGCCTCGGTGGAGATCAGATGTCGACTCAGCGACGCCCAAGCCTCACGGGAAAGCCAATTGGAACCGAGGTTGCGGAAGTGCTGGCGTTCCGAGAGCCGCTCTACCGAGAATGTGCGACTCTGGTCGTTGATGCCGGAACAGAGCGCCCCGAACAAATGGCCAGACGTATCGCGGACTATGTCACCGGCCTTTCGACAGTGCAGGAACAATCGACATGATGTACGACCTGCCTCGATCGTTTGTCCTGTCGTTCCTCTTTGTCCTGGGCTGTTGCATCGGGAGTTTCCTGAATGTCTGCATCCACAGATTTCCCTCCAAGGCCAGTCTTTGGGATCAATTGAAGGCACTTAACAGTCACGGTTCCGGATGTCCTCGCTGCGCGGCATCTATCAAATGGCGTGATAACATCCCGTTGCTTGGCTGGCTGATGCTCCGTGGAAGATGTCGAAATTGCCACCAGTCGATATCAAAGCGCTATCCGCTGGTTGAACTTCTGACAGGAATACTGTTCGTTATTGTTTATCAGGCGGAGATGCCAACTAATTTCTGGAATGCAATATCGAATTTTGGCATTCAATCCCCTGATGGACCTCAAACAATTACGGGCCTCTGGTCAACTCCGACATGGCTACACATACGTTATCTGCTGCACATCGGGATGATCTGCTGTCTGATTGTGGCGACTTTTATTGACATCGAACTTCGCATCATCCCGGACGGATGCACTATCCCGATGCTGCTTGTGGCGATTATCGTGTCGACCGCATGTGGGCAAACATTTCTGGTTCCCGTCTGGACACAGGACTACAGCGTTATCACAACACTACAGTCCATCTCACCAGATTGGCTTAAGCCTTTGATTTTTGCCTGGGACGCAACGGCATTTGCGGCAAAACATCCATTCCTCCATGGCTTTCTCGTCAGTCTTGTTGGAGCAATTGCCGGGGGTGGCGTTGTCTGGATGGTCCGCGTCATTGGCGTTCTGGTTCTAAAAGAAGAGGCGATGGGATTTGGCGATGTTACACTGATGGCCATGGTGGGAAGTGTCGTAGGCTGGCAGCCGGTGACGACCGTCTTTTTTGTTGCACCAGTCCTCGCCATTGCAGCAGCAATTGTCGCCTGGCTGACGAAACGCGATCGGCAGATTCCGTATGGACCATGGCTCAGTCTCGCAACCTTCCTGTTGCTGATGGCGTGGCCCATCGTCTGGCCATTTGCCGACAGAATCTTTGACATGGGCCCGTTTGTGCCGCTGCTTGCGTTGATCATGGCTTTGTCACTCGCGGCCTCCTTACAGCTTATTCAATTGGTCAAACGTGCAT
>Ga0255094_1000023_pt1 | contig 102482 bp, 73 predicted proteins | sample Colum_Law_RepB_8_2_FD_188434 | JGI IMG/M metagenome (GOLD analysis project Ga0255094, IMG submission 188434) | Freshwater microbial communities from Columbia River, Oregon, United States - Colum_Law_RepB_8d | ecosystem: Environmental > Aquatic > Freshwater > River | place: USA: Oregon...
TGTGTCCTGTGCTTGAGGTTATAGCCCCTTTGGGGAGGGTGGGGATCGGAGTGATTGCAGTGGTGTTATTACAGCAGGTGCAGCAGCAACTGTGCTTTGTGGCTGAGTTTCTGCAGTTCAGTTTGTCCGGTGATGGCGATGAGCGGGGGCAGTCGGCTGCTTGCGATCATGCGGATGACGGCGAACTGCATGGAACTGGCGAACCAGAGGATTCTTTGCAGGTGATGGTGGAGTTGTGTGGTGATGTCGGGGACGTGTCGGAACGGAAGTATTTCTTCGGTGCAGCCGCAGTGGTGGACCATCATCAGCAGCGCCTGAAGGGCGACGGCTTCATCGGGATCAAACGTTGTAGTGAAGATGCAGCGGGACTGGCGAGCCCAGTTGTGGAGTATTTGGACGTGTGTCCGGAGGGTTTCGTCTGAGGGTGATTCTGAGGTGCCGAGGGATGATTGACCATCTTCGTTCTGTTGATCGGCGAAGTGCGATGAATCTGCATAGCAGGCGTCATCACTGATGTGTGTGTCGCTGCAGCCTGCAAGCTGAAAGTCGGTGATGTCATCGACGCACCACTGTTCGGTGTTGTCTCCATCATTTTCGTCGTCGCAGTCACAGCAGTGTCGGCTGTCATCGGGCTGCATGGTGACGAGGCATTCGTCGAAGGTGGGAGTCAGCAGCTCATTCCGGATCAGGCTGTGAAGTTTCAGCTGGAGGGAAGTATCGGCGACGTGCGGCCACTGGCCGCTGGAGTCTTCTACCTCGAGATTTGGGAACCAGTGTTGTTGCAGCACTGTCAGCAGTGTGAGCAGCAGGCAGTGGCCGGCCTGACCGCTCGGTTCGGTGCAGATGGAGCACCAGTTGGGGACGTCCGGAAATTTTCCGTGTTCGCAGTTTTCAGCAGTTTGCAGGCTGATGAGTTCGCCTGCCGGAGAAACCAGCATACTGACGAGAGGTTGGCTGGGCAGCAGTTGCAGGGTGGCTCCGCGAATCGGGGAGGGATCCGGATTGTCGGGTGAGTTCCAGAGCATTGACCAGCCCTGCAGTGTGGCGGCAATGCGGACAGCCTGTCGTTCAAAGTGTTCGACGCAGTCGATGTCTTTGATGCGGCCCCGATAGCGTACTCCAAGCCCCATGTCAGCTCCTGTTTGCAAGTGCTCTGACAGTGTGCATTGCCGGTGAACCCCGACATGCCGAAATTGTGTATATCTTAAATTATCTTGCGGTTTGCGGGGTTCCTTTAAAAGAAAATCTGAGTGTGTGTAAACGATGTGTGCTCGTTCTGAACGAATAGAACGACGTTGGCGTGAATCTCTGTTGTCATCGGCAGTAGTCGCCAAAAAACATTTCAGGACTTAATTATCGGAAACTCTGCATGTCGCGAGCGGGCGTACCATTGTCGGCTTGAGACCGTTCAGGCTGTGTACCCGAAAAACGGCGTTGGCTGAGCAAGTGGGCATCCTGACCGGTGATGTGGTTACGAGGGAGCTTTAATGTGCGCCCAGGCTGGTGGACCTGTTGATTCGGGATCCGGCGACCGGGAAGCTGATGAAGAAGAATACGTTTAAGGACTGCGTCGCCTGTGCGGACCATCTGGTTCATTGGCAATACGGGGCTCGCGGGCGTCTGTCGAATGAGGGGTGGCAGCGCGGGTGTTTGTTGAATTGCGCGGTATTGAATCTGCGTCCGGACATTTGCGGGTGCCGCATCTGGCGGCGCAGGAGTTTCCGGAGTGGACAATCTGCAGTTGCTGGAAGCTGGGCGTGCGGGGAGTACAGTTTGAGCTGAAGCAGGCTTCCCAAACTGAACGTTTTGTTGGAGAATCGGCGGAATGCAGACCTGTGGTGTGAAGCAGTGTGGAGTGGCCTGGCTCTGGCAGGCGGGGATTGGAAACAGCGTGATGCTGAAATCGCGACTTTATCGCAGCGCAAGCGTGTACAACTTCTTCATGAAGTCGTTGGGGTATGAGCGCAGTATTGATCGATTTCTGCGTAGTGTGGAACTGGATTTGTCGGGTCCGGTGCGGATTCTGGATGCTGGTTGTGGCACCGGGATGCTGGGGCTGCACTTTCTGGAGCGATTTCCGGGGTCTGTACTGACATCGACGGATCTTGAGCCGCGTTTTCTGAGGACCACTGTAGCGAATGCGGCGCAGCGTGGCCTGGATGTTCAGCGGATCACGGTCGGGGTAAGTGATATTTCTCATCCCAGTCGTCTGCAGTCGCCCGGTGGCGGGGCGATTGAGCTGGTGGCAGGCAGTTTTGATCTGATCTGCGTGGGGGCGGTGGTGGGTTATGCCTCATCGACGGAATCGTCGGTGCGTGAGCTGGTGCGTTTGTTGGCACCCGGGGGGACTCTGCTGAATCTGGAGATGTCCGAGAGTCCGACCGGGAAGTTTGTGTCGCGTCGTTACAGCTATTCGAACATCACGTTGTCACTGATGCAGCAGGTGCTGCTTGAAGCGGGTTGCACTGTCCGGATGACTCGGCTGAGTCTGGTGCATCTGCCTGCCAAGTTTACCCGTGTGGCGGTCATCGCGCGAAAGCCGGGCTGATTTCAGTTTTCAGTGATCATCGATGGGTAAAACAGAAAAGCCCGCAGGGGTGGCCTGCGGGCTGGGGAATTGGTGTGAGGGAGGGGATTGTGTCGGGCGTGTCCGACGTTTGTCTGAGTGATCAGGCGGCTTTTCGTGCCTGGCGTTCGGCTGCGGATGGGAAAGGCAGCGTGGCCTGGCGGTCGAGAGCGTGGCACAGTCCGGCAACGACTCGTTCGAGGTGTGCTGGGGGCAGTTCTGCGTAGATGGGCAGCGACAGGACTTCGTCAGCGGCGCGTTCGGCTTCGGGCAGATCACCGGGTTTGTAGCCGAGGTACGCGAAGCATTTCTGCAGATGCAACGGGATGGGGTAGTAGACCATGCAGCCGATTTTCTGTTCTTTGAGTGACTGCATGACTTCTGCTCGCCGTCCCCCGGTGACTCGGGTGGTGAACTGATTGAACACGTGCCGTCGATCGGGCAGGGTGGTGGGCAGCATAACGACGTCTTCAAGTCCGTTGCTGCGGATCAGTTCGGCGTAGCGTTCGGCGTTGGCAGTTCTTCCAGCCGTCCAATTGTCGAGGTGTCTCAGTTTGACTCGCAGAACGGCGGCCTGCAGGGCATCGAGTCGGCTGTTGAAGCCGACTTCGACATGGTTGTAGCCACCGGTGTCCCCGTGGACTCGCAGGCGTCGCAGTCTTGCGGCGAGATCATCATCCTGCGTGGTCATGATACCGCCATCGCCGGCACCACCGAGATTTTTTGTGGGGAAGAAGCTGAAGCAGCCAATCTTTCCGAGTGCTCCGGTGCGTTCGCCGCGGTATTCAGCGCCGATGGCCTGAGCGGAGTCTTCAATGATGGGGAGATCGTATGCGGAGGCCAGTTTCCAGAGTGGTTCCATTTCGGCGCACTGTCCGAAGATGTGAACGGGCATGATGGCTGCGGTGCGTGAGGTGATAGCGACTTCGACGCAGCGGGGGTCAAGGTTGAAGCTGACAGGGTCGATATCGACGAGCACTGGTACAGCACCGATACGATGGATAGCACCGGCGGACGCGAAGAAGGTGAAGGGGCTGGTGATGACTTCATCACCCGGCTGCACACCTGCGGCCAGCAGTGCGAGGATCAGGGCATCGGTGCCGGAGGCGCAACCGATGGCGTGTTTGGCTCCGCAGTAGGCGGCAATTTCCTTTTCGAGCTGCACAACTTCATCCCCAAGGATGAAGGTTTGGCTTTCGAAGCAGCGATCCACAGCGGCTCGGACTTCTTCGCGTATCGTCGCGTATTGCGCAACGAGGTCGATGAAGGGCACGGGGGTCCCTGAAACTTCAGCGGAGGCACGGGTCGTACCTGCGGACATAAGCGACTCCATTCGCTTGCTGTTGTCGTGGTTGCGGGGCGAGCCCCGCCGGAACGCGGAAATTAGCGCCGTACGATCGGATTGTCAAGGCGAGGAGACCGGCAAAGATTGCCGATAAACGCTTGTCAAAGCCCGACTTACAGCTTTCCGTTAACGTTTTGCACTGTTGTGGCTTATCGGACGAAGGTGCAGGGAACGTGGAGCATTCGTAGTGAATTTTCAGGTCCGGGAAAATTTTGAGTCTGGAGAACTTTTGCGGGGCCTGTTTGGCTGGAAAAGCTGGGGTTTGAGGGTGCGAATGGCTTGAAATTCCGGGGTTTCTGTAATGATGGGGGCTGATTTGCGAGGTTTTTGTGGGAGCGTGTGGTTGTCGAGTTGTGTGTGAATGATTTTTGAGGGGGGGGCGTGTGATGGCTTTTGTGGAACCGGTGGGTGCGGAGCGGGCTGAGGAGAAAGCGGCGCAGGCGTACGAGCGAATTCGGGAGGTGCTGGGAGTCACGGAGATTCCGGAGATCTTCCGGTACTTCGCGGCGGTTCCTGCGTTTTTGCATGATTTTTTCATGAATTTCAGGAAATTTGTGCTTTCGGCGGGGAAGTTGGATGAGAAACGCAAGCTGTTGATTGCTGTGGCGGTTGCGGGGCAGGGGGGCGGTGGCCGCTGGCTGGATTACCTGGCGACATTTGCGGAATCGCGGGGGATCAGTCGGGTTGAGTTGGCTGAGGCGTTGGCGGTGGGTGCCACGAATTCGATGTATAACGTATTGTTCAAATTCCGTGACATCAGCGGAACGGACGTGTTTAGTGGGATGGGCGTGGGTTTGCGAGCGCACACATTTCAGGGAACGTCACTGGACGAGACGACGGTGGAGTTGATTAATCTGAGTCTGAGTGACATCAACAGTTGCAAGCCGTGTACGTCTGCCCATGTGGCAAAGGTGCGTCAGATGGGTGTTCCTGACGAGGCGATTTACGAGGCGATTCAGTGTGCAGCGACGATGGTGTGTGGGGTGCAGTTTTTGCGATCGGTGGGCATGGGGTGAGAGACAATTCGCCGGGAAAGGCATCTGTGATGTCTGTGTGGGCTTGATTTTGGCGATTGTGTTCGTCATCCTTTGTGGCTTGCCGAAAATCCGTTACTGCGTGTTCTGCGGTCAAAATCTGGGTGGAATGGGCTGAACTGTGTAAAGATTCAGTGTTGTGCGGATTGCTTGATTGTCGATCACTGGGTTTTTGCTGCAGTTGCTGTCGGGTTTTGTGGGGATTTCGGTTTTCAGCGAAAAGTTTTTTGCGGGTGCTGGAGTTTGCGATGCACATTCGGAAGGGTGATATTGTCGAGGTTTTGACTGGGAACAGTTCCGGCACCCGTGGTCCGGTTCTTTCTGTGGACAGGAAGAACGGCAAACTGGTGGTTGAGGGTGTGAATCGGGTATTGAAGCACGTCAAGCGTGGTCACCCGAAAAGTCCTCAGGGTGGCCGTCTGCAGACGGAACTGGCCATTGATGCATCGAATGTTGCGTTGATCGATCCTCAGACGAACAGTCCGACGAAGGTGTCTGTGCGTGTGAATGCGGATGGCAGCAAGGACCTGGTGGCTCGCAAGTCGGGCGCTGTGATTCGTGCCCTGGCTCCTGCGAAGAAGTGAGCCTGTTCGGTTGAAGTCAGCAGTTTTTGTGATCGTGAAGAAGGCTCTGCGTTGGCAGGGCCTTTTTTCGTTAGCGGTCTTTGGACAAGACCAGTGGTTCTGGTGGACAATCGAGGTTGTCATTCGGCAGAATGTGCAGCAGCGGATGGCGTCCAACCGGTCATCTGTATTGCAGGCTTACGTCGGTACCACGCAGGAGCATTTGATCCAATGAGTTCCCCAGGAAGTCAGAGCATTCAGAGTGTATTGAAAGAGACTCGTACTTTTGCTCCGCCGGCCACTTTTTCGGCGCAGGCTCATATCAGCAGTCGCCAGCAGTACGAGGCGATGTGGAAGAAGGCGAAGGACGATCCGGCGGGATTCTGGGGTGAGATGGCGGAGAATCTGGACTGGTTTCGGCGCTGGGATACGGTGCTGCAGGGGCAGATGCCTGAGACGAAGTGGTTTTCGGGTGCGAAGATCAACGCCAGTTACAACTGTGTGGATCGTCACCTGAAGGGGTCTCGACGGAACAAAGCGGCGATCATCTGGGAGGGGGAACCTGGTGATACGCGAGTGCTGCGTTATCAGGACCTGCACCGTGAAGTCTGTCGCTTTGCGAATGTGCTGAAGCAACTGGGTGTGCAGTTGGGAGACCGGGTGACATTGTACATGCCGATGATTCCTGAGCTGACGATCGCGATGCTCGCGTGTGCTCGGATTGGTGCCGTGCATTCGATCATATTTGGTGGTTTCAGTGCGGATGCGGTGGCAGACCGCAACAATGATGCTCAGGCGAAGGTTGTGGTGACGGCTGACGGTGGCTGGCGTCGTGGCAAGGAGGTGCCGTTGAAGGCCGCTGTGGATGCCAGTCTGGACCGTTCCCCGACGGTTGAGAAGGTGGTTGTTGTACGGCGTACCGGGGGCGAGGTGGACATGGTGCCGGACCGGGACTTCTGGTGGCACGAGTTGATGCAGGGGGTCCCTGCGGAGTGTGATGCGGTGCAACTGGACAGCGAGCATCCGTTATTCATTCTGTATACTTCGGGCAGTACGGGTAAGCCGAAGGGTGTGATGCACACGACGGCGGGGTATCTGCTGGGTACGACGATGACATCGCGTTGGGTGTTCGATCTGAAGGAGGAGGACACGTACTGGTGCACGGCGGATATTGGCTGGATTACCGGGCACAGTTACATCTGTTACGGGCCGTTGTCGAACGGCGCGACGGTGATGATGTACGAGGGTGCTCCGAACTGGCCGGATGAGGGACGTTTCTGGGAGCTGATTGAGAAGTATCGTGTGAGCATCTTTTATACGGCTCCGACGGCAATTCGTGCCTTTATCAAGTGGGGCAATCACTGGCCGGAGAAGTATGATCTCAGCAGTCTGCGTCTGCTGGGATCGGTGGGTGAGCCGATCAATCCTGAGGCGTGGATGTGGTATCACCGGGTGATTGGTCAGGAGCGTTGTCCGATTGTGGACACGTGGTGGCAGACGGAGACGGGTTCGATCATGGTCAGTCCTCTTCCGGGGGTGACTCCGACGAAGCCGGGCAGCTGCTGTCATCCGTTGCCGGGGGTGGTTCCTGACATTGTGACGAGGACGGGTCAGAGTCTGGGCGCGAACGAGGGTGGACTGCTGGTGATGCGTCAGCCGTGGCCTTCGATGCTGCGGACACTGTATGGCGACCACGAGCGATTCAAAAAGACATATTTCAGCGAGGTTGCGGGCTGTTATTTTGCCGGCGATGGTGCTCGTCATGACGAGGACGGGTATTTGTGGGTGATGGGGCGTGTGGACGATGTGCTGAATGTTTCCGGGCATCGTTTGAGCACGATGGAGGTAGAGAGTGCATTGGTGGCTCATCCGCAGGTGGCTGAGGCAGCGGTGGTTGGGTTTCCGCATGAGATCAAGGGAGAGGGTATCTGTTGTTTTGTGACGTTGAAATCGGGTGAGGGTGACGATGGTCTGAAGGTGGAACTGACGCAGCATGTTCGTCAGGCGATTGGCGCACTGGCGACGCCGGATCAGGTCCGTTTTGCAACGGCTCTCCCGAAGACTCGCAGTGGCAAGATCATGCGTCGCCTGCTGCGGGACATTGCGGCGGGTCGCGAGTCGACTCAGGATACGACGACCCTGGAAGATCTCAGCATACTTGCGAAGCTGCGTTCGGATGAGGAGTGAATTTCCGGCGGAGGGAGTGTGTGCTGGTGTAATTGAGTGGTTTGGCAGTGTGTCGGCGTCCGGCGGTTGAGCATGTCGGGGGTTGGTATGTCGGACCGGAGTCTGATTGAGCGTTGGGGTATGGACCTGGTGCTGCGTGGCAGTCCTGAGGCTGTCTCGTGGCATCATGTTCTGCAGTCTCGGTCGTGTCGGTTTCTGTTATGTGTTTTTTTGCTGGTGACATGTCTGTGCGGGCGAGTGGCTGGCCAGCGACTGGAACGCTGGGTGTATGTTTCGACGAATCTGCTGGTGGCTGAGAACGTGGACCGGCTGGAGCAGCTGATGCGTGAGGCTGCCGGGCTGGGGTTTACGCATCTGTTGCTGGCGGATTCGAAGTTCAGCCGTCTGCATGAGATGGACGAGCGGTATTTCGGGCATGTGGAGCGAGTGCGTCGGCTGTCGGATGAGTTGCAGCTGCGGCTGGTGCCGGCGATTTTTCCCGTGGGTTATTCAAATGATCTGTTAGCGCAGAACCCGAATCTGGCGGAGGGTTTGCCCGTGCGTGACGCATTGTTTCAGGTGCGTGGCAACCGGGCGGAGCTGGTCGCTGATCCGGAGGTTGGATTGCCTTCACTGGGGGACCGGAAGGCATGGAGTTTTGTGGATGAATCGCTGCGATCAGAGGGAGAGGTACTGCGGGTTTCTGATCCGAAGGGTGAGAACTGTCGGGCGATGAAGGCAGTGCGGGTGGCGCCATTCCGTCACTATCATGTGTCTGTCCGCATGAGGACTCTGGATTTTCGGGGGCAGCCGCAGATTGCGGTGCTGGATGCAGCAAGCGGTCGACGGCTGAGTCATACGAATCTGCGTGTGGGGCGCACATCCGACTGGACGACTCAGCATATCACCTTCAATTCTCTGAATTGTGAGCAGGTGAATGTGTATCTGGGGGCGTGGGGACCGACGGGAGGTTCATTGTGGCTGTCGGATGTGCTGTTGGAGGAGTGTGGTCTGTTGAACGTACTCCGCCGCAATGGGGCTCCGCTGAGGGTGATCATGGAGGGTCAGCCGGGGGAACCTCTGCAGGAGGGTGTGGACTTTGAGCCGGTGTCTGATCCGTTGCTGGGGCGGGTACCGTATGCTGGTGAGTATGATGTGTGGCATGCATCTCCGGCAATTCAACTGAAGCGCAGTTTTCCCGAGGGGGCTCGACTGCGGGTTTCGTGGTTTCATCCGCATGTGATTTATGACGGTCAGGTGTGTGCGAGTGTCACGGAACCGGCATTTCAGCAGTTACTGCGTGGTCAGGCAGAAGCGGTGGAGCGTGCGTTTCCGGGGACGGACCGGATGATGTCGCATGATGAGTGGCGAGTGCTGGGCTGGGACGAGAGTTTCCAGCGAACCGGGAAAACACCGGGTCAGGTAGCGGCCGACAATGTGCGGTTCTGCACGGATTATCTGAAGAGGCTGAACAGCGATCGGCGTGTGTTTGTATGGAGTGACATGTTTGATCCGCATCACAACTCCGTGGACAACTATTACCTTGTGAATGGAGATTTGAGCGGATCCTGGGAGGGTCTGTCGCGGGATGTGCTTGTGGTGAACTGGAATTTTGGTGTACGTGAAGAGAGTCTGAAGTTTTTTTCTGAGCGTGGTCATCGCCAGTTGCTGGCGGGGTACTACGACGCGGACGCCCAGCAGATTGGTCGCTGGCTGGACACGGTTCGTACGCAGCGAGTTTCCGGTGTAGTGGGTGTGATGTATACGACGTGGAAGCAGGATTATTCGCACCTGCGTGAGTTTGCCGAGGTCGTGAACCGGTACGAGCGTGCTGGAACGAGTGACTGACCCTGCGGGGCTCAGGATTTTCCCGCCAGTTGTTCTCGAACGAAGGCGGTGGTTTCAGCGAGGGCTGGTTTGTGGGTTTCAGCGGAGCCTCGCCACTTGACTTCTGCGATGCCTTCTGCGAGGCCTTTGCCTCCGATGGTGACTCGCAGTGGGATTCCGATGAGGTCGGCATCCTTGAATTTGAAGCCGGGGCGCTGGTCGCGGTCATCCATCAGGACATCGATTCCGGCTTCGGTAAGTTCCCGGTAGATGCGTTCTGAGGCCTTCATGACTTCGGGGTCGGTGACATTCAGCGGGATGAGCATCACGGAGCAGGGTGCGACGCTGAGGGGCCAGATGATGCCATTTTCATCGTGGCAGGTTTCGACGATGGATGCGACGACTCGAGTAACCCCGATGCCATAGCAGCCCATGATGATGGGGTGTGAAACCTCCTGTGCATCAACGAAGTTGGCTTGCATGGAGACGCTGTATTTGGTGCCCAGTTTGAAGACGTGTCCGACTTCGATGCCGTGTACCATTTTGAGATTGGCGGAGCATCTGGGGCAGGGATCTTCAGCTTCTGCGTTCCGCAGATCGAAGGTTTCCGTGATGGGGAAGTGAGTCCCGGGAATGACACCTGAGAGGTGTGCATCCTGTGCATTGGCGCCGATGATGGCAGAGCGGATGGCAGCGACATCATGGTCGAAGAGGCAGGGGCACTGGATACCGATGGGACCGGCGAACCCCACAGGGGCAGTTGTGACCTGCAGGATGGTGGCTTCATCGGCCAGTTCGACAGAGGTGGCTTTTGCGGCACGGCGAATTTTCCCTTCGTTGGCGGTATGATCGCCTCGGAGCAGGACAGCGACAGGTTTTCCGTCAGCTTTGTAGATGAGGGTTTTGATGAAGGCCTGTGGGCTGGATTTGAGCAGCCGGCTGACCTGTTCGATGCTGCCGGCATTGGGTGTGGGCACGAGTGTGGGTGCGGGTGCATCCGTGACGGTCTGCGGCAGGCAGGCTTTGCGTCCGGTTTCGGCGCGTTCCTGGTTGGCTGCGTAGCTGCAGGCGGGGCAATGGATGACGAAGTCTTCTCCGTTGCTGGCGGGGACCATGAATTCGTGTGAGGCATCTCCGCCGATCGGACCACTTTCAGCCTCGACGGGCAGGTATTTGAGGCCACAGCGTTCGAAGATGCGGCAGTAGGCGTTGTACATGGCGTCGTAGGCGACGTTGAGTTGTTCCAGAGATGTCCCGAAGCTGTAGGCGTCCTTCATGAGGAATTCGCTGGTCCTCAGGACTCCGAATCGAGGTCGTTCTTCGTTGCGGAATTTGGTCTGGATCTGGTAGAGGGTGATGGGCATCTGGCGATAGCTGTTGATGTGCCGGGCCATGAGGTCGGTGATGACTTCTTCGTGTGTGGGACCGAGTGCGAAGTGCAGTCTGCGGTCGCCGCGGCGGGCTTCGAAGTTGAAGAGGACATTCCCGAAGGCTTCCCGGCGTCCGGTGCGTTCGAAGATTTCGATGGGCTGGAGTGCGGGCATGAACAGTTCAACGGCTCCGGCGCGATCCATTTCCTGGCGGACGATTTCGGAGACTTTGCGCACGGCGCGATAGCCGAGCGGCAGCCACGTGTAGGCACCGGCCATCAGCTGTCGGATCATACCGGCTCGGAGCATCAGCTGGTGACTGGGCACTTCAGCTTCTGCCGGGACTTCCTTCATGGTCGGGATGAATGTCTGGGACCAGCGCATAAGGAAACCTGAGCAGACGGGGCGTGGAGGGACTGGGAATGGTGATAACCAGCCGCATCTTAGCAGCATTTCCGAAAACTCGTAGACCAACTGCCATGTTTGAGAACCCGCAAATCCGGCGGGATTGACGATGATTTGGGGGAGCTGGTGCTGAGCTGGCGAACTGAGGCTGTCAGGTGGGAGCTGAACAGCTTATAATACCGTTTTGAAGTTCGGGATTTCGTGTTTTTTTGTCAGGTGAAAGCAGCATTCTTCATGGCTCGCACGTTTGTCAGGGAACTGAAGGACGGGGACAGCGTCAATGAGATCTTTCTGTTGGCGGATCGACAACTGAGGGCCAACCGCAATGCCAGCCTGTATCTGCTGGCAACTTTGCGGGACCGAACCGGGACAATCAGTGGTCTGATGTGGAATGTCCAGGAGTCTTCTGCGCAGGAGTATGTGCAGGGTGGTTTTGTGCGTGTGCGGGGCAAGGTGCAGTTGTATCAGGGCAACCTGCAGATGATCGTGGCGGGGATGGAAGCGGTCCCGGATGGTTCCTTCAATCCGGCGGATTTTCAGCAGCAGCCGCAGGCGCAGGCTGGTCCGTTGCTGCTGCGTCTCCGGCAGTTGCTCAGTTCGATTCGCTGTCCGGATCTGGGGATGCTGGCGACGTGTCTGATGGAGGATGACGGGCTGGTGACGGCCCTGTGTGCGGCTCCAGCGGGCGTGAAGGCACATCATGCCTATCAGGGCGGACTGATCGAGCATATTGTGTCGATGAGTGAGGCTGCAGATCGGCTCAGTCAGGTGTACCCGGCACTTGATCGGGATCTGCTGCTGCTGGGTGTTCTGCTGCATGACATCGGGAAGACTCGCGAGCTGGGTTGGGATCCTTCGCTGGTTTACACGGATGAGGGTCAGTTACTGGGGCACATTCATCTGGGGATGGAGATTCTGAATGAGAAGCTGGCTGCCACGGAATCGCGGCTCGGGCGTCCGCTGGATGCGGAGCGAATACTGCGTGTGAAGCACATGCTGATCAGCCACCACGGGACTCGGGAATTCGGCAGTCCGACCGTGCCGATGACGCCGGAGGCTCTGGCGTTGAACTGCATCGATACTCTGGATTCGAAGCTGCATGAATTTCAGCGAGTGATTTCCGAGGACCTGAACGCTGACTCGGCGTGGACTCCGTTCAACCCGCGGATGGATCGGCGTCTGTTCAAGGGACGGACGGGCGGGAACTGAGGTTTTCGGTCATCGGCAGAATCTGCAGCAATTCCGGTTGATGATCTCGTGCAGTTGCATTCGCTGACGCGGGCAGGTGATGTGGCGGGGAGGAACCCGCATGCTGGCGGTGAAAGTCTGAGCGCGCCCGGTTGAAATGCCGATCACACGGATACGGTGTGGTGTGGCCCGGGAAGAACCAGCAGAATCTGCCGCAACTGACGATTGGTGGTGCAGGTGTCTGCGGTGTTTCGACCGAGGTCGTGCCGCGCTGATGACAGTCGGCCTCGATGTTCTGCGTGCCTGAACCGGGGGTTGTGGCCGGTTGTTGCAGGAAACTGGCAGGATGCCATCTTGAGAGGACAGCCATGGATTGGCGGAGACCGGGGTTTTTGCTTGTAGCGATGTTACTGATGTCAACGCGGCTGCCGGGCCAGGTTCCGGCTTCACAGCCAGCATTGACTGTGCTGGGGGATGTGGCGCGTCCGGGGAAGTTTGCGGTGCAGGCCGAAACGACGGTTCGGGGCGCTGTGGCCGGGGCTACTCCGCTGGGGGATTCAGTCAATGTGACGATTCTGCGTCAGGGCCAGCAGCGTGCCCAGTGGTCTCGCGCGATTCGGATGAGTGCAGCGGACACCACTGAGCGGGTCACTGATGGGGATGTGCTGCTGGTGGAGTCGCTGAGTCCGCTGAATCAGCAACCGGCACGGAATGCGGTGGTTCGTTCTGCTGGTGTGACAACGGTGGTTTCGCTGGAAGACAATGGCGTAACGGTCAATGACGTGCTGGTTGGTCTGGGTATACCGGCCGGTCCGGGGGCGCGTCTGAGCCTGAGTGCGCGTCTGCGCAGTCAGCCTCCGATGAATCCCGCCAGTCTGTCGACAGTAGTGCAGCATGGTGACGTGATTTCAGTGTCGCAGGCAGATCCGTCGGCAGAGCAGTCAACGGTTGAGCGTTCGAATACAGCGGCCGTTCGTCCGGCCTTTTCGGAATGGGGTGGGACAGTATCTCCGGCGGCGCCGGTTCCTCAGGTTCCTCCGATCCCGAACATGTCTGCGGCATCGGCGGGGCAGCCGGCAACCGGAATGCCGGGTATGTCTTTGCGCCCTGATGCGGCAGGTTTACCACTGACTTCCGGAGCAGATGCCGGGCAGGCAGCGGCGGGACTGGGTTTTGGTGGCGGGTCTGATGGTTATCCTGAACCGACTCAGGGTGCGGCAGGCGGAATTGGCTCAGGGCTGCCACCTGCGGTGCCTGATCGTGAAAGTCGCGAGTTGCTGACTCTGGAAGAACAGTTGCGGATGCAGCCGATAGCGGGAGAGTTATCAACAAATGTCGCAGCAGGGGGGGCCACAGTGCCGGAGCCGCCGGCGGTGGCATCGGACCGAAATGTTGTGACCCTGGCAGTGCCTGAACCGGGAAAAGTGACTTCAGCCCCGCGGGCCGTTTCGCAGGCGGTGAATGCGGCGGGCAATCAGTTGTTGAATGGATTTGTGGTGGCGGCGTTGTTGTTGTCGGGTTGCTGGGTGCTGGCGAAATCCGTGACCGTTTCCGGTCATGTAATTTCTGATCGCAGGGTTGAGGCCGTCGCGGGGCCGGTGATGGGCCCGCAGCCTCAGGTGCCCCAGCCGATGGTTAATCAGCCGATTGTGAATCAGCCGATTGTGAATCAGCCGGTGCTCGCAGCGTCTGTTTGTGAGCCGCCGGCACAGGTATCCGTGGTGGCTCCACCTGGTGAGATTTCGATTCTGCGTGGGGGGGCGTTGGCAGCGGACATGTCGTCATGGAGTGCTGTGCCGGGCGGGCTTTCGTCTTTGAGTGCTGCTGCGGTGCGGGATGGTATTGAGGATCTGCTGAGGAATCAGGTACCGGTCGAGTCGAGTGCAGTGCGACTGCCTGCGGGTGTGCAGATTTATGGTCGCCCGAATCGTCCTCAGGTACTGCGACTGGATGCACCTCATGTGGCGGTGTCGGGACCTCATTTCCCGGCAGGTGTGCGTCAGGTTCGCGGGAGTGAGTCAGGTGAGGTGTCATTGCGGGGAGCGGTGCGTGAGGCATTGCAGGAGTCTGCGGGCGAGACGGTTGCGGAGCAGCGACTGGCTCGGTTGACGCGTACCGGGCGAGGTGCGGGGGGAGTTCCGCGTGGGTAGTCTGGAACCGTGAGTGGCAGCGGGGCAGGATTTGGTTGGTGGTATCCGGAAAAAAATCATGATCTGTTCGCTGGATTTTGGCTGCGGTAGTCTGCGGAGTCTTTGTCGTTCCGGCGGTCCGGGATCCCGTTTGCAGCGTCTGGAGATGCGATCCGAATATTCAGCGGTGCCTGATACGGCGTTGCATCGTCGCGCGCTCAGTGATCAGGGGGTGCCTTATGCGGTGGGCGAGGGAGTGTTATTGATTGTGGGGAATGACGTGGAGCGGACTCGCTGGCTGACCCGCATCCCGGCGACTCCGATGTTTCCCGGTGGGCGAGTGCCGTGTGCGGATGCGCCTGCGAGGCAGTTACTGCATATCCTGACGGGTTGTCTGCTGCCGCGTGTGACGGATGGTGAGAATCTGTGTGTGATGATCACGCCGGCTGCTGAAGCGCGGGTGGGGGAGCAGGAGGGATTGCCGTCGGAGACGGCTGGTGGTGCGGAGTTTCTGCGTCGTCTTGTGGAGATGTCGGGTTTCATTGCTGTGCAGCTGGGGGCAGCAGAGGCAGCATTGCTGTCAGTGTGGCCGGACAGTCAGTATACGGGGGTCAGTGTGGTGCTGGGTGCGGAGTCGAGCAGCTGGTGTCTGGCGCGCCGTGGGCTTGTCCAGGCATCCGGCTGGCTGCCGGCGGGTGGGAACTGGGTGGACTCTGAGTTGGCGAAGCAACTGCGTTTGCATGTCTGGGATGCGGACGGGGCGGCATATCTGGACATGGCTCGAGTCAGCAGTTGGCGTCGCCAGCAGTCGGTGGATGTGCGTCAGCCGCGTGATGAGCAGGAGCATGTGTTGAGCAGGCTGGTGCGGGCAGTGTTGCAGCAGTTGGCGACTGTGGTGGTGCAGCAGTTGGAGCATACAGAGGGTCTGGTACAGGCATTGCGTCCTGTGCAGGTGGTGTTGTCGGGTGGTTTTGCGGGGACCTCCGGTGTGCCGGAACTGCTGGCGGAGCAGTTATCTCTGTTAAGCGGTGGCAGCCAGCGATTTCTGGTGCAGCGGGCAGTTGCGCCGGACACGGCGGTTGTGCGTGGTGGTTTGATTTATGGTGAGCTGGAGTTGCGTGCGCAGCGGTCGTGGGCGGCCTGACGCGTGCCGTGTTGGGGCTCAGACCAGTCTGTGCCGGTTAATCAGCGGACAAATGTGTCTGCAAATTGGGCAACGGATGTTGAGAATCGTTCGAATTCCCCTCTGAACGGTCAGGAATTCGCCGCATTTTTCATCCGGGACTTTGGCGTTGCTCCGGATTGCCGATAGACTTGCGGTGGCGGACTTCCACCGCTTTGAATCGCACGAGCAATTTCCGAAAAGCAGCCCATGGCCATTCTTCCGATTATTGATCCATCGTCCGCCAGTGAAGTTCAGCCGCTTTCTGCTCCGGCGGTTTCGGGGCATGTGAAGGGGCGTTATGCGTTCATCACACTTGGTTGTCCCAAGAATCTGGTGGACAGCGAGACGATGCTGGGTTCGTTGTCGCGTGAGGGTTACGAGTTGGTGTCAGAGCCGGAGGGTTCTGATTTTGTGGTGATCAACACCTGTGGTTTCATCGAGAGCTCGCGAGCGGAATCCCGTTCGGTGATTCAGGAGATGCTGGATCTGAAGAAAGCCGGGGGGACTCGTGGAGTGATCGTCGCGGGCTGTCTGCCTGAGCGTCTGGAGCAGGATGGTGGACTGCTGAAGCAGATGCCGGAGATTGACCATGTGGTGGGTGTATTCGGCCGGGACGAGATCACGAAGGTAGCGGATCGTCTGGTCGGTGGGGCTCGGGAGCAGCGAGAGTTATTCCGTCCAGCGCCGATTCGTGCTCTGAACGATCAGTCCCGTCTCCGGATTACTCCGCAGCATTACGCTTATCTGAAGATTTCCGAGGGTTGTGATCGCACGTGTACCTTCTGTTCGATTCCGTCGATGCGTGGCAAGCACGTAACAAAGCCGATTGAGATGGTGCTTTCTGAGGCTCGTGAGCTGGTAGCGGACGGAGTTCGGGAGCTGATCCTGGTGGCTCAGGACACCACCTACTACGGAATGGATCTGTATGGTGAGGTACGTCTGGCGAAATTGCTGCGCGAGCTGGAGCAGGTCGAGGGGCTGGACTGGATTCGGCTGATGTATCTGTACCCGATCAATTTCACTGATGAACTGATCAGCGTGATTGCTGATTCTTCGTTGATACTTCCCTATCTGGACATGCCGCTGCAGCATATCAACTCTGCAGTTCTGAAGCGGATGCAGCGTCGGGTGAACGGAGAGCAGACGCGTGACCTGATCGGGCGGCTGCGAGAGCGGATTCCGAATGTGGTACTGCGGACGACGTTTATCACAGGATTTCCGGGAGAGACGGACGAGCAGTTTGACGAGTTGCGTCAGTTCGTTGAGGAGGCTCGTTTTGAGCGGCTCGGCGTATTCACTTATTCGCTTGAACCAGGGACTCCGGCTGTGCGTCTGGAGGGGCATCTGCCTGAGGACGTCAAGGAGGCTCGGCGAGACGAACTGATGTCATTGCAGCAGCGGATCGCGTTTGAGCATGCCGAGCGGATGGTGGGATATGAACTTGATGTGCTGATTGACGAAGAGATTGGTGACGGGGTTTATGCCGGCCGATCCTTCGCTGATGCTCCTGAAATTGATTCCACTGTGATTGTGACAGGCGCTGAACTGGAACCAGGGGATCTGGTTCCGGTGGAGATTCTGGAGCGTGATGGTTATGACCTTGTGGGAATGGTGAGTTTTTCAGAGGACGATGAAGTCGGGGAAGCCCCATGAAGTGGTCGGTCGTGCTGCTGACGGGGTTCGTCGTCTGGGTTGCTGTCGGTGGAAAGAACCGATCAGCGGCTGACGAGGAGCGTGCTGTTTCCGGGGTTGTCGTGCGTCTGTCTGTTGAGCGAGTGGGCGAGCAGTTGCAGGTCTGGCTGCAGCAGTCCGGTGTTGAATCGGTAAGGGCGGATGCGGCTGTGGCGGTCTGGCGTCAGGGTACGGTGGCGTCTGATCTGTCTGCGGAGGAGACACTGGACCTGCTGCTGGCCAGTCTGTCTGAGGCGGACGCGGAGACGGGGGCACTGGTGCGTGCCTGTCATGCGGGACAGCCTCCGTTGCCCCAGCAGTACACGGGTGCGAGACTGGAGCCATTTTACCGGGACAATGTGCGTGTCTGGCATGCGAGGATGCTGGCGCAGCAGCGTTATTACGACGAGGCCTGTGTTTTGTTGTCGGACATTTCGGTTGAGGGTCTGGTGGATCCGGCGGCATTGTTGTTTTATCGTGGTATCAGTCGGTTGAAGTTGTTGCAGAAGGCGGCCGCTGCGGATGATCTGGTACTGTTGCTGAACAATACGGCAGACGTTCCGGCTCGGTTTCGGGCGGTCGCAGAGCAGATGCGTGCGGAGTCGACGAGGCCGGAGGGGCCAATGGGTGAAGTACCGCAGTTGATGTCTGATGTGCAGCGTCGGCTGGATCTTGGGGTCGCTGACGAGCCTGTGCAGAAGCGTGAGGAGCAGATTGTGGCGGCGCTGGACAAGCTGTTGAAGGAACTGGAGGACCAGCAGAAGCAGCAGCAACAGCAGCAGCAGCAGCAACAGGGTCAGGGTGGGAATGCACAGCAGCCGCAGCAGTCGGGTGGTCAGGCGCAGGTGCGTGGTGCGGCTGGAACTGGTGAGGCTGAGCGCAAGGAGTTGAATGAAAATGGGGCGTGGGGGATGCTTGATAAGGAGCGGGAGGCTCAGGCGAAGGAGCTGATTCGCCAGCAGTTTCCTCCGAATTTTCTGGATGCCATCAGCCGGTATACGCGAAAGATCGCCGAGCAGAAGAAGTGATTTGCGGAGTCTTGTGTGCGGTGGGGGAGGAGGGGCCGATGAGTCTGCTGTTGTTACTCTGTTGTTTGCTGCCAGTTTCGCGAGGTGAGGTGCGACTGTCTCTGGTTGATGGTACAGAGCGTTCGGGCGAGCTGAAGTCATTTGACGGACGGCAGTTGGAGTTGCAGTCGGGCGGTCAGTTGCAGACAGTGGGTGCGGCCGAGTTATTGCAGCTGGAGTTTCGGTCTGCGGAGTCGGAGTCCGGGGTGGCGACGGGAACTGAGCAGCATCCGCAGCGATTGTATCTGCGGGATGGTTCTGAGCTGTCAGCGACGGGTGTACATCGATCAGTGACGGAAGTTGTGTTGCAGTCGGAAGTGTGGGGAGATCTGCGGGTTCCGTTGGAAGCTGTTTCGGCAGTGCGTTTGCAGGTGGAGGGGGCTGGTTTTGCTGAGCAGTGGGGAGCATTCAGGAAGCGTGAGTCTGAGAAGGACCTGCTGATTGTTGTTAAGCGGGATGGCAGTGGTCTGGATTTTCTGAGCGGGATTGTGAGTGCCATAGGTGCGGACTCCGTGGATTTTCTGCTCGATGGTGAGAAGGTTCCGGTGCCGGCTGCTCGTGTATTCGGGGTGGTTTTTGGCCAACCTGCCGGGGCTCCTGAGAAGTCCGCAGCAGGGTCGCGTCTTGTGCTGCAGAACGGTGATTCCATGCGTGTCAGTGATCTGCGGGTGCAGGACGCGGTAGTGCAGTGCGGGTCTTCGTGGGGGCAGTCGCTGCGGTGTGGGGTGGAGCATTTGCGTCTGGCGGATCTGAGTGGTGAGCGTCTGGCTTATCTGTCGGAGTTGCCGTTACTGCGTGAAGCTTTGATATCGGCGGATCCTGAGGGCAGTCTGTTGCAGGGGCTGGTGGACACGGAGACGCAGCAGCGGTTGTTTTCGCCGCGGCGTGATCGAGTACTGCAGGGCAGCAGTCGTCTGCGTCTGCGAGGTCGGGAGTATCTGCGGGGCTTGTGTGTGCATTCGCATTCTGTGCTCTCGTGGGCTCTGGACCGCCGTTACGAGACACTTGAGCTGACGGCGGGGATTGACGACGAGGTGGCATTCAATGCAGCGGCTGGGCATGCGGTGCGTCTGGTGATTCGAGCGGACGATGATGTGCTGTTTGATGAGCTGATTTCGGCTCAGGATCCGCCGCGTGTTCTGCGATTGTCTGTTTCCGGCAGGTCGACGCTGGAGGCAGAGGTGGACTTCGGGGACGGCAGCAGTGTGTGTGACTGGCTGGATCTGGCGGATGCGAAGCTGTGGCTGAATCAGCAGAAGTGAACGAATTCTGAGGTGGCGCCCTGTTGTTGCGGAGCCGTGGTCAGCGGTTGGTGGGAACCGTGAGTGCGGATGGTTGCATTCCCGGAAAGTGACGGGGAAACTGTTGTTTGACAGCAACCCGTTGATTGTTTGTGCTGTCACCGTTGGTGCTCAGTTTGTTCAGGAAATCCCATGCAGAAGATGTTGCCATTTGACGAGCAGTTTATTCGCCGGCTGACGGACACCTGGCCGACTCCTTTTTATGTCTACGACGAGGCTGGTATTCGGCGTACCTGTCGCGAGCTGAACGCGGCCTTCGCGTGGTCTCAGGGTTTTCGTGAATACTTTGCGGTGAAGGCTCTGCCGAACCCCTGGATTGTAAGAATCGCCAGCGAGGAAGGTTTGGGGGCGGACTGTTCCAGCCTGCCGGAGCTGATGCTGTCTGAGCGTGTGGGGTTGACGGGTGAGGACATCATGTTCACGTCCAACAATACTCTGGCGCACGAGTACCGCAAGGCAGTGCAGCTCGGGGCAATTGTCAATCTGGATGATCTGACGCACATTGATTATCTGCGTGAGCACGTGGGTCTGCCGGAGTTGCTGTGTTTTCGCTACAATCCCGGATCGGCTCGTGAAGGCAACGTGATTATCGGGAAGCCTGAGGAGGCGAAATACGGATTCACAGAGCAGCAGTTGTTTGAGGGCTATCGGAGGCTGCGGGATGCGGGAGTGCAGCGATTTGGTCTGCACACAATGGTGGCGTCGAACGAGCTGAATGGGGAATTCTTCGTTGAGACGGCACGGATGCTGTTTGATCTGGCACTGCGTCTGCATGCGGAGCTGGGGATTCGCATAGAGTTTGTGAATCTGGGGGGGGGGATCGGGATCCCGTATCGCCCTGAGCAGCGACCTGTGAATCTGGCTCAGGTGGGTGATTGGATTCGCGATTTGTATGAGCAGATGATTGCGGGGACGGGTTTGCATCCGCTGCGGCTGCTGATGGAGAACGGGCGAATGATCACGGGTCCGCATGGTTATCTGGTGACGACGGCCGTGCATCATAAGAGCATTTATCGTGATTATGTGGGAGTGGATGCCTGCATGGCGAATCTGATGCGTCCAGGGATGTATGGCGCGTATCATCACATCACGGTGCTGGGCAAGGAGAATGCGCCGCATGACCATGTTGTGGACGTTGTGGGTTCATTGTGTGAGAACAATGACAAATTTGCAGTGCAGCGATCGCTGCCGGCGGTGGAGCGGGGAGATCTGCTGGTGATACACGACTCGGGGGCACACGGCCACGCGATGGGATTTCAGTACAACGGGAAGCTGCGGTGTGCAGAGTTACTGTTGCGAGCGGACGGCAGTGTACGGCAGATTCGTCGAGCGGAGACGGCGGAAGACTATTTTGCAACGCTGGATTTTGCCGAGTTGAACTCGGAAGGGGCGGGTTGTGGTACAGGTTGATGAAAAGCGAGCAATCAGTCGTGTGATGGATCTGATTGCGATTCCGGGTGGCAGCGGTGCGGAGCAGGATGTTGCTGCCTGGATTTGTCGGGAGTTACTGGTTGCGGGAGTTCCGGAGTCGTCGATCGAGACTGATCGTGCGCATCGGAAGAGTCCGGCTGGCGGGACGACGGGGAATCTGATTGTACGTCTGCGGGGGACCAGAAAGGGGCCTCGCCGGTTACTGATGGCACATATGGACACGGTGCCTCTGGCGGTAGGTGCAAAGCCGGTTCGGGAGGGTGACTGGATTCGCCCGGCATCTGCCTTGACGGCGCTGGGTGGTGACAACCGAGCCGGGTGTGCGGTGGTGTTGACGGCGCTGCTGGAGGTGTTGTCTCAGGGGCTTGATTATCCGCCACTGACTTTGTTGTTTACGGTGCAGGAGGAGACGGGGCTGCGAGGTGCGAGGTGGTTAACGGCGTCGAAGCTTGGTCGTCCGGCGCTGTGTTTCAACTGGGACGGCCGGGATCCGGCGTCGCTGATAACGGGGGCAGTGGGAGCGAGCAATCTGTCGATAGAGATTGAGGGGATTGCCAGCCATGCGGGAGCGCATCCGGAGGATGGCGTGAATGCGGCGGTAGTGTGCTCGCTGGCCATTGCGCAGCTGCAGAAATCGGGCTGGCACGGCCAGATTCGTCGCGGCAGGCAGCGTGGGACAAGTAATCTGGGAGTAATTCGTGGTGGCGATGCGACGAACGTGGTGATGTCGAGGGTGGAGATTGAGGCGGAGGCGCGGAGCCACGATTCGGAGTTCCGGGAGCAGATTGTCGCTGCGTGGCGTGCGGCGTTTGAGTCGGCCGCTGCGGCAGTCGAAAATGCTGCTGGTCAGCGTGGGATTCTGCAATTCGCGGACGAGTTGCGGTACGAGGCTTTCAGGATGCCACCGGAGAGTGAGTGTGTGGTTGCCGCGGGAGCGGCAGTGCGTCTTGCGGGGATGAAACCGGTGGCTCAGATTTGTGACGGCGGACTGGACGCCAACTGGATGGCGGTGCACGGTTTCCCTGCAGTGACGCTGGGGTGTGGCCAGCATGACATCCACACCGTGCGTGAGCGTTTGAATGTACCGGAGTATCTGCAGGGCTGTCGCGTAGCGACGCTGTTGGCGTCAGCGGGCGAGGATGTGCGCTGAAGTTTTATATGTCCATATGTTCAGGCGCTGGGTTTCATGCGTGAGTACAGGGAGAGGATTTCGTAGAGGTCGGCGGAGACTCGTACTTCATCGTCTGCGAAGTCGGTGACCCAGGTGCGATCCCAGATAATGGCATCTGAGAGGATGCGTGTGAGTTCTCCGAGTCTGATTGTGGCTTCAGGTTCCTGAAGAGCGGTGTTTTCCGGTTCATCTGAGCCGGTGAAGAGTCTGAGTCTGGGACGCATCGGTGATCCCCTGGATATTGTTGCCGTCACCGTTCAGCCAGCTGTAGCTGTCTGTTTCCCCCCGGGTTTCGGCTGAATTCTGCCACTGTTATCGGGTGGTCCGAGCCGGGTGCTTCATGAAAAATTCCGATTGGGTAAGGGGTGAGGATTTGGCCGGAAGAATGGGTGGAAATGAATAAATCGATTCAAGTTCAGGGTATGGATTGCGGGGTATTTGACCGTGGCGTGTGCCGGAGTGGCCGCGTGATGGTTTGGGTGTAACGGGAGTAAAAAGCGTTTGACGGTGTGTGAATCGCCGGGTTCTGTCGGTCGGGAGTGTTCCGTTTCGTAGAAATCCCGCTAGAATTCGGTGATGAAGGTCTTTACGGGCATAGCGGTTTCCCCGGGGATTGAGACGGGTCCGGTGCTGGTGCTGGGTTCGGAGAACTTCCGAATACCCCGGGTGTATCTCACGCGCGACGCGGTTGACGCCGAGTTGAATCGTTTCCACGAGGCTCTGGATCACGTCTGTGCGGACATTCGCGAGAACGAGCAGTTGGTGACATCGCAGCTGGGAGAGCAGTACGGTGCGATTTTTTCGGCTCATTTGCAGATGGCTGGTGACCCGCGTCTGATCAGGGAGGTTGAGGCGCTGATTCGTGATCAGTGTCGTTCGCCTGAGTTTGCGGTCAGTCGAGTGTTGCGTGGCTATGCCAGTCAACTGCAGAAGATGGGTAATCAGTATTTGTCGGAGCGGGCGCTGGATATTTTTGATCTTGAGAAGCGGCTGTTGGGTAAGCTGCTGGGTGCCAGTCGCGAGGAATTGCGTGACCTTTCGTCTCCGGTGATTCTGCTGGCACATGATCTGACTCCGGGAGAGACGGCCTCGCTGGATACTCGGTTTGTGCTGGGATTTGCCACTGAGGTTGGCGGTCGTACGAGTCACACGGCGATTCTGGCGGGGGCTCTGGAGATTCCTGCGGTTGTGGGTCTGGGGCGGTGTTTGGCGCAGGTCTCGGGTGGTGAAACGGCGATACTGGACGGTGACCGTGGGCAGGTGGTGGTGGATCCGGACTCGGAATCGCTCAATCGTGTGGAGCGTTCACGGGCTCGCAGGCATCTGGTGCGTGAGCGTCTGGGGCGGATCAACAATCTTCCTGCTGAGACTCAGGATGGCCAGCGAATTCAGCTGAGTGGCAACATCGAGTTTCCGGAGGAGGTTAGTGCGTGCATGCAGCGTGGTGCTGACGGGATCGGGCTGTATCGTACGGAGTTTTTGTTTTTGAGTGGTAATCGGGAGCCATCCGAGCAGGACCATTATGAGGCGTATTGTCGTGTGCTGGATGCCTGTGGTGAGAGGCCAGTGGTGATCAGGACACTGGACATTGGTGCTGACAAGGTACCGCAGTTGCTGCAGAGTCAGTTTGAGGAGTCTCCGAATCCCATGCTGGGATTGCGGAGCATCCGTCTGAGTCTTCAGAGTACTCCGATGTTCAAGCGTCAATTGCGGGCGATTCTGCGGGCATCGGTGCGGGGGAATGTGCGGATCATGTTTCCGCTGGTTTCATCGTTGCTGGAGTTTCGTCAGGCGAAGATGATACTGATGGATGTGATGGAGGATCTGGAGGAGGAGGGGGTTCCATTTCAGCGCAACCTGCCGGTGGGGATGATGGTTGAGGTGCCATCGGCGGTGATTCTTGCGGAGGAATTTGCGAGGGAAGTGGACTTCTTTTCGATTGGTACAAATGACCTGATTCAATACACTCTGGCGTGTGATCGTTCAGATCCGACGGTGGCTGGCCTTTACCGGGCTGGAGATCCATCGATTCTGAGGCTCATACGCATGGTGTTGAGGGCCGCGGACCGGCATGGTAAGCCGGTTACGGTCTGTGGTCAGATGAGTTCTGAGCCTCGATTTGTGCCACTGTTGCTGGGCATGGGGCTTCGCAGTCTCAGTGTCACGCCACAGTCGATACCACTGCTGAAGGAAATTATCAGAAGTCTGCCGATTTCCGAGGCGGAGCGGATTGCTCAGCATGCCTGTCAACTTGATCTGGCCAGGGATGTGGAGCATTATCTGCAGGGGGAACTGTCGAGGTTATGTCCTGATCTTGTCAACGGCAACGATTTCTGAGGCAAGGCATCAGTCTGTTTCCGGAATTGCTGTTGTTTTTTGAAATACAGCGTCAGCGGGAGTTCGGAAGTTTTTCGGGCGTTCAGTTTCTGACTGGGGGTTCGGAGTTTTCGGCATTCGGGTTGACGCAGCGGCGACTGGCGACGTTCGCTTGTCGTGCAGAGAATATCTCTGGTGTCTCGTGAATGCGTGGCACTGAAATGGCGGAGGCACAGCAAAAGTCTGTGTGTTTCCGCGCAGCCTGAAAGAGTGACATGAAGAAGGAAATGCTGATCAATGTGCTCCAGCCGGAGGAAAGCCGGATAGCCATCGTGGAGGATGGAGTGCTGGAGGAATTGTATGTGGAGCGCAGCAGTGCGGAGAACTATGTTGGTAACATTTACAAGGGGCGTGTGGTCAACATTGAGCCCAGCATTCAGGCGGCTTTTGTTGATTTTGGTGTTGGCCGGAACGGTTTTCTGCATGTGAGTGATGTGGAGTATCAGTATTACCGGCATCTTGTGAAGGAGGGTGGAGAGGACGATCGAGAGCAGCGTGAGTTGTCGCGGGGCGGCCCACCGCCGAAGCATCTCAACGAGCGTAATGCCCGCAACAAGCCTCCGATCCAGAAGATTTTCCAGCGTGGCAGCGAGGTGCTGGTGCAGGTGATCAAGGAGGGGATTGGCAACAAAGGGCCGACTCTTTCGACGTACATTTCGATTCCCGGGCGGTATCTGGTGCTGATGCCGGGTCTGCAGCGTGTGGGTGTCAGTCGCAAGATTGACGACGAGAAGACTCGGCGACGTCTGCGTCAGACCATGAAATCGATTCAGCCTCCTGAAGGCCTTGGCTTCATCATCCGCACGGCGGGAATTGATCGGGAGGAGTCTGATCTGAAGCGGGACCTCAGCTATCTGCTGCGGTTGTGGGAGACCATTGTCACTCGTCTGAAGAAGACGCCGTCTCCGGCGGGCATTTACGAAGAAAGTGACATGATCATTCGGACGATCCGGGACATCTATACGAATGAGATTGACACGGTTCTGATTGACGAGGACGGAGCTTTTGAGCGTGCCCGTGAGTTCATGAAGATTGTGATGCCGTCTCATGTGAACCGAATCCAGCGGTATGCAGGAACGGAACCACTGTTCAACAAGTACGGGATTGAGAGTGAGATAGCGAGGATTCATGATCGGCACGTGCCGTTGCCGGGGGGCGGTTCGCTGGTGATTGACCAGACAGAGGCTCTGGTGGCAATTGATGTCAACAGCGGAAGTTTCCGTGCGGACAATGATCCCGAGAAGAGTGCCTATCAGATGAATCTGCGAGCGGCAGAAGCGATTGCCCGTCAGATCCGGCTGCGGGACCTTGGTGGTGTGATTGTGAATGACTTTATTGACATGCGTGACGAGCGTCATCGTCGTGGCGTAGAGCGGGCTTTGCGGGATGCCGTGGAGCGGGATCGGGCTCGGACGCGGGTTCTGAGGATCAGTCCGTTTGGTCTGATCGAGATGACTCGACAGCGGATTCGTCCTTCGCTGAGGCGTTCTGTTTATGAAAACTGTCCATCATGCAACGGTGTGGGGCAGGTCAAGACGGCTGAAAGTCTGTCGATTGAAGTAATGCGGCTGGTGATGTCGGCGGCTGCCCACGAGCAGGTATCCCGCATGCTGATTGAGGTACACGATCGTGTGGGCAACTACCTGAACAATCGCAAGCGAAAGGATCTGATTCGAATTGAGGACGAGAATGAAGTGGAGATTGTGATCGTGACGAAATCAGATGTTTCGTTCGAGCACATGACATTTCGTGCCGAGGATTCTGCGGGTCGCGAGGTCAGTGGCGTCTGACGCGGTGCTGTCATCCCTGTAACTCAAATCGACCGTCGGGCTGTGCCCGGCGGTCGGTTTTGTGTTGTGTGAAGGCAGTGTCAGTTTCCGTTCGGCTGCAACACTCGACGGGCTGTTTCGCGGACTGAGTTGTCGCTGTGCTCCCGCAGTGCCTGGACAGCGCTGTGGCTTTGGATTTCTGCGGGCAGGGTGCCGGTTTCGACGGCTTTCAGCAGTATTTGGCAGCGTTCTGGATTGCGGGTCAGTGCTGCAGCAGCGAGCTGCTGATTGTCGGGGGTCATTCCGGCCCAGTGAGCGATCAGGTCGTTGGCAGCCTGTGGGTCGGGAACATCGCCGAGTGCGCTGACGGCGCCCATCTGCAGTTCCGGATGCGTAGTGGGATTCAGCCATGGTCGCAGGTCCTGCAGTGCCTGTGGTGGCGGCAGGAGTGCGAGCATTCGCAGGGCATCATAGCGTGTCCCGGTGGGGACGTTTTCATCGAGGACCATGGTTCTGGCCAGTTGAAGTGCGTGTTGCCAGCGATCGAGCAGTTCGGGGGACTGGAAGCTGCTGTCGGCAAAGATTTCATGTGGCCAGTGACCGTTTTGAGAAACTCCGTTGATCAGTCCACCTCCGATGACCACAGCCTGCCAGTGTTGCAGTTGTTTCTCGGCAGTGGGGAGAGAGTGTTTGAGGGTGGAGTGGATCAGTTTGGCATCGTTGCTTTTTGCGACGGCGATTGAAAGTCTCCAGATCCACGGGATCCTGCGGTATTCTTCGGGGGAGCCGGGGTTGTGGGGAAGTCCTTCGATCATGAGTGGCAGGATGCGATCAGCCTGAGCGAGTGCAACGGGCACGGCGGCAGTTCGATCAGATTCCGTCAGGCTGTCATTCAGCAGCCACGCGGCAAGTCCGCTGGGAGTATCGGGTAGTGGAGTGGCGGCTGCGGTCATTCCGCGGGCAAGCGGGACTCCATCACCTTCCACGAGATGGATTGCGCGGAGATCGGCGAGTGCATTGCGGGGATCTGTTTCGGGGCGGACGATCAATTCGCTGAGACCAGCGGGAATGAGAACGTTGCCCAGTCGCTGCAGTTGGTAGCGGTCCCAACCGCCAGTGGACTGCACGCGTCCTGTGAGTGTGGTGGCAGACGTTTCGATGCGGAACGGGTTGCCGGCGGAATCGGGGTGGCAGGCCCATTCGGCCCAGAGGGTGAATTCTTTTGCGGCCGGAGTCTGTATTTGCCAGCGAAGGTAGTCAGCGGGACCGTGCCAGAATCCGGCATTCTGGAACGGCAGTTCGAAGGCAATTTCATCGCCGTTGATTTCGGCGGCAGCGGCGGTGAGTGCTGTGTTTCCTGAGGCTGCGATGCTGACAATCCGTGGTTGATTTCCGGGGAATGTGCGCGGAGCTTTTCGGAGTGTGCGGAGCCATGCGTGGAGGTGGCTGAGGTCTGCGGGGGTGAGGTTCTGTTCGAGGCCTTCGGGCATCAGTGATTTTCCCGTGCTGCGAATCATCTCGACATCAGATCTGAGGATCAGGCTGGTTCTGCCTTCTGCGGAGAGCAGTGTGAAGCTGTTGTCCGTTTCGTCGCGAATCAGTCCGTTGAGGGTACGTCCGTCATTCAGAAGTATGGTGTAACCCTGATAGCGGGGGTCAACTGCGAGATTGGGGTCAAGAACGGCCTGCAGCAGGGCTTCAGCGGGTCGTGCGCCCCAGGTACTGATGTCGGGGCCAACTTCGTTTCCCGTGTCGCGGATTCTGTGGCAGGCGGAGCAGTGTTTTCGAAAGAGAATTGTGCCGATGGCCGGATCACCCGGCGTATTCAGATTCTCGGAGAATCGTCGGATCAGTTGCGAGCGGTTTTCTGTTGCTGGCAGTTCAAGGAGTGCGACTGCAGTCTGTCGGATTATGTCGCTGTTGTGGCTGAGCAACTGCTGTTTCTGAAGGATGGTTAAATCGCCGGGGTTGAGTTGTTTCTGTCGGAAGGCATCGAGCAGTGCGAGGATCCATTCGTCCCGCTGCAGGAATCCGGCGAGCAGTTTTGAGCGAATCTCCGGGGACATTGAGTCCCATCTGCTGAGGAGTGTTCCGGCAGGTTCTGATCGGCCGCCGGCGAGTAGTTCGTCTGCGGCAGCGAGCTGGAGGGGCAGGGGGCTCTGCGGAGTCAGCATCTGCAGCAGAAACTGTTCGGCGCTGCTGTCGAATGCGGTAGCGATTCCCAGCAGGCGGGCGGCGGCGATCCGATCTTCCGTACTGGCTGCGGAAACTCTGTCAGGGTGATTGATCTGCAGCAGCAGTTGCAGCAGTGTGTTCTGCTGTTTCTCTGGCAGCGTCTGCCTGCGTTGCCTCCAGCCCTGCAATGCGCATGTGGCCTCCATGAGGAGCGAGGCGGAAGGGGTGTGGTGAGCGTTCAGCAGTGCGTCGTTGAGCAGTCGTTCAGCGGCGCTGTCGTGGGTAATGGCGACAGCCTGCAGCAGCAGTTCTCGGGGAATCGTTTTTTCGGCCTGACTGAGGGACTGCAGAACCTGCAGGATATTGTCCGTGTTCAGGGAACTGCGTGCTGCAGTCAGCAGAAAGGCATCGCTTTGGGAATCGCTGAGCAGATCTGCGAGGACAGTTCCGGCATGGCTGGGGGGCAGCATACCGGCAGTGCAGGCAAGCTGCATGCGGACGGCGTCTGTTCGATCGCTGCGAAGTGCGGTTACCGCGTCGGCTGTTGGTGCTGATTCCGGCAACCATTGCTCGCACAGACGGACGGCGTGTCTGCGAACCTGTGGGTGGGGGTCCTGCAGGAGCCGGATTGCAGTTTGTTGATCGAGCTGTCTGAGGCCGGCGAGTGTGCAGGCGGCCTGCAGGCGTACTTCCGGCAATGGTGCCTGCAGCAGTTTGCTGAGTGTCGGGGTGGCGGATGGGTCATTATTCCAGAGAATCAACTGTTGTACGAGGTCACGAACGGTGCCATTGGGGGTATTCATGGCGGCGGCGAGTTGTGGTCCGTGCAACTGACTGAGTTTCGGTACGGTTCGCAGTGAGGAATTCTGCGGTCGTATTCGGTAGAGGCGTCCGCGATCGGCACCGGCACGGGTGTCCAGTTCGGCCAGTGTTGCGGGGGGGATCCAGATGGGGTGTTCAATCACGAAGCGATACATGTCCACAATCCAGATCGCTCCATCAGGACCGGTGCGGGCCTGAACGGGGCGGAACCATGGGTCTGTAGAGGCGAGATATTCCTGTTGAGTTTCCGCTTCCGGACGGTGGCTGCGGAATGTGGACCCCGTCCGGGTCAGGATCTGTCGGTAAATCAGATTATTGACGGGTTCGCAGGTCAGCGCGCTTCCGAGTGTATTTTCGGCTTCGAGTGGATCGCGGCAGATTCCCAATCCGCAGGCTGCAGTGGCCCGTCCGGGGGGGCCGGAGAGTGCAAACAGAGTCTGGCTGGAGACAGGGTAGAGCTGTCCTGGCCGTGGTTCTGCGAGGAGGCTGACGACGGTGCGTTCGGCTGCCAGTCCGGGGTTGCGGCGCAGGTAGTGATCCTGCAGCGGATAATGCAGCAGCGGCTCAGTGTTGTCACAGCCGAACCAGTCGCCGTAATCATTGCGTGCTCGTCCCTGCTGGGTGGATCCGGAAGCCGGCTCAAGCTCACCACTATCGGGGTTGCAGCGGAAGTCTCGCTGTCCAAGTTCGACAACTCGGCCTGTGCGCTGGCAGGTAATGCTGCCACCGAACAGGCCGCAGCTTCCGTAAACCCATCCGTCAAGTCCGTACTCGAGGCTGTTGACTCGCGCCTGGTAGTTATGTGTGGCAAAGCCAGTCCATAATTTTTCGACATCGTCAGCACGACCATCCTGATCACGGTCGCGAGCCAGCAGGATGTCGGGTGCGGCACAGATCAGCAGCCCATCGCGCCACACGGTGACACCGGTGGGCAAGGGCAGCCCTTCGAGGAACACATCAGACCTATCAGGTTTTCCGTCACCGTCAGTATCGGTCAATCGACGGATGGTGCCGGAGATTTCGGGTCCGGGTCCGCCCTGAGGGTAGTCGCGCATTTCTGCGACCCAGATGCAACCGTCGGGTCCGAAGGCGATGGCTACAGGGCTCTGGATGAGTGGTTCTGAGGCGACCAGTTCGGCGGTGAGTCCGGGGGCAGGTTTCAGGGTGTGCAGTGCCTGCAGCGGCTCGAGTGGTGCAGTCCCGCCGGTGCGGGAGTTGTCGTGCTGCTGCGTTCCTGTTGTGAAGCCGGGGCCTGCGAGCAGTTTTCCGGTGGCGACAATGATTTGTTCTTCAAGTCCGGGAGCCCATGGCCCGGGGATATCGTAGTAGACCATTGCTCCACCACCTTCGTAGCCACCTTCCTGAAGCACTCGTTCTGAAGGTACATATCCCGGGCAGGCGTTGGCGTAGGCTGCCACCCACAGGCTGGTGTTCGGCAACTCCCGGCTCAGACGCAGTGAATAGTCAGCAACGACCTCTCCGGGCAGGAAGACCATGGCGAACTGATCATCGAAGCGAAGTGTCTGGATGGGAACCGAGATTTCGGAGGCGAGTGTCTGTCCGGCATTGAGTCTCTGGAGCTGAACCCGGGCGTGATAACCGATGGCATTGTCAGCAGCAGCCCTTTTTTCCCATTCGCTGCGGTCAGGCAGGGGGGCGAGCGGCAGAGTAATTCGCTGGAGTGCCGAAGTGCATTCCGCGGGCAGCGGTTGCAGCCCTTTTTGAATTGTATTGTGAACGGCCTGAGCCAGTTCCAGACCCAGACTGTCTGCCACATCAGCCCGATCACCGAGCACACCACCGCGAGGGTTGGAATCGGCTCCGCAGCCGATGGCGATGAGTGGCTGGCAGGATGGGTACATCCGCTGCAGGTGTTCGGCCGCGTATCCCGCCCAGTCGCCGCTGATCAGATTGTCACTCAGGGTGACGCAGTGGCAGGCGTACGAGATCAGAACCGCCTGCAGGGTGCCGTCCGGAGAGTGCACAGCAAGAATTGGCAGGCGGTGATCCACCGGGCCGCGGGGTGTTCTGCGATTTTCGGCGAAGGCAGCCGACCCCGTTCCCCACGACAGACGAGCCGGACGCTGACTGTGAAATGCGCTGACTGCAGCTTCGACGAGCCGGTCTTCGAGGAAGGCTGTGTATGAGACGATACGGGACCACTGGTCATTTGGTATGGCGGCTCCGAACAGGGTGTTTGCGCAGCCGACAATCATCGGGGCACTGTGTGTGTGGGTGGCGCAGAGTGCAAGGTTTTCGCGTTTGATTCCGATCTGCCGGTGGATTCTCTGCCAGACGCGTGCGGCCAGATCGTCGGGAATTCCGAGAGTGTCAACGGTAAGGATGATGGTGGTGTTTTCGGGAGTGTTTCCGAAGGCGAGAGCACGTGCGAACAGTCTCTGTCGGATCCCCTCGGATTCCAGCTTCCGTCCTCCAAATCCATTTAATCGAACTGGTTCTGTGGGTGTGATGTCGACTGCAGCGTTTCCGGCGACGCCTTTGGTGGAGATTTCTGCGGCACTGCAGCAGTACGGGATGAGGAGTGCCAGCAGGGTCAAGGGGCTGCTTATTTTCACGTGGAGCTCCAGTGCGGATTTCGGATCCGGTTCTGCGGTTGCGGATCCGGACGTTTTCCGCGAAAGAGGCGGGAGTTGCAACTCCGGACTGCGGGGGACAGTGTGGTAAGCTGAAATTGCAGCAGGCCGAGTCTCTTCATTGGAGCTTAAGGCAGCGTTTGTACAATTGTGCTGAACGATCAGGTGTGTGCGCGGGGTGTATTTGAACGGCGAGGGGCGAAGTCAATGAGAGCGACCAGATGTCTTCGATTGATGCTGTTTGGTGCCGTCATCATCTGTGGTTGGGCAGTCAGGCTGCAGTCTGATCTTAAAGCTCAGGAATGGGCTCGTTTTCGCGGCGAGAATGGCAGCGGTCTGAGTGCGGCTGAGGGTTTGCCGATACGCTGGAGCGAGTCGGAGGGGCTTGCCTGGAAGCTGGATCTTCCGGGCGAGGGGTCATCGAGTCCGGTCATTTGGGAAGATCGAATCTTTGTGACCTGCAGCGAAGCTCCGGCTGCAAGGGGTGGTTTTCCACGTCGCAGTCTGCTGTGTGTGGACGCTTTGAGGGGCAGTCTGCTGTGGTCGATGGAAGCTCCGGAGCCGAGTCGTGAGGATCCAGCCCAGGGTTACCTGATGGAGCATGGCTATGCCAGCAATTCGGCGGCGACGGACGGCCGAGCCGTGTATGCGTTTTTCGGGAAGTCGGGAGTGGTGGCATGCGACATGGATGGTCGGAAGCTGTGGCAGGTCAGCGTGGGTTCGGAATCGTCGAATCGCCAGTGGGGTTCGGCTGCGAGTGTGACCCTGTTTGAGGAACTGGTGATCATCAATGCAGCGGAGGAGGGGCGGGCGGTTCTGGCGCTGCACCGGGATGACGGCAGAGTAGTCTGGAAGGCGGAGGCTGCGGCACTGGAGCTGGCCTACGGGACACCAGCGCAGCTGAAGTATGCGGACGGTCGCACGGAGCTGATTCTGGCTGTGCCGGGAGAGGTTTGGGGGCTGAACGCACGCACCGGGAAGCTGGCGTGGTTCGCGGAGACGCAGTTGACCGGGAATGTGTGTCCCTGTCCCGTGGTCGCGGGTTCAGACATTTTTCTGTTCGGTGGCTTTCGATCTTCCGGAAGTTACTGCCTGCGATCAGGTGGAAAGGGGGATGTGACGCAGACTCATGTGCGGTGGCAGACGCGATCCAGTTCATACGTGGCTACTCCAGTGCATTTCAAGGGGCGTCTGTACTGGGCTGACGACCAGGGCATAGCCTGGTGTCTGAAGGCGGAGACCGGTGAAACGGTCTATCGTGAGCGGATACCGGAACTTCGGACCGGAGGGCGACCGATTTATGCGTCACCGATCGTTGCCGGAGGCAGGATTTATATTCCGACGAGACGAGACGGCACTCTGGTTATTCCGGCGGAAGACAGTTTTTCGGTGCTGGCGATGAATCGTATTGCCGGTGACGAAAGTGATTTCAATGCGACACCGGCAGTGCATGGCAGGCGTTTGATTCTGCGATCGAATCGGGCGATTTATGCCGTTGGTGATTGAGGTCAGCACCTGTCTCCCAACCGTACTGAAAGAGCGTCATTTCCCTGCGAAATCGGCGTTCAATGATCATGCGATCTTCGCTGCTCAACAGTTCCGAGTAGTGTTGTTCTGCAGGTCGCAGTCCCCCTTTTGCGTTTGGCAGCAGCAGTGGTTCCGGCAGCCCCAGTTGCACTCTGACTGATTCCAGTTCAGTTTCGAGGTTTTCGTAGCGGAGTACTCGGTCCACAAGCCATTGTCCGTCGCTGGCCGTGTAGATTTGAATGCCGCGTCTGGTGAGCAGTTCGATTTGCGGCGACTGCAGGAACTGGCTGATTGGGGGGCGCGGTCCTTTTCGGCAGCACCAGTAGTACAGTGAAACGGCCCGCTCAAAGGGGTTGCGTTCCACGCAGAAGCTGAAGTAGGTGTGCCAGATCTTCTCTCCAACGAGGGCCTGTACCTCTGTTGCCGGCATGTGATTGTAGAAGGCCGGTTTGCTGAAGGTCCGTCGCAATCGGCTGAACCAGTGTTTTGTGGATTCGGGCGGTAGTTGATAATTCTGTGGTCCGATTCCACCGAGTTTTTTTCTCAGGGACTCATCATCAGCCGCCACTGGGGTAATGATATCATCGGGTCCGAGAAATCTGGAGAGTGCCAGTTCGATGCTGGTGCCTGCAGTCTTGGCGGTTTTCAGGAAGATGAATCGATAGCGGTGCGAAACGATCACGGATGCTTTCCTTGTCAGTTTCAGGCTGCGGAATTCTGTTGCGGCGTTTCGCTGTACCCCATTTCATCGAGTATTTCGGGGAGATTCGGAAGTTCTCTGGAAATCTGCATCATTCGCTGTTCGTGCTCCTGCAATTTCCATGCGTTGATGCGTGTGGTTTCCGTCTGTCGCAGTCCGTTGAGGGCCCGCAGGTCAAAGTTCGGGGGCACTCGCGACAGAAAATCGCTGAAGCAGCAGTCTGCATCGAGACTGGCGAAGCTGTTTATGAGTTGTTGTACTGCGGCGGGGCTGGAGGTGAGGGCTTCGTAGCTGACTGACAGGACATCGCTGCGTTGGAGGGACCATTTCCAATGCTGATGGAAATGTTGCCAGTCGGAGCATTTGAGGTAGTAATTCTGTGGTGACGAGAAGTGTCGGGATGTGAGTACAGCTCGCGGGTCGCGATGCATCAGGATGAACAGTGCCTGGGTGCCATTGGATCGATGCCAATCGGCGATTTCAGGTATCAGGAAGATGTCTTTGGGTCTTTTGGTAAGTATGACGGCGTGGGACCGTCTGGCGACTGCAGCGGCCTCAAGAGCGCGTCGTTCCCGGCCGAATGTACCGAGATTTCGGGTGCATGATTCGAGAAGGAGCTGCAGGAGTGTTGTGCCGCTTCTGGGGAAGCCACAGACCACAATGTGCCGCCTGAGTGGTACGCCGGGCAGCCAGCCGCGATCTTTGCTGCGTGCAATGTATCTGAGTGCGGGCAGCAGCAGTGTTTTCGGGAACTGAAACGTAGGCTGGCGTTTAGCGAGGCTTTCCGGTGGAAAGTGCGGGCGGTGGGTAACTGGTGCGGCGGTTCCCTGATCAAGTTTCATGCCGGGACTCCCGCGAGGGCCCGTCTGTAATCAGCAGACTGCGGGAGTATTTCGGGTAACTGTGGCAGCATTTGATCGATGAAGGCGGCGCAGCGATCGCTTTCAGACACGGGTGCCTGAGTTGGCAGTGACGGTGAAACTTGCTTGTCCGATTGTTCAAGGAATCTTCCGGTGCGGACCAGCCTGCTGAGTTCGCGGGAAATTCGGCAGGATTTACTGAGCGGCATTCGAATCAGGCTGACAGCGGCGCCGGAACTCAGGGATTCGGTGATCATGGACATACTGTCGCAGGTGACGGCGATTCGTCCGGCGGTATTCATCAGTGTGAGGAGTTCCGACGCGGGCAGGGTTCCGGCTGAAATGGTGGCAGTTGCCGGGTGACTATACAGGTGTTGAAGGAAGTCCGGGGGCGTTCTTCTGGAAATGGCGACGGTCCATGTAACCGGTGTCTGCGTGATTAGCCTGTGGGCCTGAACTGCGACAGTCTGACTGTCCCAGTCGAAGTGCCGTGAGTGGCCCCCGATCAGCATTAATCCGGTGCGGGGGCAGAGTCGGTCAGAGGGTCGCACACGATGGAGGACTCCCTGTGTCCGGAGGACTCCGGCATGAGTGATCCAGACTGAGTCGTGGTGGGGAATAAGGCAGGCATCGAAGAAGTGGCAGGGGAGTGTAGGTTTCATCAGCACGACCGCTTTTCCACCGAAGCGGCGTCGAGCAAGGAGCATTGGTATATGCGTGCGGTGTCCAGCGCCAATGAGCAGATGAGGTGTCGGCAGCAAGTGGCAGCCGTGATTTGTGCTGACGGCGGATTGGCTCAGGCTGATTGGTGCGGCGTTGACTGAGATGTCATAAAACCTGCAGTTTCGTCGACGAGCAATGGCTTCTGAGAGAGCCAGCACCTGGTTTTCGTGGCCGGTGCGTCCATCCAGAAACCGCCAGACAACAGCAGTGTCGGATGCCGACATGGTTTCGGTTCCGGAGATTGCAGAGGTATGGGAGTGCGTCCTGCGGGCGTATCAGGCGGCGCGTGAATGAAGGATTTCCGGTTGCAGCATTTGCAGTGTTGCCGGTGCGTTCTGCTGCAGTTCACTGAGAGTTCCGAGGGCTCTGATCTGTCCCTGGTCGAGCACAGCAATGCGATCGACGAGATCAAGGAAGGCACTGCTGAGAGAGTGGGTGATGATGAACACGGTGCGACCGACGGCGAAATCCTTCAGGACGGTATGAATCACATCTTCGCTGTGCGAATCGACGGCGGAAGTTGCTTCGTCGAGGATCAGAATCGAGGGGTTTCGGACAATCGCGCGAGCGAGTGCGATTCGCTGTCGCTGGCCACCTGAGAGTTTTCCACCTTTTTCACCGACGACAGTCTGGTAACCGTCGGGCAGTTGCTGAATGAAAACGGATGCCTGGGCTTTTTCAGCAGCCTGCTGGATCATTTCGGCTGTGGCATTTGGATTCCCGTAGCGGATGTTCTCGTAGATGGTGTCGTTGAAAAGGAAAGTTTCCTGAGTAACGAGGCCAATCTGGCCGCGCAGGTCTGCCGTGCGAAATTCCCGGATATCCACGCCGTCTATAAGTATCTGTCCCTCGTCCGGATCCATGAAGCGGGGCAGGAGGCTGAGCAGAGTGGATTTTCCGGATCCATTGCCACCTACGACAGCAATCACTTCTCCGAATCGGACGTCGAGGCTGACATTTTTCAGGGCCAGTGGCCGAGCGGAGCCTTCCATTTCCGGGGTATCGTAGCGGAAGCTGATATTTCGGAAGGTGATCAGCGAGTTGTGTGGGATGAGCATTCGTGGCGAGGCTGGCTCGGGGACGATCGTTCGCCGATCGATGAGTCCGAAGACTCGCTCACAGCCGGCCATTCCGCGTTTGATCTGTTCGAACACACTGGACAGTTTTCTGACCGGGTCGAGCGTGCCTGCGAGGAGGGCGTAGAGTGTCGCCAGTTCGGCGATGCTCATAGGTTCAGCAGCGAGCTGAATTCCGAGGATTGTGTCGGTTTCGCGGAGCACAAGATAGGCTCCGGGTGCCAGTGCAGCGAAGACTCCCAGTACTCCCATGGTCTCAGAGATAGGTCGTGAAAGTGCTCCCAGCATCACGATCTTCATCGATCCGGCATAGTACTCGCGGTTGGCCTTCAGAAACTGTCTGCGGTGTTTACGGAATCCGGAGAAGGCGATTACGATTCGTGCGGCCCCGAAGGTCTCAGAGATGCATTCGTAGATCCTGGCCATGCTTTCCATGGTGCGATGCGAGGCTCGGCGGAGGCGTTTTCCGAAGAAACTGAAAACCAGTCCAAGAAGCGGGACCATGGTGATTGACAGCAGGGCCAGTCGCCAGTTGACAAAGAAAGCCAGCACAGTGCAGGCACCGGCTTTCAGTGGCTCACGCACGAGTGTGACTCCGAAGACGCGGATGGCCTGAGTCATCTGTTCGATATCGTTGGTCATTCCGGACATCAGCGATGAGGTGCCGATGCGGCTTAAAGACTGGACATCAAGTCGCAGGGCTGCTCGGAAGCAGTCCTGTCGGATGGCGTTGACCGTGAGCTGGACGATACTGCCGACGAGGAGTTCCTGGAAATAGATGAACAGGCCTTTGATCACTGTGGCGAGCAGGAGGACGCCGAGGATGACAGCCATGGTGTCAAAACGATCCTGTGGCACCCAGGGCAGCACCGAGTTGCGGATGCGGGTCAGCAGCAGTACATGTCGGGATTCTTCACCCATCAGGTACTGTAGTCTGGCGCGGCGTTTCACATCGGCTTCGGGAACCTGTTCGAGTGAATCTGAGAGTTGGGCGATGGTTGTCTGGCGAGTGGCAATTTCCGTGTCTACGAATTCGTGCAGGCTGTCATTCTGAAACAGCACTTTGACGACGGGGAAGGCAATTGACAGATTCAGGGCCCAGAAGGCGGAAACGATGAGGGCGCAGACGACGGAGAGCACGACAAGCTTCCGATATCTGAGCACGTAGAGCGAAATTCGTAGGAAATTCTGCATCGATCCGTCCGTGGTCGACAATAGCGCGAGACAAGTCGCATTTCTATGCGGGATCAGCTTCGGGGGTCAAGTCCAAAGCTGCGGCCGCAGACTTCAGGAATGAGGCTGATTTCGGGAGTTTTCCCGGTTGTCGGTGGTGTTGTCCGAGCTTCGGATTATTGTTCGAGCGAGCGCAGCGCCGGCAACAGCCCCGAGCAGATGCCCGTCCCACGGCACGTGCGAGCCGGCTGTCGGGAATAGTCCCCAGAACAGTGGTCCGAAGAGAACGGGAACGAGCACAGCGGCGGCGATGGCCAGCATGCGGCGTTCAAGAAATGCGGCTGTGATGAGCCATGCGGCTGTGGCGTAGATGAGGGTGCTGGCACCCGTGTACTTTTCACTGATACCGAGTGACCAGACGAGGAGTCCACTGAAGAGCCAGAGTGCAGCGAGAATGCGGGGCCAGTGCTTTTGTGTGGTCTGCAGCATCAGCAGGAGCACGGTGAGTGGGATCGTATTTCCGAGCAGATGATTCAGGTCCTCATGTATCAGGGGCATCGTGGCAACGCCGATGAGGCCGGAAAAAGTGCGTGGCTGGAGTGTGAGGAACATGATGTCAACCAGCTTGCTGGCGGACCATGCCACCCACAGGAGTCCTGTGAATGCCAGCACACGCCACAGGTCCTTCCAGAGCTTTCGGATCATGGCCAGTTCCTATAGTGTTTCCAGCAGCATCAGCAGCAGCCGTATCTGTGAGTCGTTGAGAGGACTGGTTGGATCATGGTGTCCGGATCTGAGGACGTCTTCGAGTGAAGATGCGCGACCATCATGAAACCAGGGACCGCGCTGGCTGACACCGGCGAGTCCCGGGGGATTGAATTCGGTTTCTCCCTGTTCATCGTGGATTCCGACGTCGAAGACAGTGGCACTGGTGAGGGCTGTGCCGGCATGGCAGTTGCTGCAGCCTGAGTTTTTGAAAACCAGTCTGGCCTGCAACAGAGTTTGCGGATCCGGCAATTGTCTGCGAGCAGCAGCGAGTCCTGGCGCCGGCTGGAGTGTGCGGAGCCAGGCTGCGATTGGCTCAATCGGCAACTGTTCGGTGGAAAGCTGTGACTGCATTGAAATGAGCAGTGATGTGTGCACCTGTTCTTCAAGCTGTTTTTTGCTGCCATTCCATGCCCAGGGGCCGGTGGTGGCGACTCCCAGCAGTGAGCTCACCTTTTTGGGTGCTCCGCGATCTTCGTCACCGAAAGTATCCGCCAGCATTCCGTTGGTGTGTCCATCTGTATGGCAGGAATGGCAGCTGTACCAGCCGTCGAGTGAGATGCGGGCATCGTAGAAAGCCTGCTCGCCGATTTCCTCCTGTGTAAGTGGTCGGATGGGAGCCAGTGCCACGGTTGTTCGGACAGCAGCGGAGTCGGGCTGGAGAGAAATGACTGTAACTGAATCTTCGAAGCGGTTGACAACAAACGCGAGTTTCTGATCGGCAGAGAGGCAGATGGATTCCGGTCTTTTGCCGGCGTGGATGCGTTCGAAGGGCAGATGACTGGCCGTGCGAAAAGCCACCTGGCCGGTTCCTGAAAGTACCAGTACTGTTGCGTCGGTGTGAGTAACGGCAATAGTACCCGGGTCGCCGGATCCGATGGAGGGCGTACCGAGGGGATACGTGGAGCGTCCGGTACCTGATGTTTGAGCGTAGGCGGGTGCGGATGCAACGGCGTCCGGATTCACTGTGTAGTTGCCACCCTGCTGAAACTCATGGCGTTCTGCACTGCTTTTTATGAAAGAAGCCTGTGGGGCAGCTGAGAACAGGTCCTGCAGCGGAATTGAATGCAGTCCATTCTGCATCAGCACACCCCAGAAGACTCGTTCATAGGTGGTGAAGGTGCTGGAATCGAGAGTCTGGCAGGAGACAAGCAGTGAATTCGTGCGTGCGTTGACAGCGAGTCCGCGAATGTTGTGTCCGTGTACGGAGAAGTTCTTCAGGATATTTCCACTGGTGGCATCAACGGCTGCGAGTTGTCCGCCGAAGCTGTCAGCGACGATCACTGTACAGCAGTCACTGAACAGGACTCGGCGTGGGGAGAAGGGTAACGGGACTTCAGCCTGCAGGTGGGGTATTCCGGCGGAATCAAGAGCGAGCAGGGATATGGATGCTGACCAGAGCGAGGAGACAGCGACCATTCCTCCGTCACTGCTGACGGCGAGATCCACAGGAGACATGGGCAGTGGATGCTGGCTGAGCAGTTTCAGTTCGCGGGCTGCGGGATCAGGTTTCAGGACCAGGAGCCTGCCGGCGGAGTCGTCGAGTGCCAGGAGGAGGCGTCCTGTGGATTCGACAGCACTGAGCGAATCGGCGACTTTCCATTCGCTGACGACATTCAGTCCGGATTGGTCAACAGCGGTGATGGACCCACTGCGGGAATTGGCTGTGAAGACAACATTATCATGTACTGCGGCATCAATCGGCATGCGCAGTCCGGGTGCTGAGGGATCAAGTGTCGGAAGTGCAGTTTGCTGATCTGTTGCCGGGCAGACGGGTGCCGTGATCACTGATGCGATGGCTGCGATGAGCGTGGTGATAACGTGTAAATGAGGAGTGCGAAATCGGAGGAGTTCTGCTGGCGAGGGTTTCATGAGAACATTCACGAATGACACTGGGGGTGGTTGGGGAAGAAGCCGCGCGGGGGCTGCATGATAACGCGCGTGTTTTCCGGGGTTTGAAAATTTTCACGGATTTTTCCGGAATGCAGATTAAAAAGAGGTCACCGTGGTGTGTTGAATCCGGGGAGTGTGGTGGGTCTGGTCGTGAGTCGGTGCTGAGGTTGCACTGGCCTGTTCAGGATTGTGCAGGGAGCCGATTGCAATGGTGGAAATGCAGCGGGTGCTTCAGTCGAATCTGTCCGATGTGTTGCTGCGAATCAATGCCGCCTGTGGAAGGGTGGGTCGAGAGCGAAGCGAAGTCAGGCTGATCGCAGTTACGAAATATGCTGACTGGGAGTGGGTGCGGATTCTGGCAGGTCTGCATCCTGTTTTTGGTGAGAATCGTCCACAGCAGTTGGCGGAACGTTGTCAGCAGCTGCCAGCAGTGGAATGGCATCTGATTGGTCATTTGCAGCGGAACAAAGTGCCACTGGCGCTGCGGCACGCTGCCCTGATCCACTCCGTGGATTCACTGCGACTGCTGCAGTCGATTGCTGCCGGAGCGGTTCCGGGCAGGCGTCCCGCGGTATTGCTGCAGGTGAACGTATCGCGGGAAGATTCGAAAACGGGCTTTGGTGCCGATGAACTGCCTCGTGTCTGGGATTCGGTTCTGGAGTATGCAGAGCAGGTCGAGATTCGTGGCCTGATGACAATGGCTGCAGAGAGTTCTGATCCGGAGGAGGCGCGGCCTGTTTTTGCAGAGCTGCGGCATTTGCGGAACCTGTTGAGCGAGTTGCCGGCGACGCGGCAGCGGGGGATCCGGTTGTCGGAGTTGTCGATGGGCATGAGCGGAGATTTTGAGCAGGCTGTCGAGGAGGGGGCGACACTGCTGCGAATCGGGAGTCTGCTGTTTCATGGTTTGAAGGCGGACAGTGGCTGAGGCAGAGGGGCAGAGCAGCCGAAAGTGTGGGGTGCCTGTGCGGCAGCAATTGCCGATGAGGCAGCGGAGGGACCGTTGTTTCCGTTTGTAACGAAGGATCCGTGAATTCGTTTTCGGGGGAATGATCGGAGAATGCCGAAGACCTCCACGGGGCGATGTGCGCCGGGGGGGCCTGTGCGCAGGGCGGCTGGCGTCGATCCGCAGGGTGTGTGGAGCAGCAGCAGCGGAGCAATAATGAACCGACATTCTTTGCGCTGGAAGTGCCTGTATCGGGTCATGCTCGCAGTTGCGTTGTGTGCCGCACCCGTTGGTGCGGATGACGAATGGCTGCCTGCATCCATCGTGCCAGAGGAGCTGGCAGTGTCAGAGTCCGGGGACAGTGCGGCCGCGGACCAGATGTCCGACCTCGAGTTCAATCGGCGTCTTCCCGAGCCGGAGCAGTTTTTCAATCATTCGGGTGATGAGGGCTGTGCGGATGACTGCGGGGATTTGCCGATCCCGAAGGGCAAAAAGGGATGCTGGCAGGGGGGTACATTGATCAGCAGTTACCTGCATGACGACTCCTCATCCGGACTGGCAATTGGTTCGCTGGATGCGTCGACAACATTCGGAGTGCCTCTTGGAAGTTTTGAGAATATTCTGCTGATAACGCCATTTTTTCGCGCGGATTTCCTGACTTCCAGTGCGATGTTTGATCTGCCCTCCGAGGTTTATGAAACGGGTGTGCGGGGCTTCTGGCGAAGGACTCTGACCGATCGTCTGAGTACGATGGCAATTGTTACCCCGGGTGTGCGAACGGACTTCAGAAACAGTGACGGAGCAGTGCGACTGTTTGGTTTGGGTCTTTTGACGTGGCAGGCCGTTCCGGAAAAGTTGTCGCTGTCCGGTGGGGCGGTGTACACGGGGCGAGATGACTTCCCGATATTGCCTGCGGCGGGGTTGCTGTGGACTCCGAGTCGTGAGTGGAGAATTGACGTGCAGTTTCCGTCTCCGCGGATTTCAAGGCGTTTGATGAAGGATGGTCAGAACAGCGAGTTGTGGGGTTATCTTTCCGGAGTCTTTGGTGGCAACACGTGGGCGGTGCAGCGAGCCTCGGGAATGTCTGATCAGCTGACGATCCGGGACTTGCGACTGATGCTGGGTCTGGAGCAGCTGCTGCCTGAAAATCAATCGGCCTTCATGGAGTGTGGCCTGGTATTTGACCGCTCATTTTCATGGGAAAGCGGTGCAGACGAAACTTCGCTGGACAGCACGTGGTTGGTGCGCGCGGGGGTCAGTTTCTGATGGCCTGCGGGGCGTCTGAATCGAGGTTTGATGGGGCAGTTTCCGGAACGCTGAACGGTTCAGGATGGGTCGGGTTGAGTGTCGTGGACTGAATCATGCTGCGGGATGCGACAACGGTGGTCAGATTCTGAGTGCCGGTGGATGATCCCGTGCCCGAGATCACAGCCAGAACCATCAGGAAAAGGCCGATTCCGATCGGGATGATGGCGGTCAGCTCGAGGTGTCTGCGGAATGAGATACTGATGGAATCGGTGGTGGTTCTGTGCAGTCGGATAGTGCGTCTCCCGGACTCATGGTTTTCGCGGTGCATGAACGTGGTGACGGAGTTTCCGAGGGAGTCGGCGAGCTGTTCAGTGGTCAGCGGATTCTGATCAGGATTTCGTGAGTTGGTTTTTGCGAGGAGACTGAGTCCTGAGCGAAGATCCTGCTTCAGGAGTAACTGCTGTTGTTCGGCTGTAAGCACTGGGCTGTCACTGATGACGGATGGCATTTCGCGGAGTGGCGAGATGATCCAGAGGTGCTGTCGCAACTGGCTGTTTCTAACGTACGGGCAAGCCAGTCTCAGCCCGGACTGTCGGTTCTGGTCAGCGGTCAGTCTTGCGAGCCAGCGCAGTGTAAAGCGGGCGAGATTTGTGCCTGAGGACAGCAGAAGGCGTCTTCGTCCGGGAGCTTCCCACGTGGCGTAGACATTCTTTGGCAGTTCAGTTACGGCGACGGTGTCGGGTACTTCAACGATACATGTGAAGGGTGAGACGCGACTGAAGACGAGAAATTCGGTTTCAGCGGCCGGTGACTGTCCTGGTTGCGCCGATACGACGGTTGCTGAAACAGCCACGAGGCTGTTGCCGGGACCGGAATCCGCTTCGTTCGCTGCGGGGGGAATTGGAAGTCGGATGTTCATATTTCTGATGAACTGATCTGCGGGCAGTCGTTGAGCGTATTCCAGTTCACGAGCGCCTGAGACCGCCATCTGCAGTCGACCGGCATCGAGCGTCCAGTCAGGCATGCGTGATTCCGGTGACTGCTGCGCGGGTGGCTGTTCAGCGATGAACAGTTCGGACCAGGTGATGCGTTCGGAGATCGTGGGCCACGGAACGCTGGCAGGTTCATTGCCGGGGGCCGATTTTCGTTCCGGGAGGGGCAGGCTCCAGATCACCGTGAAGTCGGATTGTCCGAAGAGGGATCTGATGGCAGAGCCATCGACGAAGAATCTCTGGCCCTGTCGCTGCAGTGCGTACTTTTCACGGTTGGAGAGAACGGCTGGCTCACTGACAAACACGGTGTTTTCTGGGAAATTCATTTCGAGCGGTCCGAGTGCAACTGACCACTGTGTGAGCCGCACGGCGAACTGGAGTCGATCGGCAAGCCACCATGCGGCGATTGCTCCCTGCGGATCCACGGGATTCAGTCTGGTAAGTCTGATGGGGCGAGTTTCACCGACGACCGTGAGCCTGAGTGAAGTGCCCCGCTGGAGGACATCACCTGGCATGATTGGAGGGTCGGAGACGGCGTCACCGGTATCAGCGAAGACGAGCCCTGTACCGGACTGATCAGTCAATACCAGAGAGGATTCAAGAATCTGGGATTTTTCAAGTGTTGGGCTGCTGATACGCAGATCGGCATCATCGGGCAGGATTTCCCGGGTTCCCTGCAGTGTGATGGCGTGCAGCCCGGTTGTACCTTCGCGGAGCAGAATGATGACCTGATTTCCGCGACGGTGCCATGAGGCGAGTCGATTAGCTTCACCGGCTGTGACTTCTACGTTCTGTACAATGATTTTTTCGGGAATGGTGATACGGTGTCGAAAGACGGCGAGGGCAGAAGTTTCGACGTCCATGCGGCAGGTCCAGTTCAGATACTGTTCGGTGAACGTGCATTCCTGCGAAATGCGGACTTCGTTGGTTGCTGTGCGGTCAGGAGCGGTGATCTGCAGACTGGCGGAATTCTGTGAAATCCGGAAGATCAGATCGGACCGTCTGAGCCATGGGCCCCAGCGTGGTGAGACGTCTGTAAAGCTGAGTGGTGTGGCCAGACTTCTGTCGGGTGTGATGGGTGCAAAGATGGGGTTTGCCCGCAGAGCAAGAATCCCGTCGGTTGTGGGAGTACAGTCGGCGAACTGATTCAACTGATGAACGGGAATCAACTGTTGCTGGAGCGGCAGGGGCCGTGTGGATCTGAGCTGCAGGTGCAGTATGAAGTCCGCTGGAACAACACCAGGAAGAGCGATGACAGCGGATTGATTTTCAGTGGACCACAGCAGTTCCGGGTTCTGGAAGCCGGCAGCTGCGGCAGCGGAGAGCAGTCGGAATCCGTCGGGTATGCGATAGCGTATGACTGTGCTGAGGGGGTTCCATTGTTCGAATCGGCAGTAGCAGTTGAGACTCTGCAGTCCGGTGGTGTTTTCAGCAACAGTCATGACTTCGACGCGAGCGGGATTTGCGCGGCTGCGGTCGAGCTCGGTCTGCAGCAGTCGCACATCGACAGAGTCTCCACCGGCCAGTCCATTGAAGGCGACTGAACCGTCGGCGGGTTTCCACTGGATGAAGCCGTCAGCGGACTGCAGTCGGGCGTCAGAGAACAGGCCTTCAGTGGCGACGATTTCAATTTCGGATTGCGGGCTGGGCGGAGCCGGAATGCGGAATTGCAGACCTGAGGGCTGGCGGAGCGTGGGGGGGCGAAGTCGGCAGACGACGACGTGTTCGGAGAATGCTGCGACTTCGTCTGCGGGTACAGATCTGCCATTCTGATTGGCGGAGGCTATTGGGAGTTCGGGAACGGATATGGAGGCGGGGATGGGAATGGAGAGTTGACCTGGAAGCTGTGGGTCCGGGAAGACAAGTTGTCCATCGACTTCACATGAAACCAACTGGGTTCCGTGGGTGGGGAGAGTGAGAGAGCGTGGCTGATCGCTGCTGGGTACAGACACGACAAGCTGGAGTCTGAGTTCGACGGAATCCGGTGCACTGGCAGTGACGATGGCTTTGAGAGAGCGTACGACAGCGCCTGATTTTTCAGGCAGCAACTGTTCCAGTTGTCGGAGTTGCTGGAGATAACTGCGTCGAACAAAGGCAATTCCTGCTGTTTCGGGTGTTTGTGGGGGTGTCAGTATGTCAGGGGGCGGTGCGTTTTCAGTCTGTGGGCTGCGGGATTCCTGAGTGGTTTCCTGGGCCATCGCGGATTGTGCCGTGAGGGTAACGAGCAAACCGAGGCCATGGAGTATCGCGAAGTTTCGGAAGCTGCGCAGGTACCTCAGCAGGCTGCGAATTGACAGCATCAGCAACAGGGCTCCGGCACTTCCCCAGAATGCTCCCTGCAATGCGGCGTGAACCACGGGTGTGAATTCAAAGAGGCCAGCGAGTGAGAGCAGTATGACGGGGAGGGCTGCCGCCTGAGGATTTCGCAGCAACAGAGTTGAGCAGGAGAGGCAGATGCCGAAGAAGACGACGCCCATCCCGGCAGCGACGATCCGGCGTCGCTGCTTCTGAGTGACTTCCAGTGACATGGGATTGCCGTCCGTATCGGGCTGAACAAACCATGCGCGGGTCCAGCCTCGGGTTCTTGAAAGTTCCCAGTACAGCTGGAACAGTGTTGTTTCTGCATGTGGTCCGGAAGTCAATCCGGCGGAGTCTGCTGAGGTTATGGTGTTTTCCGGAGTGTTTCTGAGGAGGAGTTTTTCGAGTTGCGGTGCGGTGGAGGAATCTGCCACACGGAATTCACTGGGGGGCAGTTCTGGTTCAAGTTCAGGAGCGATCAGCAGGTGGTGCACAAACTGTACTCCATTGCCATTGATGGAACGCAGTCCTGATAAAGTCAGTCGACTGCGAATATTTTCCAGTGGAGTGTATTCAGGAACCCATGTCAGGACGACGCGGCAGCGATCAGCGGCAGCGGGCAGCGGGATTCGCAGTCCCGAGGGGCCCTGTTCAGCAGCGATGCGTCGTCCTTCGACAAGAATGTGAGGGTTTGTCCGGGCGGTGTCGAAGAGAAGCTGATTTTCAATTACGGGGCCGGTAACATCGATGACAGCAAGCATACGATGTTCGACCTGCCCATTGCGTTCGCGAATCAGGTGATAGCAGGCGGCATCCGCTGACTGAATCGGGTTTCTGACTTCAGGGCTGGATCTTCGGATGAGTATTGTCTGTGGTTCGATGGGCAGGATCCATGACGCCAGTTGTGCATTTTCTGAGCCGGCTGTGGATTCCTGCAGTCCCGTAACACTGAGGATCTTGAGATCTGAGGGAGGCAGAGTGATAACAGCGCTGGTGGTTTCGGCATCGGGAAGAAAGGGAACTGCAGCGGAGAATTCTTCGGTGACGGCGCGTCGGATGGTGCCACTGATGATTACAGTTGTGTTATTGCCTGTCTGTGGCAGCTGGAAGGCGGCATCGCGCCAGGAGTTTTCGGTTCCCGGAGCGGGGCGCCAGGCGGGATTCACAGTCTGCCCATTGACTGTCCAGCTGATTTCTTCAGCGAATTCAGCGCCCACTCGGAGCGTGATGCTGGACTGTGATTGCGGGGGTGAGCATTCGATCTGCAGGTTCTCGACGACGACACCGTCTCCGTCCGTCCGCAGTTGGTGTGCAACTCGGCATTGAACAGGCTGCGTATCCGGCGGCATTTGCGGCAGCGAATCTCCGCCATAGTAGCAGAGGGTTTCTTCGGAGATGCTGGCGGCAGGGAACCATGGAGCAGCAGCGAGAAAAGTCTGATTTGCCATGGACTGCAAGCCGCCGGACCAGCGTGCTGAGAGCCGCGATCCGGTCAGAGTTGCCGGTGAGTAGAGGAGCCATGCTGCTGAGCGTTCGACGTCCGGCGCGACAGCGAGGGGAGGCTGGAGGGCAGCCGGGTCTGCTGTTTCGGACTGCTGCATCTGCAGGTCAATGACTCGTGAAGTGTCGGGTTCCAGGGTTTCGGGAAGGTGCACCGTGAGTACGGAGCTTTCTGTGCCATCAGAAGCATCAGTGCCTGACGCGGATCGCTGTTCAAAGTACAATGCCCGATTGTTTGAGGCATAGCGAGCGGCGACGATCTGCCAGCCGGCATTAATGGGCCATTTGAGCTCTATGACAGCAGCGTCGCGGCACTGCACATTGACGAAACAGCGGACGGCAGCAAGTTGCCCGGTGGGCTGCAGTACAGTTGCCACGGCATCGGACAGCACCGCTGCTGTTGTGGACGTGCGGACGGTGGCCGTGGCATCGCTGCTGTATTGTGTCAGCTGATAGGTGCGTGACTGATCGGGTCCCGGTACAACGTCTCGTTCCTGCATTCCGGAGAGCGACCATTCATCGATATTGACGGTGGAGGGCAGAGAGACACTGACAATGCCTGGCGGTGTCAAGAGTGCTCCACGAGTCTCCGTGGTGATCTGCCATTCCTGCAGCGAGAGAGCTGGAAGATCCCATTTGTCGGCATCCGGGATCACTGATGCGGCTGAGACTGTCAGGGATCCGGCGGATCCGGCGTCCGTGAGTCTGATGAGCAGATTCTGTGAATTCTCGGAGTTGTGTGTTTCCCATTGCACGGAGCGATTTTCATCAGTGCGAACGGCAGTCACGCGGGCGTTTGTGCTGAGTCGAGCCGACAACACTGTGAGGTCCGGGGCGTTCTGTGGCAGCCCGATGGTCCATCGCGAGGACATGATGTCACCATTCAGGACGTGACTTGCAGAGTAACTTGTGAGAGTGAGGGGTTCGGATGCCAGCAGTTGGGCCGTGTTTCGGCAGGAAAATGCCAGTCTGGCAGGTTCGGAAGCCAGGAGATCCCAGAGGAGTCCGGATTCTGTGGTCTGGGGTCCGAGAACGAGGCAGCCGAGTCCGGTGACTTCTGTTTCCGGGGGTGTTTTCAGTTGCAGCGAAGTGGCACTGCTGGCGGGCAACTCCAGTCGAAAAATGGTGGAGTCTCCGGAGACGAGTCCATCGGCGGTCCACGTACCGCTGAGATCACCGGTCAGGCCGGGCTTCAGTATGAACAGCCGTCTTTCAGGATCTGCGCCCAGCGGGACAGGTCCCTGCGGATCCCGGAGCTGCAGTTGTCGCAGGCTGGTGCGTCCCAGCAGCAGACCGTTGCCGAATGCCGCCTGTTGCGGTCTGTAGAGTCCGAACTGCAGTGTTCCGGCGGCGAGGGTGCGTCCTCTGAATTCGGCCGCATAGCTTGCCATACGGATCGTCGGGGCAGCGGGTTCTCTGGAAGTTGTCAGAAGTTTCTGGAGTGCACTGAGATCTTTCTGAGACAGAGGAACGTACTCACCCGCAGCGATCAATTCCGAGAGTTGTCCGGGGTTTGTGGTGGCCGTGCTGTCAGGGGGGGCTGTGCGGGCATCTGCAGAGTCGATGGCGGCCGATGTCCGGGGAGGCTGCGGATCTGCCTGCCCGGTGCCAACCTGCAGGAACAAGGAAAAAAGTATCAGGTAAAGTCCGGGCATTTCAGCGTGCCGAGCCTGAGGAGAGATCGGGTCGCAGAGCACTACTGCCAGATGCTGCACCGTGGTTATCACGAACGTCTGCTGCTGTAAGGTCAGGAATGCCGAAGATGGAGGGCAGTTCAGTGGCATTGGCAATCGGACTGCCTGTCTGACGTCGATCTGCCAGATATCGGTGCAGCTGAGCGATGCCCATTCCTGCAAGTACTCCGACAACGGCAGCGGGCAGAAAGACAGCCGACCAGGCGGGCTGAGCAATCCACATGGTCAGTGCCAGAGCGGGTGTGAGAACGAGGGGGACGAGTGGAGAGAGGCGTCTGAACAGGGACATGGAAAGGAAGATCAGAGCGCAGCCGGGTGCGGCGGCGAGGACCTGCAGGGCGAGTGGAACTTCAACGACTCTGAATTCCCGGGCGGCCGCAGTGCCGAGGCACAGTTCGCTGGCATTGTGCTGCTGGATCAGCGTCTGAGTGCAGGTTTCGACGGCGGTGCGGACCGCAGGCGAGAGTGTTGAGATTACGGAGGCGAGGTCGGCAGCGTGCTGGGCTGCCACGGTTTGCCTCCATGGCAGTGCAGAGCTCAGTCCGTGGTCAAACGATTCGAAATCCTGTCCGAGTGGAATACAGCGGGCTCCGGGTGATGAAAGCAGGCTCCAGACCACCGGGAGTGCAGCTTCTTCCGAGGAGAACCGAGGTCGCAGCAGGCTGAGTCGGCGGTAAAACGCTGAGCCCGAGGGGGTGATCTGGCGACATCTGATGAGCAGGACTGTCGGGCCTTTCAACTGTTCGAGTGCCGTGGGCAGGATCTGCCAGCGTACAGCTTTGCCGTCAGTAGTCGGTACGGCCTGCAGCGCTGTTCTGGCCACGTCGGATGTGGTCAGGAGGCGAGTTCCCAGTTGCACAGATTCCAGTTGCAGTGCATTTTCGAGGCTGAAAAACACGCTTCGGGGAACGTCCTCCCATGCCGCGATTGTTGTTGTAAGCGCCTGTCCGGGCAGCAATTCGGAGCCTGCGAGGATCAGGAGTGGGCATTCCGTTTCTCTAAAGACGGAGTTTTTTGTGGTGCGGACAGGCAGTGTCAGGTTTTGTGCCGTCAGAGCGGGGATTGCAGAAGACCCGCCACCGGTCTGACCGCTTTGCCATTGCCACGCTGCATCAGACTCTTCGGAGAAAACAGGCTCCCAGCGAACGGGGTCAGCAACCTGCAGTCCGCTCCACGCTGCCGTTTGCGCTCGGATACTGCGAATCAGGCAGTCACCGGGGATCACGAGTGGCAATTCCCGGATCGAATCGGGCGATGCCGACTCGGATAGCTGCGCATTCCAGATCCAGCCCACATCCAGCAGCAGTTCTCCCCGAGCAGACTGAGGGAGTCGAAACGTCCACTTTCCGGAGGGCCCGATGACCGGCCGCAGCGGTTCACGGCTGCCAGATGCTCGTACCACAGGCTGGACTCGATCAGGCACAAACAGTGCCACTTCAGTCAGGTCTTTGTGATCGATCAGAAAGCGAATCTGCTGTCGAACTTCGAGTCCGTTTTCAACCGGAGTGAATCCTGTGGAAACATCGGCTTCGACAACGGGATCCTGTTTTCGCAGCGAGACCAGAAGAGGCTGCTCCGGATCTCGATACAGCAGGCTGCGTATTGGATTGACGGGCCCTGCAGACTCGGGGACAGCACCTGGTGAAGAGATGGCGGTCAGGGCATCGGCAGATGCGGGAGCAGTGATTTCGATACGATTCTGATCGGACTGCATCAGGCGAATCGTGACGGGTTGTCCGGTACGCTCGCGAACCTGCGGGCAGAGCAGGCTCAGCACAGCATCCGCAGTGGCTTCCTGTTTGGCAAGGCAGCGAAGTTCTGCGCTGAATTCGCCGGTTTGACGTTCAAGAAATGTCAGAGTCATCCAGTCCGGCTGACCTTCAACGTCGCGCAGAATTGCGGCCGAGGTACCCGGCTGTCGCTGAATGACAATGTCTCCTGGGAGCAGTCCCCAGATTTCACGCATGGCCTGCGGCCACTGCAGTGGCAGTTCGAGGAGAGAGCCGCGCAGGACATTCACGTTCCAGCGGAGCAGCAGACTGATGGAGTTGCCCTCCGGCTTCAATTCCAGTTCCTGTGTGAAGATGTATTGGGCTTCTGTCTCCTTCACCTGCAGCAGAATCCGTGATTCCGGTGATCTGAGCCGAAATGCCGTTGCTGCAACTCCGCCGGCCACGTCTGAGGCCACGCGACGTCTCTGAGCACCTTCGACCTTCGACTGTTCCACGACAAGCCCGGACGGAATCAGAATATCGAGGTCGCCAGTCTGGACATTGGCCTCCTGAACAACCGGCAGCGAGACGGCGATGGTCTGGGGAAAAGCCTGTTCCTTCATTTCGAGTTCGAAACCGAGGGTCAGTTGTCCTTCAACAGCGGAAGTGAGGCGGATCAGGGTGCGCTGCGAGTTTTCATTCGGCAGCGACTCAAAATTCTTAAGGACCGAGGCATTGGCGGAGTTTCGGGCACTGACCTCCTGCAATTCGAACCCCGGTGGATAAACCACGGTGACCTCAGACAGAGAACCGCCGGTGATCTGCAGTGACTGTGTGCCATTCAGGCTGACAGGAATGGTGGTCAGGTCCAGCTTGATGCGGGTTTGTGACTGTACTACAGGGGGGACGGCGACCTGTGGAGCGATTTCGGACCATGACAGAGAGATCGGGCCTGACAACCCCCAGAGCTCGACAGCACGAACACCCTCCCCATCGCGCTGCGCCTGTGAAACAGCATCGCCTGGCAGACGCTGCAGGTCGACGGGGACAGCAAAATCGAGGCGTGCGTGAGAAGCTGTGGACTGCGGCAGAGTCAGATTCAGTTGCCAGCCACCACCGGGTACGGGTCGAGCGCGGCTGATCATCTGCAGGGTGAGTGTGTGCAGACCGCGACCTCTGAGATGCCAGGTTCTCAGGTTCTGCTCGCCTGCCGACAACACGGCCTCGGCGCCGGAGGACTGCGATTCATGGCGAAACTCGGTCAGGAACACCTCGCCGAACGAAACCGGAACGGCGACCCACTCAGCGTCGGTGCGGATTTGTATCTGCAGACGAAATGTGAGTCGGACAACATCGCGATCAATGGTTCCCGTGATCTCAGTGTGGGCGATTGTGAATGACGGAACGGCACGCTGTTCCAGCCCGCGCTGCAGCAGGAGATCGGCAATATCAGGTCCCAGCAGATTGCGGAGGGGCACAAGTTCTCCGGACTTCATGCGGATCAGAATGTCCGACGTGTCGGGCGTTTCTGCGACGGAACCCGGCGTGGTGGCTGGGGGCGTTGCGGGCAGCGAAAGATCAGACTGTGCAGAAACAGGGGACGTAAACACGCACAGACTGGCAAGCAGAGCACCAGCCAGCAACAGTCGTGCGGCGCTGCCGAATTTCGGGAGTCGCCGATGCATAAACCCCAACCCTTCCCGCGTCACTGTAATTGCTGACGTGAGTGACAGTGAGGCGGCCGACCTGTGTCAACCGCCGAAATGACTGGCCTGGATTTCGCCGAACAGAGTCCGCCAGTCTGCAGTCAGTATAGTTTACGCAAACCGCGTGGGCGGGAGAAGTTGCCAAAGTTTACGGAGGTGCTGCAATGTGGCAATTTGTCAAGCGGAGGGAATATGTGTGATCATGTGAACAGGTCTGCAAGTTTCCGCTGAAGTTCTGCGGAGCCGGCAGCGAGCAAGCTGGGTGCGAACAGGTCGATGTGTTCGCCTTTCAGGTTGGACAGGGCTCCTCCGGACTCGGTGACCAGCAGTGCTCCTGCGGCGATGTCCCAGACATTCAGGCTGCTGGACCAGAAGGCATCGATGCGGCCGGCTGCGAGGTTGGCAAGATTGAGTGCGGCGGAACCGGTGCGTTGCACGGTCTGTAGTGAGTTGAGGGCGGTGAGGAATCTCCGCACTGCCGGATTTTCCGGATTTGCGGCGATTGGCAGGCTGGCCATACCGAACGCTCGATCAATTTGTGTTTCGCCGCTGGCCTGCAAAGGGGAGCCGTTGAGAGCAGCACCGCCGTTGCGCATCGCCGTAAAGAGGTCCTGTCGCGTGGGATCCAGAATTACGCCAACCTCGATTTTGCCGTGAAGCATCAGTGCGATGGAGACGGCGTAATACGGGAAGCCGTGCACATAATTTGAGGTTCCGTCGAGAGGATCGATAATCCAGACGGCATCTTCGCTGGAGCCACGTTCGTTGAGATTTTCCTCACCGAGGAACGAGTGTTGCGGAAAATGCTGTCGCAGGTGGCTGACGATTGCAGCCTGGGACGCTTCGTCTGCCTCGGTGACAAGGTTTGCACGACTTTTTTCGCGTACTGAGAATCGGCCCTGCCAGTCGAGGAGGACCTGCCCGGCGACATGAGCGGCTTCGATGGCGGCGTTCAGCCACGCTTGTTGGGACATGGACCGGACCTTGTGAGAGACGGGAATTCGGGTTTTGGGGGCAACTTCAATCTGCTGGCTGGAAGTGTAACGGAATAGCGAACTGTGGGAACGGCAGCCGTGGCAGAGGTGGTTAACGAGGCGTCAAAACCGGTACGACCGCTGCAGTCTGTTTTTTCTGCCACCGATGCGAGTGCTCAGCCGTCTGTCCTGCTGGAATGGGGTTGCCGAACTGTCGTTTTCCCGTGATTGTGAGTGTGTTTTGTGCAGGAAAACCTGCAGAAAATCTGACCGTGGAGGGGTATTTCGGCCGAAACTGCCGATGAGAGAGTGTCGCGAGGAGGTCGTTGATCTGAGGAAGCTGAATTCTGTGGGATTGTCATGAAGTCTGCACGAGTTTCGCTCGGTCGTCGCGGTGCCATCCTGTCCATGGAACTGGTGCTGGTTCTGCCGATTTTTCTGCTGTTGATTTTCGGCATTGCTCAGTTTTCGATGCTGATGTCGGCGCATGCGCGAATCACGTCAGCGGCGCAGTCGGGTGTGAGGTTGATGAGTTTGAGTGGTGCGGGAGTTTCGGAAGTCGAGGAGCGGGTAGCGAATCTGCTGGGGTCAGCGCTGGCTGTCAACTGTGAGATTGGTGTTCAGCCGGCGGAATATGTCGGGCAGATTGGCAGTGTTTTCATACGAGTGCCGATGAGCAGCGCCAGTCCCGATCTGCTGTGGATGACGGGTTTCAGTCTGTCGAATCGCTATCTGGAATCCAGTGCGGCGATGGTGATGGAGCGGGTGGCAGCAGCGGAAGTGACGGCAGAGGACAGTGGTTCGGCGTTTTGAGTTTTCCATGCGGCATCGAGAGCGTTTTGAGTACTGAAGGAGACACCTGTGAAGATCACGCCGTGGATGCTGACGATTGCGACATTTTCGATTGTCTGTACTCTGGCTGCCGGTTACATGCTGAAGCTGGCATTCGGGCGGGCTCCGGTCACTGAGTCTCCGCGAACGACTCGCACAATTCCCATGCTTCAGACTGACGTGGAGCCCGGCACGACGATTACTCGAGCACACATCGGCATGGGGCCGTGGGATCGCAGCAAGACTCTTGAACCGGACACAATGCTGAACGCGGACACGATCATCAACCGCATTTCCCGGGAGAAGATCACCGCTGCGACTCCGCTGCGAGGATCGATGTTTTACGCGCCGGGAGATTTTCCTGAGCTGGATATCGCTGAAGGAAATCGTGCAGTGGTCGTGCGTGTCAGTCCGACGACGGCGGCCCTGAATGCGAAGCTGAAACCCGGGCAGTATGTGGATGTGCAGTTGACCGTGGATGAGGCGGATGTCTCTGCAGCGGCTCGGCGTCGCGCTGGTCTGGATCCGCGCAGTGACACACTCAGTGGTGATGCGATGACAGCGACGCTGTTCAAGGGCGTCAAAGTGGTGCAGGTGAATCGATCGACCCCGGGATCTCCGATACCGACAGTGGCTGGCAGCCAGAGTGTGACACTGGAGCTGGATGAGGAGCAGTCGCGAATTGCGTTGCTGGCCCAGAAAAAAGGTGAGATTGACCTGATCTACAGCAATAACGGTCCTGGAAAGGGTGGCATCAGTATTGAGGCCAGCGAGGACGACCGAATTTTCTTCATGGAAATTCTCGGTCTGAAGTCGGTTGCTCGTGAAGAGAACAAGCCTTACCGCACAGAGCAGTATCGCGGGCCCAGTTTCAACAGTCAGTATTTTGAGGATGGCGAGCGCATCGGTAATCCGACGGGACCGCGCACAGCACCGGCACCGCCGAACAGTTCCTCGATTCGAGGTTCCTCCACGACCCAGCTTAACGACAATGATGTCACTCTGGATGACCTGGCCGGCAACCTGCCGGCGGACAGTGGTGTGCCGCGCTGAGTTTCCGGCGGTCAGATTATCGCAACAGGAGAGTGCTCATGCGCAGGGCCGAGTGCAGGACGAGTCTGCCGTGTGGCAGCATGGCGACCAGTTTGCGGTTCTGTGTGGCTCGTTCCGGCGTGCTGTCTGTGTGGTCAGTGGCATCACTCAGTTTTGTTGGCCTGCTGGCGTTCCTCGTGCTGGATCTGTGGCTGCTGTCGGGGCTGATGCAGCAGGCTCGCAACTGCTGTGAGTCTGCGGCCATTGCTGCTGCTCACAAGTGGCTGGCAGACGATCTGCTGCGCAGCAGTTACCAGCAGTTTCAGGTCGACGGTCGGCAGGCGGCGTGCACCGAAGCGGCTCTTGATCAGGCCGACTGGTATTCTGAGAGATCGCAGCTTCCGCCTCTGAATGAAGCGGATGTGGAGTATATCTGGCGGGACAATTCTGCGGATGCTGCGTCGTTTCCCGTTCCTTCAGCAGTGCGAGTGAGACATCCGATGGCGGATGGTCGCATTTACCGTCGTCCGGGCAGTCTGCTGAATGTGTCGGAGTGTTCAGCGGCGGCGACAGTCAGTCTGGAAAACCGGCCGGTATCATTTCGTCCGGCCCCCGGTCAGACACTTCCCATGCTGCCATTTTCGATCTGCGATGATCCGGGCGCGGCCGGGTCGGGCTGGTGGACTTCGCAGATCGAGCAACGGGGGGGCTCGGACGAGGTGTCATGGAATTCGGAACTGAGAATTTTCGAGCAGGGACCGGACGGTATCCCGGAAATTCTCGTTCAGCTGACGACTGATCCCGCTGGCGGTCCTGATGAGCTGGCATTACTGGATTTCAGTGGTGGTGATCAGGCTGCGGCCAGATCACTGAAGCGTCAGATTGAAGAAGGTCTGAGGTCTGCGGATCTGGAGGTTCTGGGTTTGAAGGAGTTATTTCTGCCGATGGTGTTTCCAGCGCTGCAGCCGCAGGCGGAGCAACTGGCGGAAGTGCAGGCGGAGCTGGCGGCCGGACGAGTGGAACCGAGTCTGCTGATGCTGTGCAGTCGTCTGGCGAGTACTGGAATTTCGCTGCAGCGTGCAGTGGCGGTACGGGTGGTGGATGCCGTGCAGTCAGATGCACAGACTGTCCGGCTGCGATTTCAGCCCTGCGTGATGGTGACGGCGCTGGCTGTCACCGGAAGTCCGGAAACTCCGGAGAACCGCTACGTGTACAGTGTGCGTCCGTCAAACTGAGGCTCTGTGAACTGCAGTCAGGGACGTCTGGCAGAATTTTTCCTGATCCACTTGCAGTTGGGCCTGTTTCGCGGGAGCATTCGGCGTCTGTTTTTCCTGCATTCGGGTTGTGAGGGGTCGGTGATGGCTGTTGGAAACAGGGTACGGTTACTGGCGTTGCTGTTGGGTTGGGCGTTGTTGCCGGTAACCGGCTGGGCGCAGACGAATTCCGCGGCCCCGGCTGAACTGCTGCAGAAGCTGCAGCAGGCAAGTCCGGAGAACGGTGCGAAGCTGCTGGATGATGCGATTGCGGCTGACCCTGCGAATTTTCGCCTGCACAGTTATCGTTCCCTTGTGGCCAGTCGTTACGTGGCTGCGGGAAAGCTGCCTGAGGCACTGAAGCAGGCAGAGCAGGGCTGTGACGCAATGATGCAGCATCTGGATGACCCGACTGCGGCGAGGATGACTGTGTCGTCGGTCCAGATGTACTACAGTTATGCTCGCCGTGCCGGCAATCCGGACACTTCTCGTGCCGAAACAGCTCTGGCGGGTCTGCGAAAGGTGGCAGAGCAGTCGAGGGACGCTCGATATCTGCAGCCGATTGCTCAGCTGACGGTGCTGCGTGGCGAGTTGCTGGCTGGCAGTGGTCGTTCTCAGGATGCCGTGGCGGCGATTCGCGAGGAGTTGCAGTCGCTGCGTGCGGCCATCGAGCAGGCGTCAACCTCTGAGGACGCGGTACTGGCAGCGGCGAAGTTGCTGCAGGGTCTGCAGATGCCTGCACTGGGCCAGTCTGAGGCGGAGCAGGGGGCCGTAAAGCAGCAGTTGCAGGAACTTCTTGCTGATGCTCTGAAACGACTGCCGGAGTCTTCAGTCGTGATGTCTGAGTACCTGCGTCTGCAGGGCTCTGAGGCGTCGCGCCTTTCCGGCACGGATCCGGAGGCTGCGACTCGGATTCTGGAATCTGCGCGGGCGCTGGCGGCGGAATCTGCTCTGAAGGAGCAGCCGGCGGTGAAGGCTGCTGTGGCGATGTACGCACCGCTTGATCGTCGCATCGAATCAGCTCGACTGCAGTTGCAGATGATCGGGAAACCGGCTCCCCCACTGGACATTGCCGCAACGGCACACGGAGCTGCTGTGACCGCAGAATCCCTGAAGGGCAAAGTTGTGCTGCTGGATTTCTGGGCGATCTGGTGTGGTCCGTGTATTGCAACATTTCCTCATCTGAACAGCATGTATGACGAGTTCCACAGTCGAGGGCTGGAGATTGTGGGTGTCACCCGACAGTATGGTTATCAGTGGAATGCCGAGACGAAGCGGGCCGCTCGTGCCGAGGGTGATGTGTCGATGGAGGCGGAGCTGGGGATGCTGGAAGAGTTCATGAAGCATCATGAACTGCGTCATTCGACGATTGTAACTCCGAAGGAATCGGCGATGCAGAAACAGTTTGGGGTGACGGGCATTCCGCATGCGGTGCTGATTGACAGGCAGGGGAATGTGCGGATGATTAAGGTAGGTTCCGGCGAGGCCAACGCGAAGGCGCTGCATGACATGGTGCAGACACTGCTGGCGGAGTGAGTGGTGTTGGCCGTGGGTACGGATTGCAGTGGTGGTCAGGATCAGCAGAGGGAACGGCGAGAGAGATGACTGGACAGGCAAAGCTGCCGCGTGGATTTCGTGCGGCCGGATACACTTGCGGGATCAAGGTCAGTGGGAAGTCGGATTTATCGCTGTTCGTGGCGGACGGGCCTTCGTCCGCTGCAGGTGTATTCACCACGAATCGTGTCTGCGGTGCTCCTGTTGTTGTCTCTCGCCGGCGTGTTCCGTCCGGGTCGGCACGTGCGGTAATCATCAATTCCGGCAATTCGAATGCAGCGACCGGGGATCCGGGGATAGCGGATGCTGAGCGGATGACGGCCGAACTGGCGTTGTCGATCGGCTGTCGTCCGGAGGACGTGCTGGTGTGTTCAACCGGGGTGATTGGTGTGCCTTTGCCGATGCCCCTGCTGCTTTCCGGGATACCGCAGGCTGCGGCAAAACTGGCGTCGGATAATCAGTCGCTGCTGGATGCTGCAACGGCGATGATGACGACGGATACCGTCCCCAAGCTGACCTCTCTGGATCTGTCGCTGAGTGGTTGCAGTGTTCGGATTGCGGGTGTCTGCAAGGGTGCAGCCATGATTGCTCCCAATATGGCAACCATGCTGGGTGTTGTGCTGACGGATGCGCTGCTGACGCCTGCGCAGTGCACGGAACTGCTGCGTGTGGGTGTGGAGGACACCTTCAACTGTATCAGCGTGGACGGTCACATGAGTACCAGTGACACGGTGCTGCTGCTGGCCAGCGGAGCATCCGGCGTGAATCCGGGAGCTGACGATCTGGCGGAGCTGGCAGCGGGGATTCGGCAGGTTTGTCAGCATCTGGCAACCAGCATTATACGGGACGCTGAGGGGGCAGATCATTTCATTACGGTGGACGTGGCGGGAATCGTTACACGTTCGGCTGCTCGACAGATGGCGCGGGCGATAGCCGACAGTGCGCTCGTGAAGACAGCGATTACGGGTGGGGATCCGAACTGGGGACGGATAGTTTCCGCGGCGGGCTACAGTGGTGTGGGATTTGATCCGGCGTATCTTTCACTGCGGATCAACGGGACTGAGGTTTATCGGGCTGGTACTCCCGCGATTTTTGATGCCGCGGTTGTATCGCGGGGGCTGAAGTCCGACCGCGAGGTGCATCTGGAACTGACCCTGCATGGTGGTCCGGAATCCGGCAGTTGCAGTGCTCGTTTCTGGACATCGGATCTGACAGCCGAATATGTGAGGCTGAATTCTGAGTACACGACGTGACAGTGACGGGGGGCGGATGATGTGTTTGCTGCGTGAAACGCTGTTGCAGCGGCTGATAGTCTGCAGCGTGCTGATTGTGACTGCCAGCTCGGTCGGGATGGCTCAGCAGCGTTTTGAGCAGCAGCGGGAGGCGATGGTTCTGAGGTCGCTGGAGGCCGAGGGGATTCGGAATCCGCGTGTGCTTGAGGCGATGCGGAAGGTGCCTCGGCATGAATTTGTCAGGACTGCAGACCGCGGGCGGGCGTATGAGGACACGGCCCTGCCGATTGGCAATCAGCAGACAATTTCGCCACCGTATGTAGTGGCTTACATGACTGAGGTACTGGATCCGGGGTCGGAGGATCGGGTTCTGGAGATCGGTACGGGCAGTGGTTATCAGGCGGCGGTTCTGGGTGCGATCTGTCGGGATGTTTACACGATCGAGATAGTTCCGCAGCTGGCAAAGCAGGCAACGCGCAGGCTGCAGGACCTGGGATACGAGAATGTGCATGTCCGGGAGGGGGATGGTTACAAGGGCTGGGAAGAGCATGCGCCATTTGACCGAATCATCGTGACGTGTTCACCGGAAAGTGTTCCTCAGCCGCTGATTGATCAGCTGAAGGAAGGCGGGCGCATGATCATTCCGATGGGTGAGCGTTACCAGCAGTCGTTTCACCTGCTGAGGAAGGAAAATGGGCTGCTGCAGGACGAGAGGCTGATTTCGACGCTGTTCGTGCCGATGACAGGAGAGTCCGAGGAGCAGCGGCGGGTGCAGCCGGATCCGGATCAGCCGCAGATTGTGAATGGTGGTTTTGAGCGCGACGAGAATGGTGATGGGCGAGTGGATGGCTGGCACTACCAGAGAAATGCTCGTCTTGAAACGGACGGAGCGATGGAAGGGCAGCAGTATCTGAGATTTGAGAACGCGGATCCGGATTCGCTGTCTCAGGCGCTGCAGGGGACTGCCGTCAACGGGCGCCGTCTGGCAGCGCTGCGAATGCAGTTCTGGATGCGTTGTACGGGAATTGTACCGGGTGCGGGTCCGGCAGGGCAGGCCGCGGTGGTGGTACATTTTTATGACGGTGTGCGGCGTGAAATCGGGGCTGTGGTGATTGGTCGCTGGCGGGGCACGCTGGACTGGCAGGATGTGCGCTCAGTGGTGCAGGTGCCTGCTGAAGCGAAGGAGATGATCTTTCGCATTGGACTGAATGGTGCTGTGGGTCAACTGGACCTTGACGATCTGAAGATCGTGCCTGTTCCGCGGTGATTCCGGTCGGGCGCTGCGTTCTTTATTCCGAGGCGAGAGCAATGTGTGGATACCCGGTAATCCTGTGTCCTGTGTTCCTGTTTTGCTGGTTGTTTTTGCAGTCGGCGGGAGTTTGCCAGGATGCAGCGAAGCCGGCAGATCCTCAGGCTCCTGACGAGGCAGTCGATTCCGGCGATCCCGAGAATCCGTTTCCCAGGGCTGTGAAAGTGCCGCCGGGGATCATGGATGGGGGTGCAGAGTGGTTCAACACATCGCAGCCACTGGCACTGGAGGATTTGCGTGGCAAGGTCGTGCTGCTGGATTTCTGGACGTACTGCTGCATCAACTGCATGCACATTCTTCCGGACCTGAAGTTTCTGGAGGAGAAGTACGGTGCTCAGTTGGTGGTGATCGGTGTGCATTCGGCCAAGTTCGACAACGAGAAGAATTCGCAGAACATTCGTAATGCGATGCTGAGGTATGAGATCGAGCATCCGGTGGTGAATGACAGTGAAATGCTGATCTGGCGCCGTTTCGGGACTCGAGCGTGGCCGACTGTTGCTCTGATTGATCCTGAAGGGAACTACTGTGGTTCACAGAGCGGTGAGGGCAACAGAGATCTGCTGGATGGTGTGATTGGTCGTCTGATTGAGTATCACCGTTTCAAGGGCACTCTGAACGAAAAGCCACTGGCATTTTCGCAGGAGTCGGTCCGGGTTGCTGAAACTCAGTTGCGTTATCCTGGCAAGGTGAGTGTTGATACTGAGGGAAATCGTGTTTTTATAACGGACAGTAATCATAACCGCATCGTCGTGGCTGGCATGAATGGCGAGCTGCAGTCTGTGATTGGCAGTGGTGTGGCGGGTCGCCGGGATGGCAGTATTCAGGAGGCTGAGTTTTTCAGGCCGCAGGGAACAGTGCTGGTGAATGGGGTGCTGTACGTGGCGGACACGGAGAATCACCTGATTCGTGCAGTGAATCTGGCGGAGGGGCGTGTCTCGACACTGGCTGGCACGGGTTTTCAGGGGCAGCCAGGCCAGTCACTGGACAGCGGGCTGCTGGAAGTGCCGCTGAACAGTCCGTGGTCGATTGCTCATGTCAGGGGGACATTGTTCATCGCGATGGCCGGGCCACATCAGATCTGGTCGCATGTGCTTGGAAGTGATCGGATGGCAGTGCATGCGGGCAGTGGTCGTGAGGATGTGGTAAATGGGGCATTGTCGGAGGCTGCATTTGCTCAGCCATCGGAACTGGTGGTGGACGCGGAAGGTGCATGGTTGTACGTTGTGGACAGTGAGGGGTCGGCTGTGCGTCGAGTGGCCACTGATGTGTCGGGTCGGGCAGAAACGCTGGCCGGCACATCTGAGTTGCCACGCGGTCAGTCTCTGTTCGCGTTTGGCTATCAGGATGGAGTCGGGGACGCTGCAAGATTTCAGCATCCGCTGGGAGTGGCACTGTATGGCCAGACATTGTTTGTCGCTGATTCCTACAATCATCGCATCCGGCGAATTGATCTGAATGGCAATGCAGTGACGACGTGGCAGGGAGACGGTACGGCAGGAAGTTCATTACAGCCGCTGCAGTTGAGCGAGCCGGGAGGTCTGGCGTTTGGGGGGGGGCGTCTGTTCATCGCCGACACCAACAATCATCGGATCATTACTGTGGAGGAGGCTACGGGAGCGTCCGCGGAGTTTACTGTAGCTGGCCTGAAGCCACCGGAGACAACTGTTCGGCGAGTGCTGCCTGATCTGAAGTCAGCATTGGAAGTGGCGCCGGTGCGGCTGGCTGCGACGGAAGAATTATTGACCGTAGTGAAGCTGCAGATTCCGGAGGGCTGGAAGAGGAATGCAGATTTTCCGGTAACGTGGTCGGTGTTCGCGGAGGCTGACCAGGGGATTGTGCCGAAGTCGGCACTTGCAGTGCGTCAGGAGGTCGAAGTGGCGGCTGATGGCAGCGAGGTGCAGTTCGCGATTCCGCTTTCCGGTCAGCCGGGCGAGGCGTCTTTGGTGCTGCAGGTTACCTGGGGATACTGCACTGCGGATGGCCGGGGATTGTGCCGGATGGCATCGGCGGTGTGGAAGGTACCTGTGGTACTGAATACAGACGGTGGTGAGAGTCGGCTGGCGCTGCAATTTCCTGAGCCGGATATCCGCTGATCAGTTGCAGCAGGTGTAATAATCGCTGGAGGGTGGCCCGGGGTGCAGTCTGGTGGAGCACCAGAGCAGCAGGGGGACTGTCACCGCCCAGAGGCTGCCCAGCAGCAGCAGGCTGGGCAGTGTGGGTTGAGCGATCTGCACCAGTTCCATGCGCTGGCCGCCGAGGAATGTTGCCGGGGCACCGGCGAACGTGAGTATGGCGGCGAGCAGGGGGCGATGGCAGAGCCAGCGGAGGCAATTGGGAAAGGTGGTGGCAAACTGAGCCCACAGGACAGTCATCCAGAGCGGTGGCAGGATGGGCAGGGGGCCGGCCTGAGAGAACCTGAGGATTCCGGCGGCGATGAGCAGGGAGTCAACGACGAGTCCGGCGACGGCGGCGACTGTCATGAGCAGGATTTGCCGTCCGCGGCGTGGGTGCAGTTGCAGGTGCACAGCCATGAGCAGTACGGCGGAGGCGATGCCGATTTGCGAGTGTCCTGCGGCGGATGCTCCCATACAGGCCAGCCAGCCGACTTCGTAGAGCAGGAAATTCAGCAGGTTGGACATGGGGGTATCGGCGGAATTGTGCAGTGTGTCAGGAGGTTTTTTTGGGGGGCGGATCGCGTTTGAGAACACCTTTCTGGATTTCTTCAACGACTTTGGCGAGGACGGCGGCGTCCTTTGTTTTGATGACGTGAGCGATGCGGGTAGCCGGGATGAGCATGCGAGTCATGAGTTCTTCGGCGGACTCCCAGAGCTTTGCCTGTTTTTTGGGTGGAGCGAGATAGAGGTTGGTGACGAGTTCAGCGAGTCGCTGCTCATCCATCTGTTCGCGGTTGTCGTAGTACCGCTGGATGACTTTCTGCTGGTAGGGAGAGTAGTTGCGATCGCTCATGGGGATGGATTGGTTGTCGGAAGCAGTGTGCGTAAGCGGAAAGGCTGATCGGAAACCGTGTCCGGTGCAGTCTGAGACGGGTGGTATTTGAGAGGAAGTTGGTAACAAGTTCCAGCCCATTTGGGGGTCTGGAATCGACTGAAAATCGGTGTGATTCCTGATGATCGACGCGATTCGCAGTGCGAAATGCTGTAGGATTCAGGTGTTGGGTGCCCGTGACAGGGTGCGAGGTATGGCGAATTTTCGGGTTTTCTGATGGGCGGTATTCTGCAAATGTCTGAGGTTGGCAATATTTTTCGCGGCTGTATTCCTGCATTGATGACCCCGTGTTCAGCTTCAGGTCACCCGGATTTTGATGCTCTTGTCAGCACGGCCCGGCGACTGGTTGGGGCGGGAATGCGTGGGGTGGTGTATTGTGGTTCCATGGGGGATTGGCCTTTGCTGACGGACGCTCAGCGTCAGGAAGGTGTGGAGCGATTGTGTCAAGCGGGCGTGCCGGTGGTTGTGGGAACGGGGGCTCAGAATCCAGCGCTGGCAGCGGCTCATGCCGCTCATGCTCGCAGGGCAGGTGCAGCGGGTCTGATGGTGATACCTCGAGTGCTTTCGCGGGGAACATCCGCAGCGGCTCAGAGGCAGCATTTTGCGGGTGTGCTGCGGGCTGCTGATGGTCTGCCGGCCGTGATTTACAACAGCCCATATTACGGCTTTGAGACTCGAGCCGAGTTGTTTTTTGACCTGCGGCAGGAGTTTACGAATCTGGTGGGGTTCAAGGAATTCGGCGGTGCGAAGTCGCTGAGTTATGCTGCTGAGCATATCACCAGCCGTGATGCTTCACTGACACTGATGGTGGGCGTGGATACTCAGGTCTATCACGGTTATGTGAACTGCGGAGCCAGTGGCGCGATTACGGGTGTGGGCAATGCACTGCCGAAGGAGGTTTTGCGACTGGTGGCACTGTGCGAACGAGCTGCCGGCGGTTGTGCGAAGTCCCGTGTGTTGGCGCAGCAGCTCAGTGAATCGCTGCTGGTATTGTCAACGTATGACGAGGGGCCTGATCTGGTGCTGTACTACAAGGCACTGATGGTGCTGGAAGGGCATGCGGAGTATCAGTATCAGATTGGCAGTGCAGACAGGCTGAGTGACAGTCAGCTGAACTTTCTGAAAGCACAATGGAGTCTGTTCCGAGCGTGGTGGTCGAGTTGGGAGGGGGCGGTGTGACACTGCCGTGAGCGAACAGGAATCGTGCTGAGTGGTGTCGGTTGTGTTGGGTGAAAAGGGGGGATGCCGGGTGAGAACCTCACTGTTGTTGATTGCGCTGTTGACTGCCGGAGTACCGAACATGCTGGCGGATGATGGGATGTTTCCCATGAGCGAGTTGCCGCGGGTGAATCTGCGCGAGCGGGGAATTGAGCTGACGGCGGAGCAGTTGTTCAATCCCAGCGAGATCAGTCTTGTTGACGGCATCTGCCGGGTGAATGGCTGCACGGGTTCGTTTGTTTCCGATTCCGGTCTGATCATCACGAATCACCACTGTGCCTTTGACGCGATTCAGAAGGCCAGCACCAGTGACCGCGATCTGCTGACGAATGGTTTTATTGCCGGCAGTCGTGCAGAGGAGATTCCGGCTCCGGATTATCAGGTCCGTATTACGGAGAACTACCGGGACATTTCTGCAGAGGTGTTGTCGGTAGTGCGTGAGGGTATGTCGTTTCTGGAGCGGACGAAGGCGATTGAAAAACGTCGGAAGGAGCTGGAGATTGCGGCGGAGCGAGAGCATCCGGGTTTGCGAGCGGAAGCTGCGGAGATGTTTTCCGGGCGGACGTATGTGTTGTTTCTGTATACTTACCTGAAGGATGTGCGACTGGTATTTGCCCCACCGGCATCCGTGGGGAATTTTGGTGGCGAGGCGGACAACTGGGAGTGGCCTCGACACACCGGGGACTTTTCCTTTATGCGAGCCTACACGGCTCCGGATGGAAGTTCTGCCACGTGGTCAGAGCAGAATATACCGTATCGTCCGAAGCGATTTCTGCGTGTGCAGTCGGCAGGTGTGGACGAGGGTGACGCTGTATTTCTGCTGGGTTATCCGGGGCGAACGGCGCGACATCGAACTGCCAGTTTTCTGCAGTACGAGAGTCGTGTGCGACTGCCACTGACCGTCGAGCTGTATCAGTGGCAGATTCGGGAGATGGAGCAGGCCGGAGCAGGTGATCGTTCGGTGGCGATCAGGCATGCATCGCGTACGAAATCTCTGGCGAATGTGGAAAAGCGTTCGCGTGGGCAGTTGCAGGGTCTGCAGCGAGCGCAGATTGTTGAGCGGCGTCTGCAGCAGGAAGCGGAACTGCAGGCTTACATCGAAGCGGATGCGGGGTTGCGGCAGCAGTATGGCAGTGTGCTGCGGGATATTGCTGCAGTGTACGGCGAGATGGAGTCTGCGGGCCCGCTGGAGATTCATCTGCAGCAGTTGCGACAGGCCTGTCGTGCGGCGGCTTTTGGTTTTGCTGTTGTGGATGCGGTGCACGAGCGGGAAAAGCCGGACCTGGAGCGTGAGTCGCCATGGATGGACAGGAATTATGCGCAGTCGGTGCAGGAGCTGAAGGTGTCACTGCGTGACTGGCATCCGCCGACGGATGTGGTGATGCTGTCGGGGATGCTGCGCAGGCTTAGTAAGATCCCGGGGGCTCGTCAGATTTCAGCACTCATCCCGCTGACTGAAAGTGAGCAGGTTTGTGAGCAGGCGGCGAAGCGACTGATTGATGGCACCAGGCTGGGCGATGCGGCTTTTCTTGAGCAGTTGCTGAGTCTGTCGGCTGGTCAGTTGCGTGAGACACAGGATCCTCTGCTGCAGGTACTGCTGCAGTTGTATCCGGCTTATCTGCAGATGCGCGAGCTGGACAAGACGCGGGAGGGGCGTCTGAGTCGTTTGTATGGTTCATTGCTGGAGGTGAAGGAGCAGTTTCTGCGAACGGGCTTCATCCCGGATGCGAACGGGACGCTGCGTTTTACGTCGGGGCGTGTGCGAGCCTATTCGCCGGCGGATGCTGTCGTCAGAACTCCGATTTCCACGCTTCGAGGTGTGATGGAGAAGACGACAGGGCAGGATCCTTTCATTACTCCTGAGCCGGTCCTGCGAGCGTATCGTGCGGGTGATTTTGAGGGCTTTCTGCATCCGCGGCTGGGGCAGGTTCCTGTTGCCATTCTGTATGACACGGACACGACGGGCGGGAATTCAGGCAGTCCGGTGCTGAATTCGAAGGGCGAGCTGGTAGGAGTGAATTTTGACCGTTGTTTTGAGGCAACGATCAATGATTTTGCGTGGAATGCGGACTACAGTCGATCGATTGGAGTTGACATTCGCTATGTGCTGTGGATTACGGGCCGTGTGTACGGGGCAACACAACTGCTTGACGAAATGGGAGTTACGGTGATCAGGTGAAGGTTCAGCGGTGGCTTTTGAGCTGACAACTGGTGCGAAACCGTTGTTTTTTCCGGGATTTGGTGATCCAGTGCTGGTGTTGCAGCGTTGAGTGGGGGGATAAGTTTTCAGGCTGGAAAGTGAATCACAGTTGAACGGGGTTTGCGATGCGGACATCAGAGCCGAATGAGCTGAGGCAGGATCAGGGGCAGCTGGAGCTCCTGCTGGTGCTGATCGTTACGATCATCACTTTCGGGCTGGTGCTGCTGTTTGGTTTTGTGATTGTGAACCCTCGGGAAGAGATTGTCGTGCTGCGGTTTGGCAAGTACGTGACAACTCTGCGACGTCAGGGCATCAGCTGGATTCACCCCGTGGGTCGTGCGCTGCATCGTATACCGACTCGCGATATGACTCATAACATTCCGGTGACGACTGTGCTTGAGCGAAATGGAAATCCAATTCAGATCAGTGCGATTGTGGTCTACCGCGTCGAGGATTCGTACAAGGCGGCCCTTGAGGTTGAGAGTTATCGGGTCTTTATTGAGGATCAGGCCAGTGCTGTCATCAAGCGGGTCAGTGCTCAGTTTCCGTATGAGTCTCCGGACCACAGTGAGCCGTGTCTGAAGCTGGAGAATGAAACGGTCAATCGAGCATTTGTTCAGGAGATGCAGGAGGCGGTTCAGGCGGCTGGAGTGCGTGTGCTGAATGTGCGGATGAATGACCTGACATATGCTCCGGAGATTGCTCAGGCCATGCTGATGCGTCAGCAGGCGATGGCATTGATTGATGCTCGCAAGACCATAGTTGAGGGAGCCGTGGAGATTGTGAAGGACGCGGTGCAGCGACTCAGTACTGCCGAGTTGCACATGAGTGACGAGCAGCGTGAGCAGTTGATCAGCAATCTGCTGGTGGTGATCTGCAGTGGCGAGCGAGCCCAGCCGGTTGTGCAGGTGCAGCCATCATCTCAGCCCCGTAGTCGTCACTGAGCAGCGGCTGGTTCAGCGGCGCCGGGTGACCCACTGCAGCATCAGAGTTTCACCGATGTCGTGGGAGCCTGGCAGTGCGCGGAATTCCAGAGAGCGATTGAAGATCCAGCCGATTTCAAAGGCGGCGAGATTGCCATCTTCGTCGATTGACTCGGTGCCGACCGCCAGCCGATATTCGCGGACGGTAACGACATCTTCGGAGCTGTCGGGCATTTCGATGTCCCACGTACCTCCTCCGAGCTGACCGCTGATATAGCTGCGTGTGTCAGCGTCCCACGCGTATTCAATGCGTGGGCGGGGAAACACAAGATCCAGCCGCAGTCCTCGGATTGTCGTGTTATGCAGTGAAATGCCGAAAACCGGCAGGATGGGGTAGTCATCGCGGTCCGGAAAGTCTGCTCCCAGAATGATGTCCAGTTCCTGGCTTGTGTGCAGTGCAGCGACAGCATGAGAGGGAAATCGCAATCCTTCGCGTGCGCTGTCTTCGAAATCAGTGTAGAGACCAATGCTGGCAGCCACGTCGTAGCTGAGGTATTCAGTGAGTTCACCGCGGCGCTGGTAATTCAGCGAAAGGTCATAGAGGCGTGGTGGCAATTGGACGGACGTGGGTCCGTTAAGCCAGTGCAGGCTGAATGAGAAGCTGGGCTTGCCGCTGTTTCGGGCAGCGGGCAGATAATGAGAACCGAGCAGACTGGTCCAGCCGAGGTCATCGGAAGGAGTCCAGAGCAGTGCAGTTTCGTGTGTTCTGTAAGTTTTCCATGGTTCAGCAGCGATGTCGCGAAGATCGGGTGCTGTACGCAATTTGAGGTCTTTGAATCTGTGTTTGTCGGAGTCCGGAATCGGCGGCTGGCTGCGGATTTCGATCTCTGGAGCAGGTGATGTGGGTGGCAGGAATGCAGTGCCGGATACGTCGGGGTCTTCTGGTACAGTGCATTCGGTTGCCGGGCTGACCGGTTGCCGGAACAGTGCTACTGGCGGCGTGATGTGGTAGATGGAGTGCGATTCGGGTGGCGGAGATTCAGTCAGGAAATCCCTCAGAGTTCCGAATTCTTCTGTGTGAGCGGGACTGGGGATGCCGACCGCGGCTGCATACGGGGGGCTGAATGCCGCGAGCGCAGCGACGAGGATCGGGAAACGTGGCACGGTGAAATCCATTAGGGGAGGGAACGTGCTGCAGTTTAAATGATTTTACTGAAACGGATCGGTTGGGGTGAAGGTGAGTTTTGCCGATGAAGTGTGGTATGATTGCTGCGGTGGAAGTCCTGCGATGGCAATTCTCCGTCGGCCTGCTGGCAGATTCTCATGCGAAACCTCCTGTTCATCCTGATTTTTCTGCAGATTCTGCAGTGTCGCACAGCTGCTCAGGATGTCCGCAGCGAGGTGTTTTTTGAGAATCGGATTCGGCCTGTTCTGGCGGGGATCTGTTTCCGCTGTCATGGTGGTGAGCGGGTATCGGGTGGTTTGCGTGTGGATTCCGGGGATGCGTTGCTGGAGGGTGGGGAATCCGGGCCGGCGATCATTGCGGGAGATCCTGCGGGGAGTCTGTTGCTGCGGGCAATCGAGCGGCAGGCGGATGTTTCTGCCATGCCTCCGGCTGTCGATCAGTCGTTGTCTGCGCAGCAGCTGGAGGATTTTCGGAGCTGGATTCTGGCTGGTGCCGTCTGGCCTGAGCGGGTGGCCGGTTTTGAATCAGCGAAGCACTGGGCATTTCAGCCGATTGGCAGGTCCGTTGTACCGGCATCAGACGACGGGTGGTGTCGGACAGATATTGATGCGTTTGTGCTGCGAACGCTGCGAAATGCGGGACTGGAACCGCGTGAGCAGGCGGACCGACGCACGCTGCTGCGGCGTCTGACGTTTGATCTGACGGGCCTGCCACCGACACCTGACGATCTGGATACTTTTGAGCGGGATGCAGATCCGGCTGCGTTTGAGAAGGTGGTTGATCGTCTGCTGGCATCACCGGCTTATGGTGAAAAATGGGGACGGCACTGGCTGGATGTTGTGCGGTACGCTGATACGGCTGGTGAAACGGCCGACTATCCACTGCCTGAAGCGTGGCGATATCGGAATTACGTGATTGACGCATTCAATCAGGACATGCCATTTGACCGGTTTGTTCGTGAGCAGTTGGCTGGTGATATACTGGCGATGCAGAGTCCGGGTGAGCGGTTTGCGGAGCAGGTGACAGCAACGGGCTATCTGGCGTTGTCCCGACGCTTTGGTTTCGACTCGGAAAACTATCACCATCTGACAATCCACGACACGATTGACAGTGTGGGTCAGACTTTTCTGGGTTTGAGTATTGGTTGTGCACGCTGTCACGACCACAAGTTTGATCCGATTTCGACGGCTGAGTACTACTCGCTGTACGGTATTTTCGACAGCAGTCGTTATCCATTTCCGGGTTCTGAGCAGAAGCAGCGAGTGCGCTCGCTGACGCCGCTTGTGCCACCGCAGCAGGCGGTGACCGAGTGGCGGGCCTTTGTGCGTCGGACGGCCGATCTGTCGCGGGAGCTGGCGGCTCTGAAACGCCCGGTTCCTGCGGCTGTGCTGCGGAGCCTGCTGGATCCGGACGGTGATTTTGAACTGCAGGCTCCGGCAGCCGGCGGCAGTTATGGAGTTCCGGTGTCTCCGTGGCTGTATTCAGGAGTGGTTTCGGTCACTGGTGAGGCCCAGAGTCCGTTTCAGCACGTTTATCCACAAGGTCGTCACGGGTTGACCGTGCCATCGGGTGCGGAGCCGTGGCGAGTCTGGCAGGGACTGAAGACGGCAGGCGAGGGGCGAGCATCAAAGCTCTGGTTCAGTGTGGATTTTCGGGTACGTGATGGTGTTTCGGCAGAGCAGGGCGGTCATCGCATTCGCCTTGAATCATCCGTGTCGGGGCAGGGTGTGGATGTGCTTTTGAGTCAGGGCAGGGTGCTGCTGCAGTCGGGGGAAAAGTCCTCGCAGGCTGGTGAGTATCGAGTTGGTGAATGGCTGACGCTGCAACTGGAATTTGATCTGCAGGCAGATCAGGTTGTCTGTCGACTGGGTAATGAACAGGGGATGTTGCAGAGTGAAGGTCGGTGGGCGGGGCAGGGATGTGCGCCGGATCTGCTGATTCTGTGTGCGGACAGTGAACGATCGATTGCGCGTCCTGGGCTGGACATTGACAATGTCGTGCTGCAGTCTGTGCCCCTGGGTGAAGTATCGCGAGAGTGGTCTGTCTTGTTGCCTGCGGGCGAGTCAGTGGATGGTCTGGCGGCGCAACTGCGTCGGCTGACCGGGTTGGACGGAGATCTTGAGCAGCAGGCAATGAAATCTGCGTTGACGGCTCCGTGGAATGCCGGGCCGGGCAGTGTGGTGAAGCTGCGACCCGAGTCACAGAGTCCGCTGCAGAATGTTTATGGCGCTGGTCGTCAGGGGCTGTATCTGCCAGAGCGATCGCAGTACGACGGGTTTGGTCTGACGATTGGTGACCTGCCTGCGGATTCGGCTGGTGTGGTTCACCTTGCATTTGATATTCGACCTTACGCAGCATCGGAAGGCTGCGGATCGTGGCGTTATTACGTTGGGCACGGACCGGGGCCACTGCCGGCTGTGGAGCTGCATTTCACGGATCGTGCAGTCTTTGCGAAGACTGCGACGGGATATGTTCGTGTGGCAGAGCTGAGTCGTGGCGAGTGGCAACAGATTCAGCTGGTGCTGGATACTCGAAACCGCAGGTACAGGTGTCTGGTAGCGGGAGCGGTTCTGTCTCCGGAGTTTCATGGGGAGTGTCTGCCAGCGTGGGATGGCGTCATTGATTACAGTTTCATAGACAGTTACGGGCATTTGCCAGGCCTGCGTCCGGCGCTGGACGTGGATAATTTTGTGGTGCAGTCTGCACCCATTCCGGGCACTGATCACAGGGTTTCGCCCGCGGATGTTCTGGTTCGTCACGGGGAGGCAGCGCGGCTGAGGCAGCAGATTGCTGAACTGCAGGGTCGGGCGGATGTGCTGCTGCGGGAGTTGCAGTCACTGCTTGCCACAGGCCCTTATCCAATGGCTTACGCGATGTCCGAGGGGACTGCTCATGACGTACGTATTCAGCAGCGTGGAGAGCCTGATCAGCCTGGGGAGACTGTGGCTCGAGGATTTGTCAAAGCAGTGGGTGGGGACGCGACTGAAAGGGAGCTGACGGGAAGTGGTCGACTGCAGTTGGCCGAGTGGCTGGTGCATCCTGAGAACCCATTGACGGCGCGGGTGATTGTGAATCGGGTGTGGCAGTATCATTTTGGATTCGGTCTGGTGCGGACTCCCAATGATTTCGGAGTCCGTGGATCGGCGCCTGCGGATCCTGAACTGCTGGACTATCTGGCGGCGAGGTTTGTGCGTGAGGGCTGGAGTTTCAAGTCGCTGCATCGCCTGATTCTGCGCAGTGCGGTGTGGCAGCAGCGGGGAAATGCCGCTGGTATGGTAAGCGATGCCCCGGGCGTGGTTCGTCGCCGGCTTTCGGCGGAAGAGATTCGTGATTCCATTCTGGCGGTCAGTGGTCAACTGGATCGATCACCGGGCATGGCCCATCCGTTTCCGCAGCCGTATGAGTGGGGATTCAGTCAGCATGGTCCTTTCAGCACTGTTTACGATCATCGTCGTCGCAGTGTGTACCTGATGACCCCGCGTCTGCGGCGGCATCCCTTTCTGGGACTGTTTGACGGTCCGGATACGAACGCCTCGACCGCGGATCGTGCGCGGACAACCGTTCCGACTCAGGCATTGTTTTTCATGAATGATCCGCTGGTTCACGAGGCGGCTGCGGCATGGTCTGTGCGGCTGGAAGAGGCGGCACATGAAGACACGGAGCGACTGCGGCTGGCGTGGCGGCAGGCTCTGCTGCGGTTACCGGAAGCTGAAGAGTTGAGCGACGCGGTGGATTTCATGCAGGATTACGAAGAGAGTTTTCCGGGGGGCGATCGGCGTCACAGATCACTGGAAGCGGTGCTTCGATCGCTGCTTGGCAGCAACGAGTTTTTGCATGTGGACTGAAACATGAATCGAAATGTGAGTGCTTCGACGATGACACGCGGGCAGTGCCTGCGATCATTGGCAGCGGGATCGTCGCTGCTGCCGGGACTGCTCAGCGAACTGCTGGGGGAAGACAGTGGGATTCGCGAGCGGAATCCGCTGTCTCCCGGTATTCCCGATGGCAGGCCGCGGGCAAGTCGGGTGATCATGCTGTATATGAGCGGCGGTGTATCCCACGTGGATACGTGGGATCCTCGTCCGAAGCTGATGCGGGATGCCGGGAAGACGGTGACGGTGAATGAGTTTCAGGGGCGCAAGGGCAGTTTCAGTATGTACCTGAAGTCTCCGCAGTGGACATTCAGGCCTCGCGGGAAATGCGGTACGCAGGTGAGCGACCTGTTTCCCCGGACGGCAGCCTGTGTGGATGATCTGTGTGTGATTCGTTCGATGAAGTCGAACCATACGAATCATTACGAGGCGACACTGGGGATGCACACGGGTTCGTTTACGTTTGCCCGTCCCAGCATGGGTTCCTGGATCAGTTACGGTCTGGGGACCCTGAATCGGAATCTTCCATCGTTCATCGTTCTGGCACCTCAGACGCCCTATGCCGGGGGGCAGGTGTGGGGCAGTGACTTTCTCCCGGGTGCTCATCAGGGAACTCGCGTGGTGCCGGGTACCGAGCCGGTTGCGAATATACAGCGTCGGTCCGCTTCTGAGGAGTTGCAGCTTCTGGAGCTGGGTTTGCTGGCCCGTATGAATCAGCGGCATCGGGCAGCGCGCGGTGATGATGCGCTGCTGGAGGCTCGGATGCAGTCCTTTGAGACAGCCTTTGGCATGCAGAAGGAAATGCCGGAGGTGTTTGATCTGAGTGATGAGACGGAGTCGACATTCCGGAGTTACGGGCTGCAGCCCGGAAGTACGTCGGGCTTTGCCTGGCAGTGCCTGGTTGCGCGGCGTCTGGCGGAGCGGGGAGTAAGGTTTGTGGAACTGATTGATACAGGTTCTTCAGGCAACTGGGATGCGCATGGAGACATGCAGACTCATGCACCGCTGGCTGCCAACGTCGATCAGCCTACGGCTGCACTGCTGCAGGATCTGAAACAGCGTGGCATGCTGGAAGATACTCTGGTGGTGTGGACGACGGAGTTTGGCAGGACGCCGTTCAATGCGGCGCCGCAGGCAGCCGGGCGTGAGCATCATCACTGGGTGTTTTCTTCATGGATGGCAGGCGGTGGAGTGCGAGGCGGGATGACGTGGGGAGCATCTGATGACTACGGAATTGAGGTCGCTGCTGATGAGGTGCATGTACACGACCTGCATGCCACGATTCTGCATCTGCTGGGCCTTGACCATACGCGTCTGATGTGGCGAAATTCGGGGCGGGATTTCCGCCTGACGGATGTGCACGGTCGTGTTGTGCATGAAATTCTGAGTTGACTTCTGAGCGGCGACGAGTCAGGGAGTGCGGGAACTGGCAGCAGTTCGCTGTTCAGGTGGCTGTCTGAGGAAGGCCAGTACATCGGCCATCTGCTGAATACTGACGTCTTTTTCGATTCCCTCCGGCATCAGTGACCTGTTGCTGGAACGCAGTTCTTCGATTTCGCTGCGATCCACGGAGACCTGTCGTCCTTCGGGCTGTTTGAGTGTCAATATCGCTGGTGTTTCACTGACCAGCAGTCCGTTCAGCAGTTGGCCGTCCTTTGTGACGACGATGTATTCGGCGTATTGGGGATCGACCCTTCGATTGGGGTCAAGGATGTCATACAGCAGGGCATCGGCAGCGCGGGCGCGTGTATCGCTGATGTCAGGTCCGACATTGTGTCCAAGTCCTCCGATGCGATGGCATTTGCTGCAGGTGCGTTCAAACACGAGTGCTCCGCGAGCGACATTGCCGTCCATAGACAGTGCTGCGGCATAGTCATGGGCGACCTGCTGTCGGTCAGCGGAGACGGCTCCGCCGAACAGGGAGCGGGCGGTTTCCTGGATGGTCCTGTCACTGTTCTGGAGCAGCGGCAGTCTCTGGTCAATGGAAAGGGCCGCCGCCGTGATATCTCCGGACTGCATGCGAGCGAGCAGATCGTTCAGGGTGTCTCGGCGACTGAGAAACAGGTCGATTGCGGTGGAGCGAGCCGCTGGTGTCAGCAGGGACCATGCATCCATGACCTGTCGAACGAGGTCCTGTTGCCCCGCGCGTCGGATCACGTCAACGGCAGCCTTCTGGCAGGCTGAGGATTCTCCTGCTGACAGCAGGCTGGAGATGGCGGTCCGGAGTTGTTCAGGCGGCAACTGTGGCAGCAGTGACATGGCGGCTGTGCGATCCAGATCCGAGGCCGAGCGATCGACAGCAATTGTGGCTGCGGAATCGAGGGTCTGGCGGATCCCGGCGAGGCTTTCTGCGAGTTGTGCGGGCGGGTTCTGGAGCAGAGCGGTAACGGATTTGGGCATGTTGCTGTGGCGTGAACCGGGCAACCCTTCAGACAGTCCAACGACGACTGCTGTGCGGAACCAGACAGGGGTGACAGCGGGATCCTGAATGCTGTCAGCCACAGTTTTCAGGGCATTGAGATCGCCATGGACGCAGGTATTGACGGCGAGCCGCCGCAGATATTCCTGTCGAACAGCGACTTGTGTGGGATCTGGTGAGGCCGGGGTCGGCGTAGTTGCCAGCAGTTGAATTACGAGATGGGCAGATTCCGGGATTGCCACCAGAAATGCGCGCTGGATCCATGGATCGTCGGTGGCTGCGATTCGGGCGGCGGCAGCAGACAGACCTGCGTCGTTGCTGCTCAACGCCAGCAATGCCTCGAACCGGACTCCGGCATCCGGATCCTGCAGCAGAGCGGAGAGCAGTAGTTGTCGCTCCCTGATGTCCTGTACGATACCGGACAGGCGGGCTGCGTCCCTGCGGAGCTGGGCGAATGTATCGTGGGCGGCAATTCTGATGTCGGGTTCAGAGAGTGTGTTTAGCCCGTGGAGTGTCCAGAGTGCATGCAATCGACCGAAGGCGGCCGGCAGGCCGGGTTCTGGAGTCCTGAGCAGTGTGCGGAGCAGCGGGATAGAGGTTTTGTCACGTTTTTCGAGCAGCAGTCGCTGGCCCAGCAGTCTGCGCCAGCCATTCCCATCGGTCAGGAGTGCGATGCAGTCAGCGACCGACTCTGGCTGGCGAAAGTCAGTGGCTGTTGAATTTGAGGGTGTGATTCTCCAGATTCGTCCGCGATCTTCACCTGCTCGCCAGTCCATCTTCGCGGCAACATCATCGGGGACAAATTTCGGATGTTCGACCCATAGTCGGTACATGTCTGCGAGGTACAGGGAGCCGTCGGGGCCAGTGGCGAGGCTGGCGGGGCGAAACCATGTGTCGGTGGACGTTAGAAAATCGGCGGTTTCGCGTGCGCGGGAGGAGGTGAATCCGGCGCCGTCAGCGGTGATGATGGAGCGAGTGACGAGGTGTCCGACGGGTTCGCAGACGAAGACTGAAGTGTCGGATTCCGGTCCGGCAAGGCCTCCGCGATATGCAGTGACACCGCAGGCAGACGTATGGGTTCCGGCGTGCGCGAGCCAATTGCTTTTCATGGCTACCCTCGGGTAGACGCGGGTTTTTTCACCGGCCGGACCGGCGTCGGTATGTCCCGCAGCGATTCCGGCAAACGGATTGCGGGCCACCTGTTCCAGGCTGAACATTGCTACCATGGAGGGGTTGCGATTGGAGCTGAAGAAGCGACGGCCGAAGCTGTCGACAGTGTTGCCGAATTGTCCGGCACCGGCGACGGCTTCAAATTTCATGGTGCAGGGGTCGAAGCAGAAGTCGACTCGGGGAATATCGACAGGTTCGGTGGATTCAAAGCCTGGGCGAACGCAGCGAACCTTTCCATGGCCATAGGTGCACCAGATGCGATTATCGAGTCCCATTCGTGGGCAGCCAATCTGCATTTGGGGGTGGGCCGGAGTGAATCCTTCGAACCAGGTTTCCGTGCGGTCGGCCGCGCGATCGTGGTTGTCGTCCGGAAGGTACACGATTGTGGTTTCCGTGCACGCCAGAACTCCGGTGCCCCATGCAAGTACGCTGTGGCAGAATTTCAGGTGTTGGGCGAAGACGGAGCGTTGGTCCATTTTTCCATCGTGATTCAGATCTTCGAGCAGCACGATCTGTGAGAGTGCGGCGGTGTCTGGTTTGAGAGGGCCTGTTGGATAGTCGCCATATTCGGCGACAAACATGCGGCCATTGGCGTCGAAGTCGATGGCAACGGGATCGAAGACGAGGGGTTCTGCGGCGACGAGTTCGATTTGAAAGCCGGGTTCAATTTCAAAGCAGGCTGCGGATTCTGCGGGCGATTTTGGCAAAGCCGTGGGCTGGTCGATCCAGTGTCGGCCTCCGCGTTGTTGTTCAACGGAATTGACGAGGTCTTCGGCGGGAGGCTGAGGCAGTGTGATCAGTACAGGCAGGAGCAGGTACGCCAGTTGCAGCGACGTCAGCATCGGGAACTCCGATCATTGCGGGTCAGGGAGAAGGCCGTTCAGTGCGAAACGCTCTGGCATGGAAAAAACGCACAATCCGGGGAGGTTCATTTTGTCAGTATCAGACGGCGGATGCCAGCGTGATTTGCGGAGCGTGTCAGCGTCGTGCATGAATTGTATCGGACAGCCATGGATCGGCGGTGAAGATTGTCTGCAGCGGGATGCGGAGCAGTGCGATCCAGTCAGCATCGGGCGGCATGCTGCGGGCAGGCAGGAGGGATCCATCTGTCAGCCCGGATTGAATGATTTTCAGGGTGTTCAGCATTTTCCGGCGGAACTGCAGCAGTTGTTCGGGGCTGAGATCTGATCGCAGCAGGGTGGTTTGGGTCTGTGTGCGACTTCTTTCGAGGCGAGCGAGTCCGGAGTGCTGACTGCGGAAGAGGAAGCCATCGACAAATGCTCGCCGCAGTTTTCCGGTGTGGTCGAAGTGATAGACCTGATTTTGTCCGAAGAAGAAGCTGGGGGCTGCTCCTCGAAAGCCGACGGTGAGGGGTTCGTGGAGAGTCGGCAGCAGGAATTCGGCGCGGGGCAGCAGTGCGGTGGCCTCGCGGATCAGGTCTTCGCGTTCGGATTCGTGGCGATCCATGCAGATGGGGAGTTGCCCGTGGGGCGTGCAGGAGAGGAGAGGAGTGGATTGAGGTTGAACGATTCCCGTGGAGTGTAGCAGGATTTCGTGTGCTGGAAACCGGCGCTGGTCTGCGGGTTGATTTGTATGCAGAGCTGCGGATGGTAGATTTCGGTCGGCGTTTTGGGCTGTTTTTGCAGGCGACGGGCTGTGCAGCGAAAGGTGTGGTGTGTGATGGTGCTGATGCGGTTGATTGCGGCCATACTGGTATTGGTATCGATTGGGTCAGTGCGAGCGGCGGATCCTCCAGAAAAGATGGCAGCGATTGAGGGAGTCACGGAGTATCGTTTTGGGAACGGTGCGAGGGCGTTGCTGTTTCCGGATGCATCACAGCCAACGATTACGGTGAACATGACCGTACTTGTGGGGTCTCGCCATGAGGGTTATGGTGAAGCTGGTATGGCGCATCTGCTGGAGCATCTGGTTTTCAAGGGGACTCCCACATTTCGTGACGTACCGAAGGCACTTCGTGATCACGGTGCCAGTTTCAACGGGACGACCAACCAGGATCGTACCAATTATTTTGAAACACTTCCGGCGACGGCTGAAAACCTGGAATTTGCGATTCATCTGGAATGTGATCGACTGGTCAACAGTTTCATTGATCGCGAGGATTTGCTGAAGGAATTCACGGTTGTTCGCAATGAATTCGAGCGTGGAGAGAACAGTCCTGAGGGGGTGTTGTTTCAGCGGGTGATGGCTGCTGCATACGAGTGGCACAACTATGGCCAGACCACGATTGGGAATCGTTCAGACATCGAGCGTGTACCGATTGAGAATCTGCAGGCGTTTTATCGTCGTTATTACCAGCCGGACAATGTGGTGCTGATTGTGACGGGGCGTTTTGAGGAGTCGAAGGCACTGGAGCTGCTGGGGAAGTATCTGGGGTCGATACCGCGACCGGAGCGTCGTCTGGATGCCACCTACACTGAAGAGCCGGCGCAGGATGGAGAGCGTGAGGTGATTCTGAGGCGTGTCGGTGGTGTGGGGGCTGTTGTGGCTGCGTATCACATGCCTGCCGCATCGCATGAGGACTGGGCGGCTCTTTCAATTCTGGGGAGTGTGTTGTCGGAGACGAAGGTTGGCCGTCTGGATCGTGCGCTGGTGGAAACAAAGATTGCCACGAGTGCAGCGGGCCGGTCGGACAGTTCGCATGATCCGGGTTTGTTTACATTTTCAGCGTCTCCGGTGGAGGGGCGTCTGAATGAAACTCGCGAGTTGCTGCTGAAGACGATTGATGAACTTGGCAGTATCGAGTTTTCGGCTGAGGAAGTTGAGCGAGCGAAGCTGCGGGCGAAGCGGGGTTCTGAGCAGTTGATGACCAGTGCATCAGCGATGGCATCTGCGCTGAGTGGGGCGGCGTCGCTGGGTGACTGGCGATTGTTGTTTCTGCAGCGGGATCGTGTGCAGGGTGTGACGGCAGCGGATGTGAATCGGGTTGCGGCCACGTATTTCAAGCCATGGAATCGGACACTGGGACTTTTTATTCCGTCCGATGCTCCGCGACGCCTGACGATTCCCTCAGTGCCGTCGATTGCAGATGTGGTTAAGGATTACAAGGGTGGTACTGCTGTCGCTGCGGGCGAAGCCTTTGATCCGACTCCTGCGAATCTGGACGCAAGGACTCGGATCATTGAGGAGGACGGTCTGCGGATTGCGCTGCTTCCGAAGAAGAATCGTGGTGAAACGGTGGCGATGACCCTTGCGCTGCGTTATGGGAATGAGGAATCGCTGAAGAATCAGGGTACAGCGGCTTCGATGATTCCGTCAATGCTGATGGCGGGTACGAAGCGTCTGGATCGGCAGGCACTGCAGCAGGAGATGGATCGTCTGAACGTGCAGATAGGTGGTGGTGGAGGCGGACGTGGTCGTCGGGGTGGTCGGGGCGGTGGAGGTGGTGGCGGCGGTGCTGCCGGCACTCTCTCATTTTCCATTGAAGCCCGGAGAGATTCACTGGAGAAGGGGATCTATCTGCTGGGTGAGATTCTTCGGGAGCCGGCGTTTCCTGCCGAAGAATTTGAGCAGATGCGTTTGCGTTCGGCGTCGATGATTGCGTCGATGGAGTCTGATCCGGCGACACTGAGTTCTGAGCTGCTGTCTCGCAGTCTGTCGCAGTATCCGAAGGGGGATGTGCGTTATTCGATGACGATGACGGAGCGGAAGGAGGAACTGGAATCAGTGACACTGGAGCAGGTGAAGTCAGTGTATCAGCAGCAGTTGTCAGCGAGTCATGCGGAGATTGCGATTGTGGGTGATTTTGAAGTGGAATCTGCGATGTCTGCTGTGCGTGAGATTCTGAAAGGCTGGAAGTCAGAGACTCCGTGGCAGGAGATTTCCCGCGAGGCACGGTCTGATGTGGAGGCGAAGAAGCAGGACATTGTGACTCCGGACAAGGCGAATGCAGTTTTTGCGACGGGTTTGTCATTTGCGATGAATGACGATCATGCGGACGCAGCGGCGCTGCAGCTTGGGAATTTCATTCTGGGTGGCGGGACACTGAGTTCGCGTCTGGGTGATCGCATTCGGCAGAATGAGGGCCTTTCCTACGGTGTGAATTCCTCCGTGAGCATTCCGAGTACGGGTAATGATGCGAGGTTCAGCATCAATGCGATTACGAATCCGGCGAACATGGATGCGGTGGAGAAGGCTGCGATGGAGGAGCTGGCGCGATTTCTGAAGGATGGTCCGACGGCGAAGGAGCTGTCGGATGCTCAGACGGCGTGGCTGGAATCCCGCAAGGTCTCTCGTTCGAGCGACGGAGCGATTGCCGGGCAGTTGATTTCGAATCTGCATTTGTCGCGGACGTTTGCGAGGGATGCTGAGGAGGAGCGACGGATTTCGGCATTGACTCCGGAGCAGGTGAGAGACGCATTTCGGCGGCATATTGATCCGGCGAAGCTGGTTGTGATTCGGGCTGGTGATTTCCGGTGAAACTCGGGGTATCGGTGGGTGGCGTGAGTTTCTGAGCTGAAGGAGTTGGCGATGAGGTCAGAAATCAGATTCGTGGCCATGTTACTGATACTGACGAGCAGCGTTTGTGCGGGAGCGGGGGATCGCCCGTCCGGGCGATCCTTCGCGACTCGTTCTGAAGTCATAGCGCGTCATGGCATGGCGGCAACAAGTCAGCCGCTGGCGACAATGACGGCAGTGGACATTCTGCGGCGGGGCGGTTCGGCTGTGGATGCGGCGATAGCAGCGAATGCGGTGTTGTGTGTGGCTGAGCCGACGGGGTGTGGTATCGGCGGGGATTTGTTTGCGATTGTGTGGGATTCGAAGACTGGAGAGCTGCAGGGGTTGAACGGTAGTGGCAGATCACCGCGAGGGCTGACGGCTGAGGAGTTTCGTCGTCGGGGGCTGTCGCGGATTCCATCGTTTGGTGTGCTGCCGCTGTCAGTTCCAGGTTGTGTGGATGGCTGGTTTGAGCTGCATGGCCGGTTCGGGCGACTACCGATGTCCGAGTTGCTGGCACCGGCAATTCGGTATGCTCGAGAGGGCGTACCTGTGAGCGAGGTAATAGCTGAGGGCTGGCGGAGTGGCGAAACAGTGTTTCGTGACCAGCCTGGATTTGCGGAGACTTTTCTGGTGGGTGGCCGAGCGCCGAGGAAGGGTGATGTGTTTACGAATCCGGCACTGGCTGAAACTCTGGAGCGGATTGTCGAGCGGGGTCGGGACGAGTTTTATCGTGGTTCGACAGCGGTGAGGATTTCAGATTTTGTGAGGCAGCATGGTGGGTATCTTTCGCTGGAGGATCTGCAGCAGCACAGGTCGGAGTGGGTGGCACCTGTATCGACGAATTACCGGGGTTATGATATCTGGGAGTTGCCGCCGAACGGTCAGGGGATCGCAGCGTTGCAGATGCTGAATCTGCTGAGTGGTTTTGACGTGGGTAAGTCTGGATTCGGCAGTGCGGACCATGTGCACTGGTTTGTAGAGGCGAAAAAGCTGGCTTTTGAGGACAGGGCGAGGCTGTATGCGGATCCGCAGTTTGCTGCAGTTCCAACAGCGGAGCTGATCTCTGCTGATTACGCAGCTCGTCGTCGAGTGCTGATGAATTCGGAGCGTGCTGCTTTGAGCTATCCGGTCGGGATTCCAGCGGCGGTTGAGGAGGGCGACACAATTTACCTGACGACGGCAGATCGTGATCGGAACATGGTGTCGTTGATACAGAGCAATTATCGTGGCTTCGGTTCCGGAGTTTGTCCGACGGGGCTGGGTTTTTCGCTGCAGGATCGTGGGGAAATGTTTGACCTGCAGCCTGGCCGGATGAATTCGTATGCGCCGGGCAAGCGGCCATTCCATACGATCATTCCGGCCTTTGTCACGAAGGATGGGCAGCCTTTCATGAGTTTTGGGGTGATGGGTGGAGCGACGCAGCCACAGGGGCATGTTCAGATACTGATGAATGTTCTGGATTTCGGGATGAATATTCAGGAGGCTGGGGATGCTCCGCGAATCCTGCATTCCGGTTCATCGGAACCCACTGGTGAGCAGATGGCAACGGGCGGGACTGTGGCTCTGGAATCGGGTTTTCCGGAGGGTTTATCAGAGCAGTTGCGAGCGCGGGGGCATGTTTTGAAACCGGCGCGTGGGGAATTTGGTGGATATCAGGGGATCATGTATGACGTTGTGCGTGGAGTGTATTTTGGTGCGAGCGAGTCACGGAAGGACGGAATGGCTGCTGGTTACTGAAAGAGAGACGCGGATCTGTCACTCTTTTCTGAGCGTGCAGGTTTCGCGGATGGAGTAATTGGCGAAGTAGCCAAGAGGGCTCCAGGAGAATCCGCTGGATGGCACCTCGATGCTGACGGTCACTGCGGTATTTGTCTGGGTGACTGAGATTGCGGCACCGGTACCGAGTCCAACAAGCCCCATCTGTCGGATGGCTTCGGTGGTTGCGTGCGTCGCGGTGTTGCCGGGAATAGCAGCTTTGCGGGCTCCTTCGTATGCAGCAAATCCGATGGTGTGCCGTGCAAAATTCATGGATGCAATGTCAAGTGCTCCGAAAAAGAGCAGCAGGATAATTGGTACCACAAGGGCAAATTCGACAGTCACGGCGCCGCGTCGTCCGGTAAAGTGTGGCAGTTGGCTGCGTTTCATGCTGAGATTCCGGTGCCGGCATCGGCGGACGGGACTATTCGGTCAGTACGATGGAGACGGTTCGTGCGAGGTTGCGAAAGGTCGTACGGAGTTGTTCTGCGTTGGTGGCTTCGTTGTATGAGCCTCCAGTGATGCTGGCGATGTTTCGCAGAACGGTCTGCGAACCGGTGAGCATGCTGACGCAATGGATGACGACGCCTGCGCTGGCGGCATCTCTGGCTGCGTCTTCGGGGTGACGACAGTTGGCCCAGAGGCCGTCTGTGAAGAGGATGATGACTTTATTGCTTTGCACGAGGCTGTTTGAGCCTGTGAGGACGCGAACGGCTTCATCAATTCCTTCAGAGAGTTTTGTATTTCCGATGAGTGGACCTGCAGACAGTGCCGTCATTCTGTCGGCGACGGCAGTTCGGTTGCTGCTCCATGTGAAAGTTGATGCATTGGGAAGGGGAATGTCACAGGTGTAGTCTGTGGATGACAGTCTGGGGTAATATGACTGTCGAGTGGCGCTGCTCCACGTCACGAGGCTGGTTCTGGGTGGTGATTGTGCAGCGCCGGCTTCATCGAGAAAGACAGTGATGGCATCTCGCAGGGCAGACCAGCGGCTGAGACTGGGGTGCGGCGGAGAGTGGTCATACTGCAGTGCTGTGCTTGGGTAGTAGGATCGGGGGTAAAGCAGGGGATTTCCTGAGGGGTAGGTATTGCTGTCGGATCGCAGGATCATGGACTGGGATCGGTCGAGGCACAGGCAGATTTCGATATCCTGTCGACCGGCGGTTGCCTTTGCCGAGGTGCTGAACCCATCCCGGCCGGTCAGGGACTTGAAGAACAGTTCAACCTGAGAGAACACACCGCTGCCGCCCACTTTGGACTGCACCTGAACGGCATTGTAAGGTGACATGCCGGGGTTGAAGGTCCATTGTCCATTCTGGCCTGCCACTGCCTGTCCGAGGATCACATCGGACGGGCGGATTTGAAAGTCACGTCCGCCGACTTTATTGAGGCTGGCAAACTGCACGGCGGCAGCAACAGCCTGATCAGGATCGCGAGTACGTGCGAGGTTTTCGGCCCCTGCCTTTGCTGCAGCATCAGTCGCGGTGCGCAGTTCGGTGCGCACGAGTTGCATGTAAGCGAAATCTATGGAGAAGGCTATTGTCATGCCGAAAGCAATCAGCATTGAGGCAATAAGAGCATGGGCGGCACCGCGTCGACCTGCAGGAGTGCCGGGACGGTGATGAATCCGGGTATCGCGATGTCTTGAATTCATGGAGCGTCTCTCAGAAAGCGTTCAGCGGGATGATCAGAGTCGGGCCATTCTGACAACAGCAGAGATATTCTGGCCGCTCATGAAGCTGACGGGGCCGAAAGAAAGGTTTGAGGCCGAGGCCGTGACAGTGACGGTGATAGTGGTGCCTCGTGGCGTATCCTGTGTGACTGTGGGAGAGATCAGGATGGTGTAGTTTGGGGTGCGACGGGAGGTCATGACACTGGCAGCACTCTGCAGAGCAAGCGCGTTGTTGTCACCTGGAGATGAGATGGATTTGGCAGCCTCGAATGCGGCAAGGTTCACAGTTTGTTTCAGGAAAACGACATTTGCGAATTCAACACCGGCAAAGATCAGGAGCAGCAGAAATGGCAGACAGACGGCCGTTTCAACGGTAGCGGCCCCGGTCCGGCATTTCGGGTGGCAGCCCACGGGGGCGGGGATCTGAGGAAATTTCCTATTCACAGCTACCTCGCAGCGGTGAGTAAACAAGCTTCGTTTCGATAGCTTTACGTTTTGTTCCGGGGATTGAAGACTGACTGACGAACATATAGGTCAGGATTTGTTATTGTGCGTCAAACTTTCGGGAAACACTGAACGGAATGTTTGTTTGGATCGTGCGAGGGTGTTTTTGCAGGGCAGCAAGCGGCGGTAAAATCCAGTGTTTTTGCAGAATGCATGTTGTCCGAAGGCAACGAACGGGCATGATTGGAACAGGACGACGGGGGCGGTGTGATGTATCTGATGAGGCTTGCAGATCGGGTATCCCGGGGGCTGAGAAAGCTGCCGGTGGAACAACTGGGGCTGCATCGTGAGTTTCTGCTTGGGCAGCAGTGTGATTCGGGTGGATTTCGTGGTCGGGAGGGAGATGGTGACCTGTACTACACAGGTTTTGCTGTCCGAGCGCTGGCGGTGACGGGTGGTTTGCCGGTTGAAAATGCGGCGAGGCTTCATGGGTTTCTGAAGTCTGCGGACGCGTTGTCGCTCAATGCCGTGGATCTTCTGAGCTGGCTGTACAGCGCAATTGTGGTTGAGGCGTCTCAAGGTGGTGGCATTCTGAGCGAGAAGCCGGCGGAATTTGCAGCGGAGGTTCTGCGGAGCCTGCTGCAGTTGAGAACTGCTGATGGCGGGTTTTCGCGGACCACCGAGGGAGCGGCGGGAAGTACCTATCAGTCGTTCATGTGTGCGCTGGTTTTTGAGCTGTTGGGGCAGCAGATTCCGCGGCGGAATGCCCTCGTGCAGTTTCTATATGACCGCCAGCGGGAGGACGGTGGCTTTGTGGAGATTGCGCCGATGAAACGAAGTGGCACGAATCCGACAGCTGCGGCAGTCGCATTGCTGAAAAGTCTGGGGGCGATGGATGATGAAATTGCCGAAGATGTGCTGGGTTTTTTGACGGACGTGGTCAGCAGCGAGGGTGGATTTCAGGCGAACACCAGAATTCCATTTGCCGACGGTCTGTCCACCTTCACCGGACTTTTGACGGCGCAGGATCTTGGGCGTCGTGATCTGATACCAACAGAGCAGATGCTGGCGTATGTGCGGGGCGGCCTGGAGCTGGAGTCAGGCGGGTTTCGGGGGGCTGTCTGGGATCAGCAGGCGGATGTGGAGTATACGTTTTACGGTCTGGGAATCCTTGGTCTGCTGTACTCCTGATGCCAGAGGGTACGGGGAAACGGCAGAAACTGCAGTTTATCGGCGGGACTCTGCGACGAAAGGCGGAATTCTTCGATGCTGAACACAGGTCAAATCCTGTTCTGTGTGGACAGGAGAGGAATGAGTGCGGTAGAAGTGATAATTCGGTTGGTCGGAGTTTGTGTGTGTGACGTTCCGAAATGCATGCACTATGCACCCTGAAGTGGCCCGGAGGCCTGCTGATGTCCGGTTTTTCGCGACTCATACTGATTCTGCTGCTGAGCTTTGGGTCTGGTTGTCAGAACGCCGGATTCTGGAAGCGAGGCGGTGATCAGACGGACCGCAAGTCGACTGCAGCGAAGGCGGACGGTCAGAGCCAGAAAAAGGATGTGGAGAAATCGAAGTTTTCGTTTGCCGGGCTGACAGGCAGGAAAACGAAATCCAGCGATAAGGAATCAGATCAGGCTGAACCTCTGATCGCACAACAGGCTCAGCAGATTGAGCAACTGGTTCAGCAGGGGCAGCGTGCACTGGAACAAAATGATCTGGATGGCGCGCAGCAGGCTTACCGTGAGATTCTGCTTTTGGAGCCGACGCATGCTGCAGCCAACCATGGGCTGGCGATGTCAGCTGATCTGGAGCACCGCTGGAAAGACGCGGAGTACTACTATCTGCAGGCATTGAAGGCCAGTCCGCAGGATGCGAACATACTTTCAGATCTGGGGTATTCCTGTCTGTTGCAGCAGCGTTTTGCCGAAGCGACGAGGTATCTGAATCAGGCTCTGGAAGCGGATCCTCAGCATGAAAATGCTCGCGTGAACCTGGCACTGCTGGATTTGCAGCTGGGACGTCCTGATGCAGCCGAGCAGCGTGTTCGGGAGCTCTACGGTGATACAGCTCGTGCCGCCGAGATGATGTCTCAACTTCAGTATCAGGCGAATGAGTCGAGCGTGTCAGGGCGTCAGCCGGCGGATGTGGCGGGCGAACTTCCGGAGGTGCCTGCGGGCTTGCCATTTGAGCAAGTCCAGGAACTGGCTCGACAGCAGCGTGATGCATCGTTGCGACGACGAGTACAGGAGAACGCAGGCCGTCCGATTCCACCTGGGAGTGGTGGTTGGTCGCAGGGTTCAGGGGGCGTGGGAAGTGACGGGACGGCTGGGCAGTTTCCAGAGTCGGGCTGGCCGGTTCCACAGCCGGATTCAGGGATCCCATCGATGCCACCACTGGACGCTCGGGATGCGGCTCAGGCGGGATATCGCGGCCAGTGGCCAGCGGGTCAGTCAAATGCGAGGACCGCTGGCTGGAACCAACCGCAGCCATTGCAGGCTGCAGGGCGTCCCGATTACCCGCCGCAGCAGGCAATTCAACCAAGTTCCTGGGTTCAACCGGCGCCGTACGGCTCTTCAGGGGGGTATCCAACAGCTGGTACTGCGGGAATGTACGGAGGGGCGTGGGGTGGTTCGCGACCACAGGTTCCGGGGGCGGCTATGGCCCCTGTGGCTCCGGTCCAGACCGGCAGCCCCGTTCCGATTCGATCGGGTGGTGCGGGCGTTCTGCCTGGGGCACAGAGTTACGGAGCTCCGGCGGGGATGCAGATTCGCGGAGCCCAGCAGCCTGTTGGCGCGGTAGGCTGGGGGCAGGCTGATCAGATGGGGCCGCAGGCTGGCTATGACGATGGTGCTTCCGGCTGGGAGAATCTGCCGTTGGAGGGATTAAATGCGGGGCCGGGCAATCTGTTCCCCGTTTATGGCGATCAGCCGGAGGGCTGGAATGTGCAGGCCGGCATGAGGAATGCATCGCCTGGAGTGGGGGGACCGGGTGTCCAGCCGGCAGGTTTTACTGCTGGTGGGCGCGACACGGCGACCAGTCTGCGAACTGCCGGTGGAAACATGTCTGCGGGCATTAACAGCGGCTACTACGGCCCACCGCGGAGTGTGCTGCCTGGTCAGGAGTTGTCAGATCAGATGTCGGCGCAGGCTGCAGAGCGAGCGGCGATGCGCAGTGGGTATGAGGCGTGGCCTGAGGCCGTACCAGCAGTGTCTCCGATGCAGGCCTACGACCTGCAGCGTGAGTCAATTCATCAGCAGTATCATGGAATGCAGCAGAGCCAGCGAGGAATGGAACGCGGGCCGCGTTGAAAACCTGCCGGGGTGGTTATTTCTGTGGTTCGGTCGCATTTGAGTTCTCGGGCCGATTGATCTGGTAAAGGGGCAGGAACCGATAGTAGACCTCGAGTGTGAGTGTGGCGAGTGTTGTGGAGTACAGACGGCCTCCGTAGCGTCCCCACGTATCATTGGGATCCCAGCTTCCGGCGAATTCTCCTGATGTCAGTTGTTCGGAGATCAGCAGATCCCGAATCATACTGTTCCACTGTCGCCACGGGGCTCCCCCGTGCTGATGCATGGAGAGAGTACCGTAATACCAGTAGTAGAAATCGGTGCGGGCCACGGACGGTGGATTTCGTCCGATGAATCCGACGGCTTCGCGGATTGCCGGTGAATCCGGCGAGGCCCCCAGCATCTGTCTGCAAAACAGAGCTTCGGCGGTCATTACGGGGGTTGGGGGTTCAGAGCCACCGGTTGAGCCGGTGATGGAGCGTCGGTAGCCATAGAGTCCGCCGGCGGAGCCCTGAGCGGTATTTTTCAGGAAGGCCTGCATGCGTGTGCGAACCGGTTCCGGAATCGTCACTCCCGCCATTTCAGCACTCTTGAGTGACATCAGGTGCCAGCCGAACATGCTGATATCGCCTTCCTGAAACTGCCTGTATCTCCAGCCTCCGCTGACGGGATCCTGCTGTCCGATTGTGAATGTCACGGCCTTTGCCAGTGCAGATCGCAGTCGAATATCATCCACTCGCCGCAGTTGCCATGACCATCTGAGCAGAGGATCTGCGAGGATGGATTCATGCAGTGTGGAGTTCGTTGGCAGCACGAATCCGGCGGTTGGACCGGCCACGGCGGAAGCCATGAATTTTGCTGTCTGGAATGCTGACGACAGCACTGTGGGTTCAACGATCGAACCGAGCACAATCTCTTTTTGCATACCACAGGCTTCGGCAAGTGCATATGTGGCCATGGCATGGCAGTACATGCGTGCGTAATGTTCAGCATTTCCGGCGAGGCATCCATCAGCCGTCTGCTGCTGGATCAGCCAGTCGAGTGCGTGGTCGACCTCGACGGCGTACTGTCCCTGTTCGTGAGTGTAACCGGCTCCGAGAAAGCAGAGGATTGCAAGTGCCGTCAAGCCTGCGTCAGCCTCGCGGCCGGCGAAGTCGCGGTCAATTCCGTTCTCATCGACATCCACGCGACCGGCGCCGTGGTCAGAAGCGTCCCAGCGTCCATTCGGTGACTGCACACCGGCGAGCCAGCGCAGACTTCTTTCGACGGCATCTTCTGACTGTCGGGTACCGCCGTAGACTTCGGTTGCCTTCCGGCGTGCGTCGACACCTCGCAGACCATAAGCGGCCGGCGGAGTCGGCCGGCGTCGTACAGACGGCAGTTCGGCCACCATGATTTCCCCGGCTGACAGCAGTGAATCTGCGAATTCCGGTGCAGTGCTGCCGGAGCGAACGTCTTCGTACTGAGAACTGAGTGGCAGTGGGGTACGAGCAGAGTCCGGAGTGGCGCGTGCCGGGCGAGTCTGCATGTTTGTATCGGGCAGGCTGCGTGCAGGGCGAGGCAATCGAGACTGCACAGTCAGGGCTCGATCAGGCTGCGTTGCGGGCAGCGTTGCTCCGGTCTGGGCTCCGGCAACGAACGATTCCGACAGTTGGGGTGCAGTTGGTTTTTCGACCCGCACGTTATCCTCCATCGCAGCCGGCAGCGGTACCGCGGCGGTATCCTGAGACAGTGCGGCTGGCAGAGACAGGTCCGCTGCCTGAATCTGCAATGCCGTGGCTGGGGCTGCTGCCGCTGTTGGACGCTCCGGCTGGAGCGAGTCGACTTCCCCGCCAGGTCGCGAACGCTGCTGGCTTCTCTGCAGGGCAGGCAGGTCCGCCTGGCTGGATTCGTAGGTGGTGCGAAGATCGCCGGCAGGGTCTGAGGCAGCAGCGGCTACCTGCCGAGGGCCCTGTTGACCGGCTTCCTGCAGCGGAGCCAGTTCCGTGAGCGGTGCAGGTTCAAACTGCGTTACATCAGCAGCCGAGATGGCTTTGGCAGCTGGTGTGTCCGGAGTTCGTTCCGGTGTTTCCGGGGGGGCAAGCACGGGCGATGCGGCTTCAAACCGAAGCAGCTCAGCCTGCGTTGCAGTGGGACGATCGAGGAGCGGGACATTGCCTGCTCGGTCCTGCAGTACCTCTCGATCAGACTCCGGCAGGACCTCGGTCAACACCTCTGGTTGTTGAGTTATAGTCTGCGGTGGTTGCGGGGCAGGTGTCGGTGCAGGATCGAACACCTCCAGACCCAGCAGGCAGACAAAGTGAATGAGAATGGAGCCCATCAGTGATTTGGCGGCCGTGTGACGATCACCCCAGCGTGTTGCCAGCATAGTGCCCAGGTGGGCCAGTGAAAGCAGCATAGCGGAAACCAGCAGCAGGGCGATGATGTCGTCACCCGACAGCTTCGCACCGCTCTCCAGTTTGTCCAGCAGTTGCCGCACAGCGTCCATGACTATTTTTCAGCCTTTCCGCCGCTGCCGGATTCCGGCTGGAATGCCAGTGAGAATCTGGTGATCTGCAGCTGATGACAGAGGCTCATGACATCAACCACGGACTGATAACTGCCGTCTCCGTCGCCACGGATGATCACCGTTTGCCCGGACCACGCTGTGCGAGCCTGTTCGAGCGCGGCACGCAGTTCGTCCCGTGACATCGGGCGTCCACCAAGAGACAGTTGACCTGATCTGCTGACGGACACGACCAGCGGGTCAGGTTCCCGGCTGAGGGTCTGCAGGGGGGCTGCCGTTGGCAACTGGACATCAAATTTCTGATCGTTTGCTTCTTCAGTGAATCGGGCACCCACCATGAAAAAAATGATCAGCAGAAAGACGACGTCAATCATCGGGGTCAGATTGAGTATTGGGTCTTCCAGATTCTCTGTCTTTAACGGCATGACTCCCTCCTGACTGACGCGCAGCGACCGTCACCGGAATCCTAACGTAAGATGCTCTGCAGAACATTCAACGGGTCATTTTTTCTGTGAATCCGGCTGGGGCTGTGACCTGGTGGCAGCGTGGATTCGGGGCAGGGCACTGGGTTGGCATGACTGGAGTTAATTGGTTTTTTCAGTCATATGTTTGTACATACGTACAGATCCATACGAGAGAAACGTGACATCAACACCGGAAACCAGCAGAGAGCAGCCGCGTTTTTTGTATTCCAGAACAGTTTCGGCTGTCACGCCGAAGTATCCGGTGGGGATTTGTCGACCGCGGCAGCACTGCAGTACCCGATCAATGGCGGCGACGACTTCCGGGTCGTGGATCTGTCCCATGCGATTGAAGCTGGCGGAGAGGTCGTAAGGTCCGAGGAGGATGCAGTCGAGGCCGGGTACAGCGACGATGTCTTCGATGCTGCTGACGGCGTCGCGGTGTTCGGCCTGGACAATGACTACGACTTCATCGTTGGCATCGCGGACGTAGTCACTGAACCGTGCGCCGTATCCCTGTGCACGTCCGATGCCAACTCCGCGCTCCCCAATCGGAGCATAGCGGGCGCAGCGTACGGCTTCCTGAGCGATACTGGCGGAGTTGACCTGCGGCACGATAATTCCCTGGGCTCCTGCATCGAGGACACGTTTAATGGTGCCTTCGGAACATTCGGGGATGCGTACGATGCAGGCGATCCGATGGCCGACAGCCTGGAGGATATTCTGGATATCCCGAATCTCGATCGTCCCGTGTTCACAATCGATGAACAGCCAGTCGAAGCCGGCGTCAGCCAGTATTTCAGCGACTGCCGCAGAGGGCAGTGTGAGCATAGTGCCGTAGAGGGTTTTTCCGGCGAGCAGCTGACTGCGAAAACCTTTGATCATGTTTTGTGATTCCTGTCGTGCTGATGCAGGCGGAGCGATGAGGAGTGTTGTTTTTCAGAGCCCAATGTCGTCGAAGACGGCTTCATTGAGCATTTGATTTCGCCGATGATGCTGAGCTTCACCGCAGAAACCGTTGGCAGCCCACGCCACGACCAATCGTTGTTCCGGGTCGCAGAACCCGATCGAGCATTGAGCGCCGCCGTGTCCGAAAGTGGCAGGGGAGCAGCGTCGGCCGAATCCGTATGGGACGGTATCGGGGCCGTAGACAGCGGAGTTGCAGATGATGCCCAGTCCGAAGTCAATGATATGTCGGAAGGTCAAATCGAGCATTCCGGTTCTGTGGCGTTTGGTCATGAGTTGTATGATGTGACTGTCGACGAAGGGTTCTCCGCTGTGGGATCGTCCCTGTCGGAGCAGCATTTCGTAGAAGGCGGCAAGTTCTGAGACTGGTCCGCGGAGATTTCCGCCGGCGGAAGGACTGTCCAGCCATGGTGGCCCGGCAGCCGGGCTGATGTCTGATCGTCCCTGCTGTCGTTCGTAGAGCAGGGGCAGTCTGGCTGCAGTTTCGGGCTGTTGATGGTGTGGGATGCCGCAGGAGGAGTGAAGCATTCCGAGGGGTAAAAGGAGTCTTTGCCGGAGGATTTCGGCGAAGGAATCTGCGTTGGGGTTTTCCGGCGCTGCGAGGCTCCGGATAACTTCTCCCAGCAGGAACCAACTGCTCTGAGGGTGGTATGCCGCTGTGCCTCGGGGCAGTTGGCAGGGCGTATGCAGTACGGTTTTGACGCTTTCATCCCATGACCTGTGCGGCCATCCGGAATCAATTGTCGGGAAGCCAGATGTATGAGTAAGGAGTTCAAGGAGCGTCAGATCGGCTTTGTCGGAATCTGCGGCGGCGGGCAGCCAGTGAGAAAGGGGCCGTTCCCGCAGGGTTTCCGGATAAGTGAGCATTTTCAGCAGCAGGAGTGCCGTGACCGGCTTTCCTGCGCTTCGCCACGGCATGAGAGTGTCAGCGGTCAGGGGGCGCCCGGGGGCTGCATCACCGAGGCCGGAATTGAGCAGTGGGACGCCATCGATGGACACATAGATCTGCAGTCCCGTGTGCAGGCCGCGGGCAACTCCCTCCTCGAATGCAGCGACGACGCCGGGAAATCTCTGAAGCTCGCGGGGCATGGGCCTGATGTTTGTTAAACGAAGTGTGACGGGCTGCGGGTGCTGTCAGGGTTTGGCGGGGACGGCCAGCGAAAGGGAGGCTGAGGCGATCCCGGCCGGGTCATTTCGTTCGAGCAGGCTGGCTGCCATGACAGACAGTTTTCTCTGTACAGGCAGCACATGACTGGTGCCATCGGGCATTTCCACGGTGACGGGGTTATCGAGTGGCAGCAGTCGATCGCTGAGCAGCAGCGTGATATCGGTTCGCGAGCATTCGATGATGCGAATTTTTTCCGCCTGCACTTCAGCGATGATTTGATCACCGGCCCTCGCTGTTCCGGGATCAACCTGCAGCCAGTAAAATCTTTTGTGCAGGACGTCATCCTGTACCCAGACGACGCGGGCTGGCCACGGTTGACGGGTGAATTCGGACATCCAGGGTACGGCGACTTTGTCTTCCAGATTCATCCAGTGTCCCTTTCCTTCGTGGAGTGTGACACTGTGAACGTAGCCTTTGGGGTCAGCATCCTGCAGCGTTTTCAGTCGTCGGCCCCAGTCGGCAGCGACGCTGTTTCTTCCGTAGGCGGAGTCCTGGGCTCCCATGTGGATGGTGAAGCCGATATTCCGGAGTCCTTCGGGTCGGGCTTCATTGGGGTGGCCCGCCATCATGGCTGCGGCAGCGAGTCGGTCAGCCATGCGTGGCGCCAACTGGTAGACTCCGTCTCCGCCGGCGGAGTAACCCATGATAAAGACCTGATTCGGGTTGACGTTTTCAAAAACGATCATGTCGGTGATCAGACGATCGAAGAACTGATCGATGTGTCCCTGGTGCCAGAGGTCCCAGGAATTGGTTGCAGCCCGGGGCACGAGGTAGATGCCCTCAGCGGGTTGGTACAGGCGTTTTTGGTTTTCGTACTGCTGATCATTGACTGCCGGCGGGGCTCCGCCTCCTCCGTGCATGGAGATAAACAGTCGTCTTCCGGAAGCGGGTGGGTCACCGAATGCTCGGTACCAGAACGGCATTTTCAGATCACCGATGACGAGTTGGCGGTTGTCAAATTCTGCCTGGCGTTCTGTCTTCAGGAAATCACGTCGTGCCCGCCAGAGGTGTTCTGCGGCTGCGGCAGCCTGGTCGGCCGACAACGGTTCGGCAGCGAAGTTTTGGCTGGCAAGGTCGCTGAGGCGTTCATTGGACAGGGGGGCTGCGGACAGCCACTGTTCGAGGCTTTTGAGTGGATCTGCGTGCAGAGTGGAGCAGGGCAGTGTGAACAGGAGTGTGAGTAGTGTGTATTTGACAGATCTGAGCATTTTATGAAGTCTCGGAAAGCGAGGACTGTTGAAAGAGGTGGGGATCGCGTGTGTTACAGCCGGCGTGTTCCGCCCAGCCGGCATTCCAGCAGGTGTGACCGGGAACTGCAAACCAACGCCAGTTGGGAACTCAACCGTGCTGCAGTTGGTGACGATCATGTGGAGTGTCAGGGAGGGGGGAGTTTTGAGTATTCCTGCAAACGCCATGGACCGGCTTCGATCTGGAGCGTATTATTTACGGGGAAATCTGCCGGAGAGGTGCTGTAGTCGGCAGATTTTGCGGAATTGCGCCTTTTCGGGGGCATGTGTGTCATGGTCAAGAGACGCGGTAAACCGGGTTTGCCGGAGCAGGGTGAGGCTGGACTGCCGGCGGCTGATGCCGCATTGCAGCAGCGTGCGGAGCGTCTGGCTGCGATTCGGCGGGCGGTGGACTCCGGAGAGTACGACTCGGAGGAACTGCTGGCCAAAGCTTTTGACAGGATGCTGCAGCGTTATCAGTCGGGTTTTGCTGCGGATTGAGAATTGAGAATTGCGTCTGTAGTCCGGATTGTTGGTGCAAAACTGCGTGTGGGATGGCAGACTACTTATGCGGGCGGAGCATTTATCGACCGTCGTTTGCTGAATTCTGGTTTTGTCCGGTGACCGTGGGGCCCCCTTGTGAATGATTCTGCCATAAATGAGCTGGCCCGGCATGAAGTCACGGTGTCACCGGTTGAGAAGTTTCGTGAGTTTCTGGGGACTCGGGGCAAGCGACTGACTCAGGAACGCGAAACGATTGTGCGTGAGATTTTTGCGGACCACGAGCATTTTGACTCCGACCAGATTGTTTCGCGGCTGACGCAGCCGCGAAGAGACGGCGGTCGCGTAAGTCGAGCGACGGTTTATCGTACGCTGCGAGAGCTGGAGAAGGCCGGATTAATCCGCAAAGTGGCTCGTTCGAATGATCGCGAGGTCTATGAGCACGACTACGGGTATCCCCAGCACGACCATTTCATCTGTGAGAAGTGCAGTCAACTGGTGGAGTTTCGTAACGAAGAGATTTCTTCGGTGCTGGAGCGGGTCTCAGCGGAGCATGGTTTTCGGATGAAGGGGCATCGGCTGGAGGTGCATGGGATCTGTGACGCCTGTGCTCGTCCGCCTGTTCGTCGGCACCGCAAGCTGGACATGATCTGACGTCAGGACGGGCCCGCAGCAGCGGCATCCAGCATGGCCGTGGCAATTTCTTCGCAGGCCGAGATCGTGTTGTTGACATTCCAGAAGTCATCGGGTTTCTGATAGAGGCTGCAGCTTTCGAGCTCCTGTTCATCCGACCCGGTGGAAGCAGGCCGCACAAGGAAGTACTGCTGCGTTCGCAGGCCGATCCAGCCATCACCCGAGATAGTCAGCATTCGCTGCAGAGATTCGGGATGCAGTTGTGAGATCGACAGCAGGCTGAGTGGAGCCAGTTGCAGGGGGGTTGTCTGGTCATGTTGCGGGACAGCGGCGGACTTCGGCTCCGGTGGCAGAGCGAGCAGTTCGGAGATTGTGGGCAGCAGATCGCTGCTGCCGCAGAGCATTTGTACTCGTGTTGCCCGGCTGTTGGATGACAGAATCCAGAGCGGGACATGGATTTCCGTTTCAGAACAGGGTGCAGCAAACTGCTTCGGCAGGTTTCGACTGAGTCCTCTGAAGCCCGTAATGATCAGTGTGGGTTTTTGAGTTGAGTCGCTGCAGGTGTGCTGCAGGGATCTGAATCTGTGCAGCACGGCTGTGAGTGTTTCGGAAGATTCGCAGCCAGTGGCAGTGAATACCAGCAGGTCAGGTTCGTGGGCGCTGTCTCCGACGGTGTCGGACGACAGACTGCTGCAGAGTCCACTGCGGGATTCCGGGAGTTCTGAGTTTCCGCTGCCGGTGCCGGTGAGTTCTGCGTGTCGACAGCATTTTCCAGCGACCTGCATGCGTGCCTGGAATCTGCGGCAGACTTCGGGACCACCAAGGTAGTCTGTTACAGAGCAATCCGCAGTCGGGTGCCGGCTGTAGTACTGTTCAAAGAACAGAGCTTCGGCGTCCAGATCATCAAAGGGATGCCAGTCAGTGCTGTCAGCAGTCGCTGATCGCTGATATTCCAGTGACGGAAAGGGGCAGCAGTCCAGCAGCAGCAGCCAGACTGGAGCAGAGCGTTGGTCGGAGCGGGCCATAGGGGTCAGCGAGCCCTGATGCGGGGTAAATCAGCGGAACAGACAATGCGCAATTGTAGGCTGAGGAAGGCGGCAGCGACAGGGTGGGGTATGTGACTGCCGTTCGCAGGACTGATTTTCAGTCCGCTGTGGATGCGGATAATTCAGGGGTTTGCATGAATCGCAGAAACTGTGTTTCGAGGAGGTTGGGATCGCCCATGATACTGCGAAACAGTTTCAGTCGCTGTTCAGCATTTCCGGCTCCGGGACCGGGCTGGCGGGCTGTCATCCGGACATATTCTGCGAAATTCTTTCTCAATTCCGACTGTTCATCTGAGCAGAGGAAGCAGGTAAAGGCCCATGCCAGACTGTAGGCGTCGAGTGATTGTCGTGAGAAGTGATCGTCTGAGGCGATGATGCCGGCGACGTCGCCGGGTTGATAACGTGGCAGATAGTGTTCGTGAAACCACTGCAGGCGTTCGTGGTTGAGGCAGTCTGCGATGGAAGCATGCTCATCATCGGATTTGCGGGCCGCATCTGATTCGAGGTACAGTGCCAGGCCTTCCACCAGCCACTGAGGTCCGTGGGCCGTGCGACTGTGAACTCCGCAGTTGAATCCGATCTGGTGGCAGGCTTCATGTTTCAGCGTGGTGCGTGTGAGTTCTGAGAGCTGACCGATTGCCTGCGTCTGGGTCGTATGCCGGCTGGCGTTCGGAGCAGATGTCAGAATTGTCTGTTCGGCAGGTGGCAGGCTGGAGTGTTCAGCGTCACGTTCCAGTACAACGATGCGGTTGGATCTGATGGAGTAGTAACCGCTGAGATCTTCTGACCACTTCATCTGATCTCGATCGCAGTAATGTCGGAAGAGTTCTCTGTCGGGGAAAACAATGGCCGTAAGGGGTAGTCCGGGTCGTTCAGGTTTGAATCCAAGTTTCTGAAAGCAGGAGTGCATTTCCTGGAACAGTTGTTCCAGTTGCTGACCGTAGAGACGTGCGGATTCTGCGGGAGCAGCGACGATGCAGTGCTGCGTGGTGATGACAGTGTATGACGGGGGCAGTTCGTGCTGCAGTCTGCTGATGTGATCGGTTGTTTCTGCCAGCCGAAATGTTTCAGAGATGACCTGGATTGAAGAGATACGATTGACTGCGAGTTGGTGGACGGCCCCGAATGGGTCCATCAGCCAGACCTGATTATCGCTGCGGCTGAGCAGTCGACCGGTATAGGCTTGGTTGCCGATACGGAGTTCAATCAGGCGCGGCCCGTCTGTGGCGGCGACGGGGGAGGGCAGGCAGAACGTCAGTGCGACAGTGGCGACGATCGCCACTGTTTTCAGGATGTGATTGTCGATTTGCAGCTGTGTCATGCGGATCCATCAAGCGACTGTGAGATCTGATTGGGAGGCGCGGTGACGGCACGTAAAGCAGAAGTCTGTCCTTTGATGTTTGCGGCATCGCCGTCCGGGTAGAGGAATTCTGTTTTTTTGTGGAATCAGCGGCGAACTTGAGGAGCTGTTGCGAAGTGGCATCATTCGGGTAGGGCAGTGTTTTTCCGGAATTCGCGAAACCGGGCGGTTCCGCGTCCAGCCTCCGTCGGGCTTGACCTGTTCCGTCATCCGGGGACACTGCACGCTGGTGGCTGGGGGCAGCAGACAGTGGTCTGTGAGTTTTGTCAGCCTCTGACTTCTGATGGTGGATGGGGAGTGCCATGTTGCGAGCAGGGCGGTTTGCCGGGTCGACGGTGAAAGCAGTCTGGCTGTTGGTCTTTGTGGCAGCGTTCCCGGAGTTGTTGCGGTCTGAGGACTGGCTGCAGTGGCGTGGACCGAATCGCAACAACACGGCGTCGTCCGGGCAGAAAATTCCGACGGAGTGGGGTGCTGAGAGGAATGTCGTCTGGCGTGCGAGCGTACCTGGTCGTGGCCATTCATCTCCGCTGATTGTCGGTGATCTTGTGGTGCTGGGTACAGCGGATGAGTCAGCTGAGACGCAGAGTGTGGTGGCTTTCAGTCGCACGGACGGACGTCAGCGCTGGCAGACTCTGATCAGTCAGGGCGGGTTTCCACCGGTGCACGCCAAAAACACGCATGCGTCTTCCAGTGCTGCGTCGGATGGGCGAATGGTTTATCTGTCGTTCTGTCATCATGAGAAGATTGAAGTGGTGGCCCTCGACATGACGGGTAAGGTGGTCTGGCGTGTGGATGCCGGGAATTTCCGGCCGCAGGCTTATGAGTACGGCTATGCTGCTTCGCCGACGGTGTATCGTGACACGCTGATTGTCACTGCGGACTGCGACACATCTGCCTGGATCAGGGCATTCCGCCTGACGGATGGCGAGCAACTCTGGGTGCGTGAGCGTCCGCTGATGCTGAACTGGGGATCGCCCATCGTGGCATCTCTGGGTGGGCGTGACCAGTTGCTGTTGAGTGGAACAAAGATGATTGCAGCGTACGATCCGGCTTCCGGTGCTCCGCTCTGGAGTACTCCGTGTCTGACGATGGCCACCTGTGGAACCTGCATCTGGGAGGACGGACTCGTATTTGCAAGCGGCGGTTATCCGGACGCAGAGACGGTGGCGGTTCGAGCAGATGGATCGGGTGTCGTGTGGAAGAACAAGGTGAAGTGTTACGAGCAGTCGATGCTGGTCTCGGGCGGATATGTGTATGCATTCAGTGATCAGGGTGTGTTTTACTGCTGGAATGCGAAGACGGGTGAGGAGCGCTGGAAGCAGCGTTTGCGGGGCCCCGTGTCGAGTTCGCCTTTGATGGTTGGCGATCTGATACTGGCTACGAATGAGTCTGGAACGACGTGGGTGATTCGAGCGAATCCTGAAAAGTACGAACTGGTGGCTCAGAACCAGTTGGGGGACTCAGGATTTGCGTCGATGGCTGCTGTGGATGGGCAGTTGTTTGTTCGAACGTCGACGGGTGATGGGGCAGGGCGAACGGAATCGTTGTATTGTCTGGGTCAGAAGAAGCAGCCCTGAAATGTCGGATGCTGGTTCGCGGATAGTGCTGCTGGGTGGTGGCGTTGTGGGCCTGACGACGGCTCTGTTGCTCCGGCAGCGTGGTGTCGAGGTGACGGTTGTTGAGCGTTCGTTGATCGGACGTGAGGCATCGTGGGCTGGCGCCGGGATGCTGCCACCGGGCAGGGCAATGGCAGCGGCATCGGCCGAGGTCAGGCTGAGATCATTCAGTAACGAGTGCTGGACGGAGCTGAATGGTCTGCTGCAGCGTTTGACGGGCGCGGATAACGGGTATCGTGTCTGCGGTTCCTGCGTGCTGGCGGAATCTGCGAAGGAGGCGGAGCGTGAGGCTGGGCGTTGGGCGGAAGAGGGTGTGCAGGCTGAAGTGCTGGACAGGAGCTCTTTGCGGCGGCGATTTCCGATGCTCAGTACGGCTCATTCTGCTGCGGTCTGGCTGCCTGAATTTGCTCAGGTGAGAAACCCGTGGCATTTACAGGTGCTGAGGACTGCCTGTCTGGCGACAGGAGTGCTGATCATGGAGAACGCTGGTGATGCATCGCTGGAGTGGCGGTCTGGCCGGATCACGGCTGTCACGACTTCAGACCGGGTACTGTACCCAACAGCAGTTTGTCTGACATCCGGGGCGTGGACGGGCGGTCTGCTTGAGCAGTTTGGTGTGCAGTCCCGAATCAAGCCGATCCGAGGGCAGATGGTTCTGCTGCAGGTGGGAGGGGGATGGTTGCCGGGAGTGGTGGAATGTGGGCGGCGTTACCTTGTACCGCGGCAGGACGGGTTACTGCTGGCAGGATCGACTGAGGAGGATGTCGGGTTCAGTCGTGAGAATACGGTTGCCGGTATTCGCGGCCTGCTGGAGTTTGCCTGTGACCTGGTTCCGGAGCTGACAGGGGCCCCGCTTGTGAAGACGTGGGCCGGCCTGCGTCCGGGGACTCCGGATGGGCTGCCGCTGCTGGGGCGTGTGGGTGGCTGTGAGAATCTTTACGTGGGGGCAGGGCACTTTCGTTCCGGGCTGCAGATGTCCCCGGGGACGGCGAGAATTCTCTGTGATCTGATGCTGGATGGTCGATCCCCGATCAGTCTTGAGGATCTGCAGGTGGAGCGATTTTCTGCCGGCAGTTTGAAGGGTGCGTGATGCGAGCAGTAGTTCAAAGGGTTTCTGAGGCCTCGGTGACAGTTGCCGGAGAAGTAACCGGGCAGATTGGCCGGGGTTTTCTGGTTTTGCTGGGGATTGCGGGGGATGATTCTGAGAAGGATGTGATCTGGATCGCGGAGAAGATTGCGGGTTTGCGTGTTTTTGAGGATGCGGAAGGCCGGATGAATCTGTGCCTTGCAGATGTCTCAGGTGCGGTACTGCTGGTGAGTCAGTTCACACTTTATGGGGACTGCAGGAAGGGGCGACGTCCCAGTTTTGTGGAGGCGGCGCGACCTGAGGTGGCACTGCCGCTTTATCAGAGTGCTGTGGCTGAACTGCGTGGGCAGGGTCTGGCGGTTGAGACTGGCAGGTTTCAGGCGCATATGGACGTGCGACTTTTGAATGACGGCCCGGTGACGCTGCTGCTGGACAGTCGCCGACAGTTCTGATGCTGTGAATTGCAGTTTGCCGGGTGGGAGTGCCCTTCTCTGCCGGATTTTCAGTTCTGGTGGCGACTGATCCGGACTTTTCGTCAGAATACCTGCAGTGTTCGCCCTTTCTCGGGGTCTCCCAACCCGCCTATAATTGTGTGGATTTTGCAGTTCGGCTCATGGATGTCCGCCTATGAATTCGTCGCAGGTTATTGATCTGGTGGTGCTGTGCGTGCTGCTTTACTGCACGATTCGCGGCGCGTCGAGGGGATTGCTGTCGCAGCTTGCGTGGGCGGCGGCGTTGCTGCTGTGTTTCAAATTCTCGGGCACACTTTCGCCACTGATCGAGCCATTGATAGCGGTTGAGCCTCCGCTGAAGCACTGGCTGTCAATGCTGGCAGTCTATGTGTCGCTGTGCGGAGCGACATTTCTGGGGGCCGGTTTGATCGGCAAGTGGCTGGAGGATGCTCGATTAGGTGGATTTGATCGGCATCTGGGAGCGCTGCTGGGGCTGGTGCGGGGTGTTGTGATCTGTATGACGGGGATGTACTTTCTGATCACGATGTCGGCGGACATTCGAAATGCTGTCAGTAAGACGTGGTCGGGATACGGTGCCGCACTGATTCTCAGTCATTCACAGGTACTGCTGCAGTTAGTGCCGGATCATTCCACAGGTGCCGTGGAGCAGGTGTTGAACAGGTTTGGGCAGCATCTGCAGCCTGCGGCGGACGAGCTGGC
>Ga0255094_1000024_pt1 | contig 95998 bp, 66 predicted proteins | sample Colum_Law_RepB_8_2_FD_188434 | JGI IMG/M metagenome (GOLD analysis project Ga0255094, IMG submission 188434) | Freshwater microbial communities from Columbia River, Oregon, United States - Colum_Law_RepB_8d | ecosystem: Environmental > Aquatic > Freshwater > River | place: USA: Oregon...
ATATTGCCATCTATGACGCGGTGAATTCGATCGTCCAGAGCCACGATCATTACTTGTTCTTCATGCCCGCGCCGGCCGATTTACCGCTGGATGCCGCGATTGCGGCGGCCGCGCATGCGACGTTGATCGAGACGTTTCCGCAGTTCCAGGCGATCTACGACCTGGAATTGGCCGACTCATTGAGCCTAATCCCAGACGGCCCGGACAAGAATGCGGCCGTGTGGCTGGGGCAGGCTGCCGCAGATGCGATTCTTGCCGAGCGAGCCAGTGATCCGGCTGGGACAGTGCCCTCCGGAAGTCCGCCCGCGCCGGGACCCGGCGTTTGGAAACCGACGCCGCCAGCATTTGCCCCCTACCTCCTGCCAGGCTGGGCCGACGTGCCTCCTTTTGCCATGCTCGTTCCGGACCAGTTTCGCAGGCCCGGGCCAGCTCGGCTGAAATCGGGAGAGTACACTAAAGACTTCGATCGGGTGAAGAGGCTCGGGAGGAAGTTCTCGACGACGCGGACCGCCGATCAGACGGAGATTGCGCTGTTCTGGGCCGACGGTCCTGGGACGGCTACGCCGCCTGGCCACTGGAACGAAATCGCTCAAAGTGTCGCCGTGCAACAGCACCTGTCCTCTGCCGAGAACGCACGATTGTTCGCCCTGTTGAACATCACGCTGGCGGATGCCGCCATCGCCGCGTGGGATATGAAATTCGAATATTACCTCTGGCGACCGATCACCGCCATCCGCGAGGCCAACTTGGACGGCAACCCGAAGACCGAGCAAGACAGCACGTGGGAACCGCTCATTAATACACCACCGTTCCCCGGTTATGTCAGCGGCCACAGTACTTTCAGTGGCAGCGCTGCGACTTTGTTGAAACGCTTTTTTGGAACCGATAAGATTGCTTTCACCACATCATCAGACGGACTGCCCCTGGTAATGCGGAATTTCAGCAGCTTCAGCGCGGCCGCTGACGAGGCTGGCCAGAGCCGGATCTATGGGGGAATTCATTTCGACTTCGAAGACAAGGATGGTCAGCAGGCGGGAAAACAGTTGGCCGATTACGTCTTTTCCCAGTTATTGAGGCGTGACTGAGCCGCAAGCTGATCTTGCGCACTAATCACGGAGGCTCCGGATTCGATACCCAGCTGGACAGCGTCATGTCTCAGGCGGTCTGTTGACATATGTGGTTGACATATGTGGTTGGCACATATCGTTTAACGGCAAGCCGCAGGCGTGGGAACCTCGGGGACACACATGTATGAAGCAGCGTTCGTGAAGCAGCGTTCGTCAAGCAACCGATCGATTTTCTAGTCGCGGGGACGGCATCATCTGGGAATTGAGTCGGTCCGAGGGCTTTGGCCATCCTGGGGCGTTCACGTCAACTGGCTCCGCAGCATTGCCGCATAGAATGACAGCCAACAGCGCAGCCGCGAAACGGGTTCAGTGCGGTGCGGATCGTTTGCATAGCCGGGCTGAACGGTCGCCGCGCTACACCGTCGCCAACAGCTCGCGAGTTACGCGGCGAGCACGATAACGGCGCGAAGTGCCCCTCGCGCGATGTTCGACAATTCGAGACGGCTGACCGGCGACCACGCTGAACAGCCTGTCGAAATCTTTCACAAGACGACACCAAATCTCGGCTGAGATCCCCAGACGATCAAACAACGGAGCAAACTACTTCGGCGTCGAACCTCGCTTGCCCGTTTTCGTTCGTCGAGCCGTCCAGTCCAGCAAACTCAGATAATCCGCCGTTGACATCGGCAAGAATCCCTTGTTGCTGCATCGAGCCCCCTGCTTGTTCGTACACGGCCCAATCGTACTCGCCCCGCCTCGCAGTTCGACCGGAGCCAGATGACGACTGCCGTTCCGTCCCTTCTCCCCCGAATCGGGGGAGAAGGTGGTCGACAGGCCGGATGACCGGGGATTCTCGCCTGCATTTCCTGCAGGCGAAACACTGGCAACTGAGCACTTGCGTTTCAGATCGCAACATCGCTTCTGAGCCGACGTGAAGTCACGGCCTTCAATCGTCTCCGCAATCGCCGCTCGAATCGGATTCAAATCCACATACGCCGCACACGCCAGAATTGCGGTCTCATTCAGAAGTCGAACGGCTCGATATCGAGACTGCCAGAATTTGCCAATCTCACTGTCTTCCCTGTTGGCCCGTTGAGCAATGTTCTGACTCAGCAATCGCAAACACTTCCACGCGTGCGAGTCGAGCCATAAATCATCCCCATCTCCAACAGCACACGACCTCAAACAGTCGGCAAGAGGGCACAAAACCAAATCGGCCTGTCAATAAACTGCTGTGTCCCCGTTGTTTGGGGATCGAGACGACGTCACTAAAGTCTTCTCCGGTGGCCGCTTCAAGTCGGATCTTCTCAAGGAAATACTCATCCTCCGGCGCAGGCTCTTGATCGAATTTTTCGAACCAGCCATTGGCATAATGCACCTGAATGGAATCCACTCTCGAATCCGAAAAATGCTGTCTCCTCATTCGACGCCGACGATCGATAAGCCTCGGGATTCAACAATGGCCTCCTGCTGTCTCGATCTACTAAGAGTCGTTGATATCGATATTAAACACGTCGCCCGGGACATGCCACTTCCCGACATGCAGCACCTGCATAAACCTCTGCCTGTCAGACAGGATCGACCACAACCGCTGCTCGGATTCGAGCTACAGGAGCGATGGCTCAACTGGTGACAATGTGTGATAACGGAGCCCGTTGAGATGCTGCCATGACTAACTCAGGACGCGCTCGATCTTTGCAGAAAAATCTCTCACGGTAAACGGCTTGGAAATCAGTTCGGCAACACCCGCTCGAGCCGCGCCGGTTCGCAGTTGATCGTCGACATATCCCGATATCACGACGACTGGAAGGTCGGGACAGAGATCTCGCACGGCGGCAGCAATTTCAAGGCCCGGCATGACGGGCATGTTGTAGTCAGTGATGACAATTTGAAACGCGGTCGGATCGTTACGAACCGCATCAAGTGCCGCGAGCGGATTATCGTACGCACTGACGGTGTATCCCATGCGTTCCAGCATCAGCCTTGAGATCTTCAGAACAGACGCATCATCGTCGATTAACAAGACATGCCGACTCTCTTTGGGCGTGGGTCTGTCAGCTGCGGCTACAAAACTTGCGGCTACAAAGACGGCGGCCACAGTATCAGTGGTCAGGGTGTGCTGAACGGGTTCATTCTCAAGCGGCCGGTCAGGAGTATCGCCCACGACCTTCGGGAAGTCGATGCTGAACGTCGTACCCTTGCCCGGCTTGCTGTCTACATGGATGGAGGCGCCATGCAATTTTACGATCCCCTGAACAACAGACAAACCGAGTCCTGTTCCTTCACCGATGGGCTTTGTCGTAAAGAAGGGTTCGAAGATTCGTTCCAGAATTTCCGGCACGATTCCTGGCCCGTCGTCACTGACGGAGAGCCGAACAACTCGGGAGGAACAATCAGATGGACCTGCAAGCCGAAGACTAGTAGCCAGTTCTCGGGCATTTGTGTCAATCAGTTCGACGCCGATATCGATCGTACCCGATCGACTGCCAATCGCCTGCGCGGCGTTAGTGACGAGGTTGATGATGACCTGCTCAATCTGTGTTTTGTCAGCGAGTATCCAGAATGGTTCATCTGCACAGTGAACGGTCAACGAAAACCTGACCGGCACCGTGGCTTTCAGCATCGCCATCGCATCATTAACAATTAACGCCAGCGAGTGACGACTCAGTTCTGTCGGTTGCTGTCGGCAGTAAGAAAGAATCTGCCGCACGAGATTTCGGGTGCGGGTTCCGGACCGATAGATTTCCCCGAGGTACTGTGCGAGTATCTCGTTTCCACGGATTTCCTTCTGAGCCAGTTCTGCATTCCCAAGGATCGCGGCGAGAGCGTTGTTGAAGTCATGTGCGATGCCGCTGGCGAGCGTTCCCATGGCTTCCATTTTTTGCGATTCACGCAGTTGAGATTCCAGCGATTCTTTGGCTGCGTCCGCCTCCACGCGTTCCGTGACGTCGGTGATAAATCCATGCCACAGAACGGAACCATCCGGCTCCCGTTCAGGTGTTGAGTTACCAGCGAGCCATTTTTCCTTGCCGTCGATCAGGATGCGGAATTCGTGAGACCACGGTGTCATATTGCGAGCAGACGCTTGAATCGATTCCTTGATTGCCGCAAGATCGTCAGGATTTGCTTTAGCGATGATGCCAGTGGCATCCTCCCGAACATCTTCCGGAGCAATTCCAAACAGATTCTTCAGCCCCACGCTCCCGTACGGAATGGAAACACGACCATCTTGATGAAGTCGAAACTGATAGACGGCCCCTGGTATTCGGCTGGTGACCTTCTGCAGAATCTGCAGGGCCTCATTCCTGGCTTCTTCCGCTTGCTTGCGTTCTGTAATTTCGATTGCAAGAACGAAAAATCCGATCACGTTTTGTTCTGCATCAAGGTCAGGAACATAGTTCACAAGAGTCTGGTTAGTCTTGCCATCCGGAGACCGATAGGCACTTTCAAATGTGACTTTCTCGCCCGCCAGTGCCCGGTGAATAGAAGGCTTCACCTGCTGAAAGAGATCATTTCCCAACACATCGATCATTTGGTGGCCAATCACCTGTTCATGGGATTTTCCAAAAAACTGTTGATAGTGATTGTTGGCAAACAGATAGCGCAGATTTCTGTCGATTCGAGCCACCGGTCCGGGAACATGATTCGCCACCAGCATAAGTTCGCGGCGGCTTTCTTCCAGAGCCAGCTCGGCCATTTTTCGATTCGTCACATCCTGATAACTGACAACCACGCCCGATCGAAGCCCCAGCAGTTGAGCCACTTGCACTTGAAACCAGTGATTTTGATTCGGCGAATGACACGCATACTCCGTTGAAAATTCTGACTGGCGTCCTTCCAGAACCGCTCGTATTCCTGCCAACAACGGAGCTGAATTGGTATCGCTACATTCCCTGCCAGGCAGATTGCACATCTGCAGATAGTTGACCCCAATCGGATTTGCCAACTCAGCCGCACCACCGTTGTCTCTGGAAAAACGTCGCCACGCTTCGTTGACGGCAATGATCACTCCGTTCTCGTCAAGAACGACGATATGCTTCGACAGGGAGTCAAGTATCGAAAGATGAAACTCTTCACGTGCTTGCAGTTCCGATTCTGCCGCCTTGATCGCAGTAATGTCCGTCACCACAATCCGCTGCAGAAACGCGTCGTCTGCGTCCTGAGCAATGTTGGAGTCGAGCTGAACCCAAGTCGTGATTCCGTCCTTGTGACGTAATCGCAATTCACAGGATTCGGATTTGCCAGAGATCAACAACTGGTGACGATGAAAGTAAAAAACATCCTGATCTTCTGGCAAAATGAATTTACTAAATCGCGTCATTGCGGTCGAACTGCGAGTAACTCCGAGCAGATTGCAGACGGTCAGATTGGCTTCCAAAATCAAACCCTGGACGTTCAGCGTGCAATACCCGACTGGGGCAAGATTATAGAGATCGAAATACCTTGAACGGGACAGATCCAACTCGGCCTGTTTTCGTCGGAGTTCTTCGTTCTGCAGTTCCAGTTCGATCTGGTGGACTCGCAGTTCATGAATCAGGGTTTGCATCTGCTCCAGAGACATCCTCTCGGCGGTTCTGGCAATCACCTGAGATTCGTGGCGAACTTTTTGTTCCGCATCATGTCGCAGGGCTTGCGTATCGAGAACACGTACTGGACGGTTCATTGCGGATGACTCCCATGAAATGAAAACACGAGCAGGAACTCGGCCGAGGTATTTCCGACGTTGAGAGTCAACAGGTGCTAGTGCAGATCAATACGAATCGAATCAGCCGCGGGTCCGCAGCGGATTGTCGATTTCATCGTTTAACGGCAAGCCGACGGCGTCCTTGCCGAATGTCGCCTGCGGCTTGCCGTTAAACAAAGAAGCAAATGCCTGATTAAATCAACAACACGCCGGCGCGTTCCGGCTGACACTATCCATCCACCTGCCAGGGAGACTGTACCGCTTACTCCCCCGTTTCCGCAATGGACTTAATCAATCGCTCGGTCGTTGAGGTCGCGTAGGTTTGCCCGGATTCATTGACCAGTCTTGAAATCGTGACCCAGACATCAAGACTTCTGCCATCCTTCGTCATGCGTTTCGTTCCCAATGGCTGAAGTGTTTCTTCGCGACTCAGAGTGGAAACCCTCGCGGAAAAGTCTTCGAGCGACAATTCAGGCACACAGTCCCGAATGTTCAGCAACAACGCTTCGGCTTCACTCCAACCATACATACGAACTGCAGACGGATTCCAGGCGATAATTCGACCATTCAGGTCATGCACGGTAATGGCGTCACTGGAATCTCGCACAACAACCGCCAGGCGAAGCTGGTCGTTCGCCTTGGCGAGTGCTTCTTCAACGCGTTTTGGTTCGGTAATGTCGACGAACGTAATGACGACACCTTCGATCACATTGTCCAGAGTTCGGTAAGGTCGAATCCGCATCAAGAACCAGGAACCGGACGTCGTCTGCACCTGCCGTTCGCGAGATTCCAGAGAGTCAAGCACAGCCTGAGCATCAACCAGCAGACTATCGTAACCCACGAGATTCGAAACAATGTGACCGACCGGTCGCCCCACATCACCGGGAATCAGATTGATCAACTGAGCCACCGTCGGTGTAAATCGAAGAATTCGCAATTGCGGATCGACAAAGACCGTTGCGATGCCCGTACCGGATAACAGGTTGTTCATATCGTTGTTGGCACGAGACAGATCCAGCACCTTCGCCTGCAGCTCCGCATTGACTGTCGACAGCTCTTCGTTGATCGACTGCATTTCCTCACGCGAGGTTTCCAGTTCTTCGTTCGTTGACTGAAGCTCCTCATTGACGGACTGCATCTCTTCATTGGACGACTTCAATTCTTCATTCGAACTCTCCAATTCTTCCTGAGCACACTGCAGATACTCATCGCGAGCATGGAGTTCTTTTCTCAAAGCCTCTATGACGGCCTCGGCTTCCGAAGACGCCGCCGGGGCTTTGGCCTCTTCGCCAGAGAAAGCCGCTGGGGACAAAGCAGTCGATGGCTCCGCCGCCTGTTGCAGAATGATCAGGTACAACGACACGTCCGCAGGGGCAGCGGCCTCATCGACTCCTGTTAGCGTCGAAGAAATGACGGGGCAGACACTGAGCTCCACTCGAGTAAAATGGCCGTTGGTTTTAACAGACAATTCCGGAGCGTGCACGATCTCCCGAGTCGCCACGACCCGCTGCAATGACACGGCAAGGTCATGCCTCAGTCCTTCGCGAGCCATCTTCAGAATGTTGTTGGTGCCTGCTTCACCCGAACTGGGCTCCAGATACAGGCCCGTGCGACCATGCAGATAAAGAAGGTCGCCATTGGCTTTCACCAGTGCGGCCGAGACACCAAGATGTTTCAGCAAAGTTTCTTCAACAAGTTCACGAAGAGGACGTTTCACAGTGCCGGCAACCTTTCCGGAGATCTTTAGCATAGTCGTATCAATTGCGTACATAGGTGACAGATCTCGTCCACGGAATGAGTTCAGCAACTTAGCTTCACCAACTCGTCGCTGATAGAGCTTGGCTTTTCGATCGACCGTCGAGAACAAGTCGTTGAAGTCACTGATTCCCTCCGATGAACCCAGAAACAGAAAACCATTCGGTCTAATTGCAAAGTGGAACAAAGGAATCAGCTTCTTCTGTAATTCGGCCCCCAGATAGATCAAAACATTGCGGCAACTGATCAAATCAAGCTTCGAAAACGGTGGGTCTTTGTTGACGTCATGCTCTGAGAACACCAGCATCTCTCGAATGCTTTTCTGCACGCGATAGCCGCTGCCATCTGGCTCCGCGATGAAAAATCGTGACAGCCGCTCCGGAGTCATGTCCGACGCAATACCCCTGGGAAACACTCCGGCCCGCGCTTTTGCGATCGCTCGACTGTCGATGTCAGTCGCGAAGATCTGAACCGAGATATTCCTATTGCTTAGATCCATCTGTTCGCGGAGCAGAATCGCGATCGAATAAGCCTCTTCGCCTGTCGAACATCCGCAGATCCAGATTCGAAGGACTTCTTTTGATGGAAAATCTGTCAGCGACCTGGCAGCAATGAGTTGCCGAATCACTTCAGCTTCAAGAGCCAGAAATGCGTCGGGATCCCGAAAGAAGTTCGTTACCCCGATGAGCAGATCTCGAAAAAGTGCTTCAATCTCTGCTGGCGATTGCTGCAGGTACTTCACATAGTTTTCAATGGCCTCAATCTGATGCACGGTCATCCGCCGTTCGATGCGGCGATAGATGGTGCTTGGCTTGTACTGAGAAAAGTCGTGCGAGGTCTGAGATCTTAACAACCCGAAGATCTTCCTCAGAGACGCATCCACTGCAGGTTCAGCCCCTGCAGCGGGTCGCGGCAGCTTTCCAAACAGTTGCGATGTGTAGGTCATCAGTTGAGCGATCATTTCTTCCGGCGGCAGCTCATAATCAGCCAGCCCCGTCGCGATAACACTGCGCGGCATGCCGTCGAACTCGGCGGTTTCTGTCTTCTGAGCGATGACAATTCCGCCTTCGCGCTTGATGGCTCGAACGCCAAGCGTGCCGTCGCTGCCGGACCCGGACAACACCACGCCAATGGCTCGCTGATGCTGGTCCTGAGCCAGTGAGCGAAAGAAGAAATCGATCGGCAGTTGATGTCCTCGCGGCTCGGTCGGTTCCAGCAACTGCAGAGTCCCGTTCAGCAGGGCCATGTCATGACCGGGAGGAATCACGTAGACATAATTCGGCTGAACTGCCATCCCGTCTTCGACTTCAACTACGGTGAGCGAAGTCGAGCGTCCCAGAATCTCCGCAAGAATACTCTTATGAGTAGGAGCCAGATGCTGAACCAGTACGAAGGCCATTCCCGGATCAACACCCTCGGGAATTCCAGACAGGAATTTCTCAAACGCAGCCAATCCACCTGCCGACGCACCAACGCCGACGATGGGAAAGGATGGCATGGATGATGGTGCTTGTGAAGATTCGACGACGGGCAACATGAACAGGTCCTGCGCCAGGAGCACTTGGCAATGACGATTCGAAAGGCTGAGGCATCTTAGTTGGCAGCGTGTTGAAAGAGAGTCTGGAACACTCCGGCGTCTGATAATTCGCAACGTTTTATTGCCGCCCGAATGCTTCGTAAGCGGCAACCCAGTGGGTTCTGGCGAGACTGGCTGTTGCGATGGGAAGCCGACAACAGTCGGCTCGGCCCCCGCCCGACCCTGCGTCGGCGGAACCTGGGTTTGGAAGCTACCATAACGATGGAAGACTGCGTGATTGTGAGGGACTTCCTGAAAGGACGTGGGTAATGATGAGCCCGGCAGGCAGGACCTACTGGACTGCGTACACTTGAATTCGCGGTCTGCGGTTCCCATAGTCATCGAGAACTGGTCGGCGATTCGAGCTGGAATGAATACACATCCAGAAAGTCGACCTCGCACAAAGGAATCACCATGCCGCAGCGAAACGTCTCTGTACTTGCGAGATTGATGGTTCTCTGCCTGATGCTCTTTGCGACGCCATTAGCTCACGCTGATGATATTGCGACGCCGTGGGAGCAGTCGTATGACGGCACCAACGCAACTGGCTCGCACGTGCTGGGGTTGTGGAAGTTTGATTCCGAAGACGGCGTTGATTCCTCGGGAAAGAATCCCAAAGGAGAAATCCGCAATGGACGATTGGCTTCCGACGGGAGATACGGCGGTGCTTTGGAGTCGTTTGCGGGATATCCGGAAGCCGATCAGTCTCACGGCTTCGTTGTCGCTAATTCGCCACGTCTCTCACCTGGCGGAGCGTTCACTGTCGAACTGTGGATAAAACCCAAACCAGAATTCGCGCAGCGCGACTGGTCGGTGTTGATCGATAAGAAGTACGCCGGTCATGATGACTATCAGCTCTCAATTGGTGCGACCGATGGCAAGCAACAGCGGCAACTGACTTTGTCCCTTGGCTTTTTTTCTGAGTCACAGAACTTCCTCTCCGAACCCGCCGCGTTCGTGATCGATGAATGGGTTCACGTAGCCGCCACTTACGATGGCAAAGGCAAGGTCCGTTTCTTTCGCAATGGGGAATCACTGGGTGGTGCCGATGCTCCTGGGCGAGGCGCGATCTCGGCGGGTTCCATGGCTCTTTCAATCGGCGATCGACTGGGCAGCAGTTTTCCAGGCTTTCCGGGTTACATCGATGAAGTCCGACTGACCAGCGGCGTTCGTGAATTCGGACAGGTACTCATTCAGTCTGAGTGGCCTCGAAAGGCTTTCGTGAGATTTGAGCCCGCTCCCAAGTGGACCGCATCGATTCGTAATCTGAGTCCCAAACCCATGACCGGAGCGACGTTGCAGGCCATCATTGAAGGACACGCCGTTCAACAGGCTGCGTTGCCGGAGATTGCTCCTGGCTCTGTGCACATTTCAGAATTCACGTTCGATACGGCTCTTCGCCCCGACACATATCCCGTGATGCTGAACGTGACGGTTCCTGGTGAGCCGTCACGACAGTTCACAGAGACCACGACAATTCATCTCGTGCCACGTCAGTTGCCGCACAGAATGCCAGTCGTGATGTGGGGCATCGGCGGCGTAACGGATGTCGTGACTGAACTGCCGCGACTGAAGCGGATCGGCTTTACTCATTGCCTTGGCGGGGAAGTGGATTACAAAGCGGCGACCTCATCAGACGTTCCGGTTTCGATGTTAAGTCCGGAACGAGTTCCCGCAGCGATCGAAATGCTGGATACCGCGCTGGTCAATGACTTTCGAGTTCTTGCGGCAACGTCGCCCTCGTACTTCGCCGGTTATCTGACGGAACACTTGCAGGTCGATCGAGAAGGCAAGACTTACAAGCGAGAAGCTTTGACTCCAAACGTCCCCAAAGTGCTAAAAGCGTTCGAAATGGCTGGCGCTTCGATCGCGAAGACTTATGCAGATCATCCAGCGTTTGAAGGAGTGCTGGCGAATTCAGAAATCCGCGATGAGAGTGAAGTGTCGTTCTCCGAGTCCGATCTTGCGGCTTATCGTCAGGCGTTCGGTCCAACGGCCGAGTTTCCGGAATGGGTCACGTCGAAGTATCCTCCGAGTTATACAACTCTAAAGGACTTTCCTTCCGATCGAGTCATCCCGGAGGATCATCCGCAACTTCAGTTTTATCGCTGGTGGTGGTCGGTTGGTGATGGCTGGAATGCTGCTCATTCGGCTGTGCATCGAGGCATGCATGCACAGTCGCAGCGAAAAGACCTGTGGTCGTTCAATGATCCGGTGGTGCGTTGTCCTCCATTGTGGGGCAGCGGCGGCGAAGTGGATGTTCTGTCGCAGTGGACATACACCGATCCAGATCCTCTGCGAATGTCATTGCCGGTTGATGAACTGTTCGCCATGGCGGGAGGACGTCAGCCTGCGGCGCGAGTGATGAAGATGACTCAGCTCTTCTGGTATCGCTCCACCACGGCACCTGCGGAAAAGTCACCCCGCGATGGGGATTCGCCAGCGAAGTGGGCTGACAAGGATCCGAATACGAGCTTCTTCTCAATTCATCCCCATCATCTTCGTGAAGCGTTCTGGACAAAGATCGCTCGGCCGATCGAAGGCATCATGTATCACGGCTGGAGTTCGCTGGTGCCCACTGACGGCAGCCACGCTTACAAGTACACGCACCCTCAGTTGCAGCATGAGCTGACTCGACTGATTCACGATGTTGTGCAGCCCCTGGGACCGGCATTGCGTCAGATTCCGGCGGCGAAGAGTGACGTAGCGTTTCTGGAAAGCTTCACGACCTTTGCCTTTACTTCGAAGAGCACCTGGGGCTATGCCGGCGGCTGGCAGTCGGATGTCTACTTTGCTCTGCAGCATGCGCATCTGCAGCCGGAAGTGATTTACGAGCAACATGTGCTGCGGGATGGGCTCAAGGATTACAAGGTTCTGGTTCTCTCCGACTGCGAAGTTCTGACTCAGCCCGTGGTCGACGAAATCCATGCGTTCCAGAAGTCGGGCGGCATCGTGATCGGTGATTCGAATCTGTGTCCGGCCATCCAGGCGGATTTCAAGCTGGTGCCGTTTCGACGTCAGAAAGACGCAACGGCCGATAAAGCTCAGTTACTGAAACTGGCGGCGGAAATCCATCAATTGCTGGAAGGTCGATATCAGCCAGTCGTTGAGACCACATCACCAAACGTGGTTCCTCATCGTCGCCATGCAGGTTCAGCAGACTACGTGTTTCTGGTCAACGATGCTCGTGAACCCGGCGACTATGTGGGGCAGTATGGCCTCGTTCACGAACAAGGTGTCCCGACATCAGCCGACGTGCGACTGCGTTCGAATGCAGCCGCCGTCTACGATCTGGTGACTCATCAGTCAGTCCCGTTTCAGCATGATTCAGCCACTGGAGATTTGAGAATCCCGGTCACACTCGGTCCGTGTGATGGCAGATTGCTGATGGCCGTCGAAAAGCCAATCTCGAAAGCCTCTGTGACTGGCGCTGATGAAATCGCTCGCGGAGCACAGTGGTCGGGGGAAGTTCAGATACTGAACGCCGATGAGCAGCCAGTTAACGCAGTGATTTCCGTCCATGTCGAGGTGTTCGATGCGGAAGGGCGACTTTCTGAATTCAGCGGCTACCACGCTGCGATAGAAGGGCGTCTGACTGTGACGCTTGATATCGCCTCAAACGATCAGCAAGGTATTTGGGAAATGCGTGTTCATGAGCTGGCTTCAGGTCAACGAACACAGCATTTCTTTCGCGTCAAATAGATTGGCTCCAGTGCAATAGAAGACTGCGTTTGGAGCCAAACTGCACAGCGACATGTTTGAAGAGTCGGATTCACCGAAGTTGCCTTTTGATCAATGTTCGCCGCGTGAACGAAGTCCCTTCTCCCCCTCGGGGGAGAAGGTGGCCGATAGGCCGGATGAGGGGGTGATATGCCGCTGTCCAGCTAACTTTAATTCTTCTGAGCGTGCTCGATCCGCAGCCGCTTGTAGTAACCAGAATGCCAGTTGGGAGAGGTTCCGATCAGCCAGGGACTGCTCACATGGCTGGGTACTTTTGAATCCGGCAAAGGATAGGATTCTATGTTGAAGAAGAAATCCTGCTGAAGAACAGCTTCAGCCTGTGACCCGATGGTGGCGTCAATATCAGACCAAAGAAAGCGGAGTTCGCTGGTCACACGGGCATCGGTAAAATGTCCCGCCGATTGGCTGTGTGCCTTTCGATCTTTGACGACCCGCAGTCCACCGTTTTCATCGTAGTCGTAGTAATAGGCGTTCAGTGATTGGGGGCCGTTGTTTCTCGCCGAATACAGCGACAGTTGAACGCCTTTGCGATCCGCCCCCATCAAGGTGACTCCGAGATTTGCGGAAACCTGATCAGCAGGCTGGTCGATTCCGACGTAAAGAGCTTCTGGTGTCCATGCGAGTCGAATGCTGGTCGGATTATCGTTCGCCTGAGTTGGATCACGCGGCACCATTCGAGCTGGTTTGCTGAGCTCCCAGAATGCTTCGTTCAACTGACCATCGAGAGTGACATCGGCATCAGTGATGGCCACGGGCCGATGTTCAAATTCGGTATCCTCGATCTTAAGTTTTTCCATCAAAGTCAGCCCGTTCTCGATGAAGGGCCGTGCGAGTTTCTGACCGTCTTCATTAAAGACTGTCGCGATGTAGAGGTCCCAGTCTTCTCGATGGCGGCGCAGAATCTCTTCTCGTGCCGGAAAGCCGGGCGATTCAGCAGGGTGGCTGCCACGAAGATGCGATTCAAGCCATAAGAATACAGAGTCGATGACAATTCGCTCGCGGCGAACATGAGTCTGTTGGACTGGATGATCGTTGGTCAGCCGCATCGCTTCATCAAGCCAGCGATACGCATCTGTAAAGAATTCGCTGTCACAAAATGCTTCGGCCCAGACCTGCCTTTGAACGTCCACAACGCGAAGAGAACGTTCGGCTTGTCGCTGTTCGATTCTCTCCAGCAATTGATGCATCGGTTCTGCGGCGGGACCGTAATGGCCATCACAAAACGCTTCCACCAGCAAATCAGGGTTCTTTGAAGGATCATCGATCAGCTTCAAACCAACCCACGTTCTCAATGGCATGAACGACTGCAAATCGACGCTCACAGGTTCGGCGTTGATGCCTGCGCCGAACAGATCTTCGATCTCGATCGTGACAAGCTGTACGCCCGACTTATGAAACATCTTCACATCTTCCGAGATTGCTCGCACATTCGTCGATGGAGCGAAGAATCCCGGCGGATGCTGCTGAAAGACTCGCCAGTAGTCCCACACGCCAAGCTTGCAATCTTTCTGCTGCCAGCCAGCGAACACAGACATCAGTCTTTTGTTGCGAGGATGACTCAACGGATGAGTCAGATCGGAGATGCCGTAGTTGTCGCAGTATCGCACAACGACATTCGATTCCGGTCGTAAGTGAAGAGGTGCATTCAGCGTGAAGTTATAGGCCTCCGTCTGCACATGAACGTTCGGAAATTCCTCCTTGAGACCACTCGCCACATGGTTCACGAATTCAATCAGCGGACCGCTCTCAGAACCCTCGTGTTCCATCACAGCCTTGCAATCAGGACAAAGACACAGGTTTGCTGTGTTGTCATTTTGCGACAACACAAGCCACTCTGCAGGTGCTCGTCCTTCAGTAATGGCCGCCGCATGGTCGTCTTGCAGAAACTTTCTGGCTCGTTCCAAAACGATCCGGCGCACATCGGAGTTGGTCATGCAGAGTTGTGTCCATGCAGACGGAGTCCCCATGTCGTCGGTAACTCGTTTACCAGCCGAATCCATTCCGAAGTACTCCGGATGAGTATTTGCGAACTCCTTTGATGAAATAAAGTTGCCAAAGGAATGCACTCCCGTCGGAATCATTCTGGAGTGGCCACCGACTGCTTCCCGACCGTCGATAATGTTCTTGTTCCAGACTCGAAACTTCTCCGTCAGTCGACCATCCTGAGCTGGGTAGCCATACGGAAACCCAGTGAAAATCTGGCGAACAGGAAAGGCAGGGCGACCGGTTCTCTCGACTGCTGGCAACGTCAGTGTTGGGCGTTTCGGCACAACTTCGGTGACAGGGTCCAGTATCAGAATCCCAACTTCGTGTTCCAAAAACTCAGTCACAGAATAGATCGTTCCTCGCGGCGGCCCGCCAGCGAGGATGATCGACCGAGCCGCAATTCGAACGTGCCATTCCTCGGGCTTCATGCCAGCCTTGTCAAAGCCCGCAAGACCGGCTGCCCGTGTGGCACCAACATAGAGGCTTGTGGCGGGGGCGGCAGGATCGTCTTCGTTAACGATCTTGAAATCTGCGTTGGTTACCTGTTTCAAAGCCGCTGATAACCATTCGGCGGCCGTGACTTCTTCGGGACTGGGCTTTACCGGTGTCACGATGAAATAGTCGGTGCGACCCTCCTTCGACAACGTGATGTCTTCAGCTTGCAGCTGGGAACTCAAGGACAGCAGGCAGACCAGTATGCAGCGAGCAACCATGTTTTCGCTCTTCAAGTGTCTAACAGAAATGAGACGAACGCCAAACCACGTAACTCCGACCTCTTCATTCCGGTGAAGGAACAAGCAGTTTTTTCATAGCCTCGCCCATCGCCTCGCCAATGAGATAGTAGGTTTCCGCATTGGAGTTCCAGTGATATCCCTGACCGCTGGGAGATTGTTCCTGTGGTCGCCAGAAAGATTTCGTGCCGACGAAAGCGATATTGCCCTGAAACTCCGGATACTCCGCAACCGCCGCCTGTGCTTTCATCAAGGAGAGTGCTCGCGGGTGCGTTTCTGTTGGTCCTGTCATTCCGGTTTCAGCAATGACAAAGGGCAGGGCGGGCGTTCCCAGATCCCGGCGAATGTCTCGAATGAAATTGGCCATGTTGGATTCATATTCTGCGTTGAACTTGTCACTGATGCGATCGTTCCAGCCCTGATGCCAGCCAAAACCAACGATCTCATAACGGCCATTCGACTCAGGGACAAACTCGTCGATATTCGCCAGAGTGGCTTTCGTAATCGCCAGGATCTCTCGATAGTATTTGCCAACGATCAACGGATCCGCCGCGATCTCGGCATCCTGTTTCTCCCCCAGCGAGTAAGGAATCCTGCCTGAACTCGGCGGGCGAAAATCGACGGCCAGACTCTTTCCTCCCCACGCGCATTTGATCAGGAGGATCGGTTCATCCAGTGACTCGCCAAGCACCCAGCCGAAACCCAGTTCAGGGCCGATTCGATCTGGTTTAGCACCATAGCCGACAGTGAGAGGTCCACTGCGATCAAGATACGAAATCCAAACGTCGTTTCGGATGGCCCACTTCCCATCCGAAGTTTTGAGGTGTCCGAAATTCTTAGCTGACTCTGGAGACTGCACGAGATACTCAAGGCTGCCTTGGCCGCCGTTACGCTTTGGGTCTGCGGAAATCATTCCCTGCCCCTCCATGTTGGACTGCCCGGCCAGGATGAAAACCTTTGTCGGCTTTGGAGGGTCGGCAGCAGCCAACGGCGGACTGAGCCAGATGGCGATGAGTGCAATTAGACATAAGCGGTGAGAGTGTTTCATGTCGCAGAACCTGTCTTTCCAGAACGACTGTCCCGGAGATTATTCCGGAACCAAACCTGCCGTGAGCTCTTTGTAATGGCGAAACACCGGGAGTGAATCCGTGTGCACGTTGGCGCAGGATATTCTTCAAGAGTGAACTCTGCGACTTTCCGGGCGGATCAAAACCGTTCAAGATGTCTACTCCGCCATTTCACGCTCAATGTCGCTGTCAGACAGACAGCCTCTCCTTGTGTGTTGATGGTCAATCCCGGGATCTTTTCACTCAAACGAGTCCAACAGTCGGGATCTTCACGTTTCCTCAATCATTGTCGATCAACATCAACGGCAGTTCGGCCTGATGATGTACCTTCTGTTGTTGGAGCAAAAATTGAAAAGCTTTGAATTAGCCCTTTTGTGCCTGCTCTGTTGTGGCTCGTCTGGGAGAGCGGATGATTTTCGAATCCTGTCCTGGAACGTCGAAAGCAATCGTCCGGGACAGCCTCCCGTGAGCGATCCGGCCACAATAGCGGCTGAGATTCGTCAAATGGCCGCCACTGAGGCAACTCGCTTTTCGATCCTCGTTCTCAGCGAAGTTGAGCCTGTAACAGTGGAACGTTTTCAGTCAGCTGCCGCCGAAGGCTTGGGCACTGCAGTTGATTTTGTAACATCCGCCAGCGGAGGATTCGGCGACACAGACAGTTTGATGTTGCTTGTTGATACGGCAAAATTCGAGATTCGAGATGCCCTCGAAATCCATCGCCACGGCGGCTTAAAAGGTAATTTTGTCAATCCTGCGGACGCTTCAGAACCCGGAGCGTTGCGTGCTCGTTCGCCACTCGCGGTGAAGCTGGCTTTCAAGTCGAACGGAGCAACCTTCTGGGTGATCGCCAATCATTTGGCAAGAGGTGAAGCAGATCTGCGGACTGAGCAGGCTCGCATGTTGCGTCAATGGGCGATGGATTCTCGTGAGCCAATTATTGCGGCCGGAGATTTCAACTTTGACTTTGACTTCAAGACTCAACAGGGGAATCCAGGATTTCAGGCGATGATGGAAGGGGATGTCTGGACCTGGCTAAAGCCTAATCCGCTGGTTGACTCCAACTGGTCCGATGATCGCCAGATCAAGGATCGACGAGTTGATCGTTATCCAGATTCGATACTGGATTTCGTCTTTGTTGCCAACGATGCAAAAAAATGGAATGGTGTCTCCAATGTCGTTGTGCGGCCTGGAGATTTTCCAGACAGTGACAAGACCAGCGACCATCGCCCATTGTTGACAGTTTTTCAGCCGGTGGGCCAGCCAGCTAAGTAGACAAGAGATGGTCTTGAGTTCGGTGCAGCAGATTCCACTTGTGTCGTTCCGCTGGCAACTCTTCATTCAGGCTTCGAGTACTCCATGGCTGTTTCGAAGTTACTCGTGGAACGAATTCGGCACGTGCTTTCCAGACGCCGGGGGATAACAGAGAAAAAGATGTTTGGTGGAGTCTGCTTTCTGTTGAACGGAAACATGCTGGTTGCCGTCTGGAACGACTCGTTGATCGCAAGATTGGGTGTCGAGCAAGCCGAGATTGCACTGACGGAACCGGATGTCCGCGAGATGGATCTTACCGGTCGACCAATGAAGGGCTGGATCATCGTTGAGCCTGATGGAATCGACAGCGATCAGCAATTGACCCGCTGGATCGATCTCTCTATGACCTTCGTACGGACCCTGCCAGCGAAATAGCGATGTCTGATCGTTTTTTGAATTCATTTCCTGCATTCGCCATCCCGATGACTGACGGACTTGCTTGCTGACTGGCTGGCCTTGAACTTTGCGGCAATAGCCCTTTCTTGTTGGACAGACCAGCGTTTCAGCAGGACAATCTGCCGAGGTCCGCAACAGGAGATTGCCAATGTCGAGTCATGATTCACGTAACGCCTCCAATATTCGGGGCTGCGCTGGTTTTCGCCAAATGTCTCGTCGCAGTGCCGTGCAGGCCGGAATCTGCGGCGCGCTGGGACTTTCGTTGGGTGACTTACTGACGCTGGAAAGTCGCGCCGATGAATCGACCAATCAGGCGTTCTCTGCTGTTGGCTCAAAAACCAAACTTCCGGCAAAAGCCTTAAGCGTGATTCAGCTTCACCTGGGCGGTGGCTGGCCGCAACAGGAATCGCTTGATCCGAAGCCTGAAGCTCCAGTGGAGTATCGTGGATCGTTTGGTGTTACGAAGACAAAGAATGGCGACATCTTCAGTGACAACATGCCTCGAACGGCTGCGATCGCGCACAAGATTACGGTCGTGCGAAGTCTCGTCGGCCGAATTCCGGATCATCAGCAGGCGACCTATCATCTGTTTACCGGCTATACGCCGACGGCCGTGATCGATTATCCTCAAATGGGCTCTGTGATCTCGCATGAGCTTGGCGTTCGTGGTGAACTTCCTCCCTATATCGCGATCCCCAATAATCATAGTTTTGCCGGTAGCACAGGTTTTCTCAGCAGTACCTATGGAGCGTTTGACCTCAACGCAGATCCGGGACAAAAGGGATTCAAGGTCAGAGACTTCTCGATTCCTGAGGGTGTGACAGCCGACCGCTTTGCTCGTCGTAAATCGGCGCGAGATGTGATTGAGCGACAGATTCGAGAACTTGAAGCGGACCCGTCTACGCTGGAGACGATGGATAGCTTTTATCAGCGAGCCTACACACTGCTGACCTCAGCCTCAGCTCAGGCCGCATTCACACTGGACGGCGAAACCGAGGAGACATTTCAACTGTATGGGCGAGATGTTGTCGGATTGCGAGGTCCAGACAATCAGTTTCATCCCAAGGGACTCGCCGAACGTTTGATCCTCGCGCGGCGGCTTGTTGAAGCGGGCACTCGCTTTGTGACGGTCACCTATGGGGCGTGGGATTCCCACGTCGACGTCAGGAACAACTGTCTCGATCAGATGCCGGCACTGGATCACGCGATTGCCGGACTGGTCACGGATCTGGATCAACGAGGTTTGCTGGATACAACATTGTTCTGGGTCACTTCGGAATTCGGTCGAACTCCCAAAGTAAATTCAACAAGTGGTCGTGATCATTGGGCCCGATGCTACTCAAACCTTCTGGCTGGCGGTGGATTTGCTCGCGGGCTTATTTACGGTGCCAGTGACTCGACTGCAGCGGAACCAGCGCGAGATGCTCTGGTACTGGAAGACCTGCTGTTCACGATTTATCACCAGCTCGGAATCGATGCCAATAAAGAGCTCGTCGCCTTCGGCACGCGGCCAATTGAGATCATCAAAGATGGCAAACTCGCCAAAGGACTGATCTGAGCGAACGTCCTGCCGAATGGCTCGTCTTCGCGCGTCGACAAAACCTGCGCGGCATCGTATCTGGTGATTAACTCCGCTGAGAGAAATGAATTGATGACACCACTGGCATATCGATTTCGGCCGGAACGAGGAGCAGCGTCCCGCGTGATCCACCTTCAGAGGAAAACAACCAGACCTTCTGTTGTTTCGACTGTCCGATGTCTGGCTGTATTGGCAATGGTTCTTTTGCTGTTCCCTGGGCAACTTTGCGCCGGAGCCATGTTACTGCACATCGGGTCCACGAGTCCACGTATGGCTCAACGGGGCACGACGGTCGAAGTGACAGTTCAGGGAATGTGCCTGAAGGATGCTCGCGAAGTCGTCTTTTATAAGCCGGGCATTCGAGCTATCAGCATTGAAGTACTTCCCAACCTTGCTCACCCCATCGGGTTGGCTCACGGCGGTCGTATCGAAGAACAGATTCGCTGTGTATTCGAGATCGCACCAGACTGCGTGCCGGGCGAACATCCTTTTCGGATCCGAACAGATACAGAAATCACCTCGCTGGGAACATTTCATGTTTCGCCCTTCACGATGATCGACGAAAACGAGCAGGGATATAACTCCAACGACACGATCACGACGGCGCTTTCAGTATCTCCAAATACAACTGTTCGAGGCCGCATGGGGGCGAGTGCTCGTGGAGACGTGGATGTTTATCGAGTGACCGTTGCGGCTGGCCAGACGCTGTCGGCCGAAGTGGACGCTGTCAGAATCGCCGACATCCATTATGGTGATTCCGCCTATGATCTGACGGTTCGAATTCTGGATGCTTCCGGGAGCGAGTTATCGGCCAACGACGATAATTCCCTGCATCTTCAGGACCCGATGGCGTCGGTCCTTGCTACAGACAACCAGGACGTTTTCGTTGAGGTAAGGCGATCTCTCTTTGCGCCCGCTGACAAAGACTATTGTCTGCACGTTGGAACGAATCGACGTCCGCTGATCGCGTATCCATTGGGTGGCACGGCTGGCTCTCAGCAAGTTGTTGAACTCGCTGGAGATCCCGCAGGCCTCTACGAACAGACGATTCAAATTCCATCGTCACAATGGGCTTCCGGCAATACTTTTGAGTACTTCGGAGAAGCTCCGTCACCAATTCTTCTGCGATCGAGTCATCTTCAGAACCTGATGGAGGATACAGAGGCAGCGTTCACGGTCGCCGAGTCCCTGCCGGTCGCATTGAACGGACGGATTGATCAACGCGGCGATGTCGACAGCTTTCGAGTCACCGTCAGCAAGCAGGATCGCTGGCAAGTGCGAGTTTATGCAGCCACTCTGGGTTCACCGATTGACCCTACGATCTGGATTCGCCCCGTTGATTCTGCAGGCATTCAGGGAGAGCCCGAACTGGAAGCCGATGACTGTTCATTGGTTGATCGCGATGTGTTTGGAACCAGTTTTCGCAGTGGCGGCGGCCTGAAAGAAATTCTCGATCCTTCGGTCATCTGGCAGCCTCGGCTTGATGGTGATTACATGATTGAAGTCTCGGATACGAGCGGAGTGAATGGCGCAACCGCCGTCTATCGGATTGAAATTGAACGTGTCGTTGATTCCGTCCATACGGTCTTGATAAGCACGGCGTTTGACTGGGAAGAGTGTATGCGAACCAGTGGCCTCGTCGTTCCCCAGGGAAATCGCTGGACAGTCAATGTCAGCTTGCCGCGAGGGCAGGGCACGAGTTTTCAGGGAGAGCTGGAACTGATTGCACACGGGCTTCCGGAAGGTGTCGCGATGGTGAGTGACCGAGTACCCGCGGGACGAACAATCTGGCCTGTGCAGTTCGTCGCGGATGAAGGTTCCCGGCCTGGCACGGCATTGATCACTTTGGAAGCAAAATCTATCGATCCGAACGTGCAGCTTGAGAGTCGTTCACAACAGATGATCCCGTTCATTAATCACTCCGGTGGTGATGCGTGGCGGACGGTAAGGCTCGATCAGTTTGTCTTTGCTGTCACAAAGCCAGCACCGTTCTCCGTGGAAATCTCAGCTCCGCAGGCCGCTCTGGTGCGAGGCGGAGAACTGGGGATTCCCGTGCGGATCATTCGACAAGAAGGATTCAATGATCCGGTAGAAATCCAGTGCGACTGGGTTCCTCCTGGCGTTTCTGTCCAGCCAGCACAGATCATTCCTGCGGGAGTCAACGAGGCCGTCTTACGAATCACGGGAGATCTCAATGCCCCTCTTGGAAAGTGTCCGATTGTTCTTTCTGCGTCGACAACTCGTGACGATCTGGATGCATACCTCGGCACAGGTCGCGTAAGAGTCTCATCTTCGCTGGTTGAATTGATCATTGCCGAACCCTATGTGGAACTCAGCAGTGAACCGCAGACAGTTCGGCGTGGAGAACGAAAGAAGTACAACTGGGCCATTCAGCACAAAAGTCCGTTTGAAGGTAGTGCCTCGATCAAACTGCTGGGATTGCCTCGCGGTGTTAACGTACTTGAACCCTTTCCAGTGCTGACTCGCGACAGTAAAGAAGTCTCCTTTGAAATTGAGGCCACGAACGAAGCTCTGCTGGGCAGTGTTCGAGGCGTCTCATGCGAAATCACAGTGGAAAGCGCTGGTCAGGAAATTCGACAGCGAACCGGAAACGGAACACTTCGAATCGATCCACGACTTGAGTAACCGCCCAGAAAATGACTCTCAGGAAAAGCCCCACAATATCATGAGTTCTGAATCAAAATGAGACTCATCCGGTGAGCCCGCGTTCGCTGAAGCTCACTTGTCACACCCTACATTGAAAAGCTGGAATTTGTAGGGTGTGACAAGTTCGCCCTAGCGAACGCAGGCACACCATTTACGGAAATAATTAGAACTCAATCCAAAGCTGACCGTTGAAAAGAAGTGTGAAGCACTCAGGCCGACGCCTTTAGTGGACCGAGAACAGTTATGACAAACAGAGTTCAATGTTCCAGATCCGTGCGATGTTTCGGTGTGGGATGTCTGCTGACAATTCTTTGCGCTGGCGATCTGGTCGCAGATGAAATCAGCTTTCGACGTGATGTGATGCCCATTCTGTTTCGGGCAGGCTGCAATGCCGGAACCTGTCACGGTTCCGCACGTGGCAAAGATGGGTTCATGCTCTCCTTGTTCGGTTACGACGCCAGTGGCGACTATGAACGCACCGTCAATGAGATCCCTGGACGACGAGTGACCCCTGCAGTCCCGGAGCAAAGCCTGTTGCTTTTGAAGGCGACGGGAGCCGTACCGCACACTGGAGGAAAGCTCTTTTCGAAAGACAGCGAATACTACCAGACACTTTTGCAATGGATTGCTGCCGGTGCGCCGGATGACACGGGGGACGTTCCCGTGACAAAATCAGTGGTGCTTTCGAAGGAACGCTATTTGTTTGAAGCCTCGAAGCTCGAGGAAGCCGCAACTGTGACGGCTCATGCCAGCGACGGATCGTCGCGCGACGTGACTCGACTAGCCCGCTACTTTTCCAACAACGAAAGCGTGGCGAAAATCGACGTTAATGGAAACATCACAGCCGTGGGTCCGGGCGATACGCATGTGTTTGCTCGCTTTAGTCGATTCACAGTAGGCGCAGAAGTCATTGTGCTGCCCGAGAATGATAACTTCGCTTGGCCAGATCCACCGAAAGCCAACTACATCGATCAACTTGTTTTCGATCGTCTTCAGAAATTGCGAATTGCTCCATCGGAGCTTTGCGACGATGCAACCTTTCTGAGACGAGTGACACTCGACCTCGCTGCACGCACTCCAACGCTGGAAGAGTTTCATGCATTTACGGCTGATAATCGACCGGATAAGCGAGCCATCAGGATCGATCAATTGCTCGCTGACGATGCATTTACAGACTACTGGACGGCTCTCTGGGCGGAGCAGTTAAGAATCATCGGCGGAAACTATGCTCCGGATGCCACCGACATCAAAGCGGCCGATGCGTTCTATTCGTGGATTCATAAGCAGATTGAATCGGGCCGGCCGATGAATGAATTTGTCGCTGAGATGGTCGATTCTTCCGGCAGCAATCTGACAGACGGACCAGTGAATCTCTACACCATGCTGGTTCACAAACCTCAGTTCGATCCGAAAGCCTTTGCAGCAGACTTTTCTCAGGTGTTTCTCGGTGTGCAGATTCAGTGTGCCGAGTGCCACAATCATCCGTTTGATCGCTGGACGCAGGATGACTACTACAGCTTTGTCAGCTTCTTTACAGGCATGAAGCGAAAGCCCGGTGTGGAGCCTCGTGAGCGCCGCATCTATTGTGATATTGCGGCTCCTCCGGCGAGACATATCGTGGATGGCCGTCCTATGCCGGCGAAAGTGCTGGGCGGAATCGATCCGGTTCCTGCTGGCGGTGATCCTCGCACGACATTGGCGTCGTGGCTGACTGCTCCGGAAAATGAGATGTTCAGTCGTAATCTGGCAAACCGAATCTGGGCTCAGTTAATGGGACGAGGCATCATTGAACCAGTGGATGATGTTCGAGCCAGCAACCCGCCGGTCAATGGTCCTCTGCTGGATGCTCTTTCGCAACGACTGGTTGAAGTCAAATTCGATCTCAGAAGTCTCGTCAGAGATATCTGCAACTCGCGTACATACCAGTTGAGCGCGAAACCCAACGATTCCAATCAGCGTGACACTCGCCAGTTTTCCCACGCTCATCTGCGACGATTGCGGGCCGATGTGCTGATGGACTCCGTCGTCATGGTGACGGGCGTTGACAGACGGTTTAATGGATTCCCGGAAGGAACAAAGGCGATTGAATATTACCCTCGTGAAGCTGGCGACACCGAAGGCCCTCATTTTGGCGATCCGTTCTTCGCAACGTTCGGCCGATCAAGTCGAGGAACCGTCTGTGCCTGCGAAACAAAGAAGGAACCGACACTATCGCAAACGCTGCACATGGCTGTGGGGGACACTGTTCGCGACAGAATTGCAGCGAATGCCCAAATTGCCCGCCTGCTGGAATCAAAGTTGCCGCCCGATGAAATCATTGAACAACTCTATATTCGCACACTTTGCCGCCGACCAACGCCGTTCGAGCAAACAGCGTTGAAAGAACTGATCGGCGAGAATGTCTCAGACCCGCAGGTCTATGAAGACATCTTCTGGAGTCTCTTGAATTCAACCGAGTTCGTATTCAACCACTGACGAGCCCCTTGGCATTCAGACGCTCTTCTTCACATCGATTTTGTGAAGTGTTCGAATACACCGCACCCACAGGCATTGATCATGACGACCAAACGGCTGACGCTTCACACAAAGAGAACCGCCCGTTTCACGATAATCTTACTGACCCTTTTTGCCATCGAAGCCAAGGGTGATGAAAAGGTCTCGGTCAACTACGACGACCACATTGCGCCGATCTTTCGCAAGCACTGTTTTCAGTGCCATGGTGAGTCGAAGCAGGAGGCCGGTCTGAATCTTGCAAGTTTCGCGACCTCAATAAAGGGCGGTAGTGGCGGCGAAGTGCTCATTCCGGAACGCTCCAACGGCAGTCGACTATTTCAGGCCATCACAGCAGAAGATCCAACAGAACGGATGCCTCCGAACAACGATCCTCTGCCAGACGACGATGTAGCCATGATCCGAAAGTGGATTGACACTGGTCTGAAAGAGAACCGCGGCAGCGCAGCAGTACCAGCGCGAAAGATGAACTTTGTTCCTTCTGCAAAAGCGGCCGTTGATGGCCCGGCTCCGCTGCCAGAAAACCTGCCAGCGCTCCCAGCCATCACATTGAATCGTCCGTTTCCTGTTCTTGCTGTTGCTGCGAGTCCGCGTGGAGAATTGGCAGCCATTGCCAACTATGAGCGAATCGACTTCATCAACACGGCGACGCGAACGGTCATCGGTTCCGTGCCGTTCCCGGAAGGTGAACCGCACGTGCTGCGATTCAATTCTTCAGGAACAGTCCTGTTGGCCGCTGGTGGTCGCCCGGTTCAACACGGCAGTGCAGTTTTGTTCGATGTTAAAACTGGAATTCGTCTTGCTGAGATTGGCAATGAAACTGACGCCATCATGGCGGCCGACATTTCACCTGATGAGAAGTCTGTGGCGGTTGGAGGATCCGGGCGAACGATCAAAGTGTACTCAACAAGCGACGGCAAACTTCAGCAAACGCTCGTCAAACACACGGACTGGATCACGGCTGTTGCCTATAGTCCGGACGGGAAACTTCTCGCCAGTGCAGATCGAGTTGGCAATATTCATCTGTGGGATGCGACAAGTGGAGGCGTGGTACTGCCGCTTTCTGAACACAAGGGAGCGATTAAAGCTTTGGCATGGCGATCAGACAGTCAGATACTGGCGTCATGTGGTGAAGACGGCCTGATTGTCTGGTGGGAGATCTCAAAAGGCTGGCCCGCGATATCAAAACCCGAGGCCCATCCTCCAGTACGTCCTGCCGGGACGTATGGCAAGATCGCGAATGGCGTCCTGGATGCGTCATTTGGTACCGCTGGCGAACTGGTGACCTGTGGAAGAGATGGCCAGATCCGGATCTGGTCCACCGACGGAAGTCAGAAAGCCTCCTTTTCGATTCTCGGCGAATCCACAACACCGAATCAGAAGCGTTCTGTTCGCATAGTCCCATTACGGTCCGTCTTCGCCAACGGTGATCAACAGATCCTTGCAGGTGACTCCGCCGGTCAACTGCATTGGCAGGAGGTCCAATAGACAGTGACAACTCTGACAGAGCCCGGCAAGAGAAATTCGAGGTGATAAATTAATGGCACATTCTGCGAACACCTCGCCTCAATTTACGTCGCTCGAAGAATAGTGCTGGTTTCAGCCTGGGTTCTATTCTGAACCTGAATACCAATTCCGACGGAATTGGGCACGACGAATGGAATCAACAATGCGAAGGCTCTGCCTGGCTCATCAGCATTATTCAAGGAATCGCGAATCGGTTTTCGCATTGTTGGGCGTTTCGATGGCTTTCACTCGTATCCAGTACATCTCCGAACCGCGTGGCTTCTTGATTTCTCGTTCCTCTTCATCGGGCGGAGGCAGCACTGTTCCCTTCAGCAGGATGGGCTGGCCAATGTGCAATTCAGCAGCGGACTGAGCTTCACGACTTGCAGCAAAATCCAGGCGCCAGGTTTCCTCATCGGTGCGGACCGATAAAATCGGAACATCACCGGTGGTTGATAATGCCGCTCGCAAAGCACCTCGAACAGTAACCTGAGCGCCCTCTAACTGGCTGTCTCGCGAATCCGATGCCGAAATCTTTTTGACGTCAATGATCCAGCGAATCATGCTTTCTGTACTGACGACTTTTCGGAGTGCACCAGTGACCAGCACTGGCTTCTTGTGGTGCAGTGCGGCGAACTCTCGATCATTATCGTCGGCGAATTGCAGTTCCCACGTTATGCGATGGAATGAGATGGTCGTTCCAGTCGTCTCGCCGCCAGTGGCGACGATGCCATGACGCAAAAGGCCTTGACACTGCACTGACACGGAAGGCTTCTTCGTGTCATTCTCCGAAGACGCTTCGTCTGCATCAACAGGCATCAGGCGTATGCACGTGTTGAAAAGAATAACGCAGAGAAAAATCAGTTCTGGTCGCATGGTTGACTCATTCGCTACTGGACAATTTCAGAAACGACCTACCGTAAGCGGGCTGGGTCTACGATCATTCTGTTCTCTACCAGTCGCCGTCGACGGGGAACGTCAGCAAGGGGCGGACCGGTGATCGGCGGTGTGTTGCCAGTTGGTGACTTGAGCAAAAAGGTCAGGTCAAGAACGCCGCCCTGGATCTTTGCCGGAGCAGTATGTCCCCAGAAATCGCGCAGTGCAGGAATGGGCCGAGCGTTTTCGTAAATCAGATCTCTCACTTTGGCCATCTGAGCGGGATCCTGAACGGGTGTGTTAAATGTTCGAGCCCAAATCAGCGCCGCAGCACCGGCGACGTGCGGAGTTGCCATTGAAGTTCCACTAAAAGACTCATACCCGTTGTTTCTGACAGTGCTAAGAATATCAACGCCCGGTGCTCCGATATCGACGGACTGCTTACCATAATGACTAAACGAACCTCGCTGATCTTTCACATCGATAGCGCCGACAGAGATGATGTTGGCCTGCCGGAGTGACGAAGGATAACTTGGACGCTGGTCGTTGTTATTGCCACCACCGCCTGTGTTTCCTGCTGCGGCGATAAAGAGTACGCCCTTTCGCTCAGCTCGCGAAACAGCTTCGGACAGTTCTGGTGATGTATCCGGGCCGCCCCAACTGTTTGAGAGAATATGGGCTCCGTTGGCGACGCCCCAGTCAATGCACCGAACCGCATCGGAGGTTGATCCGGAGCCGTCCGGTCCCATGAAACGCAACGCCATGATCTTTGCATTCCAACTGACGCCGGTTACGCCGATGCCGTTGTTTCCGACGCCGGCAATCGTTCCTGCACAATGAGTTCCGTGATCCTGTTCATCCATTGGATCATCGTCGTTGTCATAAAAATCGTACCCGTGTTTTCCAGCCCGAGTCCACATGTTGTCTTTCAGGTCCGGATGGCGGTAGTCAACGCCGGTGTCAATCACGCCCACGATAATGTTTGCGGCGTCATTGGTGACGGGCCACACTTTCGCTGCTCCACTATTCTGCATGCCCCACAATCGATCCAGCATCGGATCGTTGGGTTTACCGTCGGAGGTTGCCGGAGGTTCATTACCGAGTTGCGAAATGGACATAATGTAGTCCGGAGCCGCATACGTGACCGCATTGTCAGCCATCAAGGCTTCAACGGTAGTGGCTGTGACCGTACCGCCGTGCGGCTCAACGATCAGGAACGACCCGTTCTTGTAATCCTCAACGAGATTCAGGCCGGCCGCCTGAAGAGTCGCATCTGTCGGCTTTGTGTTCTGGTCGGAATAGCTGATGAGCAGCCTGGTAGAACGTTCCTCGACGGGCGGGATTTCTGTATCAACCTGCGCTGCCATAGACTGGACAGTCGGAACCTGAGTCTCTGCGACTTCGTAAACACCTTTCCCGTCGCGACACATCCCCTTGTAGTGCGACTTCGCCCGGCGAACCAGAACAAGTTCCGCTGAAAGTCGTTTTTCGGCACTGCACTTGGCACGGATGCGGTAGCTGTCCGCAAGCAGAGGCTGACTCAAACACATGCAGCAAAAGACAAGGGCCACGCACCTTTTAAGTGGAGATGTGTCCCGGCGAATCGAATGACTGACCGTGTCGAAGAACAGAGAGTTCATGAATTCGTCCTTAATGCGATGTCCAGTAGCGGACGCTATCGCAGTGAGCGACATGGGTAAAGATCATTCCCATCGCGAGCAATGCTCTGTGCCGGTGTTGTCAATGCAATGTGTGTCCTGCAGAAAACTCGATTCGCAAAGGTGAAGCCCAGGGGAGGTTCATAAACCGGCAAAATCGACCTTTCACCAATCTGACGCTTCCGCATACACTGCCAGTGTCCTCTCGCAAACGGCATTATTCGCCAGACCTCTCTTCGGCGATTTGTGTCAGATGCAAAACTCACTTCATGTGATCCGTCTCTCAACGATCTGACTTCTATGGCTCCCGCCATGATGGGTGAGATCGAAAACGGATTGCAGCATCCTCTCTCCGTGCTGCGATAGACATCATGAAAACGTTTGCTTCACGCTGGTTTCGTGACCTAGGATTTTGCTGCGCGGCTACTCTGATCGCAGGCTGTGCGTCTGTTAACGGACCGGGCACGATTCCAGGCGGCTACACAGGGCCCGTGCGTGGAGGATATCCGCCGATTACGTATGTCCCATACCCCGGCGGTATTCCGTGGTACAACGTTGGTTATCCACGTTTTCCCGGCAATCCTTACACTCCGATCGTGTTGAATCCGACGCCGTCACCGGGAACTCCTAATCCTGGAACGCAACCTGGCGGACCGTCACCAAATCCAACAATCCCTGTTGTACTGCCGGGACCACAGACTCCTGGTGACGATTCCCTGAACTTCTGGAGTCCGTGGCCTCTTCCGCCTCGTGCAAATTCGTCGACCGCATCTTTGAGCCAAAGTGGACGCATTGGAGATACCACTCTTGCGGGAGAGAGAAGCTCAGACGCGATTCAGATTTCTCAATCCAGTTCTGAGATTCGATCCGTGTCAGCAAGCGGAGGTCGTCAGTTCGACTTGTTCGGTGATGGCACCCCGACGCTTGACCACAGCCTCAAGTATCATGGCGGACGGACGATTCGCGACCTCTACTACGTCAATCTGTACATCAGCGGCGATAAAAAATGGACGCGAACAGATGTTGAGCAAATCGACCGCCAGTTGGGGGCCGCGATGCGTGACGAACATTTGAACAATGTGCTGCTGCAGTATTTCGATAATCAGCCGATTCGATCGACCGCCTTGCCGTCTCATCCGCTGGTGGGCTATACGCCAGGCACTGTGACACGCGGTGATATTCAGAACATGATCGGCTGGCTGCACCGGCAGGGCTTTCTTAACTCCTTTGATCTGCAGAATACAGTTTTCAATCTACTCCTGCCGCCAGGTTCTGTGCTGACAGTTGACAACCGCGCGTCGATTCCTGTGAGTGACGAAGTGGCTGGCAGTACACCGCGTGATTCGAAGGGCGTGATTCCGGAGTTCGAAGAAGGGAGTTCGTTGACTGGACTGGCTGGGTATCACGGTTCCGTGGTAACAGCGGGTAATGATCGAGTCTACTACGCCGTCAGTGTGTACTCAGAACGTGGCAGAAATCAGACAACCAACGGGATCCCTGTTTTCAGGGAGCCGTGGAAAAACGTCGTTGCCACACTTTATCACCAACTCGTCGAAAGTCGCACAAACCCGGATGTGGAAGAGGCGATGCGGCATGTGTCTGACGAGAATGCCAAACAGTATCTGGGATGGGCTTCGGATTCCGGATTGGAGGCAGGTGACGTTCCTCTGCTGGCGAATATGTCACTCAGCAGTGTCTTTCGTGAAGTCCCATTGGCGGATGGGAGCGGTGTAGTTCCTGTTCAGTTGCCATGGTCAAACGTCATCGGAGGCCCCGAAGGACCAAGATCCCAACCGCACCCACGACCTTGAGCGTTGTTTTGCCCGCCGATCGTTCGATATGTTCCTCCGCGATGTCTCGGACTGCCTTAGTTTTGTGACCAAACGTGAGTCACGACAACTCATGCTTCATCCCGGGGAATGCAGGTCCAATCTTAATGGACAAGAGTTGTCCTGACATTGTCCCGTTCCATCGCTTATCGCAGTCGCCGCAAAACATGTTTGAGCATTGAAGTTCATTGGGTGAGCTGGGGCGAAGCAATCACTAACCCCATTTCTCTGTGTCCTCCCATGCCCTCGTGACCGCATTAGTAACTCACCTGAGCAGCCGCACCGGGTACAAAAGCGGGATACTTTTCTGCCGCGAGGGTCTGAGCTTGACCACTGTTCTGGGCAGGCACCATGACCACCATTGGTCGAGCACGAACTCCCGGTCGAGGCGTCATCTGAACTTGCCAGATGTGTGCGAACCCGGCATTTACAGCCATCATGCTCAACTGCATTAATTGAATCTGTTGATTGGCCTGAGCGGCAGCTTCCTGATTCCGGTGGTACTCGGCTGCCGAAACCTCAGCGAGAAAGTTTTCGCGGTTTCGCTCGTCCTCTTGGGTGGCTTCTGCTTTCCATGTGTCCCAGCCGGCTTCGAGAACTTCTCGTTCCTTCTCTGAAAGCAGGAACAAAGGAACTGCGATCTTCTCGCCGTTTTCAAGTTCCATCAGAACACCGTCGACGGTGAAGGTCTTTTCTTTTCCTCTCAGCTTGCGGCCCCAAAGCGCAAGATCAGCTTCCGTCTTCACGGACTTGTCGTCGAGCTCCGCCACAATCTTTGGCATCATTTTTTTGTAGATCTCATCCATTCTGCTTAATGGCGTCTTATTGACCTGGATCGCTCCTGACTCGGTTGTGATTACCAGTGTTCGTGTTCCGTAACCGATCACTCGACCGCGGAGACTGACTCCTTCTCGACCAGTCCAGGTCTGCATTTTCTCCGGAGAAGCGTCATCCGTTTTTGATTCCAAATACTCCTTCACGAACGCCTGATCGGCTTCGCTGAGTTCAGAAACGATATACGCCTCAAGCGTCTTGCGTTTTCCTCGCAGCAGGATCGTTTCAGGGCTGGCGGCAATGAGGTCTCCTGAGAACTTGTGCTTGCCAGTTGCGTCGGTCCAATCACGTGCGAACGTAGTCTCTGATACGAGACAGGAAATGGCGACAAGCAGTACAGCTATGGATTTGAATTTCATCGTTCGATCTCAGGCCTGACGTTGGGTGGAGACACGGTCGGAATGAGCACTCCGGGAACAGTCGATTCCTGTCCATTCTTAGACGTACCGTTGCATCCGTGGATTTGGGATAACACCGGAATTCTAGAGGAAATCCAAGCGTCATTGCGACAAACTCTTCGCTGTTTGTAAAACGATTGAGGGCATAATCCGGCCATGTTCTGCCCCTGGACAGAAAAGCGGCCGGGGAAAATGCAGAACCTCGTTGGGATACGGAATCTGAAGCGCGTCTCTTTTTCTGCCTGCCGGGACAGCATAGACTCCCGTCAGGCTGACGATGTCCGGGGGGACAACGCCAGTCGGGAACAGATGCAGGGACAATATGTCTTCACCGACTCAAACAGTCACTCAAATTTCGATTCCGCCGAAAGTTCATGCACTGATCCGGCGCGTGCGTTTTCGATTGCGGCGTGATGCCGTGGCCACTGGTGTCCTGCTCACGGTGTGTTTTGCGGTCGTGGTCTTCTGGGTCACCACCACTCTGGACATTGGCTGGTTTCTGCTTCAGCAGCTTGAACTTCCGGTTGGTCTTCGAGCGATCCTGCTGGGTGTGATGTTGCCCGCCGTGTTATGGCTTTTGGCGAGTCGTGTTTGCTTTCCACTGCTGCGCCGCGTTCGTGATCTGGACATCGCCTTGATTCTGGAACGTAGATTTCCGCAGTTCCAGGATCGACTGATCACATCGATCGAAACATCAAAAGGCTTACCAGTCGAGGGGCCGCTGACACGTCCGATGCTGGAAAGGTCGGTTCACGAAGCTGAAGCACTCGCGGAGACTGTTGTCTCTGATGAAGTTTTCGACATTTCGTCAGTCAAACGGTTGAGTCTCTTCGCTGGCGGACTGCTGCTGTCTCTGCTCATCACTGCCATTGCTCAGCCGCAACTGCTGACTCGCTGGTGGAGTGCATTTGTTCGTTGCGATGAAACCTACCATGAAAGAACCACAGATCTGAAAATGGTCGCGATTGCTCAGCCGGGCGATAGGGCAGTCGAGTTTGTCCCGTCGGGTGATCAAGTTGTTTATCGCCATCCGCGTGGGGCCGATCTGGAACTCGAAATGTTTGTCCCGGACGGTGGCCCCGCCGAAGGGCAGGAATGGATTGTTCCGGACCGTGTTCGAGTCGACGTAGTCAGAGCGGATGGTTCACGAAGTCGAACGTACGTTTCTCCGACGTCATCCTCGAACCGAAGATTTCGCTTTGTCGTGACGCGTCTGCAGGAACCGATCACTGTCGAATTGCTGGCTGGCGATTATCGCAGCAGAACGCCGTATCAAGTGGACGTGGTGAATCCGCCGGGGATTGATGGAATCCTGCTGAAGTGTGTTTACCCTGAATACACCGGCTGGAATCAGCAGCGCGAGACATCCATTTCCGTCAATGGCAGTGAGGTTCAGTTGCCGATCGGAACATCATTTGAACTGACGGCAACCTCCAGTAAGGCGCTGCGAGGAGTACGAATTGTTTCCGACCAGTTTGAGCTTTCAGGAGACCACGATGGTTCAACACTGACCATGAGAGACTCACAGTCTTCCGACTCCAACGGAAGAAAGCTGATCACTTCAGATGGCATGGCGTTTTCTGCTCGATTTGAAATTACCTCACCGCTGCCTGAGACCGGGAAAGAGACTGTCGCCTCAAGTGGCGTAGAACCAAACGTAACAACTGTCCCAGTGACTTCAGAAGCGGATGTTCTGAAGATTCCCTCGAATGCCAACCTGCGTTTCTTTCTGCATGACGTCGACGATGTCATGACAGTCAGCCCCGAGACACTTAGAGTGCAGGGGCTGGAAGACAAGCCGCCGGTTGTTGTGGCCCAGATGACGGGCATCGATAATGCCATCACGCGATTCGCCAAGATTCCTGTTGCTGGCAGGATCAAAGATGACTACGGATTGAAGTCAGCAACTTTTGAGTTTCTGGTCGACGATGAATCAACGTGGCGACCAAGGCCGTTTCGTTCGATTCCGGACAAAAACACGACCGACTTCGAACTTCGCCGCAGTGAGACGGAGGCGTACGAACTGTTTGATGTTCAGGTGCTGGAACTGTCGGAAGGGCAGACGCTGACGCTGTCGATCACGGCTGCAGATGCGAACATCTTTCCGGGCCCCGGTGTGACTCGTGGCGAGCCCATGTTGTTTCGCATTGTCAGCATCGAAGAGCTTCTGTCGCTGCTCTATACGCGTGAGATTGCCTTGCGTGGCCGATTTGAGGAAGTCATCAGCCAACTGGAAGAACTCAACAACGACCTGCTGTTCCACAAGGATGTTGCTGCGAGAGTCGATGCGGCGGCAGCCAACGCGGTTCAGGAGGATCGAGTCAGCCTGAATACCAGTGCGACGCGCAGTGGCAATAATTTGCGACGACAGGCAAATGAGCTGAGTTCCATCATTGAAGGCTTCGAGGAAGTTGTTCGTCAGTTGATCAACAACGCTGTGCCTCCACAGCAACTGGCTGAGAATATGCGTTCATCCATCGTGGACCCTTTGAAGCTTGTCAACGCGGAAATGTTACCTTCCGCCGATCGAGCCGTCAGTGCCCTCAGAGTTGCTGCACAGGATGGACAGCCGACGGAATTGCTCGTCGCGAATGCGAATGCAGAGGTCACAAAAGTCATCTTGGCTCTCAAGGTGGTTCTTGAAAACGTTCGAGACATGGCTGAGTTTCATGAAGCTCTCCGCGATCTGAAGGCCATCCTTGATGAGCTGCAGAAGAACCGGGAAGAAACGAAGAAGCTGCAAAAGAACCAGCTGATTGATGATATCCTGAAGTAATGATCAGCATTTGTGTTAACCACGACCAACAGCTGAACTGTATGTGAAACACTGACCGCCAGGTTGAAGCAGGGCAGGAGAACTCCTCCTGAGGATAGATCACTATGAATATTCGCAGCATGATCTTTGCGGCAAGTTTTTGTACCTGTTTATGGATGTGGTTCGGCGTCGTTGCTCAGGAACCAAAACCATCGGCCTCGGAACCCGACAAGAAAACGGTGCCCTCCAAAGTTGTGACACCTAAGGACCTGCGTGACGATGCGCTGGCGATCAGCGGGCGGTATGCTCGCTTTGAACGAATGCTGACTCAGATGGCCGATATCCTTGGACGTCAGGATCCGGAGCGTGCCGATCTCTTGCGACGTGCCATCGGTAAGGGACGCGAGGATCAGGTCAAGGAAGATATCGAGAAGGTTGTTGAGTTGCTCAGCAAGAGCGAACTGGGGACGGCGACCGAGAAACAAACAGAGATCGTTGCCAGTCTCGAAACGTTGCTGAAGTTGCTGCAAAGCGAAGACCGACGCAGCAGTGTCGAACGTGAGCAGGAAAGACTCAATGGCCTGCTGAAGGATGTTCGAAGCATCCTGGCGGAACAAAAATCAGCCCGAGCCGCAACACAGAACTCTGAAGCTCCGTCGAATGCAGCTCCCGGCCAGCAAAAAGCGCTTGAAGGTGCGAAGAAGGCTCTGGAATCAATGAAGGAGCACGACGACCAGCAGGCTGAAGCAGAGCAGGGCGATGACAAAGAGGGTGATGAAGGCAAGAATCCGGACGGCTCAGAGGAATCGGACGGGAAGAGCAGCGGGAAATCAAAGGACGGCAAGTCGGCCAAAGGAAAGTCGACCGAAGGCAAGCCCGGAGAAGAGAAAAAGAAAGATGGCGATCCTGAAGGGACGGCTCCCGAGGGCAAAGATCAGGAAGGCAAGAAGAAGGGTGATCAGGAGCCCAAAGGCGACAGCTCTCCCGACAACAAACCCGGTGATGGTGAACCAAAGGACGGCGAATCGAAGGACGGCGAATCGAAGGACGGCAAAGACGGGAAATCAAAAGACTCTGGCTCAAAGTCACAGCAGAAGTCATCTGGCAAGAAAAAGTCGGCTGGTAAGTCCGGAGAAAAGTCCGGTAAGGATGAACCAAAACAAACTCCGGGGCGTGAGCAGCTTGAGAACGCCCAGCAGCAAATGGAGCGTGCACTTGAGGAATTGAAGGAACAGGAGCGGGAAAAGGCTCTGGAGCACGAAGACGAAGCACTTGAGGAGTTGCATGAGGCGGCATCAGAGCTTGAAGAAATGCTGAAGCAGCTTCGTGAGGAAGAAAAGGAGATGCTGCTGGCCTCGCTGGAAGCTCGCTTTCAGAGAATGCTGATTGCCGAGACTCAGATTCAGGAAGGAACTGTAAGTCTGGCTGCAACGCCTCAGAAAGACTGGCTGGATCAATACTACGGGCGGTGTCGCGAACTGGCTCAACAACAGAACGAACTTGCCACTGAATGCGCACAGACGGTGAACCTGTTGCGGGAAGACGGAACATCCGTTTCGATTCTGTTGGCTGTTGAGGACATCGAAGCTGACATGGGCTCTGTTTCGGGATGGCTGCAGGAATCAAAGGTCGGAGATCTGACTCAGTCGGTACAGAATGACATCATTGAATCTCTCAAACAGTTGATCGAGACAACTCAAAAAGAAATGCAGGAGATGAAGGAGCAGCAGCAGCAGGAAAGCCAACAGCAGCAAGGTCCACCACAGAAACCGGGACTTGTTGAACTGATGGCTGAAATCAAGATGCTGAGAAATCTACAATTGCAGGTAAATCGACGAACAAAACAAGTCGACGGTCTGCTCCAGTCAGCTTCCAGTGAAGATCTCCCTTCATTGAAGAAACAGGTTCATGACCTTGCTGTCCGTCAAAGGCGTCTGATCGAGACAGCAAAAGAGCTTGCAAAGCAGTCTCAATAATCCAGACAATCTGCGACGCAAGGTGGGTAGCCCTATTCAAAGTGACAATCCCTATGCACCGCCACAGGAGGTTTCCGATCAAGCAGTGCAGGTCACTGCGGAGGATCGAGATTTCGAACTGACCGAGAACGGAATTCTTTGTCGATCCAATGTCACGCTGCCGCAGTTTTGCGTCGTCACAGGGCAATCCGACGACCTTCGCGTTCTTACATTGAAAGTGCTCGCCCCCAGTGATGGGCTCCGAACACTGCGATATCTTGCTACAGGCCTGCTTTTGATTCCCTTGGCAATTCTCTTGTTAATCTATCTGGTGGTCGGAAGAAATAGCCCGCAGGTGGCAATTCCTCTTTATTTTCTTCTGGGAGTTTGGGCTTTCGTCGCCATGCTGATCAATCTTGCTGTGGAATTGAACACACCTCGAGTCTACCTGAAAGTCTCCCTGTCAGCTCAAAAGTACCGACAATGGAAGTGGCTTCAGTGGGCAGTACTACCCGCAATTGGCCTGACGGCCTGCAGCGAACTGATAAAGGAACTCTTTGGAGTGATGGGTCTATTTGTTTGCTGGTTTCTTGTCCTGTTGATTTTGGCGTTCTTGCGAGGACGTTTATCAATGCGGTGGCTTGATGGGGCAAACTTGATCGCGACGCGGAAATCAGAGGAGCATTTCGAAGTCACCAGCTTTTCGGTATCGTTCATGACAGCTCTTCGAGAACATGTGATCAGTTCCAGGAATGGTCCACTCGCAAGCTAAAACTTGTAATTTGGGCAGTCTGCAGGACAAGTGGGAGAAGGTCCAGTCTCAAGGTCACTCGGCTGATTTCTTGAAAGAGACTGGATCATTGGAATCACATTTGGCGATCATGAATTTTTGTTGACATTCCGCACCAGGGATTCAAAAATCCCGCAGCGGAAGGATTCAACGGTTTCGCACGTTGGAATGGGCTGTGCCCCCTCGTATGTTTGTTCAAAGGTTAATTGCCGGAACAAGTCGATGTGAGTGGCGGCCCTCTAAAGCGAAAATCTCCAGGGACGGAGGTGAAGGATCGATGACAATATTTTTGCAACCGGTTTGCACCCCACTGGAGTCTTTGAATGTCTTTTATGTATTCCGAAGCCGATGCTGGACTTGAATCTCTGTCCGAAATTGAAGGCTACGAATTCCTGAGCGATCTGGATGCCGGGTTTGAAGAAGAATTGCGGTCGTTGGGTGTTGATCCCGCTTCTCCAACGGCAGCCAAGCCGGGTTCTGAAGAAAAAGTCATGATGCTTGCTGCTCGATATGCGGCCGGCCTTCCATTATGGCATTCAGATGATTGTTATGATCATGGACCTGGCAGTGTTGGTAATCTCATTGTTGACGACGAGATTAGTGATGATGGTGCAGAGTCGTTCGACATCGCCTGATGCTGCACGAACCCTGTGTTGACAAAGCCAAATAAAAAACGCCACAGTAACCTGTGGCGTTTTTTCGTTGGCCTCAAAGAATCTTCAGTTTCACTTGGCAGAGAAGTAACCCGAACCGCCTTTTGCCCTACAGGCGGTTTCATCTACCGAAGTCACTGTGGCCGGGAATATCAGAATCCAGTATCTTCTTCTTCCAGTTGCGACTGAAGTTGATCCCGTTCCCGACGTGTCGTCTCCAGGTCAAACATCAGATACTTGACATCAAGTCGAAGTTGGGACAGCGCTTCCTGAACAAGGTTAAGGATTCTTCGGCGGCGTTGGATTGAATCAGAGACTCGGTTGAACGCCAGAACCAGATTCTCTCGCTCCGGTCCTTTCATGGAATCTATCAAACGCCCCAACTCCAGCATTTCTACGGGTAAAGCTTCAGCCTCTGTATCGTTAAATCGCTTTTGAACTGTCATGGCAGGCATCCTGGGAAGGGGGGAGTCCGCGAATTGTGATATCGCGGGCAATGCTGAAGATTCTTGTCGTCATGATTCTTCATCACAAGCAAATAGCCGGGCTGACATAAGTTTTTTTTGCAACGTCTGACGGAGAATCTCACCATTCTCTCACGACCGGGCAATTTTTCGTAAATCCAGCCTGTCCACCCCCGTAGAAACCAGCACTTCGCCAGACGGATCCGCAAATCTGGGCTCGGTAAAAACTGCGACTTTCGCTAGTATTCTGACTCCCTGCAGGCAGTCTGCGGCAGATTAAGATTGAAAGACAGAATGAACACGGATGTTCAATGTTGTCAGCTAATTCCCATCCCTCAATCGAACGACAGCGTCTGCAAGATGCGAACAGCCGAAGGCCTGTCACATTCGGTCCGTGGAGTGCTTTCGCCGGACGTCGTTTCTGTTGGAAGTTTCTGGCGTTAACTGTAGTTTTGCGGCTCACGCTGGCTTCATTCATTGCAGCCGACGAAACATTGTCTGAAACGGTTCCTTCAAAGTGGGCCGTTGTCGGAACCCAAAGGAACACTCGGGTTGAGCAAAAGCCCGCAACCCACGACGGCGAGGCGGTTCAGCGATTTCGACTGCTGAACACTCGTTTGCCCGAAGATCTTCAAATCCGAACTCGTGTGCCTGCATCGGTAGTTCACAATGACTACAAGGCCTCTGTCGAGATCCATTCGTCTGTGATGGGCATTCAACTGGGGTTGCTGGTGGTGCTGCCAAACCATGCTGATCCAAGAACGGGTAAGCCCCTTGAGCTTATTCTGCCCGGTGAAAAACTATCAGCGGCCGATCAGTGGCAGACTCTCCATGTGGAAGCCACAAAGAAAGTGATTGAGGCACAAACCCGACGTGTTCGCGCTGAGTTAAACAGCTCAGATATCCGCATGCAGCAGGCAATAATTACAGGTCTTGTACTGTTCGTAGAGGCGACGCCTGGTGAGGTTTTTTTTGACCTCGGTGTCGTTTCCTCCGGCCCCAACATCGCACCTGCCGAGTCTCTCATTAAGCTTGTTTCTGAATCGTCTCCGGAATCCTCACCTTCGGAGAACGAAAGACGGTTTGTCCCTGTCGACGTCGAGCTGGGAGGACTCATGCTCGATCATAAACCCGTCATCATGAGGATGGCTCCGGATCATGCCGAGCACATTCAAACACTGAAGCAAATCGGCCTGAACTCTGTCTGGGTTCCGGACAGTAATGATCAGGATCGTGCCAGGAGTTTGTATGAAGCAGGAATTGCAGTCATCGCGACCCCACCTCATCCCGAATTCGAACCCGGCGACTACACGCGTCTGCTGCAATCACTCCCACCTCTCGATCAGCAGTATCCTCATGTGTCAGCCTGGCTGACAGGAACTCGAGTTTCTCCCGAGGAGCAACCTCATCTCCTGGCATGGTCTCGCGAAGTTCGCAGCGCTGACAGAAGGTATCAGCGACTGCAGATAGCTGATGTCACCGGGTCAGAAGGTTCAGTTGCTCGGGAAATCGACCTTGTTGGAATCGGTCGGCATGTTGTCGGGCGAGATATTTCCTTTGGCTCTCTTCGAAACTTGCTTATCCGTCGCCAACAGAATGCGGGCCAGATTTCCTGCCCGTGGACATGGGTTCAAACTGAGCCATCGGCATTGCAGCGAGCCTGGCGAGAAGATCTGGGACTTCGTCAGACGTTTCTGGAACCGGAGCAGATTCAACAGGGTGTCTACACGGCGTTGTCTGCCGGTTATAAGGGCATAGGTTTCTGGAAAACGCATGCTCTGCAAATCGACAATAGTGCGGATCGTGAAACCGCCATTGCTATCGAGCTTGCCTGCATGGAAATTGAATTGCTGGAACGTTTTCTGGCTCGCGGCAGAATTGAAGGTTACCTCGCACTTCATCAGGGCGAACAGAAATCAGCTTCACGAAATCGTGACACGCGATCACGTTTGAATTCTGCTCTCGGAGGCCGAACGGCTGGAGCAGCGGTCGCAGGCGCCGAGGGGCCTTCAACACATGATGCCGTTGTCATTAATGGCAATGGGGATACTCTGATTCTCGCAACAGCGTGGGATAACGTCTCGCAGTTTGTTCCAGGTCCTCTGTTCGAGCCGGAAGTCAATCTGATCGTGGCTGCGTCGGAAACTTCTTCCGCGTGGCAGATCTCCACGACAGGTATCAGTGGGCTTCCTCGGGAAGTGACGGCAGGCGGCCTGTCATTAAAGATTAAGAACTTCGATCAAAGCGCGGCGCTGGTGATTTGTTCCAACCCTGCGGCACTAATTCCCGGGCTGGAAAAGCAAATTCACGCGATGGCCCCGCGGGCTGCCGCAAGAACGACGGAGCTGGCTTCTCTAAAGTATCTGCGAGTTCTGGAAACTCTCGAACTCCTGCGGGACGAGCATACTGTCGCACCTCAGGTCGATGCTCTGATGTCGCAGTCCAAACAGATGCTGGATCGAGCTGAGTTTGAGCTGAAGAATCAGGACTTCCATGAGGCCGCACAGCGAGCGCGTGACTCCATGCGATTTGCCAGACTGGCTCAACAGGAGTGCTGGAAACTTGCCATTGCAGATCTGAGCTCGCCGACGTCGTCTCCACACACCATATCGTTCGCAACGCTTCCCGATCACTGGCGATTGATTCATTACATTGAGCAACAGCAGCACCGTCTCAGTGATAATCTTTTGCCATCGGGCGATTTTGAGAACCTGCGCTCGGCATCACAGGAAGGCTGGAACCTCAGCATTGCACCAAAGTCTCCCTGCTCGGCAACCGCCGATGTGCTACAGGATCCCCGCGCGGGGAAGGTTCTGCGATTGATTGCCTGGTATGCAAACCCCGAGTCAAGCCGACTCTCACGCGATGATTCAATGCCGATCACGGTGACAACGCCACCTGTAGAGGTAAATGCGGGAGACGTGATGATCGTCAGCGGACGAGTGAGAAAAGGGCGAACTGCGTCGCCTGAATCGAAGCGTCCTCTTGTGATCTTCGACTCTGAGCTTGGTCCTGAGAACAGCGTGCGCACGGAACTGGAATCCGAATGGACCAAATTTGAGATGATTCGCCCGGTCAGTTCATCAACATCATTCTCTGTAACTATTGGCCTGATGGGACAAAGCGGAGTTGAAGAAGCGCATATAGACGACCTGAAGATTCGTCGCATACCAACGCTGCAATCGTCTGAGCCGATGCGACTTACAGGCGACGAGAAGTCTTTGCCCCTAAACAGCCCTGAGTAGAACGCTCGCAATGACATGGATCCTGCTCAGCTTATGCTCGGCCATTTTTCTGGGATTCTATGAAATCGCCAAGAAGGTTTCGCTGAAAGAGAATGCCGTCCCTCCCGTCCTGTTTTTTAATGTTCTGACTGCCGCGAGTCTTTGGCTTCCATTGATCCTGTTCCCTCAATTCTATCCCACAGGAGTGCCGGCTCACGTTCTGCGAGTTGAATCGCTGTCCGGAACGGGGCACATTCTGTTGTTCCTGAAATCACTGATCGCAGGCAGTTCCTGGATCTTCGCATCGTTTGCTCTTAAGCATCTGCCAATGTCGATTGCCGCTCCTATTCGAGCAAGCAGTCCACTCTGGACCATTACGATCGCAGTTGTTTTCTTAAGCGAGCGGCCCGATTTGTGGCAGTGGGGCGGGATCACCATCATTCTGATCTCCTTCTACGCATTCTCGCTGGTAGGGCGAAAGGAGGGGATTCACTTCCACAGAAACCGCTGGGTTGGCTTTATGGTGATCGCAACACTGCTTGGGGCCTGCAGTGCCTTGTACGATAAGTTCCTGCTACAAAACTGTCATCTGCATGCTGCGACTGTTCAGGCATGGTTCTCTGTGTATCTTGTGCTGGTCATGACTCCTTTGGTGACGCACTGGTACTTTAAAGGGCGCACGACGACTCCCTTTCAATGGCGCTGGTCAATCCCCGTGATCTCCATCCTGCTGCTTGTCTCCGACTTTCTTTACTTCACTGCGATTGAAACGCCGGGGGGATTAATCTCGGTCATTTCTCCGCTTCGAAGAACTTCGATCGTGATTGCATTTATCGCAGGAGTCAGAATCTACGGAGAAAAGAATCCCTTGCCCAAAGCCGTTTGTATCCTCAGTATGCTGGTCGGAGTTTACGTTCTGAGCCTGTCGAGAGGATAAGAGATGATTACGAACACCATGAGTCCATCGAACAGCTTGTCTGGCCAATCCGCGACTCCGTCTGCTAAAGACAGTGTGCAAAAACGCTGGTGTCGATTTTTTTCCGGAAGAACGCTGTGGAAGTCAGGAATTGCGGCTTTGATCGTTCTGGCCAGTACATCGATTGTGGCGGCCTGTAACATTCCCGTATTTCGATTTGCACTTGAGAGATGGAAGTCCGACGTCTGCGAGCTTGTTGTCTTCTTTGAACAACCGCTTTCATCTGACGATGAAATGATGATCAAAGAGCTCGAACAGGAGTCCATATTGAAGAACGGTGCCGCAAATCTTAACGTGCTACGCGTCGACATTAATCAGACAACTGATCAGGAGCTTCGAGACCTATGGATTACGACGAAGCAAAAAACGGATCTGCTGCCACCCGCAGCCGTGGCCCGGTCAATGAAAGGGAAGGGGCAGGCCATCAATCATTGGTATGGATCTCTTCAGGAGCTCAGATCTTCTAATCTTTTGCGTTCTCCAGCCAGAAGCCAGCTCCTGCGACGTCTTCAGGAAGGAGACTCGATCGTCTGGCTCATGCTTCGATCATCAGATGAGCAGCGAAATGCGAAAGTCAGAGAACTCCTGAATACTCATTGCAAAGAACTGCCAAAACGCATTGAGTTACCGGAGGGCATCGGACTGCCAGGCTCAGAACTCTACTCAGAGGTTCCTCTGCTACTTCAGTTTTCCGTGCTTGAAATCAACCCGAATGACCCAGAAGAACAGTATCTGGTCCGACAGATTTCCGGACTCAAGATCGACGCTTTTCGGGAAGGGAGTCCGCTGATCGTCCCTGTGTTCGGGCGGGGACGCGTTCTTGAAGTGATCCCCGGAGAACAGTTGAACGCAGATTTGATCCACGATCTGACTGAGTTTCTGTGCGGTGCTTGTTCCTGTCAGGTCAAAGAACAGAATCCGGGCTTTGATCTCTTGCTGACCACCGACTGGAATCTGGCTTTGTTTGGGGAGGGTGCCGAGGGGCCTCCAGCAGATGCTGAGATTGGCAGCGGACAGAAAAGAGCGCCCGAATTGAGACCTATTCCATCCGGGCGTTCAAAAAAAGAACGTTAGGCGTGGTTCGATGTCGTCAGGACTTGAACCATTGAAAAACTATTTGGCAATTGTGGCCTCAAGGATCTGCGTCGTCCATTTTCCGCCTTCAAGGAATGTCATGACGGCCTGATCTCCACCTTTCCGCCGTGCTGCGGAGACAGATTTATCAGCCTCGCGTATCAATGAATCTGCCCGCACTGCAATTCCATTCTGCGGCGCGTAGTACGCTAATCCAATACTGCACGTAATTTGTCTCAACGGATCTGTTGTCGAAAGTTCTGACCGGATTCGGCTGCGAATTTGATCACAGACCATTGTGAGCATATCCGAATTCACGTCCTTGAGAGTGATGACAAACTCATCGCCGCCGTATCGGACGACAGAGTCAGAAAGTCGAACACACTCACGCAGGATTGCTGTCACCTTCTGCAGCAGCATATCGCAGAACTGTGGGCCCGCTTCCTGATTGAGCCTTCGAAAGTTATCAAGATCAATCAACAGCAGCCCAATGGGAACCTGGTGCTGATGAGCCTGATCGATAACGGAACTCAATGCAGGTTCAAGCCAGCCGCGATTGAAGGCGCCCGTCAGGCTATCCTTCCATGCGGCCTCTCGTACATGCAGTGACTCTGCCGTTTCGAGTCGAATTCTCTCGAGGCGTTCGATCCCTGGATTTGCATTCACAAGTCGCAGTTGGCCAGCCAATGCAATCTGCCCCAGTAATTCCTGCGCCTCTGCCAAAATGGATTCCAGGGCCGGAGGTCTACCGACATCAATTCCGAATGTTGCACTCATCTCTCCGACTCGTGAATCGATATCGGCAAGGACGCGGAAAACATCATTGGGACGCAATGCAAAGACCTGTATGAGGAGTCGTTCGATATGTTCTCTGCTGCAACTGAGATTGTGGCTGACTTCTTCGAGATATTCAGAGACATGCGTTGCCGTGATCAAGGCTGCGGGCAAGGAAGTGCTGGATACGAATTTGAGTGGCACCACTCTGTGAGCCGATGCATGGTGAACGCCGATTGCATCGATAAATTCACTCTCCAGATTCCATTTTCGACACAAGCCCTGGCTTACTTCCACGTGAGTAAATCCCAGCCATTCCTGTTCCCGTTGGCGCTGAGTACGTTCGTCCTCCGGCTCCAGAACGTTTTCCACATAGGCTTCGCCGCAGGTATGGAGTAAAGCAAGTCGGCCAATGTCCTGAAGCAGCCCGGCCAAGAACCAGTTTGCTGGATCCACCTTACCTCCCTGCCGCTCCCCCAGAGCTTCGGCAACAGCGGCCTGAGTTAAGGATTCGCGCCACACCATCTGATAACTGCGACGTAATTTGAATGAGTTGCGGTTCTGGTATTCAGCCAGACAAAATCCCAGCACAAGGGTGCGAACCATCGTGGTCCCAAGTCGGGGCACTGCTTGTTCAATGGAATTTGCCCGAGTTCTCATGCCAAGCAACGCAGAGTTGGCAGTCTTCAGAATACGTCCTGCGATCGCGGGGTCGGTACGGATTGTTTCAATCAGTTGGTCATAGTTTGGATCTGGGTCGCGAGCGATCTCCACAATTCGGGCCGCTACTTCCGGAAGGCTTGGAATTCGCTCTGATGCGAGAATGGATTCAAGGGAATAGGGCACGATCTGCTCCGGACGAATAATCGACAGGGAACTACCTCGACACACTATCAGCCCGGCACAGGAATGAGGCCGGTTGCATTTTTGCAGCATCGCTATCGGGTAAATGCCCAGCAACTTGCGGATCGATTTACCCCATTTGCCCATATTCAATGAATACTGCTGGTCATGCCGATTGTGCGGAATTCGGATTCAACGCCATGAATCAAAAGACGGCAAGGCAGGGTACTCGGAACAATCGATGGGATGGATGGTCCCAGCCTGAGCGAAACAACTTTTGCCTGACCGCTAAATTCGATTAATAACACCGTAACTGAGCAGTCCCTGAAATCACAATTTATGCGACATCACAACGGATTCCGGCAAATCATTACCGAGCACTGCTGACCACGTCGCTGTTTTTGCCGATAGCCGAATGCAGGTGCGTAAATCGGCCTCCAGCACATTCACTGTTCGGAAGCAGCTCAACTTCTGAGTCGCCGGTTGTCTTCGGAGCGAATTCACATGCGTTTTTGGTTTCTTACCTGCGGAATCATGATCATCTCTTCGGCGGCGTCATGTCACGCCCAGCACGGCGGATGGAAGTCCGATTATGCCGAAGCATCCACTGCGGCTGAGAGAGATGGACTACCGATTTTTCTGCATTTCCAGGCTTGGTACTGTGGGCCGTGCCAGCGGATGGACCGAGATGTTTTCCCGCACGCTGATGTTCAAAAAGCTTTATCCACCGGATTAGCTTCGGTAGAAATCGACGTAACTAAAGAGCCGGATCTGGCCGCAAGGTATGAAGCGTCAACGGTGCCGCGTGACGTTGTCGTGTTCGCTGACGGGACGGTAGAAACGTTGAACATTGGCTACATGAGTCGGGCAGCGTACGTTTCTCTATTGAGGGATACGGCAGAACGCGGCAAAACGAAGGTCAAGGTTAAGCCTGAAGGGGAAGAAGAGAAGCAAAAGAGCAATGACGAGCCCGTTCCGAATCCAACGGATCCGTCATCTCAAACTACATCTCCTCTGCCACCTGTCGAAGGCGATTCCGAAAAGACACTGAAGCCAGAGCCTGAGAATCCTGAACCAACAAACGAGTTGCTTATAACGGGACTGGATGGGTATTGTCCGGTCCGACTCCACGATGCGCGAGAATGGACGCCCGGCCAGGATTCGATCGTTGCCGACTATCGCGATATTCGCTATCGATTTGCGTCAGAGTCCGATCGCGACAAGTTTCTAAAGAACCCCGTTGAGTACGCTCCACAGGACTTGGGCTGTGACCCTATTGTTCTTACAAAAGAGGGCAAGGCCATTGCGGGCCGAATTCAGTATGGTGCCTTCTTCGACCAGCGGCTTTATCTATTCAAGTCGCAGGAGAATCGTGAACTCTTTAAGAAATCCCCATTGCAGTATATCGAGATTCGCAGCGCGCTGAAGGCGGATCAGATCGAGGACATTCGCAGGCAATGATCTGTCGCAAGTCGAAACGTCGGCCATTACGGCTTCAGCATTGACTGCAGTTCTTTAAGCGTGGTTTTGGCTGTCGCCGTTGTACTGACGACTTTGCCCTTTGCATCGATTAGCCATACGGATGGGGCTCGCGCAACCCCCCAGAATCGAATCAGCGGGCTGTCCCATGATCTTTGCTGAGCATTCGGAAAGAAGATCTGCTGACCCGGGACATTGTTCATCTCCATGAAAGAATTCAATGTCGATTCGTCTTCATCCAGGGCAACACCAACGATACGCAATTGATCAGCAGGCCATTGGGACCGAATCTTCCCGAGCACGGGGAGAAGCCCTTCAGAGAATTCCGGGCTGTCTGACTCCCAGAAATAGATCAGTGTAGGTTTCCCCGGAAAGTCATCTGCAGACACAAATCCACCATCAGCCGTGGGGCCGGAGAATTGTGACAATTGCTGCCCGACAAGAGACAGCCGACGCAAAGATGCAGTAGCATTTTGCCCTTGTTCTGTCTTGCCAAACTTTTCTGCCAGGGTCGTGTAGCAAAGCTTACATTCGGTCATCAGCCGTTTAGACAGTTCACTATCGTCTGTTGCATTAGCGTGCAATTCGCAACTCCGTGCGGCTCCGAACAACAGGCTGACCGCTCGCTGTGTCTGCTCAGGGAAACGGTCTGCGAATTCGCGAGCCCAACGCGACAATGTCTCGAACCAGACTGGTTGAGCTTTACCATGTAACCCAGCTTGGGTGTGAGCAAACTTTGCGATCGTGTAGACACCCTCCGCCGCTGCGACCGACTTCGGATCGCGATCGTTGAGTGCCTGGACATCCGTGTAAAGCTGATCGATTTCAGCCTTACCACCCAACATCGCAAGTTGGAATCTCGCTTCCAGCAGTTGGCCGATCGCCTGATGGAACTGTGGTTTGCGACTTTCCTCGTCCATGGTTATTCGAAGCACCTTCGTTGCCATTTCGACGATTCGCTCGTTTCTTTCACGGCGTGCAGCACTTGCGTCCTTGGTATCCGCAGGCAGTGGTGCGATTCGAAGACGCTGAACTTCCTTCAAAGTCTTTGTGGCCTCGTCGTCCGGAAATGGCGATTTTTCGGCCGTTTTGTCTGAATCTGTGCTGCCGGGATTGCTTTCACCGACTGTCGCTTTGGCGGGGCTTTCGATGGATGCCGTAATCGCCTTGACCGACTTTCCGGGAGAAGGAGTGTCCTCAGCAGTCTGGATTTCCTGGGGGCGTTTCTCTGAAGCATTGGCTGGCGTTTCGGAAACACCGCTCTCATCGCCAGTGCCGCAGCCCAAAATTGCTCCGGCAATTAACAAAGAACCAGAAAGTTGCTGAAATCGAATCATGGACATCAACGTCGATCCTTCGCTGCGTCGGTCTAATCTCTTAAATTTGCCCCTTGGGCATCGGCTTTTGTTCTATCGAAAAACCGACTTTGTGGAAATACGAATTTGCCCGGAACCGCATGCAGTGGCATGTTCGTTGCTCTGGTTCCTGTTTGTGGAATCGGTCAGCATGTTTCGATAGCCTTCGTACACGGAGACTCACTGGTGTTTCCACTCATGAAGCCAGTTTGTGGTCGTCAACAGCTCTGATAACGATGTTCTTACAGGATACCACCAGGTGACTTCTTCAAAAACGGCAGTTGCGGTCGACCCCAAGCAGTTACATGTGCTTGCCATCCATGCTCACCCAGACGATATCGAATTCCAATGCGCTGGCACACTGATGAGGCTGGTGAAACTAGGGTGCCGAGTTTCCGTTGCCACAATGACCCCCGGTGACTGCGGAAGCGCCGAGCATAGTTGTGAAGAGATCGCTGCAATACGCCGCGAAGAGGCCCGTAAGGCAGCAGCCATTATTCAGGCTGAATGTCACTGTCTGGAATTCCGCGACCTGTCGATTGTATTCGACAACGACAGCCGCCGACGCATGGCCGAGTTTCTTCGCCGCACGGCCCCCGACATTATTCTGACAGCTCCGCCGATCGACTATATGCACGATCACGAAATCACCAGCGCCTTGGTTCGCGATGCCTGTTTTAGTGCATCGGTGCCAAATTACCGAACTTGCCAATGGGATCCCGCACCTCCCACCAAAAAGATCCCCTGGCTCTATTACGTTGATCCGATCGAAGGAATTGATCACTTTGGCAATCGAATTCCGACGGACTTTGTAATCGACGTCAGTGACGAATTCCCGGATAAGCTCGACGCTTTGGCATGCCATGCCAGCCAACGCGAATGGTTACGCCGACAGCATGGCATGGACGAATATCTTGACGCCTGTAAACGCTGGAGTAGTCAACGAGGGCAGGAAGTTGGTGCGAAATTCGGGGAAGGGTTCCGTCAATATAAGGGGCACCCGCATCCTTCCAGCAACATTCTTGGGGAACTGCTGGGACTCTGACATCTTCTGTGGGATAGCCAGCCGGTGAAGTATTCAGGACTCATCAATGCTATGAAGGCGGGGGTTAGCCAAGCCGAAAGTTTGGAAAAGGCGTAAGACTTCGCCGTCAGCCCCTAAGCAACGATCAAGTTGATTCCAATTCCTGAAAACTGAAGTTGAGTAATCTAGCCCGGATTCGCAACATTTCTGCTGCGTGCTATGCTTTTCCGAGCCGATGTCCTTGCCAGTCACCCGAATTTATCTGTTTTGTTACCGAGAGAGCTCGATCCATGTCAGACCATGCTTCCCACGACGCTGCTTCTGCTTCACAGGACGCTCCACTGTTTTCTGCAGTGGAAGTCGAGCAGTTTTCTGCGGATGATGTGACGGCTGGCGGCGCGATTGGAAAGATGCTGTCCGCACTATTCCTGTACACCATCTTTGCGATGGCGATTGCTGGATGGTGGACTCATTCATCGATCATCGCTGACAACGCCTACGGGTCAGGTGCGGAGCAGGGCGAAGCGGCAGACCATGCTGCGGATAAAGCTGGTCATTGATTTGCGCTGAGACCGATCGCGGTTGCGGTTGCGTATTCGCGAGCATGTGAAATAGTGATTAGGATCTCGGCGATCTTTCGTTCGCTCGCTATCCGCGAAGCCTCGCCGCTCAGTTTTACTGTTGGTTGCCCGGTGTGGAGTGCGATGATCTCCACATCGTGAAAAGTGATCCCTTGAACGAATCCAGTGCCGAGTACCTTCACGACGGCTTCTTTTGCAGCCCAGCGCCCGGCAAAACGAACGGCTGAATCTCGATGCCGCATCGCGTACTCAATTTCCACTGACGTGTAGCATCTCTGCAAAAAATGATCGCCATGCCGCTCGATCATACTGCGGATACGCTCAATCTCAACAATGTCAGTTCCAATGCCGAGTATCATCGTTCTCTACACAATCAAACAGATGGAAGTCGGGTGGCAGAGCAGGGGATAGCGTTTTCAGGGACAGAAAATACGGTTCTGATTCGGCAGTCCATGAACGCAAACCAAGGAGATGCCTCGGGCAAGAATCATTGTGTCATGGCCAGTGGGCAGTCCACTTTATTTTATGGCTGGTCGATGTCATAGATGGCGGTGGATATGAGCGGCCATTGCTGCGAACGGGGCGGCCGTCTTCGAAGAAGTGCGTTCCCGGTTTTTAACACGGGAACGCACCATTCCATTGAGCATCGATTAAGCGCCGTACTTCTCAAGGCGCCCAGCATGGGACAGAGCCTGTAGCATCAAATACTTGGCTTCGAACATGCCCAGTTCGCCGACTCGGCAGGCTGACTCACCGAACTGCTTTGATCCGTCGAAGCGGCAAATGTCAGAAACAAGCATGGTCGGGACCGGATGGCCACTATGAGACTTCATCTTTGCGGGAGTACTGTGGTCTCCTGAAATAATCAGGACGTCCGGCTTGAGAGCGTTGATTCGCGGAATCGCCGAATCATATTCCTCCGTTCGTTTTACCTTGGCGTCGAAGTTTCCGTCTTCACCAGTGCTGTCCGTGTATTTGAAATGAATGAAGAAGAAGTCGTATTTTGACCAGTTCTCTTCGAGGCACTTCATCTGATCGTCGAGCGTGTGTCCTGCATCCAGGATTTCCATATCGACAAGGCGTGCGAGGCCGCGATACATCGGATACACAGCAATCGCAGCGGCTCGAGTTCCGTAGACTTCCTGAAACTTTGGTATCGGAGGCATCTTTGCAATCCCCCGCATCGTCAGCAAATTCGCTGGTGCATCATCTTTCAGGATAACTGCAGCCTGCCGTAAGAACTCGGCCAGAATCTCGGCTGTTTTTTGCGAAGCCGAATCAGCCCCCTGTGGCTTTAGTGGAGCGGCTCCTGTTCTTTGAGGGTCTGTGTCATTGACGCTGCCTCCAAGTCCATCGCCACGAATCACGATGACGAGCCGATACTCCTTCACATGACGCACAAAGACTTCGACGCCTGGAATGGTGATCTTGTCGAGCTTTTCGCAGAGCTTGGCTGCAATGTCGCTGGAGATGCGTCCTGCTCGGCGATCTGTGATGATTCCGTTGGCATCAACCGTACAGAAGTTGCCTCGAACTGCGACATCACGATCAGTCAGAGCGAAGTCGATTCCCAGTGCCTCAAGAACTCCTCGGCCAATGTCGTACTTCAGGGGGTCATAACCGAACAATCCCAAATGGCCCGGACCGCTTCCCGGGGCGATTCCCGGGAGGACAGGAATACTCATCCCCAAAACACCTCTTTGCGCTAACGCATCCAGATTAGGTGTGTTGGCAGTTTCCAGTTCTGTTTTTCCACCCGGCTGTAGCGGCAAGCCACCGAGACCATCAGCCACATAGAGTACGATTTTTGAATCAGAAGCACGCTGCAATCGTCGTGTCAAATCATGAATGTCGGTCATCGAAGGCCGTTCCTGATACGATAAAAGTGGAGCCATTTAAAAACAGTGGTTGCAAAATCGACAGAGTGTTACCCATTGTCGCCCGCAACCAAACATGAACACAGCAACAGGTTACAAAGCCTGCCGTGGAATCAAAGTGAGTCCAAAGATTCGTATCGCAGATGAGATGGCCAATGTTCACGAACGTCTGTTTACCAGCAATGTGCCAAGGGGCTTGCCCGCATTATGCGATTCGGACCCAGTTCGGCAGAATGTGCCCGAGCGAATACCATCGAGGCGAATAAGAGCGTACTTGATCGCCCGGTATTGAGACAAAAGATCTCGAAATCTGCGAGAAGTTGACAAGTTGCTCGCGGTTGTTGCAGTTCAAACTCAGGGGCCTATAATCCGCCGGGCATTCGGAATCGATCGGAACTCCGATCTTCTCCATCGCCTTCCATGACGTGTTTTCCTAACCTTGATTTCCGCGGGAGGAGCGTGACTCTTGGACGCTCTGCTTCGAACGTTGAGCCTGCCGGCTCAGATCCTCTCCAGAGTTCCCGGACTGGGTCCGCTGATCAAAGTCTGTTCAACCACGGTTGGGCAAAAGATTCTGATGGCGATCTCCGGACTATCTCTCTGTGGTTTCCTGGTCGCTCATCTCGCTGGGAATCTGAAACTGTACGCGGGTGAGCAATCGTTCAATGACTATGCGCATGCGCTGCATAGTCTTGGGCCTATTCTGGCCGCAGCTGAAATTGGGCTGTTCGGCATGTTTGCGCTGCACATCGGGCTGGCCGTTTCCACCGGTGCTTTGAATAAAGTCGCGCGAGGTAAGGATTATTTCATCAAGGAAACGAAGCAGGGTGTTTCCATTCTGCCCGGTGGTGCATCCTCCTGGATGATGGTGACGGGGCTGGTCGTTCTGTTTTTTCTCGTGTGTCATATCATTGATATGAAGTTGAAGGTTGGTCCCGGTGTCGATTATACGCCGGCCCTGAACGCCGAAAAAATCGTGGATAATGAGTACCAGGCAGTCAAGGCAGTGCTGTCGACTCCATCGCGGGCATTCATCTACATGGTTGGTCTTGTTGCGTTGGGGATTCACCTTTCCCATGGTATCCGTAGTGCTCTGCAGACTCTGGGCATCAATCACAAACGATGGAATTTTATTCTGCACTGGTTATGCATCGCAATTGCCTGGACGTTGGCGGCTGGATTCATCAGTCTCGTTATATGGGCGATTGGCGGAAGATAATGAAATGCGACTCTGATCGTCAGAGTCGTCGGTTAGTGGACAGCCAGAACAGTTTCAAGAAATTTTCGAGGTCTTCCCATGGTTCGCGTGGCAAGTGACACACTGAACTCGCGAGTTCCCGACGGCCCGCTTCAGCAGAAGTGGGACAAGCATCGTTTTGATCTTAAGCTGGTCAACCCGGCTAACAAACGCAAATTTACTGTGATTGTCGTGGGCACAGGCTTGGCTGGTGGTTCGGCTGCCGCTTCCATGGCAGAGTTGGGATACAACGTGAAGGCGTTCTGTTTCCAGGACAGCCCACGGCGAGCCCACAGTATTGCTGCGCAGGGTGGAATCAATGCCGCCAAGAACTATCAAAACGATGGCGACAGCGTCTGGCGGTTGTTCTACGACACTCTCAAGGGTGGAGACTACCGAGCTCGTGAAGCGAATGTTCATCGGCTTGCTCAGGTTTCCACAAGCATCATCGATCAGTGCGTTTCGCAGGGCGTTCCCTTTGCTCGCGAGTACGGTGGGACTCTAGCGAACCGCTCTTTTGGCGGTGCTCAGGTTTCTCGAACTTTTTACTGCCGTGGTCAAACCGGACAGCAACTTCTGCTGGGTGCTTATCAGGCGATGATGCGTCAGGTGGGAACCGGCAAAGTTAAGCTGTTTGCCCGACGCGAGATGCTTGAGCTGATCGTTGTTGACGGGGTTGCTCGTGGGATTGTGGTGCGCAATCTTACCACTGGTCAGCTTGAAACTCATACTGCTGATGCGGTTGTGCTCTGCACGGGTGGTTACGGAAACGTTTATTACCTGTCAACCATGGCGAAGGGCTGTAATGTCACGGCCGCCTGGCGATGTGCGCGGAAGGGCGCGTTGTTCGCCAACCCCTGCTATACGCAGATCCATCCAACCTGCATTCCTGTCAGTGGTGACTACCAGTCCAAACTGACTTTGATGAGCGAAAGCCTGCGAAACGACGGCCGTGTTTGGGTTCCGATGGCGAAGGGTGACAAGCGTTCTCCGGATCAGATCCCGGACGCGGAACGAGATTACTATCTGGAACGACGCTATCCATCATTCGGAAATCTTGCCCCACGAGACATTTCTTCTCGCGCCGCGAAGGAACGATGTGATGCCGGGAATGGCGTGGGTGATTCCGGTCTTGCCGTCTTTCTTGACTTCCGTGACGCTATCAAACGTGATGGCGAGGACGTGATCAGGAAGAAATATGGCAATCTGTTCCATATGTACAACAAGATTACGGCTGAGGATCCTTACAAGCAGCCGATGCGAATCTTCCCTGCGGTCCATTATACAATGGGCGGGCTCTGGGTTGACTATAACTTGATGAGTAACGTGCCCGGCTTGTATGTCCTTGGCGAAGCAAACTTCTCCGACCATGGTGCGAATCGTCTCGGAGCCAGTGCGTTGATGCAGGGGCTCTCCGATGGCTATTTTGTGCTTCCGTACACGATCGGCGATCATCTGGCCACAACGAAACTGGATAAGATTCGGGATGATCACCCGGCCTGTATGCAGGCGATGCAGGAGGCACAGAATCGGATCAACAAGTTGATAGCAGTGCAGGGCAAGCGGTCGGTCGATTCATTCCACCGAGAGTTAGGACTGTTGATGTGGGATCAGTGCGGAATGGCTCGAAATCGCAAAGGTCTTACAGAGGCGATCGATAGAATTCGTGGTCTCAGAGATGAGTACTGGCGGGATGTTCGAGTTCTGGGTTCTGGAACAACACTGAATCAAAGTCTTGAAAAAGCGGGCCGAGTAGCCGACTTCATGGAGTTTGCAGAACTATTGGCCACGGACGCCCTACACCGTGAAGAGTCCTGTGGTGGACACTTCCGCGAGGAATATCAGACGGAAGAAGGCGAAGCCGCTCGTAACGATGCAGACTTCTCGTACGTCGGTGCATGGGAATACCGTGGCACTGAACAGGAGCCTATTCTGCATAAGGAACCGCTGGTCTTCGAAAACGTTAAGCCATCGACCAGGAGTTACAAATAATCATGAGCAATCATCTACTGAATTTGAACCTCCGAGTCTGGCGTCAATCAGGGCCCAACGACGAAGGCAGTTTCAAAACATACCGACTGAGCGGTGTCAGCACTCACATGTCTTTCCTTGAGATGCTGGATGTTCTGAATGAGCAACTCATCGTTCAGGGGGAAGAACCGGTTGCCTTCGACCATGACTGCCGCGAAGGGATTTGTGGCATGTGTAGTCTGATGATCAATGGCCAGGCCCATGGCCCGGACAATGCAACCACGACTTGCCAATTGCACATGCGACGCTTTAGTGACGGCGACACGGTCACGATTGAACCTTGGCGTGCATCGGCGTTTCCCGTTCTGCGCGACTTGGTGGTCGATCGATCTGCTTTTGACCGAATCATTGCCGCTGGTGGGTTCGTCTCGGTCAACACTGGTAATGCGCCCGACGGCAATGCGATCCTCGTTCCCGGCGTCAGGCAGGAAGTTGCTATGGATGGCGCTGCGTGTATTGGCTGTGGAGCCTGCGTTGCAGCCTGCAAGAATGCTTCAGCGATGCTCTTTGTGTCGGCTAAAGTATCGCAATTGGCCGTGCTTCCACAGGGGCATCCCGAACGAAACGCACGAGTGCTGAATATGGTCGCTCAGATGGATAAAGAAGGTTTTGGGTCCTGTACGAACACGTCCGAATGCGAAGCCGCGTGTCCTGCTGAGGTCTCCGTTTCTCACATCGCAAGACTTAATCGAGAGTATCTGCGAGCATCAATTCTTGCCGAGAATTAGATCCCGATCAGGCGGCCTCTGATATGGCTCGCAGAAACTTTGGGCAGCATTTGAGTCCTCAACGAACGTGCGACTGCGAGTTTCGTGTTTGCACTGCTCAGGAATTTGGTGAAGGATGTTACACAACTAACGACAGGTCCGCTCGTGCGTAAGACTCCTCTAGATTTGTGGCATCACACGCATAATGGTCGGATGGTAGACTTCGCTGGCTGGGACATGCCGGTTCAGTATTCCTCGATTGTTGAAGAACATTCTGCGATCCGTAACGCAGTGGGGCTCTTTGATATCTCCCATATGGGACGCCTGCAGTTTCGCGGCGACTTGTCTGCAGAATTCCTGAATGGCATTCTGACAAACGACACATCGAAATTCAGGGTCGGCGATGTTCGATATTCGCTGGTGTGTGGAAAAGACGGCGGCATTTTGGACGACGTTCTTGTTTATCGCCTTCCCGATCGATGGGAACTGGTTGTTAATGCCTCAAACCGCGAAAAGCTCATCGACTGGTTTTCAAATTCTGCAGGTTTTGCTGCCATTGAATTTACCGACGCAACTCTGCATACCGGCATGATTGCAGTGCAGGGGCCGAGGGCGTTGGAGTTGATGGGGCGTGTCTCTTCCTTGCCCCTTGGAGAGATGAAGTATTACACAACTGCTGACGTGACGTTGTTGAACTCACCTGCGTTGGTATCAAGGACCGGATACACCGGTGAAGACGGCTTTGAAATAATTGTATCTGCCCATGAAACCGAGCGGATATGGCAGAAGATAATGGAGGAAGGCTCGCCTCTGGGAGCTGTTGCAGCAGGTTTGGGCTGCCGTGACACACTCAGACTCGAGGCCGCAATGCCTCTTTATGGTCACGAACTCAATGAGACCATCGATCCCCTGACGGCCGGCCTTGGATTTGCGGTCAAGTTCAATAAGCCGGAGTACATTGGAAAGGCGGCTCTGGAACAGATTCGTTCCACGGGACTCAGAATGGCTCGAGTTGGCCTCGTGCTTGAAGGTCGCCGGATTGCGCGGGAAGATTCTCCGGTGTTGGTTGAGGGAGAACCGGTTGGTAAAGTCAGTTCAGGTACATTTTCACCAACGCTGCAGAAGGTCATTGCCATGGCTTACATTCCTCACCAATTTTCCGCCGAAGGAACGAAGGTGGAGATCAACATTCGGGGGGCAATGGTTGCGGCTGAAGTGACTGGCTTGCCGTTCTATAAGCGAAAGAGCTGATTTCCTTGACGAAATTCACTCTTTTCGCGGAGTACACCGATAGTTTTCACCAGTTGCTCGTTGAAAATTCAACCGCAAATCCCGATTGGTCAGAAAAACTGATGATCTGATGGAGTCCGTGCGAAGACAGACCCTGCGAGTTGCCGAATACCTCGGTAATTTGACCTTTCCGAATGTTCCATTTGGACTAAGACGATGGCCGATCGCGACTACAGCGCTTATCAGCAAAAAGTCATCAAACGCTACTACGACAACAAGGATCAGATCGACGAGCAGCGTTTAAGCGAACTGGTAACTAATCTCTACCTCGCTCCTCCCAAGAAGCAGGCCAAAATGTGGGAGTCAGCTGAAGAGTTGATGACGAGAATGAAGATTCCAGTGACGCGGATTGACCATGTCATGCAAGCCAAGGATCCAGCGGTGCTGGCCAAGGTCGTTGAAGAACTGGATAAGGGGATTCTGAAGCGAGGCTAAGCGAATGCCCCATGGCCAGATTGCTGACACCGGTCGCCGTAGGCTTATAGTGTTGCAGGTCCTTCCGGCACTCGAAAGTGGCGGCACCGAGCGTGGTGTCATTGAAGTCGCAGAGGCGTTGGTTGCGGCTGGCCATCGCTCAATTGTGATTTCTGCTGGCGGGCGCAAGGTTGTCGAACTCACAAAGCTCGGCAGCGAACATGTAAAAGTAGACCTGGGCACAAAGTCACCATTAACTTTGCGTCACATTCCCTGGCTCAGACGATTTCTGCTTGAGCAGAACGTCGACGTTGTTGACATCCATTCCCGGATGCCGGGCTGGATTACTTTTGCCGCGTGGAGAAGCTTGCCTGTCTGTCGTCGACCTGCGCTGGTCTCGACCGTCCATGGGTTCTATTCTGTGAATTCCTACAGCAGCATTATGTGCCGTGGTCAGCATGTTGTCGCAGTCTCGGATTCAGTCGCTGACTACATCCGCCAGAACTATTCCTTTGTGCCAGACGAACGACTTCATGTCATACATCGTGGAATCGATCAGGCAGAGTTTCCTCAGGGCTTTCGACCAACGATGGCGTGGGAATCGGAATTTTTCCATCAATTCCCTGCGGCTGCAAACAAGAAAATTCTGGCAATTGTGGGGCGGATCTCTCGCTCGAAGGGGCATCTCGATTTTATCCGGCTTGTAGGCGAGCTTCGAGTTCATGATCATGATATTCATGGGCTGATCGTGGGGGATGTTGATCCTAGAAAGTCAGCTTATCGGGAAGAGATCAGACAGATGATTGCGACGATGGGGCTACACGACCACGTAACCTTCACCGGACATCGATCCGACGTTCGCGAGATCTACTCTATCTCCAGAGTAGTGCTGTGCTTATCTTCGACACCAGAGTCCTTTGGACGCACCGTTGCAGAAGCCATTTCCATTGGCACACCTGTTGTGGCATACAGCCATGGAGGTGTTGCGGAAATTCTTGCAGCGGAATTCCCGGAGGGAGCAGTGGAGTGTCAGAATTTCGGAGCATTGACAGCCCGAGTTCGTCATGTTCTGGACAGGGCAGACCTATGCATTCCTGGTATCAATCGGTTTGAAAAATCAGCAATGCTGGAACGAACGCTGCAACTTTACGAAGCCGCCAGTGAGCACCGAAACGGTAGTCGTCGAAGTTGAATTGACTTCGTGTAACATGCATGAAAACTGACAACGAACGAGAATCGCGTTTCCTCAAGTCTGATCGCGAAAGTACAATCGGGGGATGAATCGAAAACCGTTACACTCGCTTGAATCGCATCTAAACCGGCGCCGACATTTGCTTCAGCTGGGGCAATCGGGTTTGCTTGGACTTGGATTGGGTTCCTTCATTAACTCAACTTCAGCCCGCGCGGGGGTTGGCAATAACGAGATCCGGTCACGGGCAAAATCGCTGATCATTGTCTTTTGCACCGGTGCCATCAGTCATCACGACACGTTTGACATGAAGCCAGATGCTCCGCTGGAGATTCGCGGGGAGTTCAATCCGATCCAGACTCCAATTCCGGGAACAGTGATCTGTGAGCACCTGCCGAAACTGGCGTCAAGGGCCCACAAATATGCTTTAATTCGCAGCCTGTCGCACAAAGATAACAATCATCTGATGTCCACGCATCATGTGTTGACCGGACATCTGCAGCCGGGCGCATTCTTCGATAAAGTTGCCTCACGTGATGACTGGCCCTGTTATTCCGCTGGCTGTGAATACCTGCGACCTCGAACTGATGGTATCCCGAGCGGTGTTAACCTGCCGACATTCCTGATGTCATCACCTTTAACGTGGCCGGGGCAGCATGCGGGCTTTCTCGGCCCCATGTACGATCCGTGGCAGATCGTCGGTGATCCATCGTCAGCAGAGTTCAGAGTTGATGCTTTGACGCTTGCTCAGGAAATTGATGCCGTCCGCCTTGAACAGCGGCGATCGTTATTGAGCCGTCTTGATCAGACGGCTGCGGTCTCCAGGGACGCCGCAGCCAATCGAATGAACGAAGACCAGAAACTGGCGTTCTCGATGCTGTCCTCCGGTAAGCTTTCACAAGCTTTTGAAATGCATCGTGAGCCATCAAGTGTTCGCGACTCCTATGGAAGACACCCGTTTGGGCAGTCTCTCCTGTTGGCTCGTCGTCTGGTGGAAGCAGGTGTTCCAATCGTTCAGGCCAATATGGGTCCAGTCCAGAATTGGGACAGTCATCAGGCAATATTTTCAACACTCAAGGGACGCTTGTTGTCGCCACTTGATCAAGCAGTAGCTGCTCTTCTGGATGATCTTGAGTCCAGCGGTCGTCTTGCTGATACTATGGTCATATTGCTGGGCGAATTTGGCCGAACCCCGAAAATCAACAAGGAGGGCGGTCGAGATCACTGGGGCCCATGCTTCACCGGGCTGTTTGCTGGAGCAGGAGTGCAGGGGGGGAAGGTCATCGGGCGAACTGACGATATTGCTGCCTACCCAGACTCTGCGGCATACTCGCCGGACGACATTGGAGCGACAGTCTACCAGGCTCTTGGCCTGGAGCCGCACTCCATCGTCCATGACCGAATTGGTCGACCGGTACATCTCAACGAGGGGAAAGTTATTGAAGCCTTATACAACGGCGCTGAAAGCACCTGAAGATCATTCAGTCAATGAATGAAGCCGTTGCAAACGTCCTGAGAGAGGCGTTCTTGTGGGATCGTTGAAGCCAGTAAACGAATACCAGAGCAGGGCAGGGCACAGGGCATCAGCACAAAAGTGATCAGGGTGTTTCCAGTCGGTCGATGGATCGAAGGAAATCCATTTCAACTTTCGAAACATCACCGAAAGCCGATTGGAAGTCTTTCAGACGCTCTTCTGCGGTATAGTGCTGCAGAGGATCGCGTTCTCCCAGAATCTGAAGATACCGGGTGTATGAACGAGCACGCGCGGGGCTCTCGGTCATGAAATATGTGAACGCCCACGCTGAGCTATACGCATCGAGAGCCTGATTTTGAAATATTTCGTCGCCAGCAACCATGCGTGCCAGATCACCCGGCTGACGGCGCGATTCGTATTCGGTGCTGAACCAGTTGAGTCGATCAGTGTTGATTTTGTCAGCCGCATCGGATGATCCTCGAACACGAATTCCAGGTGCTTCCAGAACTGTGGCGAGTCCTTCTATCACCCATGTTGGCGTCTCACCGATTCGCGAATGAATTCCGATGTTGTAGCCGACCTGGTGAGTCGTTTCATGAACGATTGTGTCTGCCGTCTCGCCCGCGAGACCATTCAGCATCGCCGCGAGGGTAACCTGATCTGTGGCCCGATTCTCCGGCGTCAGTTTATCCGGCACCGAAACATCCGCATTGGTTGATGAAATAGATCCTTTGCTAACTGCAGTTAGTGCGTTATCGGCATTCAACTTGACAGGATTATCATACAACACGACTCGATTTGACTTGAGCGAGTAGTATCCCCTCAGGTCTTCAGACCAAAGCATCTGGTCACGTCCACAGTACTCTTTGAATTCATCGACAGTATTCAGGACGATTGCAACCATCGTGAATTCCGGAGCGGATGTCTTGAATCCTCGAATGCTGTAAAACGCATCAACTTGTCTGTAGATCTCCTCGAACAAAGTTGAGTAGGCCTTAGCCTTGCCCTTTTTTCCTACGACGACGTAATGTGCTGACACGTGAATGTCATAACCCGATCGAAACTCTGTCAGAAGTTGTTTGCGAAATTCGGATGGCGAGACTCGATGAAAACTTTCGCCGATCACTCGAAATGATGTCAGTCGAGAGATGTGATGAGTGGTTAGTACGCCGAACTCGTCCATAAGAAAACATCGTTCTGCGTCCTTCGCGACAATCTTTCCGGTATAAGTCTGAGACTCATCCTTAACTTCGAGTAATCGCGACTTCGGCTGGGCGCAGGCGACATCTCCGGAAACAAGTGCCGAAACAATCGTAGCGACCAATTGAAGAACGATTAGACATCGGCCTGGCGTAGGAAATCGAAAAAGTGTTATGGCAGCAAACGGCATAGACGGCGGTAGTCCGTACGAAGTTTCGGGATGGACGCCACGAAGCCTGGCTTTGGACTTTGATTCAGGACGCAGAATCCTGACGATTTCTGTGCAAGTTCAGATTAGTGGCGCGCAGAAGGCTGCCGTGCCACATCAAAGCAACATCTGAACACAGGAAGGCAACACAGACACGCCTCGATTGTTGTCAATAGCCAACACTCATTGATGCAAAGACACCCCCACCTTGTTGCTTTTCTGCCACAGCGGTGGATAAGTGATGCAGATTTGCAACAGACCGTAATCAGGTGTGACTCTCGAATCGCTTAATCACTTCACAAGTTCATTGCCCTCACATTCGGCATAATGGCAAAAACACGTCCCCTATGATCTGGAGCAGCAGTTTGGGCCGATCTTCCTGGACTTGCCCTGAAGAAGTCGCGTTCTGGATCTCGAAAAGAACTGAGGGAAAAGAGAACGCACGCGCGATGCCCCGGCGCTGCCTCAGGATGCCTTGAAGACACAGGATGTTTGTCATGCCCCGTATTATGTGGTTGAAGCTGGCTATTGCCCCATTGTTGCTTTCCCTCTGCTCTGCCAAAGCTTCCGGTCAGGATTCGCTCTATGCGATTGCGGAACCTGCATCCTATTTTTCTGCTGGCGCTCAGTATCTTTTCACCACTCGAGACACCAATTTCGTAAGCCCCGGAGCCTTCATAGCCGGGCCGGATTCAGCAAGCGTCGGGTTTGGCGCGGCAGACTTTGGCTATAAGTCAGGCGTTCAGGCATTCCTGGGTTACCACAGTGAAGGCGTTCGAGTTGAAGCAATTTTTTCAGACTACGGTGCGTGGGATTTTCTGAACACAGGGACACTAACCACTGGGTTGGCCTTCGACGAAGGGATTGGGGGACCATGGGCTGGTGCAAATCAGATTAATCTTACGACGGGCTTTGAAAGTCTGCACGCAGCGGCATCCGCCGGAATGGGGGGAGATGCGGACGAATTTGAAGGGCTGGGGCCGGTTGGCGGTTTTGCCGACGATCTTCCGACATACTCGGTCCTCTACCGTAGCATTATGCAGTCATACGAGGTGAACGTAGTCACTGAAGATCCGGAAGCACGGGTTCAGATTGGACTTGGGTATCGACATATCGGCCTTGATGAAATTGCCAGTGTTGGAATTGAAGGTTCCCTGAGAGCTCTCACTGTGGCCGCTCCGAATGGCGGAATCTCGCACAACAGTCTGACCACTTTCGGCGGCCTCACCCACGTCGCAGGAACGGTCAATGGATTTGAGGACGAGACTTCAAACGCATCCACTCTGCCAGACACACTCCAGATGTTTCATGATGCCCGCACATCAAACAGCCTGAATGGTGCTCAGGTGGTTCTGAGTGAACAGTTTATGTACTGGAAGGGTTGGACTATTGATGGAATTGCAAAGGCCGGGGCTTACCACAATCAGGTAAAAGCCAGTGTGTCGGAAACCTATATTGGTACCGACCCGGGACCAGGTGGCGACTCCTCAACATACGGTCGAACATTTACGGATACCAAGTCTCAACTGGCCTTTGCTGGTAGTGTTGGCCTGCAGTCAAACTTTCCCTTGAGTGATCATTGGAGTCTGATTAGCGGCTACGAATTGACCTACATCTACGGCGTCGCTCTATCTCCGGAGCAATATGAAGGTGTTACGGGGCCCACCTTCGTGACGCGAACATATAATGCCGACACGCACGGTGAAATCATCGCGCATGGTGGCAACGCAGGTCTTCAGTTCAGTTATTGATCCATGAGCTGTCGATGACGATCTTCATTCTGGATCTGGACAACACGCTCTTCGATACTCGGTCTATTCCAGCCAAGCTTACCGGTCGTCTGCATTCCCGCCTGCGACAGGCGAATGCAGAGTGTCATGCCGTGTCTTCAGAAGTTCTTGAGCAAGCAATCAACGACACATGGTATGCTCCCTTCTCGGTAGTGTGTGAACGCTACTCACTGCCTCGAACTTTCCTGGCCATCTGGAATGATTGGCAGGAAACAGTCTCCTTCGATCGGCCGCTCGTCCCCTATCCGGATGTGATGAGGTCGCTTCAAATACTTCGCAATCAGGGACATCTGCTTTGCCTGTTGACCTCAGGCTATCGAAGATTCCAGCGAGCCAAAATCGAAGCCCTCAGAATCACTCAGCTCTTTGATGAAATTCACATCGACGCGGTCGACGAATTGTGCTCGGGAAAGGCAGCGATTATCTCGGACCTGCTTCTATCAAGGAACTGGAATCGCAAAGATCTGCTGATCGTTGGTGACAGTGCAACCAGCGAGATCGATGCTGGCTTGCGTCTGGGGATCTCCACGATTCAAATCCTGCGTCCAGGGGTTGTTGCCACCGATCTGGCTGGTCGTCACATTCACTCGCTGCTTGAGCTGTGCCACGACACCGCATCTCATTGAAGTAAAGCCACTTAGAGATCATATACCCCGTGTGAATCCAGTGACGCAGTGGTTTCAAACGGAATGCCAGAAGCGTTGGTGCATCGCTTGACGTCCAGCGAAGGTTGACGACACTTCCTGAGATTGACGGCTTGCCGAGAGCTAACGTGACTTAGGAGGTGCTGGTATGTGCATGCGATATTTGAGTGTCTGTGTCTGTCTGCTTTTGAACATGTCGTCAGGAATCGCCGGAGACTGGGCTCAATGGCGCGGCCCAAACCATAACAACGTCGCTGCTGCTGGACAGACGGTTCCTGCTGAGTGGAGTGAGTCGAAAAATATTGTATGGAAAGCCAGTGTACCCGGCCGTGGTCATGCGTCGCCCACCATCGTCGGAAACAGTGTCTTTCTGAGCACGGCCATAGAGGCGACTCAGACCCAAAGCGTGATCGCATACGATCGCACCAATGGTAAGCAACTCTGGGCGACGGACATCAGCAAAGGTGGCTTCCCGCCGATCCATCCCAAGAACACACACGGATCATCCACAATCGCGTCAGACGGCAAGTTTATCTTCGCTACCTTCAGCCACCACGAAAAGGTCGAGGCAGTGGCATTAAGTCTCGCTGGAAAGATTATCTGGCGTAAAGACATCGGCGGTTTTCGTCCTGAAGCCTACGAGTATGGATATGCAGCATCGCCAACCATTCACAAGGACGCCCTGATCGTATCCGGGGATAGCGACACCGTGGCATGGGTCAAGGCAGTGAAGCTGTCGAACGGTGAGCTGATCTGGGAACAACAACGCCCGAAATTCCTCAACTGGTCTTCTCCGATTGTGGCAAACATCGGCGGCCGTGATCAGTTGCTGCTGAGCGGTCTGCACATGATCGCTTCTTACGATCCCTCGACCGGGAAACTGCTTTGGAAAACCGAATGTCTCACAATGGCCACTTGCGGAACATGTGTGTGGGAAGACGACTTGATTTTTGCCAGTGGAGGCTACCCGGACGCGGAAACTGTTGCCGTTAAGGCAGATGGATCCGGAGTTGTCTGGTCTAATCAAGTCAAGTGCTATGAGCAGTCAATGGTGGTGCATAAGGGATATCTGTATGCATTCAGCGATACTGGGATTGTCTATTGCTGGGACGCAAAGACCGGCCGCGAAATGTGGAAACACCGTTTACAGGGGCCTGTCTCTTCATCTCCCATCATCGTTGGAAACACCATTTTTGCCACTAATGAAGCCGGGACCACCTGGGCGTTCGAAGCAAACCCACAAAAGTATGTCGAGGTTGCAAAGAATCAGCTTGGAACCTCCGGCTTCGCATCACTGGCAGCCGTAGACGGAATGCTGTTTATCAGAACTTCATCGGGGGACGGTTCAGAGCGCAAGGAATCACTATACTGCATCGGAAAGAAGTGATTTGGCGTCCTCTGACAGAGACACGCCCACTGTAGAACCATCCATTGATAAATCCGCGGAGCACTTTCTCAGATGCCTCTCCATCAGCCTGACGTTCTGATCATGGGAGGCGGGGTAATCGGATTAACCACGGCACTGTGTCTCGCAGACAAAGGCCTGTCAATCAGTCTTCTGGATCGACAGTCTACGGGACAAGAAGCTTCCTGGGCCGGTGCAGGAATGTTGCCACCGGGCAACCTTCAGAATGCAGCAACACCAGAGGCTCGACTTAGATCCTATAGTCACAGCCATTGGGCTGGCTTCAGTCAAAGGCTGCTGGAACAGACGGGAATCGACAACGGATATAGAGTCTGCGGAGCGGTTAATGTTTTCAATAAGGATGAAGGCAACCTGTTCATGGCTCACAGTCAGGCCTGGACTGATGAAGGGGTACGCTTCCATTTGCTAACACGCAATGAGGCTGTTCAATATGTCCCGGATCTGAATCCTGCGTTTGAGTCGACGGTTTACCTTCCCGATTTTGCTCAGGTCCGGAATCCACGTCATCTTCAGGCACTGCGTGCGGCGTGTCTGCAAAAAGGTGTCGAGATTATCGAACATGTGAGCGACGTTAATCTCGTTGCGGCCGACAATCGAATCGTACAGGCCCGACTGCCAAATCGCATCCTCTCTTTCGCCACGCTCTGTGTCACTGCCGGCTCATGGTCGACGTCGATTCTCCAATCTCTGGGAGTTGAAATCCCTGTCCGACCAATCCGTGGTCAGATTGTTCAGTTGCAATTGAATGAACTTCCATTCAACTGCGTCATCGAGCATGGTCGGCAGTATCTTGTGCCAAGGCAGGATGGATTGATTCTGGTTGGATCGACACAAGAGGATGTTGGATTCGAAAAGAAGAATACGGCCGAGGGCATTGCACAACTGCTGGAGTTCGCGGTATCGCTCGTTCCGACATTACGATATGCAGAAGTTGTACGATGCTGGTCCGGACTTCGCCCGGCATCGCCGGATGAACTCCCCGCACTTGGAGCAGTACCGGGACTCTCAAACGTATTTGTCGGAGCCGGGCACTTCCGTTCGGGCCTGCAAATGTCGCCGGGCACTGCTGCGATTCTTGCGGATGTGATTTGCGGAAGTGAAACGGTTATTTCCCTGGAAGGCTTGACGGCCGATCGCTTTTAGTCCACCCGGAACTCGCAAGCTGCTGTAGCTTCCTGAACTGCCCTATTGTGTTATGTTCATAGATTTTCCAGCCCGGCACGGGAATCCTCGCCCCAATGAGAGCAGTCATTCAACGAGTCTCCGAGGCGTCTGTCACTGTGGATCAAACTGTAGTTGGCAGCATAGAGCGCGGCTTTTTGGTTCTGGTGGGAGTGGCCGATCCAGATGACGAAAAGGATGCTTTTTGGATTGCAGAGAAAGTGGCTGGGCTGAGAGTCTTTGAAGACCCTGATGGAAAAATGAATCTCTCGCTGGCAGATGTTCAGGGGGCCGTATTGCTCGTCAGCCAGTTCACTCTGGTTGGAGACTGCAGAAAAGGACGCCGACCAAGTTTTGTGGAGGCCGCGCGGCCCGAAAAGGCCCGAGTGCTCTATGAGAAGCTGGCAGGCAGCTTGCGCCAGCTGGGGCTCACTGTTGAAACAGGCACTTTTCAGGCCCACATGGAGGTCAGGCTGCTCAACGATGGTCCGGTGACTCTGCTTCTCGACAGCCGAAAACTGTTTTGAACCGGACCGGTCTTTTCCTAAAAACCCTGATCCTTCTATACTCCGCGGCCCAGAGTATTCCGGGAAGTCAGGGAAGACGGGAATGAACTCACACCAGATCGTCGACATCGTTGTTCTTGCCGTGCTGCTGTATTGCATGGTCAAGGGAGCGTCGCGCGGATTGCTGTCGCAACTTGCCTGGGTGATAGCACTTCTCCTGTGCTTCAAGTTCTCCGGCACCCTCGCTCCAGCCATTGAACCAATGATCGGTGTCGCGCCACCCTTAAAACAGTGGATTGCGATGCTTGTGGTCTATGTTGGGCTCTGCGGTGTTTCGTTTGTGGCCGCTGGCATGCTCAGTAGTTGGATGGAGAAAGCTCGAGTCATTGATTTTGACAAACACCTTGGTGGAGTTCTGGGGCTAATCAAGGGCGTAATCATTTGCATGACAGGGCTGTTTTTTGCCATAACCATGTCAGAACCCATGCGTCTGATCGTAAGCAAAACGTACTCTGGACTGGCAACCGCTCATATTCTGAATTTGTCGCAGCATGTCATCCCCATGCTCCCGGAGCATACTGTTCCGACAGTTCAGAACGTAATTGACGAATTCAACCGCCGTCTTCAGCCGGTCGGCGACGACCTGAATGGTGCCACACCATCCGACGCGGATACATTTGGCGATGGCGCGTTCGCGGGGTCAAACGGGCCCGATAATGACTTTGATCTCTCAAAGTACTTCCCTGACCCGGGTACAGGCACTGACTCTCCAAAGAATCAGCCCCGAGATCGAGATGAGACCATCGCCACTCCATCCCTGCAGGATCTGCTGAGCCGTGTGCCGGCACAATTGCGTCGCGAACTCACTCAGCAGGCAATGGATTCACTTCGAAGCTCATCCCCCGAGGAAAAGCAACGCCTGCTGGAAAGACTGGGAACGGGGCTGCCCGAAAATGCGGGGGTAGTCCTCGACGATTTTCTTAGACAAAGAACTGAAGCGGGGGGGCAGGGGATGAGTCCTGAAGCTCGCCCCGCGGCTCGATTGGGAAAGACAGAAACCACCCTGCTCAGTGAGATCGCGGGTATCTACAGCCAAAGGGACGATGTCGCGGCGAATACGAAACGCTACTTGGCGGGTGTGCCCAGTCTCGTGCAGCGACGTGTTCTCGAAGACTGGCATGCGGATGCGATCGGACTCAACTTAGACCCGGATCCATCGACCGACGTCAACACTCGACTCGACGACCGGATTGTGAGACAACTCTCTAAGGCAGGCATCTCGATGGATCGGCTGGACCGGGACCTGCGGAATCGCCTCAGTGACGCTGTTGGCACATCAAATAGCTATGGCAGGAACTGAGGATCAACCAGATCCACGGAACCTTGGGTGGATCTTTCCGCCCATTGGAAAATAGCCGTTTTTCTGCATTAACTTCACATAACGGACATTATCGGACGTTGCGTGTGCTTGTTTTCTGCTCTCGGGTTGTCTGGACTGCGGGTCTCTCGGGCAGACTTTGTGCGACATAATCTCCGCCCAGCAAGGCTGAGGTAGATCGCTCAGGCGAGATCGAAATCATGTTGGCTTGGGGGGCAAAACCGCCAGCTTTGAGGGCCGGTCACCCTGCCCGCTTGAGGTCAGCGCGAGGTTCGGTCTCGGAGAACCGTGGAGAAATGGCAAAGATCCGAAGCACGGCACTGACCAATCAGGCGTTACCACGAAACGCGACGTCACCATCCATCACGCTGACTGTGGTGAGACAACTATGGCAGGAAGAACCCAATCGCTAAACGGGTCCATTCTCATGAAAGACACCGATGCGACGATATCTCTGGTAGCGGCGTTCCAGTAGCTGCGCACTCGACAGCGACTCAAGGCCTTGAAGTGATTCAATCAGCCGGCTCTTAAGCGTTGTGGCCATCTTGAAATGATCCCTGTGCGCACCGCCAAGTGGTTCTGGAACAACCTCATCCACAACGCCCAATTCGACCAGGTCTTTGCTCGTAAACCGCAAGGCCCGTGCGGCCTTGTCAGCGTGCCTCGAACTCTTCCAGAGGATTCCGGCGCATCCTTCGGGGCTGATTACGGAGTAATACGCGAATTCGAGAACGGCAACATGGTCGCCCATCCCAATACCTAGCGCTCCTCCTGAGCCACCTTCTCCAATCACCACACAGATAATCGGGACTTCCAGGGTCGACATGTCTCGCAGGTTGACCGCAATATTGTAGGCTTGGCCTCGCTCCTCAGCTCCAATTCCGGGATAGGCGCCTGGAGTGTCGATCAGGCAGATAATCGGAAGTCCAAATCGGCTGGCCATTTCCATCTTTTGCATGGCTTTCCGGTAGCCCTCGGGATGAGCGCAACCATAACAGCACTCAGTCCGCTCCTTCAGATTTCGCCCTTTCTGATGACCTACAAACATCACCTTCCGGCCGGCCAACCGTGCAAACCCGGTGATAAGTGCTCGATCGTCACCAAAAGCCTTGTCCCCATGCAGCTCGACAAATTCATCGAACACGAGTTCCAGATAATCTGGCGTTTGAGGGCGGTCCGGATGGCGCGAAACCTGAACAGTCTGCCAAGGATCGAGATTTGAGTAGCGCTCGCGCGTCATCTGCGTAAGCTCGACTCGCATCCTCCGCATGCTCTCTTTTTCTGCTGGCGAGGGATCTGGCTGAGATTCGAGCTTTAAAAGGCGCTCTTCAAGTTCGTAGAGTGGCTTTTCGAAAGACAATTGATGAAGCACAGCCATGAATACAACCATTCCCGCAGTGAGAATCCCAAGATTGACGCCATCCATCGAGGCGGCTGGCGAGGAGTTTAGGGAATTTGCCGCCACATGAAAATGCTAATGAATTTGTCGAAGAACAAGTCCAGGAGCCATGGTGATTAACGGTAAAATGCGGCGATCGAGAAGTCTACGAGATATCGGGAAGGTCTGTCATAAAGTCAAGATCTTCCACAACTTCTGGCGGTGACGACTTTGCCGATCTGCGGTCCAATGGAAGTTGCACATTCTTTACGCCGTTTTCTTTCGGCGGAGTGGCAGCAAGCTGCCCTGTGGGGACTGCAGCCGGGGCTGGCTGCGAACCGGCATAGTTCGGCTGAGACTGAGGCATTCCCTGAGGGTTTATTGGCTGTGGGGCCGCCATTCCAGGAGGAAATGGCTGCTGCATCATGGGCTGCTGCATCATTGGAACTTGGGGTATCATCGGCTGCATCATTCCCGGATACATCATTCCCGGCATTCCCTGTGGCGGCATCCCGTACGGCATCTGAGGGACCATTCCGGGCATCATGGCAGGCATCATTGGCATGGCAGCAGGTTGTGGTTGTGCTGCAGGAGCGACGTTTTTTCCCGCCCCAATCTTCTTTACAGCTTCCATTTCCCCAATCGGCGCCGTCATGCGTTTGCCCTTTGTTGGCTTCGCCGGAGCTGCGATCCCGCGAGAAACACGGTCGGCATCAGCGCGACTATCAAGTCGCTTGTCGACACTCAAACTCTCGTTCGCCTTCGCCTCCTTTACTTTGCGTTCATACAGTTCGAACGGATCCTCTTTGAAGCACTTCACGTTGCGAAGCGCAGACATAACTTCTCGCATTTCCGCATAGCGATCTTTAGGTTTCTTTGACAGCATTCTAAGGATTACGGCATCCAGCTCAGGCGTCACATTAGGATTAGCAAGAGAGGGCGGAGCTGGTGCTTCGCTAATATGCTTTTTGAGGAGATCGCTGGGGCTCATGCCCGCAAATGGCGGATTTCCTGTGACAACTTCATAAAACGTCACCCCTAAACTATAAATATCAGACTGTGCAGTCGGAGGGTTCTTTAGAATAATCTCCGGCGCGATATAAGTACGCGTTCCCATAATTGCCTTTTGCTTGCCAGAGAGCAACTTCATCAGCCCCGTAGCTAGTTTCGTCGACAGGGAAAAGTCGATCACCCTCACTTCACCCGTCTTATTGACAAGAATATTGTCGGGCTTAATGTCGCGATGTAGCCAGCCCTTTTCATTCATGTGAACCAGGGCCTGACACACCGCTTCGGCAATTTTTTTGAATCGACTCTGTGTCTCTGCCAGATTTGCGGAGATCTGGGCTTTCAAGCTCGGGGCACGGAAGTAGTCCATAATGTAGAAGCCGTGGTCCCGGGTCACTTCCAGCTTATGCAATCGCACGAGATTGGGATGCTCAAAGGTCGATCCAACCTTGTATTCGTGCTTGAGAACAGCCTTGGCTTCCGGGTCCTTAAATGCATCCGGCAGTAGCAGCTTCATGGCAAATGGAGTGGTCGCTCCTTGCTGCGCAACTTCCCAAATCTGTGTCGAAGCGCCGCTTGCGACACAGTTCTTCAGCTCGTATCCCCCGACAACGTTCTGATTTTCGCTCATGGATCTCTCCGGGTCTGGCATGACCGATATATGAACAGCTGTGACTTTTTGTCACAGAGCCTGCCGGGATCATAGAAAACCACCCCGATTTCTGCGACTTCACCGGCAAAAGCCCAGTATACCAGTGACCAGCGAGTCAGTTGGAAGTCGAAAGTCGCAACATGTGGCTCCCATTCAGGAAGTCCCACAAAAACCACAACTTAAAGTCCTGCCAAGCTTCTGAATTGTGGTTCCTGCTTCGATCTGACATATTTCCGGACTGGTGAATTTGTCTCTGATGTCCGTTTTGACTGTGGGTCGCAACGACTTGTTGCCGTTTGGCTTCAATTGATCGCCCAATTTGGTTGAGGTCATCACCTTACCGCTGCGTATGAAGGCCCGGTTTGATGTTTTCAAATTTGATATCGTTTCTGCGTACCCCAGGATTGACCTCTACTCGACTAACAGTTTTTGTTGTCGTTGCATTAATGCAGCAGGTTGTGACCGGTGTCATGCCAGATGGGCACACACAGCACTCAACCTTTTCGGGATCGCTGATACAGCCAGGAGAGGGCGATGGGGAGATTCTGCGTCGGTTCGAAGCAGACCTCTACACAATTGGCAGCGAACACTTTTTCTCGGTGTCGGACGACCTTCGAGCAGGTTGCCCGTGGCCCGACAGCTTTGGCCTGACAGGCCCCGCGGTACCCGGAGACAAAGTTCAACCTCACCTTGTCTACAACTACGATGGTACGATTTACCTGATCAACCTGCCGCCACTTGTGACAGCCCTGCCCGCTGCAATCGCACCGGACACCACCTGGGAGCACGCTGGTTGGCAAATGACGGCAGTAGAGGGACAAACGCTCGATGGCGTTAGCGTATGGATTGTCGATGCTCGCGAACGCCGAGGCCGTCAGCAAACACTCACCGTCGAGGCATCTTCGGGAATTACTCTGAGAGCAGAGGCCGATGTCTTTATGGGCCAGGGCGACCAGTTTCGACTCACGCTCGCGAGAGCTTCATCAAAGCAACTGGAACCTGCCGTGGGGACACAGCTTTCTGAACTGAAAGGCCAACTTCTTTCGCTTCAATCCGCCTTGAAGAGACGTCCGGACTCTCATGGAAATGAGTTATCCCAGAGGCAGGTGGACGATGTGCTGGCAGGGATTGAGCAAACGACGCGACTCTCAAAGGGTACGCCGCTCGAAGATCTCGTTCGAAGAATGCGAGCCGATGCCGAACAGCAGCAAAAGCGACTCGCCTCTGCTGCCAGCAGGGCTAACGAACTCATGAATTCAGACTCGCCGGCGTTTGTGCTTGATCTCGTTAGCGGAACAAAACTGAATTCCGCTTCGCTGAAGGGAAAGACTGTGGTCCTGCACTTTTGGGATTATCGAGACGCTCCGTTATCGGAGCCCTATGGCCAAACTGGGTATCTTGAGTTTTTATTCAATCAAAAGAAGAAGATGAATGTCGAAGTTGTCGGCGTCAGCACAAATCCTGATCTCCAGACCTCGGAGAACATTGGCAGAGGCAGGCGATCAGCGCGCAAGCTGTCAGAATTTATGAACCTCACTTATCCAATCGGACACGACGATGGAGCCTTGCTAAAGTCTTTTGGAGACCCGAGAGACTCCAAAGGACAACTTCCACTTTGGATCGTTCTGGCTCCGGACGGCAAAGTCGCACACTATCACGCGGGCTTTTATGAGGTCGATGCTTCGCAGGGATTGAAAGAGCTTGAAGCGGTCTTGTCAGAACTGCTTCGAAAGTAGTCAATCAGTTAACTCGACAAATCATGACTTTCAGATACTCGGTCTCGGGGCACGTTACACTGACCGGATGATCGGATGGTTGGCCACGGTTTTCAAGAATCTGAATGTCTCTCCCTGTAACTCGCGCAACCTCTCCCAGCATTTCCTGGAACTCAGCGCGAGTCACAAGTCCTGAGCAACTGCAGGTCACCAGGATGCCGCCGGGCTTCAGAATCTCAACAGCCAGTTGATTCAGGCGAGAATATCCCGTGACGGCTCGGTCTGTGCCTCCGCGGGTCCTGGCCATGCGGGGAGGATCCAGTATGACGGCGTCAAATGTCCTGCCCTGCCCTGCCATTCCTTCCAGGGCCGGGCGAACGTCATCTTTCTTCCAGCGGCACCGATCAGCAACGCCATTCAATTCTGCATTTGCTTTCGCAAGGACCAGGGCAGACTCCGAGGAGTCGATTCCCAGCACTGAAGCTGCACCACCAAACTTTGCGGCGGTGATTCCAAATCCTCCTGAAAAACAAAAGGCATCAAGGACATCGAGCCCCTTCAGGTAACGACTCGCTGCAAGACGGTTATCACGCTGGTCAAGGTAGCACCCGGTTTTCTGACCCTGCTGCACATCGACACCGTAACGGACCCCGTGCTCCTCGATGAACAACGGGCGAGGCGGTTCCTGGCCTGCAATCAGTCCGTCGACAACATCCAGACCTTCCGCTTCGCGCATACCCTTCTCCGTGCGCAGCCAAATTCCTTTGGGGTGCAGCTCTGCCTGCAGGGCCGCCAGGATTGGCTCGCGATGCTGAAATAGCGCCAAGCTGGTGAACTGCACGAGCAGGTATCCGGCATAAAGATCCACCGTCAGTCCCGAGAGCCCATCGGACTCACTGAATATCAATCTACATGCTGTTCTGGAGTCGTCGAGCTGAAAAAGTGATCTTCGGGACGCAACAGCCTGTTGAATCAACGGCTGCCAGAAATCGCTCGTCAACAGAAGATCGGGCCTCCAGGAATAGAGACGAACAACAATTCGGCTGTTGGAGTTATAGAGTCCCCAGGCAATAAATCGCCCTTCGGAATTGATCAGACGAACCACTGTTCCTGGTGGGATCTGATCCGGCATTGCCCCTTTGACATGGTCAACTGCTCCCGCAAAAACCCAGGGATGCCGGCCAAAGAATGGCTGAGCCCGGCGATTGCGAATCACAACGTCGATGGCCGTGGCATCCGCTCCAGACGCAACGTCTACCTCTCGGTTCTCCTGAATAGGTTCGCTGCGATCGGACGACATGAATGATTCTGGCTCGGACATCTTTAAAAACAGCCTTCTTAAGCGACGGACAAAGAAAACTCAGCACACGTGAAGTGGTCAGTCACCTCGGAGGACTCGATGCTCCATCTCTTCCAGATAGGCCAGCAATCGATCTCGTTCATTCGACAAGTGACGAACCCGCAAGAGCGATCGCACTCGAGTCCTGAGTTCCAGTCGATTGACCGGTTTAGTCAAAAAGTCATCGCAGCCCGCATTGACTGCCTTCTCGATATCGCCCGCCTCATTTAGCGCGGTTACCATCAGGACAGGAATTCCCCGCTTGGCGGGATCACCTTTAATCTGCGAGCAAACCTCATATCCGCTCATTCGCGGCATCATGATGTCGAGCAGGATTAGATCGGGCTGACGATTCTCGACCATTTGCATTGTCTGGTGACCATCAGCGGCCATCAGTATCTCGTAGCCCTCATCCGCGAGGTATGCCTCAAGTAATTCACGGTTCTGCTGAATATCGTCAGCAATCAGGACACATGACGATGAAATATCGATATCCGAAGTCTGCATAGTTCAATGAATCCGAAGCCGGAGAACGCACCAACGCTGAATCAGATTGGCGCCAAACGAACAAAACCCTCAGCAACCCTGCCGCCCTGCCCTAAGGGCCCAAGCGGCTGGATTTTCGAGATTATAGAGGATCGCAAGAAACTGCAAAACGATGTTGCTCAAGGGCAAAATCGACGCCAATCACAGGGCCGAATCAGCAATTCCATGGCCACGAGCGTCCGCATCTAAACCAGCCACTTCGGCTCGTCTTTCCGCAGCATTGATCAGTCGCTGCAATAAATGGGCACTGACGCCGCCGCGAAATCGCACCTTCCCGTCGATTTCCACAACCGGCACAGACTCGCCGAACTGCCTCATGAGCTCACGTGAATCATCAATATCGATCATCTCAATTGTGGGTAGTGCTCCCTGAAAACCCGCCAGAACAGCAATTGCATCGTCACACAGTGGGCAATGTTTGCGAGTAAAGAGCCGGCAACTGGAAAACAAGGGGCGAGCACGAGTCTGCGTGCGGTTGTGAGGCGACTTAAGCATCATTGCAGCGCAAAAGAACATGGCTCCGCACAAGAGCAGGTGTAAGGGTCGGGTGGAATACCAGACCGTTGGAAACTCAAAAGGTCGCATATCCATTCGATCAGAGAAAATGAGCACCGCGAAAAGCGAGGACAAGACCATCAATCCTGAACCAAGAATGACTCGAACACGATCATTAAGCTCCAACTCATGCGAATTCATCGCGACGCACTCCCGTGATCACCATTCTCACTTCTCACAACGCTCTTCCCGGAAAACACTCAAGCACCATCTGAGGACGGGTTGGTAAGGAGTAAGAATTCCGAGAGAGGGGAAGCCTAACAAATCCCGCAATCTCTGCAGAGAGCCGTTTGGAATCACGGCGACGAGTTGTTCCGACGGCGCGATTTGGCGGGTGCTTTGGTTGATTCTGATTTGTCAACGATAGACAGCCATTTTGAACTAAGAAAGTCGCAGTCAGAATCGTCTGAATTCGGAGAGTCTTCGTACTGATACACTTACGAAATTCTCTCAACAAACTGTGAATGGAATTCATGTGAGCTCATTTGACAGTTCTTCATGTCTGGTTAACATCGCCGCCGTTGAGTGAGTAAGCGCTCGAGGACGAATCTGCACTCGTCGTCGAGTATAACCTGTCAAAAATGCCAGTCCTAAAGCACCGCCCTGCCCTTGAGGCGACAGGCGATGGAGTGCCGCGCGAGCTGCTTGCTTTCGCGAATTGCCCCGTCTTTGTCTGAGGCGATGCTGCGCGCTGGCGAAAGAGGGAGGGGCGCATGACGCAGCCCGCACGTCAAGACGACAAACCGACGTTTGATGCTTTGTGCATCTCCGCGCGAACTTCGGTTTCCAGTTCTGTGTATGCGCAATCGCCGATCATATCTTCTGAGCTCGATCGAATTACACATTCGGTCCGTGACGCCGTTGGTGAACAGAATTTCCAGCACTGGTTTCACAAGCGTACGCGCTTTGAGATCTCAGGCGATAGACTGATTGTGCGTGTTCCGAACCCATTTATTCTGGGTTGGTTGTTGCGACGTTTCAGGACATCGCTCAATCAGGCTGCACAGTTGGTTCTTGGGCCGTCAGCAACATCGCAGCTTGAGGTTGACGAGTCTCTTATGCTGGAGGTTGCAGGGGCTTTCAGTGCCATCTCCACACCAGTTTCCGGGCCTGTTGTTTCGGGGGCAATGAACTCCGGGGCTATCGACAATGATGTGAAGCTGCGTCGAGACCCGGGAAATGGTCCTCTGAAAACAACAAAGAATCTGCAACCGCTCCCAGCCATTCCTTCTGAGTTTGATCGACCGGGCTCCCTGAGCCTCCCCGGAAATCGCCGACGCTTCCGATGTTTCGACTCGTTCATCTCCGGGGAATGTAACGACTTGGCAGTTCTGGCAGCCCGTCAGGTATCTGCAACTCCGGGAGAGAGATACAACCCGCTGTTCATCTATGGTGGAACAGGCACTGGGAAGACTCATCTGCTGGAGGCGATTCATACTGAAGTCCGTAGAAAGCATTCTGAAAAGAATGTGATGTACCTGACCTGCGAGGCCTTCACCAACTATTTCACCTCTGCCCTCAGTTCACGAACTGTGCCATCGTTTCGTCAACGATTTCGTAATGTCGAAGTCCTGCTGATCGACAATATTGAGTTTCTGGACAACAAAAGAGCCACTCAGGAGGAATTCCTTCACACGATCACACAGTTAATCGACCATGGTGGCCAGGTCGTGATCTCTTCGGATCGGCATCCTCGATTGCTCACGAAACATCGTGAAGAATTGACGACCCGATTCATGAGTGGACTCGTCTGTCGAATCGAATCCCCTGATGAAGCCACAAGGCACAAACTTGCCAGATCTCTGACTGCGGGCATGAAGGCTGTTTTTGCCGACGACGCCCTTGAATATGTCGTTCGGCGATGTCGTCGGAATGTCCGTGAACTCCAAGGTGCTCTGAACCAGCTTGAAGGGCAGTTCGCATTAAATGGTCGACGAATTACGCTGGCTGTTTCTCGTGAGATCCTTGGCGAGATGGCAGAGGAATGCCGTAGACTTGTCCGAATAAGCGACGTTGAGAAAGTCGTGTGTGAGATCTTTGGCGTAACCGTCGCTGATCTTCGATCGGCATCGCGCCGCAAAGCGATCGCCCTGCCCCGTGCAGTTGCGATGTTTATGTCACGGCGAATGACGAAGTCCGCCTATCGAGAAATTGGCATGTATTTCGGTGGACGAGATCATAGCACTGTCGTGGCAGCTGAACGCAAAGTTGCGGAGTGGGTGACAATCGGCGAACCAATTGGCCTTCCGACCTCATGCTCGGGACGAACAATCGGGGAGCTCATTGACGAACTGGAAAATCGCCTGCAGAACCTTGCCTGCTGATCCCGAACACCATTGCCAAATGAGTGCTGCATAACGGCTTACGCACGCGACTCATCTTTGTGGGCGATCGACTTCAAGTGGTGCGCTGCATTCCAATATACTGCCTTCCCGCGTGTCCACGGATAGGCGATCGATTCGAAAAGTATTGCTGCCCGTAATCACGACAGCCAAAGGCATTTTCGAACTTCATATATTGGCCTCAAAAGCGAGCATTCCCAATGCGGTTCTTCCCCGTGCTGCTTCTGTCGACATACCTTATCCGGGCAAGTGAGTGTGCTGCGATCGATTCGATTCAATTGCCTGCTACCAAAGACAACTCGATTGCGATGGTCGACGGCGAATGGGAACAAAATGCGGGGCAACAGGGGAGAATTCGAGTGAAAGGCAACCAGCATATGGTTGCAATCGCATTTGACACATCAGCGATTCAGGGCAAGCAGATAAAGAAAGCGACCCTCATATGCGTGCGAGGCGACCAGGAGATCAGCGGAATTACAGTTTCAACTATCGCGTCTCAGTGGGATGAAAATCGCTCGAATGGGATTTCGGCGGGAATCGATGGTATCCAGAACTGGGGATACATGGATGCAAGATTTCCCGCTGTCTGTGGCGGAAACAGCTTCACCCTCGCTTACCAGTCGCCGTCTGAACTGAAGGATGGCAAGTATCATTGGGACATACCCCCCGACATGATTCATGCGATGTCGACAGGCGTCGCTTACGGCCTCGCAATCCACGAACATGATGCCGACTACGGTCGTAACCCAACGATCTTCTCCAAAGAACAATCGGGCAACCCTCCCCTTTTGATTGTTGAGCTCGAGGATCATCATGATCCCGCTCCCGAAACAGCAGCCGATCTGATGGTGATGGCATCTGATGTCGATTCCGCAAAGCTGCTTCTTACGTCACCCCAAAATGGATTCGCTTATGACATCACGGTCAATGACCGGCCTCTTGGGCGACACAATGTCCCTCTCATATTGAACAACCAGCGACAATCGATTCCTCTGCGAGATCTGCCCGCAGACATCAATCCTGGCCGGCCCTGTGAAATCAAAGTGGTGACTCTGAACCGTCGGGGACAAAAATCAGCCCCTGCGGTCATCCGCAATGTCATCTTGAGTACAAAGCCGGTCATCACTCCGGAAGCCAGAATTCCGGAGAAGCGACCATTGTTGAACTCTGGTCTCAGCGTAATTCCCGTCACAGATAAGTATGACTCCACCGGCCGTTCAGTGGGAACGCTGCCAAACGATTACCGTGGTCACAATTCATTGTTTGACGGTCAAAAAGTTCGCCTGACTGCCGCTGCAGGTGAGGTCGTCAGCTTCCAGCTTCTATTAAAAAAGGAACGTGATGCGAACGCTTCGATAAGGATTGAGCTTGATGATCCTCGAATCCGCATTAATCTCTATCAAGCCGTGTATGTACCGTCACAGGGACGTCGGATTCCCGATCCCCTGTTGCCGCTGCCGCAGTCAATCGATCTCAATGAAGATACCGACCAGGCGATCGTTGCCGATTTTTTTATTCCCTTCGACTCAATTGCGGCTCTTCGAACAGGCTCCATCAGTATCTCTGACGGACGTCGTCTGCCTCTCGAGGTTGTGGTATTGCCCTTTGCTCTGCCCCGAGAGGCGACCTTCTTCTGTGAGATGAACAGTTATGGGCTGCCGGATAATGTTAACGAATACTACGCACTGCAGCAGATCGCTTACGATCATCGAGTCCATTGCAATATCCTGCATTACTCTCACAACACGGCTACACCGGGATCCAGAAAAACTAATCTGGATATGAGGCTTCGTTCTGGCCGCCGTATGGATAACAAGAGGTACGACAATATTCAGCCAGGTGACGTTTCAGGCTATTGGGATGATTTCGCGGAGGCCTTTGGACCATACCTCGATGGATCTTTGTTTAAGGATAGCCATCGAGGGCCAATTCCCGCCCCGGGTTTCTATCTGTCTTTTCACGAAAGCTGGCCTCTGAATTGCCGAGCTTTTTTCAATGGCAATGCTGATGCATATCAAGCCTTTACTGAGCATCCGGCCTATGCAGAGACTTACGTGAATATCCTTCGCGATTTCGTTCAGGTTGCAGATGCGAGAGGATGGAACAAAGCTGGCTTTCAGGTTTATTTTAATAACAAAGGCTCTCTTTCAGAGAAGTCGAAGGCCCCATGGATCCTGGATGAGCCTTCAAGTTTCTGGGACTATCGGGCTCTTCAGTTTTATGGAGGCCTCACAGATCAGGGGCACGAGAGCAGACCGAATGTAGAGATCCAATACCGCGTTGATATCTCACGTCCAGAATACTGCCGAGCGCAGCTCGACGGTCGAAGCGATCTCTGGGTTGTGGCAACTTCTGCATTTCAAAACTACCGCCGATTGATCACTGATCGGATTGAGCGTGATCGACTTCGAGTCTGGATTTACGGTACGTCGAATCATGTTCATGAGACGAATCGGAATATTCAGGCATGGGCTGTTGATTCGTGGCAAAATGGTGCAGAGGGGATCGTGCCGTGGCAGACGGTCAACAAGACCGGCAGTGCTTTGACCGAAGCCGATCAGCTTGGACTCTTCATCTTTGACACGGCCCCCAGTGGAGAAATTTCGATCCGGCATTCAATGCGGCTCAAGGCATATCGGGATGCACAGCAATTGATAGAATATCTGACTCTCCTGAAGAAGCACCAAAACTGGACACAGAGTCAGATGCAGGACTTCATCCGCCACTATGTCAAGGTGGATGTACTCGTGGAAAAAGCCAATGACGACGACGCTGGTACAACAACTTTCAGCCAGCTTTCGGCGATGGATCTTGAGGCATTAAGGACGGCTACGATTGAAATGCTGATTGGCAGACCGATCCAATAGGCCCTCCATTCAGGCAGTAACAGAACCATGAATTACATCACTGAAGTCATTTACTTTTCCGGACGTGTTCAGGGTGTCGGGTTTCGTGCAGCAACCCAACGGCTCGCCAGAGGCTCCGGAGTTTGCGGTTATGTTCAGAATTTGACGGATGGTCGGGTTGAAGTGTTTGCAACAGCTGAGGCGGCGTCGATTGACCGATTGATTGTGCGGCTGAAGGGCCTTTTCGGGGATGGAATTTCAGACGTTCAACGACTGCCCGGAATTGGCGTGGAGGAGTTTTCCGGATTTGGCATACGTCGTTAGACGCAGATGCCAATGTGGCAATGTTTTCGCTTGGAGCTATCGAAAACGCTGCTAGAGTGGCAATTGGTGCTGCAGTCCGCCTTTGGCAGATTTTCCCAACGGTGTGATCTGGAGCAACGTAACAGACTTGTACAGGCCAAATTGCGCCCGTTTTCTGGCTCCGCATTCGGGATTTTCTCTGTAATGAACCGCTTTTTGACTTTCGCTGAAGGCATTCCTGTTGCTCCACCGGTCCAGACAGACTGGACACTGACATGGTTATCAGTGTTTGGGCTAGCTGCGGCTCTTGTGGCTGTTTCGTACGGAACACGCGTCGGAGTCATTGCGCGGGCTACGACGAAGGAGGCCATTCGTCAGCCTTTGTTCCTGCTGTTGCTCGCAATATCGTCGATCGTGTTGTTGCTCAACTCTGTTATGCCATTCTTTACTCTTGAAGATGACGTAAAGATGTTGAACGAGTGCGGTTTGGCGACGCTTCTGATTTCTGGTGCACTTCTTGCTGTTTGGACTGCAGGGACCAGTATTACCAGTGAAATTGAGGGCAAGACGGCGATGACTCTTTTGAGCAAGCCGATTGATCGTCGCCAGTTTATTCTGGGAAAGTACATTGGAATTGTTCAGTCGGTCATTTGGCTCTTCTTTATCTTGACTGCGTTGTTTTCGGTACTGATTTTCTTCAAAGTAGGTTACGACCAAAGAGAGCGTTCCGAGGAAGTGACGCCTATGTGGCAATGGCACAAGGTATCGAACGTGGAAATTCCTTCGCCGCATCCGGATAGAGTGCGTGTTATTGCTCAGATTCTGCCGGGTGTTGCTTTGTCATTTCTTCAGGTTTGCGTTCTCGGAGCAATCAGTGTCACTGTGGCAACGCGAATGCCTATGGTGATGAATCTTGTCGTTTGCTTTGCTGTATTCGTGATTGGGAATCTGACGGAGATCATTGTTAACCAAAGTGTCGCGGGGCAGGCGAATGAGTCCGTCACGTTCACTGCTCGATTGATTTCGATGGTCGTGCCATCACTTTCAACATTCAATGTTTCATCTGCCGTGGCAACTGGACGAGTCGTACCTCAGGATTATCTCGGGTTGAGCCTCGTGTACGCTACAACCTACATCGCTGCCATGTTGCTGCTTGGATTCCTCCTTTTCGAAGATCGAGACCTTGCCTAACGCTGGTTGGCGTACGGATACAAAAGCTTGTGTCACGATACGCTCCATTCAGTAAATTCCTCCAGAAGTCGCCAGTCTTGCAAATGCACTGATACATTGGTGTGGGATTTGCAATGTTTCCGCTTCCGGGTTTTGAATCTGGAGTGACAGACTGTTCAATACAGGCTGACAACTCAGCTCTTCTGGAGGATTCTGTCGTGTCTGTGTCACCAGAGTTTCATCGTCTCGTTTCCGCTCAGAGTCTTCTCGGCCGAAGGCGGTTGCTGGCTTCTGGTATCAGTGTGATTGCCAGCGTATGTCTTGCTTCGGTGATTGTTATTTCCGGCGGGATTGCGTGGATACTCACGCAGCCCGGGGCAATCAGCTCGACCGCAGGCCAGGGTCTATTGCCACTGGCCGCACATCTGCAGCACGGCTTTGCTGATCGAACGATAAGCAAAGCGATCACAGCCCTGCCCTTACTTCATCATTCGTCATCCGCAGTGATTTCAATGAGTGTGACGTGTTTCGTCCTGCTCGTACTTCGCTCTGGACTACGAACTGCGGCCAATGATCTGCTGGAACAGGATATCGCCGCCGAGATACTTCGGCTTCGTCAACATATTCATCGCAAGTCCTTACGGCTGGAGCCTGCGGATCTGACTGGTGACCAGACACGCGCGACTGATCAATTGTTTCAGAATGCCACAGTAACACTTGAGAACGCAGCAACTCGCTGCGGAGCTATTTCTCTGTCTGTCATTCCCGATCTGGTTGCAGTGAGTGTCGCGGCATGGCTGACCGACTGGCGCGTTTTTCTTCAGACCGTGATCCCGGTTCTTCTTGGGAGAATGGCACTTCGTGCAGAATCACAGCGCAGCGATAACTCGCTGCGATTGCTGTCTGAGCAGGTCTCCCGAGGACTTGCGAGAATGGCAGAGAGCCTGAAGAAAACGAGAATCGTGACCAGTTTTGGAATGGAGAAAACCGAACAACAGCAATTTGAAAACCACCTCAGAGACTACCAGAAACGATGCCGTCAGTTTCATCGTCAGCAACGCTTCGGGACGGGGATCCGAAAGGCAATCTTTCTCATCGTATTCATGATTCCGTTTGCGATCCTTTCAGCAAGAATTCTTCAGGGATATCACCCTGCGGTAAGCGTGCTCCTTGCGAGTTGCCTCTATGTCATCTTCCAAAGACTGGGACTTCTCGAAGAGAAAACAGATCTGATTTCAGTCGGAAGTGAAAAGGCAGATGAAGTTTCTTCCTACATCAATCGCATTCCTGGCGTCAGCCAGGCACCCGGAGCTGGCTTTCTGGAGCCCATGGCCAAAACTCTGACGTTTACTCAGATCTCCTTCCAGACTCCTCAGCTTCCACGATTATTAAATGGACTGGATATGCGAATCGGTTTTGGTGAAACAGTGGCTTTACTTTCATTGCAGCCTGGGCCGGCGCATGCACTGGCCAGCATGGTTCCTCGTTTTGTTGACCCTGATTCCGGCCAGGTATTGATCGACGGGAAAGATATTCGACAGGGTACCCTGGAATCACTGCGTGCAGAAGCCATGTTGATCGGTGGTCAGGATCCGGTCTTCAATGCAACCGTCCTTGACAACATCACTTGTGGGCAGACTGACATTAGCCGCCAACAGGCCATGGATGCTGCTAAGCTCGTTCATGCAGATCACTTTATCCGCAGCTTGCCGCGCGGTTACGAAACCCCATTGGGGGAACATGGGGCCGCACTTGATCCTGGACAGATCTTTCGGCTGAGTCTGGCAAGAGCCGCCGTCAGGTCCCCTGCCCTTCTGATTATTGAAGAGCCTCAGATCATGCTGGACTCAGAAACAAAGGCCATGCTGGATGATGCTTATCAGCGACTCTCAGCCAACCGTACGGTTATCTTTCTGCCGTTTCGGCTTTCGACGGTCAAGAAATGTCAGCGTATCGTCTTAATCCACGAAGGACGTGTTGCGGTCGACGGAGTTCACGAACAACTGGTGCGAACCAGCGAGCTATATCGCCACTGGGAATACGTCCGGTTCAACCCTTTCCGTGATGAGTCAGAATAGTTGCACCTGCCCTCGATCGACTTTGCTATTGGCCGAACATCCAGATCCATCATTCGCGAATCACGGCTTCGCTTCAGCGTAAGGTGCATATGAGTCGCGAAGCCTTTCCGCCGCTTCAGCTGGATTCATATTAAACAAGGCTCGACCACTCGTTTGCCAGCCGGATGGCGTTAACTGAAAGACAGCACAGGCATCTCGCAACATTGAAACGGCGGCAACATTCTCCATGTCGCCGCCCTCGATCGCTTCGAACGAGATATTGACACCAGCCAAAAGGCAAATTTCATCGGTCTGTCGATCTTTCAGCAAGATCATTGACGGCAGCCACTCACATTGAGTCCACCGCAACCCCCGCGGAATGTTGGCTTCCCTTGCCTTCTGAAGAAACGTCTGTTGCAGCCGATTCCGCTCCATCTCGAAACGACGCAGCAGATTCGCCTCGGAAAGACGCGGCGTGAACAAACGAAACAACTTCGTGAAAAATGATTCCGGCAAAACAAGACCTCTCAGTGCTGAAAACTTGAAGAGCAAAACGCGGGCAGGGTGAGATAATAATTCGAAGAATCGTCCATTCATCAGTCCTGTCAATAGACTTCTCGCGAATCAACTCAAACTGGCGCTCTTTGCCTCTGGAATAGAAAACAGGCGTGAGTACATCCCTAAAAGATGTCCCTGTCTGTCTCGAGAAGACCACTGGCACATGGGCTGGCCATGTGCTCAACGAGGTGCTGATTCGGATCAACTTGCGAGAGAAACAGATGCCTAATCGCATCCTGCTGTAGATGTTCAAGTGATCTGCTGATCCTCGGTTTTCATAGAGAGTTCATCATGACGTGGTGTCTGGAAAACGGATTGCCCGCAAGGCCACTAACCTGCAATTATCACTTGTGCGGCGATGATCAGGCATCGTAGCGGGCCTGTTTCGAGCGTGGTGATTCACGACACCTACGAAACATCGAACGTGGCGGGCTTGAACGTCGAATATCGAATTCCCGAACCGGCGTTGTGAAAGTTGAAACGGTCAAACCGGTAACCCAGCATTGGAACATGCGTGTGTCCAAAATAGATGTTCTGGACTTCGGGAAGCAGAGCCGTCTCACAGCCCTTTAGGTACTCCAGCAGTGTGCGACACGTCTGCTGTCGCGTATGCCGCACGCGTGGAACAAGGCTATGCAGTCGAGTCTGCACAAGGGTGGAATACAGCAGATTACTCAACGGCCCTTTCACCTTCTCGTCGTGGAAACGTGCTCGATAACTCTCCAGACCGCCGACATGCCTGATCCCATCCAGCACATCTCCATGCAGGAACACATTGCTGCCGATGCGCCAGAACGCAGGGCTCCAGTCAAAGGTGGGATGCTGGTCGCTGATAGACGACAACAGAGCCTGCATTCGAGGATGGCAATCGTGGTTTCCCAGCAGATACATCCACGATGCCGACGGATTCAGAGCAATCGCTTTCTCCAGCCATGCGGCTGCAGCATCCAGCGAGGCATCGAGACTGCCAAGCTGACTCCAGCGGAAATCAAACATGTCTCCGCCCAAAACAATCGACTTTGCTGCGGCAATCGTATCGGTATTCTGATCCCAGTGCCGCTGACCAATAGAACGGCGACTAAGCAAATGCAGGTCAGAGAGAAAGAGTCCGGTCATAATGTTGTCAGTCCAGTCTAAGCATCGCGCGGAGGATGCTCATGAGAGATTCGCCTGCGAAATCGTGTCATGATCACTGGTGTTACGGATCCTTGAAGTCGGTCAGGTCATGGGTTCGACTGTTTTCTGAGTCGTAACCGCTGATTTCTGTCATCAGACGCAGCAGTCCATAACACAGCCAGTTGACGAACCGAATGGCTAACGGCTGCTGCTCCCAGCTGGACTGCAAAATCTGCTGACTATCTGATGTTATGCTGACTTTCAGGCTTTCCTTCAGCGCCGCACCAAAAACGTTGTCGTCCACAACGAGGTTTGCTTCGTACGAAAGCAGCAGGCTGAACGGATCGATGTTTGACGATCCCACGGTCGCCCAGTGGCCATCAATCACACCCACTTTCGCGTGGAGATAACTTCGTTGATATTCGTGGATCTCAATTCCCGCATCAAGAAGATTTCCATAGATAGCTCGCCGCGCATGATGTTCGATGAATTTCTCCACCCTCCCCTGCAGCAGAAGTACCACTTTGACTCCACGCTGTGCGGCGTCAATCAACGCGTGGCGAAACTTAAAGCCCGGTAAGAAATACGCCTGAGCCAGAATGACTTCGGTTTTCGCACGACCAATCGCCTGCAGATAGGCCGATTCAATGTCCCGGCGGTGGCGAAAATTGTCTCTCAAAAGAAATGCGGCCCGCATTGATCCTCCGCAGAACGTTGATGCAGGCAGTTCTAAAGTGCGACGCACGCGTCGTCGAAACGTGCCCGCAGCCACTAATGACCACAACTGCACAGTGGAATTACTAATGATATCCACCAACGGCCCCTCGACCGCGGCAGCGTAGTCATAGCGGGACGCCATTTCGCTCGCTGCAGTTCTGTCGTCGACGATATTGATCCCGCCCACAAAGGCAATCTCCCGGTCGACGACAACAATTTTCCGATGCATTCGCCGGAGACGTTTACGGCGCAATGTCCACGGCGATATTCCGGGCCGAAAGATGCGCAGTTCGATGCCGTCCTGTCGCATCTGGTCTCTCAGGGCGTCCGGCAAATCGCTGGCCCCGTATCCATCAACGACCACATAGACTCGAACTCCACGCAACACCGCACGTTTCAACGCGGCAGCAATCCTTTGACCGGTGGAGTCATCTCTGTAGATATAGGTCACCAGATAGATTTCAAATCTGGCCCGATCAAACGCCTGTTCGATCGCGGGAAAGAACGCTTCACCGTTTTGTAACAGAGTCACCTGATTGCCCGGAACAAAGCCGGACTTGCCTGTCAAAGTTGAAACCGGAGAGGCAATCATGGCCGTGGCATTTCACATGAGGAATCATCGTCCATACGGAATCATTGTCTTTCAGCCTCTGGGCAGCAATCCGCTCCTTAAGAATCGAAGCTCAAAACTTTTCTGGATGATGGATTTCGCTGCTTGGGGAATTCTCTGCGCCACAACACAGAATCGACAGAAAGCACTGGCTGTAAAACGCCCCTTCAGAGGTCAATCAGACGGGCGATAACGATCTGTCAACGCCTCTCTCCGGGTCAATTCACACGACGCTTTTCATCAATTGGCGATCGGCTCAATCGGCGACACGAAGTTATCCGGTTTGATCGTCAGGATGCTGCAGCCGCATGTGTCCAGCACTCTTTCAGCGGTGCTTCCCAGCAGCAGTCCCTTAACTCCGCTTCGGCCGACGGTTCCGATGACAATTAGTTCCACAGCCTGATGTTTTGCGATGCGTCGAATTTCCTGCCATGGCGTTCCCCACGACAGATGCGACTGAATCTGCGTGCGATTAATGTCCAGTGAAGCCACGAACTCATCCAGACGCCTTGTGGCTTCGTCGTTGATTTCCTGTCGAAGAGTGCTGCCTTCAGGAACTTTGGAAATCAAATCTTCGGGCACATCTTTTGAATCAATGACATGCAGCAAATGAAACGCCGCGTCAGCCTGTTGAGCAATCTTCAAACCTTCTTTCACGGCCTTCAGACTGATATCAGAGAAGTCTGTCGCCGCCAGCACGACTTTCGGCGGGACAAGGTGCTCGGCCTTCACGATCCAGACCGACGCCGGGCATTTCCGAATCAGCCGCTTTGCCGTACTTCCTACGAAAAACTCTTCCCATTTCCCATTGCCGCGTGTCCCGGCGAGTACCATCTCATAGCCTGCAGCCTGAACTGCCCGAGTGATCTGGACAAAGGGTTCACCCACCAGCGTTCGAAATGTCACATCCAGATCCATCGCATTCAGATCCACGATGACACGGCGCATCGCGTCTTCGGATCTGTCATGCAGCTCACGCTGGTTGACTTCTCGTTCATCCGGGCCCCAGTGTACTGATTGGCTGAGATCGGGGATCGTGTGCGTCAGCACAAGCGGAGCCCCGGTCTTGCGGGCCAGCCACACGGCCTGCTTCAAAGCTGCCGCGGAACAGGGGGAAAAATCCATCGCCACAAGAATTGGTTTTGAGTTCAGTTGGTGACTCATAACGTCGTACCTTCCATGAATGCCGTATGGGTATCGAGGTTAAGAATGTTCGTGGTCGTTACGCGAGCAATCTCGCTAAGCGCTTCGTGGGTAAGGAATGCCTGGTGTGATGTGATCAACACGTTGGGAAACATCAGAAGATGCGACAGTTCATCGTCGAGCAGCACTTGGCCGGAAAGGTCATGAAAGAAGATGCCTTCTTCCTCCTCATAGACATCCAACCCAACACCACCAATGTGACCCGATTTCAGAGCTGCGATCAACGCTGTGGTATCAATCAGTTTGCCGCGACTGGTGTTCAGGATGAAGACGCCAGGTTTGGTGCGGGCTATTGTCTGAGCATTCAGCAGATGCAGCGTGTCCGGCGTGAGGGGCAGATGCAGCGAGACGATATCACTTGCTGCCAGCAGACTGTCCATATCGGTGTATCTGATGCCGTGTGAGTTGGCCCAGTCAGTCGAAGGAAACGGATCGTACGCCAGGACGTTGGCTTCGAAACCTCGAAAGATCTGCGATGTGATACGACCGATCTTTCCTGTCCCGATAATGCCCACGGTCTTGCCTTGAATGTCGAAACCCACGAGACCGCTGAGCGAAAAATTCAACTCTCGCACCCGGTTGTAGGCGCGATGAATCTTACGGTTGAGCGTCAGCAATAATCCCACTGTGTGCTCGGCGACTGAGTGAGGCGAATACGCCGGCACACGAACCACAGGCAGACCAAGCTCCCGCGCTGCCGCCAGATCCACGTTGTTGTGACCGGCACAGCGGAGGGCAATTAGCTGGATCCCCAGTGCCGACAACTGTTCCAGACACGCTCGATCGGCATGATCATTAACAAAGATGCACACCGCCTGCGCGCCGCCGGCTACAGACGCAGTTTCCTCGCTCAGACGGAATTCGTGGAATCGCCAGGTGATGTTCTGTGCGCCGGCAGCCTTGCCGAGATACTCCCGGTCATAGGACTTCGCGTCATAGACGACAACCTCAATCATCTTCTTGTGTCTTTCATGTTCTCGCGAACGCTTGGCAATTGTCGGTCGCTCTTCGATAAGATCATTGGGAAAGGAACAGAGGCTTATCAGTGTTACGTATGACGTGCAATGCAGTTTCCCCAAAGATGCGTCTCATCAGGAGATTTTGTGCGCTGTTTCCAACCACCGTGAGATCTGCACCCCAGCTTTGCATATAAGGCAACAAATGCTCGTTGGGTGATCCGGTGATGCATTCAGTTTCCGTCTCAAGTCCATGGGATCGACAGTAGCCAGCGGCCTCCGCGAGGAGATTTTTTGCGTGCCCTGTTCCATCGTCAAAAGAAACGATTCGCAGTTCTGATATTGGCCAGAGTCGCATCTGGACAAAACTCTTCATGGCTTTAGCGGACTCCATCGAGCCGCTATAGGCAATCAACACCTTCTTTATGGGTGCGACTTGTTTTGAGACCGTCAGAAGTGGCCGCACCCCGGACTGAACCAACCGCACCAGTGTGTCATGCGGATCGGCAACAAGATCAGACTCAAAGAGACTTCTCAAACCGAAAATCATCAGATCATGATATCGCGATTCATCCGTCATCAGTGAAAATGGTTCACCGACTTCCTGAACGACTCGATGTCTGATATCTGCAGCCCTGCAAGCCTGAGTAAATTCGCGAGTTGCCCACTCGACTCGTTCATGTGCTTTGGCCAGAAAACTTCCGGTCTTCGGATAGGCAATTGGTCCGTCGCCAATCGGCATCGCCATGAATGGTGTGACTCTGCCGGGATCAATCACGCTGACACCCGTCAATTCGGCATTGTGAGCTATCGCCAAAGCAACGGCCTGATTGATGGTCGCCACGGTATAGTCACTGCCCCCGAGTCCCACGAGTATTCGCTTCAGCATCTGTATATCTCCCCTGAAAACGTAGTATTGCGAGGCAACGGAATTGCTTCGCTTCAAGCCTGTCGTCTTCCATCGCGGGCAGGAAGACTGGTGCGGAGAAATTTGGTTCTGGATTGTGTTGCCGATCAGTTCTCACCTGAATTCGAACAACAACTCCCTTCACACCTGTAACACGTTTAATGTACGGCAGTGCGACTTGACGCATGAAACACGTGGGGAGCAGCCCAACTTTGACGCAACCTTCGTGCCAACACGATCGAAGCCTGCATGAGCGTATAGATACGAAAGAGCACGTGCGGATTCGCGCGCGTGGTCCGCAATTGGTCCATTTGACCCCGACAAGGCGTCCTGAAGAATTCGATTCGCAGCAGTCGCTGTAGCTTTGTCCGCCTGATGGCTCAGGAAAGAATCAGGGTCTTTCAGATCGCCCGGTCCGGCAGTCATTGCCGCTTCTGTTGGCTTATCGCAGCAATGACGGTCTCTGGTCCTTTCTCTCCCTTCGCTGCGGAACTGATCCTCTCGTCAAAACTGGTTCGATCAGGACAACCGGTCTCATCGTTAGTACCGTCAAGGTCCGATACTTGAGATTGATTGGAACTCTTTGTTGTCGGGGTCCCTCTGCGTCTTGTTCACACAATTCACAGCGGCGAACCCCCCGGTGTTGCGCGGGCGATTGGAAACTCCTGCAAAGACGCACTGGCGACAAATGGCAACCAATGGGGGGCGATTCTAAGCCTGCATTCTGAAGGATCACGAAGGTGAAACGGCAAGGCTTTCTCGCAGCAGGACTGCTGAGTTCAGCAACAGCATTATGTTTGTTGTTGAATCGTCACGGTGGTCTTGGTGCGTCCGAAGAACAACCACGGTCATTCCGCGAAGCATTGGCGGGAACCAAAGAGACCGCAGCAACAGAAGTTGAGGATGGAATCCGCCTCAACTACTTCGATACAACCTGGGCTAAAGTCCTGAAGGATGTTGCGGAGAGTCAGGAGATGACTCTCGTAATGGATTCGGTTCCTCCAGGTCGGTTTGCGCGGCGTGACAAAAAGCAATACGACCTTGAGACAGCGATTCGTATCCTGAATAAGGAACTTGAACCGCAGGGATATCGCCTTCTTGCTCAGAAGTCGTATCTGATCGTTCTGAATCTTGATAAGGCACGTACCGAATACTCACGTCCTAGTATCCAACCTGACGGATCAACGGAGCAGGAGCGAACTCCTGCGACTGAAGCCCTGATTCGTTCAGCATCGGCCTCGCGTGAAGTCTCTGGAGACGGCCAGAACCAGAAGAGTTCTTCCCCTGTTCTTTCCAACGCGAAAAGGCGTGACAAGTCCGGTTCTCTGGATGCTCGAACGCCGAAGAGTGCCTCTGAACGCAGTCGGAATCGCTCTGCTTCCGAGGAGGATTCTGACTGGGATGGAGTTCCCTCGAAATCGTCTATTCGTCCGGTTTCTCATGGTAGTAAAGTTGTTCAGGAGGAAGTGGCCGAAGCCGATCCTCCGGGGCCGATGTCTGTCGAAGAGATCCCCCTGACTAATGGCAATGCGTCCGAGCTGGCCAGAACAATCTACGTCGTATTCGAGAAGCGTGCCGCGCTGCAAAAGAACAGTGTGAATGGGCTTCCGGGCTTTGCTGTCTATGATCGAGCCGAAGACGGTACGGGACGCAAAGAAGAGTCTCCTTTATTCCGTATCGCCATCGATCAGGACGCCAATCAGCTCGTGCTCGAGGCCCCTGCTCCGCGGATGAATCACCTAAAGAAGCTGGTTGCCGATCTCGACAAGCCGGCCGAGTTTGGCAGCGAAGCGGCGGTCAAAGTTGTCGAGAACAAAGGTATCTCTGCCAAAACAGCAAAGGAGCTGAATGAGCAGATTCACCTGCTTGTCTCCATGGCCGATGAGGGCGCTGACGCACCCGCGGCTTTAAAAGATGAGAAGCCTCGGCCGGCTGGCGAACTTGCGAATGGAGACGATCCCGCTATTAATCTCCGGGGTGAAGTCAACATTCAGGCAATGCAGGAACTTGGTATTCTGATTTTGAAGGGGAATGAAGCCGATGTCGCGAAGGTGGAAGAGATCATTCAGCGACTGGAGACGATGAGTGTCGGTTCACTCCCGTCAATTCACGTTCTGACTCTGCAGAATGTTGACTCTGAAGCGATGGCGACATTGCTGACCAGTGTCTACGAAGAGCTTACGGAACTTCGTCAACGCGGAAGTGAGAACCGAAAAACGGCCGCTTTCATTCCCGTGATTCAGCCAAACGCGATTCTCATACTCTCGTCAGAAATCGAGCGTCAGTCCATCCTTGAACTGGCCGATGAGCTTGATAAACCGCTCAGCCCGGAACTGGAATTTCAGGTCTTCCCATTGAAGAGTGCCATCGCCTCTCAGGTTGTGACTGCTCTGGAGAGTTTCTACGAAGAACGGCCAGGACTTGGGACCAGCGTACGAGCATTTGCCGATGTTCGAACGAACTCTTTGATCGTTCAGGGCCGCGCAAATGAACTGGCGGAAGTCACGAAACTTGTCGAGAGAATTGACAAGGATGATCCGTCGGCGACCGTCCGAATGCAGATCATTCCTCTGAAGCAGGCTGTTGCACAAGAACTGAGTGACACCATCAATCAGGCTTTGCAGGCTGTCATTAATCCACCGCAGCAGACGACTCAGGGCGGCGGCGGGTTTGGTGGCGGCAACAATACCGGCGCTCAGGAGCTGCGTGATAACAAATCGGTCGCGTTGGAGTTCCTGACGTCCAATGGTGGAGTTCAGGATCTAATCCGGTCCGGTATCCTTGCGGACGTCAGAATCAGCCCGGACGTGCGATCCAACAGCCTGATTGTCTCGGCCCCCGAAGCCAGCATGACGCTGATGACAGCACTCGTTGAAGCCCTTGACCGAGCACCAGGTGCTACATCGGAAATCAAGGTCTTCACACTCAGGAATGCAGATGCCCAGCAGTCGGTCGATCTTCTGGAAACACTGTTTGATAACACGAATCAGGAAGATCAACTTGGAATTCAGTTAGCTGGCACTGAAGGTACCTCAAGCAGTCTGATTCCGCTGCGGTTCTCTGGGGACATTCGCACCAACACCGTCCTGGCGGTCGGCAGCGCTGAGTCTCTCAGTGTTGTTGAGGCGATCCTTTTACGGCTGGATAACGATGATACACGAAAGCTGGAGACCACGGTCTTTCAGTTGCGAAATGCGCCTGCGGATCTTGTTGCTGAAACACTGCTGAATTTTCTGGAGCAACAGCAGGCGCTGCAGGACAGCTCTGAAGACCTGATCAGTAACATTGAGCGAATTCGCCAGCAGGTTCTGGTGGCACCGGATGTTAATAGTAACTCATTGATCGTCAGTGCTTCGCCGCAATACTTCAGCCAGATCACCGGTATTATCGAGACTCTGGATGCTCAGCCACCAGAAGTCGTTATTCAGGCTCTGCTGGTAGAAGTCACACTGGATGCGACGGATGAGTTTGGAATCGAACTGGGATTTCAGGATCCGCTGTTGCTGGCTCGCGGTATGACAGCAGCAACAGCTACGACTGCGACTCCGGGCCTTAACTTCAACAATACCAGTGTTGCACTGGGTAACAATTTCACGACAGCCGCACCTAACACAGGTAACGTAGCGACTCAGGGACTTTCGAACTTCTCGTTGGGCCGCCAGAATGGAAACCTTGGTTTCGGTGGATTTGTCTTCTCTGCTCAATCAGATGCCGTCAGCGTTCTTCTGAGAGCACTGGCAGCCCGACGTACGCTGCATGTCTTAAGCCGACCTCAGGTTCGAACAACTCACAACAACCTGGCACGTGTCAATGTCGGTCAAAGTGTTCCGTTGGTGAACGGTGTTACCGTTTCACAGCTTGGGCAGGCGAACCCTCAAATCGTCCGGCAGGATACTGGGATTACTCTGGAAGTGACTCCACGCATTACGCCCGATGGCATGGTGGCAATGGATGTCTTCGCCTCCAAGAGCGGTCTCGCTGGCACAGATGTACCGGTCTTTGTTAACAGCGATGGCAGCACAATCACTTCGCCAATCATCAATCAGTCAATTGCAGACACGATCGTCAACGTCCCTAACGGCCAAACGATTGTCATCGGTGGAATGATTACGAAAAGCGACTCATCACTTGAGCGAAAAGTGCCCTGGCTGGGTGATCTTCCGGTTGTGGGGCGTGCGTTTCGATACGACAGCACGACCGTGTCCAGAACGGAGTTGTTGATCTTTCTGACCCCTCGAATCGTGCTGAGTGATCTTGATTCAGAATTGATCAAGCAGGTCGAATCTGAACGGCTTCACTTCATCGAATCAGAGGCCGAAGAGATTCATGGTCCGCTCTACAGTGTGCCACAGACAAGTTCCGAGTTGCTGCCGCATGAACTCTACCCGGACCTGCAGCCAGAGCCAATGACTCCCGCCATACCAAACGCCGTTGAAAATCCTTAGTCTCCTCGGACAGATGTCTCTAACGAAACAAATGTCCGTAAAAGACGTTCCCGTAATTCACATGGCCTGTCAGAGCTGTTGTAAACGACGATGTTGTGGATGGCGTTGCCTTACCCTGGTTGTACCGCAGCACAACTACGGGGCTGATAACGAATGAGGATAGCCAATGAAGTCTTCAAGTCTCTCAAAAAATCTGATAGCAATTTGCTGCTGTCTCAGCCAACTTACGGGCTGTAGTTCCGGGGGATCATTGTTTCGTGATCCTGGCGTTATGCTGAAGGACCCAGGGAGAATTGTTGGTCGTCCGAAGGTCGAAAAAAATGTTGCCAGGATCGTAACCCTGTGGGAAGCAGCACAGGGAAAAGATCCTGCGGACAAACCTGCTCGCGGCTTTGCGGGGCAGATCCTGTTCTTTGGGCCAAATGGTGAAACTGGCGCACGCGTACATGGACGTGTAGCCATCTACGAGTATGACAACTACGAGTCAGACTGCATTGACGAACCAGAGCCCCTGCATTCCTTCACTTTCGAGCCGGATGCCTGGGACGTTCACCGCACGGAAGGAACTTTGGGGCATTCCTATAGTTGTTTTATTCCCTATATGAATCGGCATAGAGATCAGGTCCATTGCGGGCTCAAAGTGGAGTTCACGGGTGAAGATGGCAGAAAAATCAGCTCAGAAATTGTCGAGGTTATGCTGCCGTCCCGATCTGCCACGACAAAAGCAGCGTCACTGACCAGAGGGTTCGTTCGTGAATCGCAGCTTGGAAATCCCCCTGTTGTCCATCCGGCTCCAATCGCCGAGCCAGTCGAACAGAAAACCCAGAAGCTTGAGTCGATGACGATACCGTTACCGAAACGAAAATGACGTTGCGCAGATCTGGTGTAGCCTTGCGGCATAAACTTTGTTCCGCACTAATGCCA